>Ga0163147_10005752_pt1 | contig 14902 bp, 8 predicted proteins | sample OliLakLV19MP6G1_FD_148597 | JGI IMG/M metagenome (GOLD analysis project Ga0163147, IMG submission 148597) | Freshwater microbial mat bacterial communities from Lake Vanda, McMurdo Dry Valleys, Antarctica- Oligotrophic Lake LV.19.MP6.G1 | ecosystem: Environmental > Aquatic > Freshwater > Lake >...
TTTTATAATTACATAGCGAATGTTACTTCCAGAAAATGACGATAAGATTTTAGAATATATTGTGGGGGAGATATTTAATAAAATGCCATCAAATCCGTATGCGTCTAAAATTTCTCTGCGTATGGGCAGATATAGCGGCAATTTTGTAGATGAACACGATTTAGGACACACTACAGATGAAGCAGGCGGGTATCAAATTGGATTTGGTGAGCGATATGCCCCTGCTGTGGCGTATGTATCCAAAGACAAACAGGCAGAACTCAACACATCGGGTTATAACGATGTTCCCCCAGATTTGGCAGTAGAGGTCGAATTTCCCCCTGAGTTGGCATCGGAAAAACGCCTGCGCTATAAGGTGACCAATTATCTCAATGCGGGGACAGTCGTTTGGGTGGTGTATCCAGAGACAAAGACCGTAGAGATTTATGTCCCTGGACAATCGGTGCAATTTTTATCTGAAAAAGACACCCTTACAGGTGGCGATGTGCTAAAAGGGTTTAGCCTGCCACTGAGCGAGGTGTTCAAATAAGTTATGGTGTGGGTGTTGGGGTGATTTCTGCCAACAGCGCTTCTAATTCAGCGCTTATATCGCTTATATCACTGCTCAAGAGTGTGCCAAGAGATTCTGCCATACGAAAATCGTCAATGCCTCTTTGGGCATAGTCGCCTTTGATAATCGGGTCAATGTCGGTTTGTGTTGCTAGGTAATAGGCAACCCCCCGATTTTCATAGGAATCGGCATATTGTGGATTGCTGAGAATCGCTTGGCTAAAATCGGCAATAGCGCGGTCATAATCATCTGTATGCACAAATAGAATACCCCGACTATTATAGGCGTCTGTATAAGTTGGATTGAGGTCTATGGCTTGGGTATAATCGGCAATGGCGCGGTCATAGCTCCCCATATCCAGATAGGCGCTCGCACGATTGAAATAGGCATCTGCATCTTGTGAATTGATGTCTATGGCTTGGGTATAATCGGCAATGGCGCGATCATAGTCGCCAATTTTAGTGTATGCCAGCCCACGATTTGTATACCATGTAACGATTTGGGGATTAAGGCGGATAGCCTCGCTAAAATCGGTAATCGCTTCGTCATATCTGCCGAGTTGGGCATATAGGAGTCCCCGTGATGAATAGGCGCGTGGTTCATTGGGGTAACGGGTGATGATTTGGTTCATCTGTGCCATTTGAGCATCGGGGTTATCTGTATTGAGTATAATATCAGAAAAACTGGTCACAATCTCTTCTATCACGGCGACTTGGGTGACAGTCGCCTGAGCATAAACCACCTCTTGGTTTATCGCCACAAGGTTGGCTTCTGCTGTTGCTAGGGATTGGGTGGCGGTACCGATTTCGTTGCGTGCGATTGTGACATCATTAAGCGCATTTATCCCCACCAACGCTGCCCCTAGTGCGATGATTATCATGATACCTGCCGTGATGGATGCGATCATTCTGGCACGACGAATATTTTTGAGTCGTTGAATTTGTGCCTCTTCGTCGGCACGACTCGCATCAATATAGGCGGCTTGCACCTCTGTGGGCGGTGGGTTTTTAGATTTTGTAAGTGCCTCATCTAGCCATGTTTCGGCATTAGATAGCTCCACACCATCCAGCAAAAAACTCACATCACGGTCACGGTTTGCCCATTTATTTGCCCGCAATCCCAGACGAGTATGCGTCTCTTTATGGATAAAATCGGTCTGGATAATGGACATCAGGGCATCAAATTTTTCTGCAAAATTGTCTTCTGGAGTGAAGAAAAAATAATTAATGGGGGCGAGTGCATTTTGATTTTCGTCAAAAATCATGTGTAATTGCCGATTGCCCCACAATTCACGGGTGATGTCTTGGCTACTATCGGTGATAGCCAGCCGTTTGGTGATGCCAATAAGACAGGTCTCACGGTCATATTTGGCATGAAAGACGGGAATTATCCGCTTGCCCAATACCCGCGCATATTCAATTTCCAGATGACAAATCGGTGATGATAGCGAATTGGGAGACATCACCACAACAAAATTATTGGCGGTGGCAATGCCCCGTTTAATTTCTTCCCACCACGATTGTGATGCGGGAATAGATTCCCAATCAATCCAAACTTCTTGTGCTTTTTGCAAAAATGCCTCGCGTAATTGGGCAACAAAGACTTTATCTTCCCGCGAATAGGATATGAACACGTCAGACATCAATTTATCCCTATATACTATCATCACAGCATACACGATTATACCGAGTGATGTACTCATTGTGCAAAATTATGTAGGTAATCATATCCCTGTTTGCAATCACACCAAAATATGAGACAATTCCTCTAAATAATTGATGACACAAATACAAGAACTAATAGGCGCAAAAAGTGTTTTTATAGAGGATTTATTATCATTTTGGAGTTTTCATAATGTCACAACCGATTACATCTGCCTCTGTGTTTGTGGTGAGTGGTGGCGCGAGAGGCATCACCGCCTATTGTGTGGAGGTCATGGCAGAGTATTATCATTGCAAATTTATTTTGATGGGGCGCTCCGAATTGCACCCCGACCCCGATTGGGCGCACTCTGCATCTGATGAAGCATCGCTCAAAACTGCCGCCATGAATGCACTCAAAGCCAAAGGCGAAAAACCGACCCCCGCCACCGTCCAAAATATGACCCGTGAGGTGCTTGCCAGCCGAGAAATCCGCGAGACACTTGCCCGTATTGCCCAAAAAGGTGGTCAGGCAGAATATCTGAGCGCAGATATTACCAATGCGTCGGCGGTGAAGGCGGGAATTGCCTCGGCATCGGCAAAATTGGGTAAAGTCACAGGGATTATTCACGGCGCGGGCAACCTTGCCGATAAACTCATCGAAAATAAGACCCAGAAAGACTTTGAAACGGTCTATTCTGCAAAAGTGGATGGTCTCAAAAATTTGTTAGAAGCTATTCCACCAGCCGAATTACAACACTTGGTGCTTTTTTCATCGGTGGCGGGATTTTTTGGCAATGTCGGGCAGACCGATTATGCGATTGCCAACGAAATTCTCAATAAAACGGCGTATTTGTATCAGGGACGCTATCCCCACATCAAAATTGTGAGCATCAATTGGGGTCCGTGGGATGCGGGTATGGTCACACCACAGCTCAAAGCCTATTTTGCCGAAAATAATATCCAAGTTATCCCGTTGGATACAGGTGCGGCGATGCTCATCCACGAATTAGAGAATGAAAAAGGCGATAATGCGGTGCAAGTGGTGGTCGGCAGTGGCATCGCCTTTCCTGCAATCGCCCCATCACCCGAATTGAACACCTATCGCTTGCATCGGGTGTTGCGCCTAGAGGACAGTCCGTTCTTACAAGACCATGTGGTGGGCGGAAACGCCGTTTTGCCGATGGTCTCCGCGATGAGCTGGATGTCTAGTGCCGCCGAAGGCATTTATACAGGCTATAAATTTTCTGCGTTTGAGATGTATAAGGTGCTAAAGGGCGTAGTGTTTGATGATGATTTGCCACCGCGTTTTACGTTGGAACTCAAAGATGTCGAAAAATCTGCCGATAAAATTATCATGGACGCGATGATTAGCACCTTCACCCCAAAGGGAAAACCGCGCTTCCACTATAGCACCCGTTTGGAGCTACAGAAAAAATTACCCGATATGCCCCTTTTTTCGCCAGATTTATCCCCGCGTGATAATATCCCAGGGTCAAAATATTATGACGATTACACCCTGTTTCATGGATTCGCGTTTAAGGGTGTAGACCGCGTGTTGAATATCCAACGCGACAGCATGATTGTCGAATGTACCCTGCCGATTGTCCCCGCCAGCTATCAGGGACAATTCCCTGTGCAAGCCTTCAATTATTATAGTGTGGATATTGGTTTGCAGAGCATGGGCATTTATGTCAAGCACTTTTTCAATGCGGGTAGCTTGCCATTGCGGGCGGGGGCGGGTGAGCATTATGGTGATGTGCGCTGGGGACAAAAATTTTATGTCACCTTGTCTATTGTCAATGCCACCGATACTAAGCTGGTCGCCGCCATCCGCTTACATGATGCCGATGGACGGATTTATATGACCGTGCGCGATGCCGAAGTCACTATCAGCAACACATTAGACCCATTATTCAGACAAAATCGCTTGCCAAGCCCATTGGCATGAGAGGCACGTATGGAAAAAATTGCGATTATAGGCATTGCCTGTTTATTTCCGGGCGCAGACACCCCGCACGCCTTTTGGGATGTGTTGCAGGGCAATCGGCGGACAATCCGCCACGCCACACCCCAACAAATGGGTGTAGACCCGCATGTGTTTTATGACCCATCGCATATCGAGCCAGATAAAACCTACTGCTTGCGCGGTGGCTATATTGGAGAATATGCGTTTGATGGGCGTGAATTTGCCCTATCTACAGAAGGATTAGGCGACCCCTTCAAATGGGCGTTGCGCGTCTCTGCCGATGCGTTGGCAGATAGTGGCTATACCCAAGATGAGGCATTACTCGCCCGTACAGGTGTGATTTTGGGCAATTTATCCTTCCCAACGCGCAGTTCCAACGCCCTATTCACCGATTTGTATCGGGGGATTTTGGGCAAGGCATTCACCGATAAATTTGGCACACCCATTAGCTTATCGCCCACACCATCGGGCAAAGCCGATTTTGCCAATGCGTTATCATCGGGTTATCCGAGCGCCATGATCGCCCAAGCACTCCGATTGGGCGCGGGATTTTTTGCGTTAGACGCGGCGTGTGCCTCATCATTATACGCGGTGGGACTGGCGGGGCATTATCTCGCCTCGCATAAAGCCGATATGATGCTGGCGGGGGCGGTGAGTGCGGCTGACCCGTTATTTGTGAATATGGGATTTGCCCATTTGAATGGTTATCCAGATGTACAAGGCGATAGCCTGCCATTAGATGCCCGTTCAAACGGGTTACTGGCGGGTGAAGGCGCAGGGATGTTTGTCCTCAAGCGTCTGTCAGATGCGGTGCGCGACCATGACCGTATTTATGCGGTGGTCAGTGGATTTGGTCTCACCAATGACGGACACGGCAAGCATATTCTCACACCCAACACCAAAGGGCAATTATTGGCATTTGAACAGGCGTATGCGCGTGCCAAACTATCCCCTAGCGCGGTAGATTATGTGGAATGTCATGCCAGTGGCACGCCCGTTGGCGATAAAACAGAACTCTCATCTATGGCACAATTTTTTAATAACGGACATGCCCCCATGTTGGGCAGTGTAAAATCGAATATGGGGCATTTGCTCACGGCGGCGGGCATGGCGAGTATGGTCAAGCTGATATTGAGCATGGCGCATGGTCAAATTCCCTCTACGGTGGGTGTAGAGCAACCGCTCACCTCATCAGAAGGATTTGGTGGGAGGCAAGTTGTCCGTCAACCAACGGCATGGAACACCCGCGATGGGGTGTATCGGGCGGGAGTAAATGCCTTTGGATTTGGTGGGGTGAGCGCCCATGTGGTGCTAGAATCTTCCGCCACACCCGATGCGCCATCATCCCCGTTATCATTGCCCCACATGGCGATTGTGGGCATGGATGCCCATTTCGGCAAATTTGATACCCTAGAAAAATATGCCCATGCGCTCTATGACGGCGGGACGGCATTTATCCCGTTGCCAGAAGGTCGGTGGAAAGGGGCGCATCATCATCCCGAATGGCTCAATGCGTTTGGGTTTGATACTGCCCCAGACGGCGCGTATATAGACCGTTTCGCGCTGGATTTTGCCCAATATAAAATTCCACCACACCCCGCCGATGAGCCGATTCCCCAACAATTACTCTTGCTCAAAGTGGCAAATAACGCCATCCGTGATGCGGGACTCAAAGAGGGTAGCAATGTGGCGGTATTGGTGGCGTTGGGGACAGAACTTGCACTCCATCAATATCGTGGACGGTTAGACCTTAATTGGCAAGCGCGGGAGGCGTTGCAAAAAGCAGGTGTGCATCTGTCTGATGAGCAAGCCAAACAACTCGAATATCTCGCCAAAGATGCCCTGCTCACACGGGCGCAAGTGAACCACTATACCAGTTATATCGGTAATATCGCCGCCAGCAGGGTCTCTAACTTATGGGATTTTAGCGGGATGGCGTTCACTGTCTCCGCAGAAGAAAATAGCACCTTCAAGGCACTAGAACTGGCACAATTGCTCCTCGCAGAAAATACGGTGGATGCGGTGGTCGTGGGCGCGGTAGATTTGGCAGGGGGCATGGAAAATGTCGTCATGCGTCATGCGCTGTCGCCTGTGCATACGGGTACACCTGCGATGGGCATCGCCCAAGAATCTACGGGCTGGATGGTTGGGGAAGGGGCTGGTGCGGTGGTGCTGGTGCGGTCAGATAAAGCGGGTGATAAACCGGTTTATGCCACCATCGAAGCACTCGCCTTTGCCAATAGCCATAGCACATCGCCCGATGCGCCATTGCCACTTATCACCACCGCCCAAAGTGTGGCAGGGGCGATGCAATCGGCATTGAAAATCGCCAATATCACCGCGCAACAAGTGGAATATTTAGAATTGCACGCCAGTGGCATCCCGCATGAGGATGAAGCCGAAATGGATGGCATTACCCGTGTGTATCGGGGTGATGACCCCACTTGTGCGATGGGTAGCGCCAAAGCCACTATCGGACACACCTATGCGGCTTCTGGCATGGCAAGCCTGATTAAAACAGCATTATGCCTATCGGGGCGGTTTATCCCCGTTGTACCCCATTGGAACGCGCCAAAAAATCCCGAAAAATGGGTGAATACACCCTTTTGGGTGGCGAGTAAATCGCGCACATGGTTTAGCCAAAAACGGATTGCAGGCATCAATAGCTTGAGTGCCGATGGCACCGCCTCACACGTTATTTTATCCGCAGAAAAATCTGCTAATAAGCCGATTGGCTATCGAGCGCAAGGCTCGCCCACACTATTTTTATTCAGTGGGGAAAATGAATCGGCGCTGGTGGCGCGTATCACCGATTTTCAGCAAGCTATCGCGGGTGCTTTATCGCTACAAGCGATGGCGGATGTCGTTTTTAGCACCTATAACACGGCGCAACCATATACAGTGGCGCTCATCGCCCGTAACGTCGATGAAGCGACCAAAGAGACAGAACGCGCCCTAACAGGCATATCCGAATCATTCCGCACAGGCAAGGCATGGACAACCCCATTGGGCAGTTATTTTACCCCTGTACCCGTTGGGGTAGATGGTCATGTGGCATTTGTCTATCCAGGGGCATTTAACAGCTATCCAAAATTGGGATATGAATTGCTTCACCTGTTTCCAGAGGTGTATGAACCCCTCTCGGCGCTCACTTCGGATATGGGTGAAGTGATTGCAGAACGACGCTTGTATCCGCGTGGCTTAGAGAAGCCCAATACCAAACTCACCCGACTTATGAAAGATGCGCTGGCAGATGATTCTGTCGCCATGATTCAATCGGGATTGAGCTTTGCCTTGCTATTCACAAAGGTCATGCGCGATATGTTCAAAATTGCGCCACAAAGTGCCTTTGGGTATAGCTTGGGTGAAGGCAGTATGATGTGGGGCATGGGGGTTTGGCGCGATGCCGATACTGCTAATACCCAATTTAGTACCTCTGATTTGTTCAAAACACGCCTCACAGGGGCGATGAATACGGTTCGTGAAGCATGGGGAATCGCGCCTGATGTCCCCACCGACCAATTTTGGGGGGCGTATTTTATCGCCACATCCGCCGAAAAAGTCCGTGAGGCGGTGAGCCGTGAGCGCAAGGTGTATCTGACCCATATCAACACCCCCAATGAGGTGATGATTGCAGGCGACCCCAGCGCATGTGAGCGCGTCTTGCAAGCAGTGGGTGGGGAGAGCATGAAAGCACCGTTTAGCGTGGTGATTCACAACGAAGCGATGATGAGTGAGTTTGGCGAATTTTATCGGTTGAATCACATCCCCGCCATGCCTATGAGCGATGTAGCATTGTATTCATCGGCAGATTATGCCCCTATCCCCACCGATACCGCTGTGATTGCCAGTAGCATCGCACGCATGGCATGTAAACAGGTAGATTTTCCGCGCATGATAAACACTGTCTATGACGATGGGGCGCGGGTATTCATTGAACTGGGACCCAGAAGCACTTGCGCTCGTTGGATTGATGAAACGCTGGCAGAAAAACCGCATCTGGCAGTTTCGATAGATGCGCTGGGTGTGGATTCACGTACCTCTATCATCCGCATGATGGCACAATTGACCAGTCATCGTGTGCCGATGGATATCAGCACCCTTTACCGCCCATTACCGTTATCTGTGGATACCGCCAAAAATATTATACGGGCGGTGAGGCTTGGTGGTGAAGATATTTATGCCACCATCATGAAAACGCCTCTGGATGGTGTGCAGATTCCTATCCACACGCCTACTACATCCATCGGGACACAGGCAATCACCACCCAGACACCCGTAGGGACGGGGTATATCCCGTCCACCTCTGCGCCCACACCCTATATCCCGTCTACCCCTCTACCCAACGACCTGCATCGTGTCCATAGCGACTTTTTGGGAGAGCGCAAATCGGGGTTATCTACCCTAGCAGAGATGATTAGCCAACAATTGGCAAATGTAGGGACGGGATATATCGCACCCGCACATCAAACCCAACCACCAGCCCCTGCGCCGATAAAATTGGTCATCCCACCGCCAAATCCGATTGTTGCGCCGTCTATCCGCAAGGGTAAAAAGCCGATGTACGATGGTGATATGGTAGAGACATTCGCTATGAAGCGCGTGGCAGATTGCTTTGGCGAAAATTATGCCCTATATGACCACAAACGAACCCCACGTATCCCCAATGGCGACCTCATGCTTATCTCGCGGATTGTGGATATTCAGGGGGAACGCTATCAATCGGTGAAAGGGACATATATTCATGCCGAATATGATGTGCCTGCCGATGCGTGGTATTTTGGCGATAGCCCCTATCCCGTGATGCCCTACTCGCTCTATATGGAAATTGCCTTGCAACCGTGTGGCTTTTTATCGGCATATCACGGTCCCACACTGCCTTATCCCGACATGGATTTTTATTTCCGCAATCTGGATGGCAAGGGTATCTTGCATGAAGATGTGGATTTGCGTGGGCGCACGATTACCAACATCGTAACCATGCTCGGTAGCACTGCCATGAGTGGCATTATCATCCAAAAATACAGCTTTAAGCTATATGACGAAGATTTGTTGTTCTATGAAGGCGAATCGTCATTCGGCTATTTTGAAAAAGCCGCCCTCGCCAGCCAAGCAGGGCTAGATAATGGCAAAAGCGCCCCCCTGTGGCAAACCTCTGCCGACCAAAATCGGCTTATCACGCTCAACCACAATGCGATTGTGGGTAGCGGATTTATGACCCTCCCGCATGGGCAACTCGACCTCACCCATAGGCTGATGATGATGCCTAATGGCGGTCTATTCAATGCGGGATATGCCTATGCGAGTGCCGATGTGGTGGCGAGTGATTGGTATTTTAAGAATCACTTCCATCAAGACCCGGTGATGCCAGGGTCTATCGGTGTGGAGACGGCGTTACAGGCGGTGCAGGCGTATGCCATAGAGACCGGATTGGGCAGACAATTCCGCACACCGCGTTTTGCCCAAGTCGGCGGTGGTCATACAGTCACATGGCGCTATCGTGGGCAGATGCTATCACCCGCGACCCTTCATGCCGAAATTCATATTAAACGGATTGAACGCGGGCAACACGCCATCACTATTATCGGTGATGCCCATATTTGGCGCGATAATTTGCGCGTGTATGAAATAAAAGATTTAGCGTTGGGGATTGTCGAAGGCGCGATATAACCATCTAAAGGAGCAAAATCATGATTACATTTCGTGGACAGTACACAGGCATGACATGGGCAGGGAACGATATTGCTTATGATGAAGCAGGTATCCGTGCCAAATTACATGACCTTTCGCAAGCCTGTTATGTGGTGCAAGTGGCGGATGGTCGGATAGGTGTGGCGAATGGTGGGGCAATCGCACCCAATAGCCCCTATCGGCTATTAGGACAATCTGGGGCAATTAGCCCCGCGCAACTGGGTAATCCCGATTTTCAGACCGATTATGGTGTGCAATATAACTACACCGCAGGGGCGATGGCAAATGCGATTGCATCCGAAGAGTTAGTGATTGCGCTGGGCAATGCTGGCTTACTCGCATCATTTGGGGCGGCTGGATGTGTTCCGCCACGCCTACAAGGGGCAATTGATAAAATAAAATCGGCGCTCCCTAATAAGCCGTATGCCTTTAACCTCATCCATAGCCCTAGCGAAGAAGCGATGGAACGCAACGCCGTGAAGATGTATTTGGATAACGGCATCAAGATTGTGGAAGCATCGGCATTTTTGGATTTGACTGCCAATATTGTGTGGTATCGGGCGGCGGGGCTATCGCAAAATCCCGATGGCAGTGTGAAAATTGACAATCGGGTTATTGCCAAATTATCACGACGCGAAGTGGCAATTTTATTCATGAAACCCGCGCCAGAACGCCTTTTGCAACCCCTTGTGGAGCAGGGACTCATCACCCCGTTGCAAGCACAACTCGCGGGGCGTGTGCCTGTGGCGGATGATATTACCTGTGAGGCAGATAGTGGTGGTCATACCGATAATCGTCCGTTGGTATCGTTGTTGCCGTCTATTTTGGCATTGCGCGATGAAGTTCAGGCACAATATAACTATGCTGTGCCGTTGCGGGTGGGGGCGGGCGGTGGCATTAGCACGCCGTCATCGGCACTCGGCGCATTTATGATGGGCGCAGATTATGTGGTAACTGGTTCTGTGAATCAGGCGGCGCTGGAATCTGGGTCATCTCCCCATACGAAAAAAGTACTGGCACAGGCAGATATGGCAGATGTGGCTATGGCTCCCGCCGCCGATATGTTCGAGATGGGCGTGAAGGTGCAAGTGTTAAAACGCGGGACGATGTTCCCCATGCGGGCGCAACGCTTGTATGAATTGTATATGGAACACGCCTCGATTGATGATATAGACCCCGAAGAACGTGCCAAGCTAGAAAAACAGGTGTTTAAGCGCCCCCTAGAGGATATTTGGGCAGATACAGTCAAATTTTTCACCGAGCGCGACCCAGAGCAAATCCAACGGGCAATGGATAACCCCAAGCGCAAGATGGCACTCATTTTTCGGTGGTATTTGGGCTTATCATCGCGCTGGTCGAATGTGGGTGAAAAAGGGCGTGAACTGGATTATCAGATTTGGTGCGGTCCCGCGATGGGCGCATTTAACGCATGGGCAAAGGGGTCTTATTTAGAAGCCCCAGAAAATCGTCATGCGGTGGATATTGCCCATCACATCATGACAGGCGCGACCCTGCTCTATCGGGCGGGGACGTTGCGGGTGCAAGGTGTGAATTTTGCCCCACATCTGACGGCGTATGTGCCGACAAAATAATAGATGATAAAAACTCCTCACCAGCGCGGTGGGGAGGTTTTTTATGAAATAGAGCTGGCGCTTTATCATACTTTCGTATGAATTTTTTCAATGTGTAAGAAAATCCCCCATAAAACCTGTCATTATTCATATAAAGTCCCTCAAATTATATTTCACCCCTTGACATTGTATATTACTACAGGGTTTTTAATAAGAGTATAGTCGCAAATCAATCAGTCTTGGAGAAATAAAATGGTAAATCATACAGCAACGCAAAAACATGACAATCACGACCATAACGAAATGAATCATGATAATCACGACCATAGCAAAATGAATCACAAGTCACATGGCAATCAGCATGAGCATCATGGGCATGGTGTTGACCATAGCGGGCATGAAATGATGTTCCGCAATCGTTTTTGGGTCAGTCTCATCATGACCATTCCTGTTGTCTTGTTTAGTCCCATGATTCAGGAATGGTTTGGGTTCTCCATGCCAGAATTTGTGGGTAGCAACCTTATTGGACCCATTTTTGCCGTTGCCATTTTCCTTTATGGGGGTGTGCCATTTTTACAAATGGCTGTGCCAGAAATTCAACAACGTACACCCGGTATGATGACCCTCATTTCGTTGGCGATTGTTGTCGCCTTTTTATATAGCCTATTCGCCACTTTTACGACTTTTGGGGATGGCTTCTTTTGGGAAATGGCGACCCTCATTGACATTATGTTATTGGGGCATTGGATAGAAATGCGGAGTGTGCGCCAAGCATCGGGCGCATTGAATGAATTGGCAAAATTGATGCCCGATACTGCCGAATTGCTTGGTGCAGATGGCAATGTGCAAACGGTGAATGTGGCTGATGTGCAAAATGGGGCGTTGATATTGGTACGTCCGGGTGCAAGTGTCCCAACGGATGGTGAAATTGTCGAAGGAACATCATTGGTTAATGAATCGCTTTTGACGGGTGAATCGAAACCCGTGAAAAAACAAGTTGGCGACAAAGTCATTGGCGGGAGCATCAATGGTGATGGCAGTTTGCGGGTCAAGGTCACAGCGACTGGCGATGCCACCGCATTGGCAGGCATTATGCGCTTGGTGAATGAAGCACAGAATAGCAAATCTAACACGCAAATTTTGGCAGATAAAGCGGCTGGCTGGTTATTCTATATCGCCATAGCCGTTGCCGCGCTCACCGCCGTCCTGTGGACTCTGGCACTCGGATTTCAGATTGAGGTGCTAGAACGGGTTGTCACTGTGTTGGTTATCTCCTGCCCTCATGCGCTTGGCTTGGCGATTCCGCTTGTGGTCGCTATTAGCACCTCACTTGGCGCACGAAATGGTATTTTAGTACGCGACAGACTTGCACTAGAATCGGCACGTCACATTCATGTGGTCGTATTCGACAAAACAGGCACACTCACAGAAGGTCGTTTTGGTGTGGTGAATCAGATTGTTGCCGATGGTTGGCAAGAAAATGATGCGCTGGCACTAGCATTGGCAATTGAAGGCGATTCTGAACATCCGATTGCACAGGGAATTCGCCAACAAGCAGAATCGGCAAAGGTGACACCCGCCACCATCAGCGATTTTGAAATCATCAAAGGGCGCGGTATCAAAGCAATTTATAACGGCAAACCAATTTATATGGGTGGTCCGCGCCTGCTCGAAATGCTCACTCATAGCCTAAGTGGGGCGATGGCGACATTCAACCAACAAGCCAATGATAATGCCCAAACGGTTGTTTATCTGGTGGTGGAAAATGATGTGGTTGCGGGATTTGCCCTGGCGGATGTGGTACGCCCAGAGAGTAAATTGGCAATTCAGAAATTGCATGAGATGAATATCGAAGTGGCAATGCTCACAGGTGATAGCAAACAGGTTGCCGAAGCTGTGGCGCGTGAATTGGGGATTGATGCGGTATTTGCCGAAGTATTGCCCGAACACAAAGACCAAAAAATTGCCGAATTACAAAAACAAGGCAAAAAAGTGGCAATGGTTGGTGATGGGGTCAATGATGCGCCTGCTCTCGCCCGTGCCGATATTGGTATTGCCATTGGTAGCGGGACAGATGTGGCGATTGAATCGGCAGGTATTATCTTGGTGCAGAGCAATCCGTTGGACGTGGTAAAAATCTTTACACTGAGCCGCGCGACCTATCGCAAGATGATTCAAAATCTCATTTGGGCGGCTGGTTACAATATAGTGGCGTTGCCATTGGCGGCAGGGATATTAGCGCCAATCGGTTTTATTTTGTCGCCTGCTGTTGGGGCGGTGCTGATGTCACTGAGTACAATCGTGGTGGCTATCAACGCCCAACTGCTTCGCAATGTGAATTTATCTACACAATAAGCCTAATAATTACGAATGAACAGCTCACGCCCCTTCTTGGCGTGAGTTTGTTTATAAGTCGGTTTGGAAAACCACAAATTCGCCGTTTAAGGGATGTTTTATCCGAAATTGTTTAAGCGTAGAAAAATGGGGTGTTGTGGATTTGAGTAATTCCACATGCCTCATTTCCTCATCATCCCCATGACATGGCAAAACAAAATTGAGGGTGTTATCCTCAATAGAGGGGTATTTTTTAGCATTGAGCAAATTCGCTTCTGCTTTGGCTTCTGTCATAATCCGAAAACGTAATTTAACCGATGCTTTTTCAACGTTGCGTGTTTGGCTAAAGGCTTCTTGATTTGAAAAAATATTCAATAAGACTTGTTTTACCTCATCGGTGAGATGAACATCGCTAATTTGTAATCTATCTTCTAAAACCTGCTCAAATGCTTGTTGGATAAGACTTTCAATATTCAGTGTTTCAAAAAACTGCCATGCACCAGACAGATTTTCATATCACCCGATTTTTTGCGTTCACGTATCAGATAAAAGACATCTCGTAGTGGTAATTGATGACCATTTTCGCCCAATGCGTCTAATTGATCACGCATTTTATTGCTTTTACCCGCTAATAAAGGTGCGAGGGCTTTTTGACCTGTTGGGATGGTGGAATTAAATGAAGAGATGGTATACCCTTTACTATCTTTTAATTCAATGAGTTCACCTCCATCAAACCCACTACCCACAGGGGCTAATCGCAGAATAATATCTGGGAAATCTGCCCCGCTTCTGATGGCTATCAAAGATGTGTCGAAGGGAAATTCTTCTAATTTTTGTATGGCCTCAAAAGTATGTTTATGCGCTATCAGGTGGGCGAAAAAGTGGTAAATCGAGAACATCATTTTTCCTTATGGTGGGGATAATATCACCCCAGATGGTATCCAGATTTTCGGTATGCCGATAATCATCATAAAAACGGGTAATGCGGTCACTATTGCGGATACTAGCTAACCGTTTTTGGATGCAATCCACATTGGTGGGGTCAATTTCGATGCCAATAGACTGTCGTCCCAATTGATGCGCCACAAGCAATGTTGTGCCTGTGCCTGCGAAGGGGTCAAAGACCACAGCACCGACTTGGGTTGAT
>Ga0163147_10005757_pt1 | contig 14888 bp, 10 predicted proteins | sample OliLakLV19MP6G1_FD_148597 | JGI IMG/M metagenome (GOLD analysis project Ga0163147, IMG submission 148597) | Freshwater microbial mat bacterial communities from Lake Vanda, McMurdo Dry Valleys, Antarctica- Oligotrophic Lake LV.19.MP6.G1 | ecosystem: Environmental > Aquatic > Freshwater > Lake >...
TGTTTGGCCTGACGGTGATGGATCATTGCCAAGACTATTCCGTGGTCGGCCAAGGCGTCATGCACGAGGGGGAATGGAGCCTGCGACTCGGGTTACCCGGCTGGCCGCGCATGGGCGAGGAGATGATTGTCTTTCGAAACATCCAGATCGCCGAACTCTGCCAATCACCGATCCACTGCCAACACATAACCTCCGGCGGCAGCGTGCGCTTGCTTCGCGAAGCGCGTGCGCGAGGCATTCCCATTTCGGGCGAGGTTTGTCCCCACCATATTGCGCTCACCGACGAAGCCTTGGCTGGCTTCGACACGAATTACAAAATGAATCCCCCGCTTCGAGCAGAGCAGGACGTTGAGGCACTCCTAGAGGGGATTGCCGATGGCACACTCTCGATTCTATGCAGCGATCACGCGCCACACGCGAGCTACGAAAAAGAGGTGGAATTCGACCAAGCACCCTTTGGGATTACGGGGTTAGAAACCGAGTTCGCCATTTTTTGCGACATCCTCGTCCACAAGCGACAAGTCATTTCCCTCGATCGCCTCATCGCACTCTACACTCTCGAACCCGCGAGATTGCTGAAGCTTGATCGTGGGACGCTCGCTGTGGGTGCCACGGCCGACGTGACATTGCTCGACCCCGATGCGACGTGGACTTTTCAAAAAGACGCGTCGTGCTCGCTTTCCCGCAATACGCCCTTCGGGGGTCAGACATTCCGTGGGCAAGCTGTCCGAACGATTGTGGGCGGGAGAACCGTATGGGAACGCGGTCAGTGAAGAGCGTTCTTCTCGGAATCCTCATCATTTATCTTGGCCTCTGTGCGGTTGTCTTTTTGCGGCAACGAAGCCTGCTTTATTTTCCCACAGTGCAGACGGAAGCCTCCATGCTGGACGAAGCGCGAAGCCGAGGATTCCAGCGATGGATCAATTCCAGCGGCAAGCCCATGGGATGGATGACCTCTGACGGCACTGATGATCTCCCAATCCTGGTGTGCCATGGAAATGCCGGACATCCGCTCCATCGCGGAATGCTATTCCCCGCACTGAGAGCAGCTGGCATGACTGGTCGCTTTTATGTTGTGGACTATCCCGGCTTCGGTTCTCGCGCGGGCAAGCCTACGCAGACGTCGCTTGTGGATGCCGCTGTGGAGGGGCTCGAAAGCTTGGGGCGTCCCGCGATTCTCCTCGGCGAGTCGCTTGGCACCGGTGTCGTCGCTCAGGCAGCAAACAAGCGGCCAGACCTCGTGCAAAGTATGCTTTTATTGACGCCCTTCGACTCGATTCGAAATGTCGCTGCGTACCATTATCCATGGCTGCCTTCTTTGTTGGTGCTGGATAGTTTTGACTCGATTGCCGCTCTTAAAAATATCCAAGTGCCAGTCGCTATCATCGCCGCTGAATTCGACGCCACGACTCCGTCCGCAGGCGCACGGCGGCTTTATGAAAGTCTTCAGGGTCCCAAGAAAATCGTCATGATGGCGGGAATAGATCACAACGACGCAATAGATAGCCTCACCCCAAAACAATGGCGCGAAGTGAGTGATTTTCTCAAGATGCCCCAACCATCTCGCCCATGAGCCTCGCATTTCGACTGGAGACCCAATGTGGAAGCGCACGAGCGGGAACGCTGCAGACACGACGCGGCGAGATCCAGACGCCCACCTTTATGCCCGTAGGAACGCAGGCCACCGTAAAGGCGATGTCCCCGAGCGACCTGCGATCGCTTGGTGCTCAGGTCGTCCTTGCAAATACGTATCACCTCCACGTCCGCCCCGGAGAGAAGCTCATCGCGCGGCAAGGCGGACTCCATGACTTCATGCAATGGGAGCGTCCGATCCTCACAGATAGTGGCGGGTATCAGGTCTTTTCCCTCGCAAAACTACGGAAGATTTCCGAAGCCGGCGTGCATTTTCAAAATCACTTGGATGGAACGCCCACCTTCATTGGTCCCGAAACTTCTATGGAAATTCAGCGGGATCTGGATTCAGATATCGTGATGGCGTTTGACGAATGTCCCCCGCACCCCTGCACTCACGAGGCGGCGGCGACCAGCCTTGAACTCACCCAACGGTGGGCCCAGCGCTGTCGCGCTTGGTGGGATGCCCAGCCTGCGCACGCGCGCCCCCTGCTCTTCGGAATCACGCAAGGCAGTGGTTACCCGGACCTGCGGGAGCGCAGCGCACGCGGCCTTGTCGAGATCGGCTTCGACGGCTATGCGATCGGGGGAGTCAGCGTCGGCGAGCCGGAGGACGAAATGTTTCGCGCCGTCGAGAGTGCCATTCCCTTTCTTCCGCATGACCACGCTCGCTACGCCATGGGGCTTGGCACTCCACCGCAAATTTTAGAAATGATTCGCCGTGGGGTGGATATGTTTGATTGTGTCCTGCCAACACGCCTCGCGCGGAACGGCACGGCCTTCACCTCGATGGGTACCATTAGCCTGAAAAATGCCCAGTATGCTGAAGACAAGCGCCCGCTTTCTGAAGATTCGCCCTGTGCAGAATTTTCGCGTGCCTACCTTCGACACCTCGTGAAAAGCGAAGAAATCCTCGGCCTCCACCTGCTCACTCTGCACAACCTGCACTTCTACCTCACCCTCACGAGAAAAGCCCGCGAGCACATCATTGCGGGCACATTCGAGAGCTTCGCGCAGGATTTTATTTCGACCTATCGCGGGAGCGACTAGTTTCCAGCCGATGGGCAAAGTAAGGCAACTCTACGAACGGCACCACCGCTCCATCAGCCAGAAGTAGATGCTACTCGGCTCTACCATTTAAAGCAGCCCGCGTTTCTGCATCATCATTTTTGTCGTTCTCCCAGTAGGTGGAGCGCACAAAACTATCCCCCTCGAAGTTGAGTGCTCCCAACCCCACATCCAAGGCGATGCCGCTGGTTGTTTCCAACCGAATAATCCGGTAACGCAAAGCAAATTCACGAGTGTTTCCCTCTCTGGATTAAAAGTACGGGAAAAGAAAATCCACCAGTCTTTCGTCATTCACAAAACACGTCAGCACCGTGGCGGCGGCGTCTTTTGTCACGCGCGCTTCGCCCCAACGCTGCACGGACAGGCCGCCAATAAAGCAATAATCGAAGCCCCCTTCTCCCAATGCGGCGCCTAATTCCGCCGCCGCGTCGCACAATTCGCGGACAGCTAGGGGGCCTTGCTTGTGGCTAATTCGTGGAGGCGGTCCGCAAAGGGACTGGGTGTAGAAGTGGTGAGGAGAAGTTTCTCACGGGCGCGGGTCATGCCCACGTAGAGCAAGCGAGCGACGTCACTCTCGGATTGGTCGCGGCGTGCGGGGTGACCGACGCCGAGGATGATGACGGCGTGGAATTCTAGGCCTTTGCTGCTGGGGACGGGAAGGATGGAGACTTCGTTTTTGGACGGGTCGTAAGCGCGCTTGGAGTTGGCAGAGGCCATCCAGCGGCATGGGATGTTGAGAGTGCGGAGGTGGTCGGTGAGCTGGCGTCCATGATCAGCATCAAAGTAAAGAACAGCGATTTCGTTCAGTGCGACGCCGTCGGTCTGCCACTTGGCGATGCAGGCGGCAGCGTAGCGGATCTCGGCTTCGACGCTGAGATGGTTGCGAAAAGCGGGTGAGGGACCAGACGTGCCCGCCGCTTCGGGGCGGACAAGCGGGATATTGTCCTCATCGGCGTCGGCGGGCTGGAGGAATGCAGCAGCGAAGTCGTAGGCAAACGCCAGGATCTCGCGCGTGTTGCGGTAGTTGAGCCGAAGGATGGTTGTGCGGCCTTGGGCTTTGATGCCCACGCTGGAGAGAGTGAACTTGAGGCGAGAGCGGTTGCGGTAGATGGATTGGGCGTCGTCGTAGAGCAGAAGGAGTGAGTCGCTGGTGGGGTCGGTCATCTGTGCGACGAGGCGGAGCCACTCGGGTTCAAAATCGTGGCCTTCATCAATCATCACGGCGCCGTATTGGCCTCGCGGTATGAGTCCGCGTGCGACGCCGTCTATGACAGATTCCACCTGCCGCTCAAAGACGGGTTTCTCCGAGGGGGCGAGCGGAACGTGGTATGCGGTCAATTGAGCTTGGCACCATTGGTGAAAGTTGTGGACGTGAACGCGGTCGCTAATATTTTTCTCGAAGATAAAGCTGCGGAGTCGAGCCGCGAGCGTGATGTTGAAACACAGGACGAGAATGGGCTTGTGGAGTTGCTTCGCTAGGTGAAGGCAACGGCAGCCGAGGATGAGCGTTTTCCCCGATCCGGCGACGCCGTGAATGACGCGATGGCCGCTGCCGAGGCTGCGAGCGAGTTGCTCTTGCGCGAGATCCATCACGCGAACGATCTCAGGGATTGCCTCCTCGACGTCCGGGCTGGGGATGGGGCTAAAAAACTCGCCTTGGTGCGACGCGATGCGGATTTCCGGGAAGAGGTGCCAGCGCACGCGTGTGAGTTGGGGGAGGGTAAGCGGCTCGCCGAAGCGGTAGTGAAACATGCCCCAGAGACGCTCCTGAAAGACGTCAGGCGACGCGCTTTCGGTCATTTCGTCTTTGCAAATGATCAGTCGCGCGGGCAGCACGAGGTCTTGCTCATCAGAGGTAAGGGCGCCATCAAGCTCCCGGCGGGTGATATTTGTGAGAACGACTGCGTAGGCGTACGGGAAACAAATTTTTCCTCTGTAGCGGTTGGATGGATCTTGGAGCTGCGGATCGGTCGAGAGCTTATTGACGATAGCCATGGCGTAGGAACGGGCCTGCTCGAGCGGATTTGCAACGGTTTTGAGTGCGCCATCTGCGGTGCGAATATCAACGGTTTGCTTCGTGATCGCGTAGATGGTCGAGAGACGCCAATCTTTGACTTCGAAAACCCATAAGCCCCGTCTGGGGTGCAGGGTAACGAAGTCGGGGTGCTGACGCAATGGGCCGATGGGCACATCGTGCCAACAGAGATAGTCTTCCTCAAGCAGGGTTCGGAGACGTTCGCCGAAACGCCGTTCGCCAGGTGTGGCCGCCTGCCCGCTCGCACCGATGGAATTAAGGTAAGTCGCCATTCAAGTAAGAGTTTCAGATACTGGCACAGGTTGGCTTTTTTGCATTTCAAAATATGGGATGAGTGCGCGGATGACGTTAGGATCCTCTCAAGGGCAAAACGGCACTGAAAAAGGCTCGCTTTAGTCGGCTTCAAATCATTTATTTATTTTCATGCGATGCCTTCGTTTGGCGGTGATCGGCCTTTTGGCCATTGTTCCTCTTGTTTCGATAGCAGCAGAGGTAAGCCTTGAGCGCGAAATTCCAGAGCTGCTCAAGCCGTGGGTCACGTGGGCCTTATGGAACGATGAGATGCGTGATTGCCCCACGCCCTACAATGATTCGACGAGTCCGCTAAGCCTTTGGCCCTCCCGCCTGGTCGTGCAGATCGTGCCGACGGGTGGGCGATTTGACTTTTCGGTGACTGTTTTCCATGCGGCATGGGTGCCGCTACCGGGTGGAAGCGAGGCATGGCCGGTGGGCGTAAAAGTCAATGGCCTCGTCCATCCTGTCCTTCCCCGCGAAAATGTTCCCAGTGTAAGGCTGCCAATTGGCACGCATCGCATCGAAGGTGAATGGCGGTGGGCGCAGATTCCGCAGAATTTGCCCGTTCCTCGGGAGATCGGCCTGCTCGCGCTCACGCTAGATGGTCAGCCCGTGCCTTCGCCATCGTGGGACGGAGCAGGACGTCTCTGGCTCCAACGTGCGACAGCGGCTCCCGAGGCCGAGAAAGATTTTCTCTCGAAGAAGATTGATGCGGCCATTGAGGACGGCATTCCGATGTGGCTCATGACGGAAATCGAATTGATCGTAAGTGGTAAGAATCGCGAGGAACAAATCGGCGCGGTCCTTCCACTGGGTTGGAAACTTTCGAGCGTGGAAAGCGCGCTGCCAGTCGCATTCGATGATGCAGGGCAGATGAAGGCCCAAGTTCGCGCGGGGAAGTGGACGGTGCGGCTGACGGCCTTCCGGCTAGATCACCCGGCAGAGTTCCGATTTTCTCCAAATGTACAGCCAGCGGTTTCCGACGTGCTTATTGCTTTTGGGAGCAAGCCAGAATTCCGTATGGTGGATGTCATTGGTGCACCGACGATTGATGTCTCGCAGACGACGTTTCCGGAAAAATGGCGTCAGTGGCCAGTCTATCGTTGGGATACTTCCACGGCATTTCGCATCGAGGAAAGAATGCGTGGCATGGGCCTGCAAAGACCGGCTCCGCTTACGATTAGTCGGGAGCTTTGGCTGGATGAGGACGGCCAAGGCTTTTCGTTCCGAGATCGCCTCTCGGGGAGCATGCAGCAAATCTGGAGACTGGATGCCGCCGCCGGGCAAGACTTAGGTTCCGTGCGCAGCCAAGGCCAAGGACTTCTCATTACTCTTAATCCAGAGACACAGGCACCCGGTGTGGAGATCCGAAGCCGAGACATTCAGCTGGAGGCAACGGGCCGCACGGCGAATACGAGTCATATTTCCGCTTCTGGCTGGCGGACGGATTCCGAAGGCTTGAACGTCGCGCTGAATCTCCCGCCCGGCTGGCGTCTCTTCGCTCTTTTTGGAGCCGATTGGGTGAGTGGAGATTGGCTCACGGCATGGACGTTACTTGACCTATTTCTTCTGCTCATTTTCACCTTGGCGATTTTTCGGCTCTGGGGATTTTGGCCGTCCCTCGTGGCCTTTTTCGCGTTTGCGATTTCATACCATGAACCCTCTGCCCCACGACTCGTCTGGCTTATGTTGCTCTTGCCGATTGCACTCCTGCGAGTCGTCCCAACGGGGTGGGGACGTCGCCTGATTGTCGCATGGAAATGGATCACGATTCTCGCGTTTGTTTTTATCCTCGTCCCGTTTGTAGTGGGTCAAATCCAACAGGCCCTTTATCCGCAACTTGAAAAAATAGGTGAGAGCGAAGTGCCCGCTTGGGGCGGGGCGGTGGGCTTTGCGGCTGCACCGAACGTAGTAAATGAGTATCTGGACCGGTCAGAGTCTTCTCCACAATCTGTTTCACGAAAGCGCGAAATCAGCAGCAATCTCGTTCAAGATTTCAAAGCCCGTATTCAGACTGGCCCAGGCGTTCCGGATTGGCGCTGGCGCACGGTCTCATATGGCTGGAATGGACCAGTCCAGGAATCTCAGCAAGTCCAGCCGATCCTCATCCCGCTGGCCTTAGAACGATGGCTGACGATCCTGCGCGTGGTCTTGGTCTTCATGCTGGCGGGAATTTTGCTGAATGCCCGGCGTCTTGGCGCGCCGCTCCTGCGTGCGGCAGCCTGCTTCGTGGCGCTCTGGCTTGCGGTGCCATCCGCACAGGCGCAGATGCCGGATGGTACGATGCTGCAAACTCTGCGGGAACGCCTGCTCGTAGTACCAGATGCATACCCACACGCAGCCGATATTTCTGCTGTCTCGCTATCTCTCAAAGATAGACGCCTCGCGATGGACGTGGAGGTGCATACGGCTTTGCGGACCGCTGTGCCGCTGCCCGGGCAACTCGCGTCATGGTCGCCGGTATCGCTCACGGTCAATGGCAAAGCTGATGCCGTGGTGCGGCGCGTCAACGGCTTTCTCTTTGTTGTGCTTCCGCCGGGAGTTCACAAGGTGAGGGTGGAAGGCTTGCTGGCGGATGTGACGGAGTGGGAGTGGAGATTTTCTCTCAAGCCGCGGGCAGTGACGATTGATGCGCCGGATTGGAACGTGGTGGGATTGCGGCCGGATGGTGTGCCGGAGCAACAGCTCTTTTTTTCTCTCAAGGAAAAAACTGTGACGGGAAGCTCGGGTTATGACCGTCAGGATTTTGAGAGCGTAGCCGCCGTGGATCGCCACATAGAAATTGGTCTCGTCTGGCAGGTGCGAACAACTGTGACCCGCCTCTCGCGTGAACCGAAAGCGATGGCTCTGCGCGTTCCCATTTTGCGTGGAGAAAATATTCTTACGTCAAATGTGGTAGCCTCACCTGATGGCCTTGTGGAAGTGAGGCTCGGGGCGCATGAATCGTCATTCACATGGGAAAGTGAATTGACGCCCGTGGAATCCCTTGCGCTTGTGACAAAGGCCGAGGACGCTTGGGTGGAACGGTGGCGCCTCGTGGCCTCGCCCGTGTGGAATGTGGCGATCTCCGGCCTACCGCCCATTTTTGAACCCAACAATGCGGAACTTGTGCCCGTGTGGAACCCATGGCCAGGCGAAAGCGTAGAGCTAAAAATAAGTCGCCCGGCCGCTATCCCCGGTGCGACCGTTACCGTGCAAAGCGCCAATCACTCCACGACTCTCGGCAGCCGCCAGCGCGTCTCAGAGCTCGCACTTGCGCTCCAGTGCAGCGTCGGTGAAGACTTTATTATTGGCCTCCCTGCCGCAGCGGAAGTCACCGCTCTCACGCAAAATGGCCAGTCTCTGCCGGTTCGGAAGGACGGTGACGGGATCATCGTCCCATTGCGTCCAGGCGAACAATCCATCGCTCTCTCTTGGAAGACAGACATCCCGCTTGGCTCCCAAGCCACTGCAGATCGAGTGACGCTTCCGGTCGAGAGTGCGAACATCACGAGCATCGTGAATGTGCCCGATAGCCGCTGGGTGCTGTGGACGAGTGGACCTCTACGCGGGCCGGCTGTGCGATTCTGGACAGTGCTCATCTGTGCCCTTCTCGCCGCATGGATCCTTGGCCGCATTCCCCGATCCCCGCTGAGCACGACTTCATGGATGCTGCTCGCGCTCGGCCTCACGCAAGTGCCCTTGGCTGCTGCGTTCTTGGTCGTGGCGTGGCTCTTTTTCCTTTCGTGGAGGGGAGGGGAATCCTTCCGCAAATTCTCGCCATTGCCATACAATGTGCTGCAAATTTTGCTTATTGCCCTCACAGCCACAGCACTCGGTATTTTCATCGCGGTTGTTGCAGAGGGACTTCTTGGAAGTCCGGAAATGTTCATCATTGGCAACGGCTCGACACGCACAGCGTTGCAGTGGTATCTGGCGCGATGCGAGAGTGTCCTGCCCGAGGTAGGGTGCTTCTCGATCTCTATCTGGTGGTATCGCTTGCTGATGTTGGTGTGGGCTCTTTGGCTCGCGGCTGCGCTGATTGGGTGGCTGAGGTGGGCATGGACGCAGTTCAGTAGTGGCGGAGTATTTCATCGCACAGCTCGCGCTTCTGCGACCCCGCCGCCGCTTTCGCCTGAGAACTCGTGAGGCGTATCGCTCGAAAAAGAAAAAAATTCCGCTTGTCGCTTCGTGCTTGAAACGAAAGCCTCTGCGGGATGAAAGCTCTCGTAACCATTCTGCCTAAACCATCTGTTCTTGATCCCGCGGGTGCCGCCGCTGCTGAGGCAATGAAACACCTGGGCGTGGAGGGAGTTGGGCGTGTGAGGATTGGGAAAATCATAGAAATCGAACTATCCGGATCTGTGGACGAGGCACGCTTGCATAGCGTGGCCACAGACTTGTTATCGAATCCGGTGGTCGAGGACTACACGCTCCACATTCAGGCGTAGCCGCCAACCTTCTTATGAAATTTGCCGTCGTCCGTTTCCCGGGTTCCAATTGCGACCAAGACTGCGTTCTTGCGATCAATTCCTTGCCAAGTGCCAGCGCCGAAATCGTCTGGCACAAAGATGAGTCTCTTGCCGGCTATGATGCCGTGGTCTTGCCGGGAGGCTTCTCGTATGGCGACTACCTACGCTGCGGTGCCATCGCGCGATTCTCTCCAATCATGACAGCAGTGAAAGCCTTTGCGGCCAAGGGCGGCACGGTCGTGGGCATCTGCAATGGCTTCCAGATTCTGTGCGAAAGCGGACTCCTCCCGGGCGCGCTGATCCGCAACCGCGGGCTCCACTTTATCTGCCGTCACGTAGGAGTGCGGGTGGAGGTATGGAACTCCCGCTTCACAAGCGCAGCGTGCACGGGCCAAGTCCTTAACTTACCCATCGCGCATGGCGAAGGGTGCTACTATGCAGACCACGCGACTCTTGCGAATCTTCGCGCGAACGACCAAGTTCTGCTGCGCTATTGCGATACGCAGGGCCGCATTCAAGCGGACGCGAACCCGAACGGGTCGCTCGAAAACATTGCGGGCATCCGCAACGAAGCAGGCAATGTCTTCGGCCTCATGCCCCATCCCGAGCGCGCATGCGATCCTCTCCTCGGGAGCACAGATGGACGAGCCCTCTTCGAAAGCCTCCTTAGCTAAGCACGCCTCACCATGATTACGCCCGACACTATCGCCAAGCACGGCATCACACCTGAAGAATACGAGCGCATTTGCAGCATCCTCGGTCGCAGTCCGAACCTCACGGAACTTGGCGTGTTTTCCGTCATGTGGAGCGAGCATTGTTCCTACAAAAACTCCAAGCTAGAGCTGAAAAAATTCCCCACTACGGGTTCTCGCGTCCTCGTGAAAGCCGGAGAAGAAAACGCGGGTGTCATTGATATCGGGGATGGCTGGGCGATTGCTTTCAAAATGGAAAGCCACAATCACCCGAGCGCCGTCGAGCCATTTCAAGGGGCCGCGACAGGTGTCGGGGGAATCATTCGAGATATTTTTACAATGGGTGCGCGTCCTGTGTTCTCCATGAATTCGCTTCGCTTTGGGGACATCCGCGGCACATCACCCCAAGCTGCCACCAATCGTCGCCTCTTTGCTGGCGTCGTTGCCGGCATCGCGCACTACGGGAATTGCATCGGTATTCCCACGATCGGCGGCGAGGTCTATTTCGACGACTCTTATTCTGGAAACCCCCTCGTCAACGTGTTTTGTCTTGGAGTCTTGCGCCACGAGCAGATCGCACGGGGCGCCGCTCGCGGCATTGGAAATCCCGTTTTCTACGTGGGAGCTGAGACCGGACGCGATGGGCTGGCTGGTGCCGCTTTTGCTTCGCGTGAACTCACCGAGGAGTCAAAGCAGGATCGTCCGGCCGTGCAGGTTGGCGACCCATTCCGCGAGAAACTTCTCCTCGAAGCCTGCCTTGAACTCCTAGCTAGCGGTTGCGTCGCCGGAATCCAAGACATGGGTGCCGCTGGCCTCACCTGCTCAACCTGCGAGACCGCGAGCCGTGGCGGCACGGGCGTCGAGATTGATGTTAATCTTGTGCCCAAACGCGAGAGTGGCATGTCTCCTTACGAAATTCTGCTCTCCGAATCACAAGAGCGTATGCTCGTCATCGTCAAAAAAGGCCAAGAAGACAATGTCCGCGCGATCTTTGAAAAATGGGATCTGCCCTACGCGCTCGTCGGCATCGTAAATGATGATGGGATGATGCGTGTGCGCGAGGGCGATGATATCGTGGTGGAAATTCCCGCCCGCCAACTTGCTGACGAAGCACCACTCTACTCCCGTGAAGCAGCACCCAATGTCCCAGTGGCCCCAATTGATGTGGCTACCATCGCAGAAGCAGATTGCCACGTCGCGCTACTGACTCTCCTCTCCCACCCGAGCATTGCCTCCAAGCGCTGGGTCTGGCAGCAATACGACCACATGGTGCGCCTCGGAGCCGTGGTTCTACCTGGCTCCGATGCCGCAGTATTTCTCATTCGGGAAGCGAATAAAATTCTGGCCGCCAGCACAGATTGCAATGCCATCTACTGCAAGCAAGACCCGCGCGAAGGGGCCAAGATCGCCGTTGCCGAAGCCGCCCGGAATATCGCCTGCACGGGTGCCATTCCGCTCGCCGTTACCGACAATTTGAATTTCGGAAATCCCCACAAGCCAGAGAATTTTCTCCAACTCCGCGAGGCAATCGAAGGCCTCGCCGAAGCCTGTCGTCGCTTTGACACGCCGGTCACCGGCGGCAATGTGAGCCTCTATAACGAAAGCCCCGAGGGAGCGATTGATCCCACGCCCACCGTTGGCATGGTCGGTCTTGTCGAGGATGTGGCCCACATCACCACCCAGTTTTTTAAGCAAGCGGACGACGTCATTATTCTCGTCGGCGAACCCGGCGACGAACTCGGCGCCTCGCACTATCTCCTTGCGGTTCACGGCCGCAAAGAAGGCCCGCCGCCTCAACTCGACTTCGATCGAGAAATCGCTGTCCAAAACGCAGTCCGTGCTCTTATCCGTATGCGCCTCGTCCAGAGCGCGCACGATTGCTCCGAAGGTGGCCTCGCCGTCTCGCTCGCAGAGTCCTGCCTCGCAGGCAGCCTTGCCCTCGGCGCAGAAGTCGCCCTGCTCACCGAAGCAAAGCGGGCGGATGTCGTGCTCTTCAACGAATCCCAATCCCGAATTGTCATCTCCGTGAAACCCGCCAACGCCACCAGCGTGCTCTCACTCCTCGAGTGGCGGGGCGTTCCCGCTCGGCGCTTGGGACTCGTGACCACTCACCCCGTACTTCGTATTTCTACCGCAGCCGAAGTGCAAGAGTGGTCAATTTCCGAACTAGAATCCGCCCACGCCACGACGATCGAAAATGTGATGGCTGGCTAGTACACACTGTGTCCTCCACCCCTAAGGCAACCCCAGAAGTCACGTCCAACATCATACGCCTTGCGTGGAAAGACCGTTGTAGCTTCGACGAAATCCGAGAGCGCACCGGCCTCGCTGAGCAAGACGTGATCAACATCATGCGCCGCGAACTCAAGCCATCGAGTTTCCGACTCTGGCGAAAGCGCGTTCGGGGCCGCATCACCAAGCACCGCGATCTCCTGAAAGCCCACCTCGGTGGAGATTGGCAGGAATAAACGCTCGGGTGTGAGTGGGTTTGGTATAAACCCGGACTCCGAATTTGAAGCCATAAAGGGGAGTCACTCCATTTGATGCAGCACGAGGGCGAGGGTTTCACCAAAAAAATGATTATCCGTGGTAGATTAGAGTGCTTCGTGCCGGTCATGATTACGGCGCTTTCCGCACGCATCGCGATGGTCCCCTTCGTCCTCGCGGGCGACCAACCGGGCAAGGAAATCCTCCACCCCGTGGCCGTTTCCTGTATAAAAGCCCCGGAGCTTTCCTGATTTTCTTATGTCAAATAGCACCTGCACAAACTGCGAGCACAGCCATACAGAAGGCCGCTTGCCACAAGGCACGCTTGTCATCACATCTGGCCTGCTCACTGGCATCGGTCTGGTATTGCACTGGCTTCACTTGGATCCCGAGTGGATGTCCATCGCCGCTTTCGCCGGGGCCACCCTAGCGGGTGGCTTGTTGGTGTTTCCAGCGGCATGGGGGGCAATCAAAAAACTCCGGCTCGATATCAATGTACTGATGGCCGTGGCCGTCACCGGCGCATGGATCATCGGCCAGGGTGCGGAGGCGGCCAGCGTCGTCTTCCTATTTTCCCTATCTGAACTTTTAGAATCATGGGCCGCTGGGCGGGCGCGCAAGGCAGTCGATGCCTTACTCAAACTTTCGCCAGCCACCGCCCTTGTTAGAAATCCCGATGGCAGTGAGCAGGAAATGCCCGTTACCGAAGTCGGCGTTGACCGGGAAATCCTCGTAAAAAGCGGCAGCCGCATCCCGTTGGATGGCCAAGTGATTTCAGGCAACTCCACTGTCAACCAAGCCGCGATCACCGGCGAGTCCATGCCTGTGGATAAACAATCCGGCGATCCCGTCTATGCCGGCACGGTCAACGCAGAAGGCTCGCTTGTCGTTCGCGTTACCAAGCCCGCTTCCGAATCCACGCTCGCCCGAATCATCCAACTCGTCGGTGAGGCGGAGGAAAACAAACCGCCCACGCAGCGCTTCGTGGATCGTTTCGCCGCCATTTACACCCCTACCGTTTTCCTCGTCGCCATCCTCGTCGCACTCATTCCACCACTGTTTTTTGATCAAGCGTGGATGTTCTGGATCTATCGCTCGCTGGTACTGCTAGTGATCGCCTGCCCCTGCGCCCTTGTCATAGCCACTCCCGTTAGCATCGTTTCCGGTCTCACTGCGCTAGCCCGCCGTGGCGTGTTGGTAAAGGGCGGCGTGCATTTGGAATCCGTCGGGAAACTCCGAGCCCTCGCTGTTGATAAAACTGGCACCATAACTCAGGGAAAACCGCAGGTCGTTGCCGTTATTTCCACTTCCGCTTTGTCCGAAGATGAAATCCTCGCTCGCGCCGCCGCCATTAACGCCCACTCTGAGCACCCGCTGGCCATCGCCATCACCGAGGCCGCCAAAGCAAAGAATCTGACCATCCCGGTCGCCGCCGATTACGCCTCCGTCACCGGTCTTGGTGCCCACGCCGTGATCGAAGCTCACCAGTATTTCATTGGAAATCACAAGATGGCCCACGCCACCGGCCTTTGTGGATCGGAGATTGAGGCAAAGCTTGCCGCCATTGAAGAGAAAGGCCAATCACTCGCCGTGATCGGCCACGCGCCGCATGCAGGTTGCGCCGGAGAAATTCTCGGCATCATTGCCATCGCCGATACCTTGCGTCCGGAAGTCAGCGATGCCCTTCGCCTCATCCACGCCGCGGGCATTGAGAAAATCATCATGCTCAGCGGCGATAACCAACGCGCCGCCAGCGCCATTGCCGAACAAGCTGGAATTGACCAAGCCATCGGCGATCTCATGCCTGAGCAAAAGGTCGAGCACGTCCGCAAGCTCGTCATCCAATACACTCACGTCGGCATGATCGGCGATGGAGTGAACGACGCCCCCGCCCTCGCCGTCGCTACAGTCGGCTTTGCGATGGGTGCCATCGGCAGCGATACCGCCATCGAGACGGCGGACATCGCCCTCATGAATGATGATCTCACCCGTGTCGCCGAAACCATACTCCTCGGTCGTCGCACCCTCGGTATCATTCGTTTCAACGTCGCTTTCGCCCTCGGCATCAAGGCTGTCGTCCTCACCCTTGCCTTCATGGGCTACGCTGGGCTCTGGCTCGCGATCCTAGCCGACACTGGCGCGACCTTGCTGGTAATTCTTAACTCGCTCCGCCTCCTCACGCCTAAGATCGGTCGGTGGCATCGGTAAATTTGCAGTCAGCGGTGGGGC
>Ga0163147_10005760_pt1 | contig 14884 bp, 11 predicted proteins | sample OliLakLV19MP6G1_FD_148597 | JGI IMG/M metagenome (GOLD analysis project Ga0163147, IMG submission 148597) | Freshwater microbial mat bacterial communities from Lake Vanda, McMurdo Dry Valleys, Antarctica- Oligotrophic Lake LV.19.MP6.G1 | ecosystem: Environmental > Aquatic > Freshwater > Lake >...
ATCGTGCATGTGCACGGAGGCGAGGAGACCGCTGGCGCGATCGACAATGCCTGTCGCCATGCCATCTCCAAGCTCGCCCACCTCCACTGCGTCGCCCACCCCGCGTACCGCGAACGCCTGCTGGCGATGGGAGAAACCCGGATCGAGGTCACCGGCGCGCCGGGGATCGATCTACTGCTCGCCACGATCCTTCCCAGCCGCGCTGAACTTGAGCGCCACCTCGGCGCATCCCTGATCGATCCGATCCTGCTGGTCACCCATCATCCCACCACCCTCGGCACGGTGGAGCCGATCACCGAAGCCGAGGCGGTTGTCGACGGGGTGATGGCCGCTCTCGGGGATCGTCCCGCGACGATCGTGGCGACCCGCGCAAACCTTGATGCTGGCGGATTGGCGATCGACCGGGTCCTGCGCGCACGCGCCGCTGGCGACCGCCGATTCGTCCTCGCCAGCGACCTGGGTAGCCGGCGCTATTGGGGCCTCATGTCTCTGGCCGCCGCGGTGGTTGGCAACAGTTCGAGCGGCCTGCTTGAAGCGCCCTGCTTCGACCTGCCGACCATCAATGTCGGCGAGCGCCAACGCGGCCGTTTGCGCATCCATCAGGTGATCGACTGTTCCGCGACCGCACCAGCGGTGAGCGCGGCGATCGCCCAGGTGCTGGTTGCTCCGCCCGCAGTGCGCTCAGCGCACGCCACCTCCATGGGCGACGGTGGCGCGGCGCCGCGCATCGCGCGCGCCGTCGCAGCTCTCGCCGCGCTGCCTCCCTCCCTCCGACTCAATAAGCAGCACTCGTGACTGACAGCAACGCTTTCCTCAAGAGCGCCATCATTCCCCTCGACAGCACCGTCCGCGAAGCGATGGCTGCCATCGATCGTTCGAGTCTGGAGGTCTGCCTAGTCTGCGATCAGGATCTCAGACTGAAGCGGGTGATCACCGATGGCGACATCCGCCGCACCCTTCTCCGGGGCCGGGCCCTGGACGATCGCATCGAAGGGGTCGGCAGCGACCGATTCACCCAGGTCGGGGTTGAGTGCTCCCGCGCCGAGGCGGTGACGCTGATGCTCGAGCGAGGCTTCAAGAGCGTCCCGGTGGTCGATTCCTCCGGTGTCCTGGTCGGCCTGCATACCTTGCATGTGGCCCTGGTCGAGCGGCGCAGCGAGAGCTGGGCGGTGATCATGGCCGGTGGCAAGGGCGAGCGGCTGGGCGAATTGACCCAGGCCATGCCCAAGCCGATGTTGCCGGTCGGTGACCGGCCGATCCTCGAACGCATCGTTCAGTTGCTGGTCGGACACGGCATCCGCCGGATCTTCCTCTCGGTCAACTACCTCGGTCGGATGATCCAGGACCACTTTGGGGACGGCTCGCGCTTCTTCTGCCAGATCGAATACCTGCGCGAGGAGAAGGAACTCGGCACCGGCGGCGCCCTCAGCCTCCTGCCGTCGCTGCCCACCGCGCCGCTTCTGCTGATGAATGGCGATCTGCTCACCCAGGTCAACCTGTCGCGGATGATCGAATTTCACCGCCAGGGAAATTTCCCCATGACCCTCGCCCTCCGCGACCATAAGATCAGCGTCCCGTTCGGTGTGGCGCAGATGCGGGGCGACCAGGTCGAACGGCTGGTCGAGAAGCCGACCCTCCAGTATCAGATCAATGCGGGCATCTACGTGATCGATCCACAGATCGTCGCGCAGGTGCCGCGCGAAGAGTTTTACCCCATCACCAATCTGGTCGCGCATTGCATTGAGCGGGGACTCCCGGTCGGCGGCTACCACCTGCAAGAGGCATGGTCCGACATCGGCTTGCCGCAGGAATTCTGGTCTGCGCAGGACGCGGTGGCGAAGCCCGGCGCAGTCCAGGGACAGGGTGTTGAATGACATCGCCTCGATCATCCCTGTCGCCGATATCTTCCCGCCAGAATAACCTCAGCCATTTGACGCTGCCATGAGTCAACCAAGCAATGAGCCTCATCCTCAACACCACGGCATCGACGCATCCGCCCGTCCACCGATAGTCTACGCCTTGCCACCGGAACTATTCGCATCTTCAAGCCCTATGGTCGACTTCATGGCCAATGCTCGGCGTCTGTGGCGAGGACGGCGGTTCGTTATTGCCGTTACTTTCGCCTCAGCGTTAATCTCGATTGGATGGTCACTGCTGCAGCACAATGAATTCACGGCTATCTTGACGGCCTTGCCGCCGGGCAAGTCCAGCACTTCGGGTAAAATCGGTCAATTATCTGATGTTTCAGCTCTGGCCGGGGTCCGCTTACCCAACATGGGCGATGGATCAGTCGACGAGATAACCGCCATTCTTGACAGCCGAACCCTCCAAGAGAGGCTGATCGAGGAGTTCTCTCTCCGTGAATATTACTTAACCAGCACCACCGACGATACCCTGAGCGCACTTCGTCGAAGCTTTAGTCCGCAGCACGACAAGAAAACCAATCGCATTACCATTTCCTTTACGCATCGTGATCCGAAGATCGCATCGGCTTTGGCCAACCGAGCGGGGACTATACTACAGGAATCTTTCAATGCTATCCAAAGGTCATCCAGCAAACGGGAACGGGTGTTTCTTGAATCTCGGATCGTGGTTGCGGAGCGTGACTGGACGGAGGCACTGAGCAGACTTGCCGAGTTCCAGCGACAGCATCATGCCTATCAACTCGAGGCGCAGTCCAAAGCCACTGTGGAGTTGGTTGGCACCCTCGAGGGGCAATTAATCGCACAGCAAATCGAGTTGCGTGCGTTGCTGACCAGTCAGGCAAGCCAGGACAATCCGCAGATCGTGCTGCTGCAAAAGCGCGTTGAAGAACTCAGTCGCGCACTCGGCCGCCTAATCGGGGGCCTCGACGGCGAAACGTCTACGGGGGGAGTGCTCATCGGGCTTAGCGCGCTACCAGAAATCGGCATCCAGTATGCATCCGTAGTTCGTGAGGCGAAAAAGCATGAGGCGTTGGTCGCGACTCTTACGGCGCAGGCTGAATATGCCCGCATAGCCGAGGTGCGTGATAGCGACGTGGTGACCATCGTAGATGTTGCCCGAATACCCGAACGGAAGAGCGGTCCCAAGCGATCTGTCTTGTGCATCGTCGGAACCCTGTTTGGCTGCTTTGTTGGAATGGCGGTCGTTCTGTTGCGGGAGTCGATGGCGGCTTGGCGGCGGGCATTGAACGAGGAAGAAGATGCGCCATAGATCTCACACGGTGAAACAACCGCAACGCCGCAAGGGTGACCGGTCGCAGTCGGCCTCTACGTCGACGACCGCCTTGCGCCTCCGGGAGCGAATATGGCCGCATGAGGTTGCCGTAATAACTTTTGGCGGCATAGCTTGCTGTCCCCGCCTTCGCCTCAGGGACTGCAGTCCGCGTTTCATGAACCGATCAGGAACTATACCATGAGCCATGCTGAAGAATCCCCGCCCGCCTTCACGCCTGCGCACCAACGCTTGGAGCCAACGCATCCTTTTCGCCGATATGGCTATGCCATTCTGCGACCACAGGATGGCAGCGGATTCGATCGAATTCGCTGTCGATTTTCCGACTTTATGCTTAGGAATCTCGCCGATTTCAGCGCCCATAATGGGGGACTGGCTGAAGTTGATCGCGCCGATTTCGATTTGCCCAAGTACCATGAATTTATCGCCAAAAATGGAATCGATCATCATGCATTCGTGAAGTCCATTTCGAGGGCTTTGCCCACCGACTGGTGCGATGACGCCTATGTAGGTGAGATGGTCAGATCGGCGTCCGTTTATTTGGGCTTTCCGCTTCGCATTTACAGCAAAAAAATTGAGTTTCGCGTTGTCCGCCCACATGCACTTGATAATAACCCCCTACATCGGGATCACTGGTTTCCTTATTTTATCCCACTGATTAACATCTATCTACCAATCTGCGGCAGTCACTGCGATTCGGCCCTGAAGATCGTTCCTGGCTCGCATATGTGGACGGACGAAGAGGTCATTCCGACATTTGGCTACGACGAAGGCAGAAAGACCATCCGAGGCGGCGTCGCATATAGTGTTCCGGAGATAAAAACCTGCACCCGGGACATGGCAACTCATCGGCCGGATATCCTACCGGGCGATTTCATGATCTTTTCGCCCAAGGCCGTACACGGCGGAGGCGATAATCAGTCACTTGATACCAGGTTCTCGTTTGAGATTCGACTGGAGCCCACGTGATCTCCGATCATGATTCCTGCCTTTGCGGCCTGACTGAAATATATATTCCGATCTCTCAATCGGAACAAGGTGAATCGGCCGTGGAAATTCTTGCGACAATCGTCCGGTGCGGCTTCGTTGCCCCCGTCGTTGTCGGGGGCACGGCCTTGCGGCAGATATCTGGAATCATCTCTATCGATCCGCTGTCCGCCGTGGTGACCGCTTGTATCAAGGGCGATCCGGATCTGTTTCAAGATAATCGTATTGGATTCTGAGCCATGAAACGCGCCTTGGATATTTTACTAAGCTCAATTCTGCTGATCCTGGCTTCGCCAATTCTGCTGGTCGGTGCGGTGGCCGTGGTGTGGGAAAGTGGCCTTCCGATTCTTTTCCTGCAGCAACGCGTAGGTCTCGGCTGTCGCCGCTTCACCATCTTGAAGTTCAGGTCGATGCGGGTCGAAAAACGTTACACTGGTGCAATGCAAGAGGGCACTCGCCTTTCCCGAGAGGAGATGGCGCAGATGCGCCTTCAGTATCAGACGACATCCCCCAGTGATCTTCGGCTGACACGGGTCGGGAAGATAATGCGACGTTACTATATCGACGAGATCCCTCAGTTGATCAATGTACTAAAAGGCGACATGAGCCTTGTCGGGCCTCGTCCGGATGCGCCAGTCCAGGAAGTCGATTATACGCCCGAGCAATGGCGCCGTCGCCATTCAGTTCGGCCTGGGATTACCGGTATCGCGCAGATTTGCGGAGGCAAAACTAATACTCCTCACAAGCGTATATCCCTCGATATCATGTATACGCGCCGTCCCACTATATGCCGAGATGTGTGGGTGCTTTACCGCACTGGGGCACATGTGATCTTTAAGGGAAGCTACTGACCGCATGCTTCGGGCTCTCTTTCATTCTGCGATTTGGGTGTTTATAGGAATTATGCTCGGTCGTCTATTGGGGTTCGTTCGCGAGATTCTGCTTTCACGAATGCTTGGGACTGGCAGCCAGGCTGATATCGCCGTATTGGTCCTTACCGTGCCCAGTTTCCTGTTAGATTTAATGATTGGTGGTGCGTTAGGCGCGGCCCTCGTTCCGGCCTTCGTGCGTTCAGTTGGCTCTGGCCAGGGGCCGCAGTTCTATCGGCGTATCATCACCTTCGTGGGCGTTGGATCATGCTTGGCAACGCTCGTCTTCGCTGTCGGGAGCCCCGCGATTGTTGCTGCATTTGCACCTGGGATGGCCGGAGAGGACCGTCAGCGCTGCGCACAATTACTAAGAATAGGTTTTTTATCCATCCCTCTGACCGCGATGTCTGCGGTTGCTCAGGCATACCTACATGCCCATGGGGCATTTCGGATGGCATCATTAGGCACCGCATTCTACAATGCGTGCCTGCTGTGTCCGTTGCTGCTTGCTGACATTAGTTCGTTGGTCCCCTGGTTGGCCATCGCTGTGGTGGCCGCTGCCCTCGTGAGGTACATGATGATCGCCAGCGCAGCCTCCGCAGTGGGACCATTACGATCGCTGCAGTCCGTCACTGCCCCAGACCCCTTACTTTGGCGTCGATATATGCAGGCGCTCATCGCCGGAGGGGGCATCGTGGCGTTGCCGGTAATCGCCAGATCCTTCGCCTCCACCGTCGGCGAGGGGGGCATTACGATCATCAATTTAGCGAGCAAGATCATCGAGCTTCCGCTTGGATCATGCCTGACCGTGCTCTCGGTAGTCCTGCTGCCAAAATTCAGTGAATTGTTCACGCGCGGAAAAGAAAGCGAGAAAGTTGCTGTCAGCCTTTTTCGACGTAGCATTTCTATTACACTTGCGGTGGCATTGCCCATCACCGCCGGCCTCATCGGCTTCGGTGACCGGTTGGCTACGATCTTATTTTCGGGCAGTGTGATTGATCCTCAGGCCTCAGTTGCGATTGGCTCTCTGATTCGGCTTTTGGCATGCGGTGTCCCGGCGCTCGCTTTAGTTGTACTTGCCCAAGCCGTGCTTAGCGCCAAGCGCGACATGGCTTCACAGGTCTGGGCAAGCATGTTGGGTATGGCCGGTTTGGTCGCAGGCGGAATCGCCTGTATGGTCGGTGCGGGGCTACCGGCGATCGCTTGGGGGTGGGTGGCGGGGAGTTGGCTGATGTTGGCATGGCATGCGGCCTGCCTGCGTCGCCATGGAGTGGCATTCGGCAGTCTGATATCCAGACCGGCCAACGCTTTCGCTGTGTTGAGCACGGCCATCGTCACATGGGTGGCGTGGTCGGTTGCCAGCGCAGCATATGTCGGTGACTTTGCTGCTGTGATTATCATGGCTGCGGGTGCCGCTACCGCATCACTAATCGGTGCCATTGTCCTTGGTGTTTTCTCCCGGGATGGTGGCACCAGCGGCGCTGGCGCGGAGACATCAATATGAGCGGCGGCATCCTGTTTGTGACCTACGGTGGTGGCCATGTGAATATGCTTTTGCCGGTGATCCGCTCTGTATCGCGTCGGCGATCTGTTACCGTACTCGGCCTCACTGCCGCGGGCAAAATTCTTGAGCGCGCCGGAATACCGTCCATCGGATTCCGCCATTTCGTGCAGCCTCACGAGGATGCCGCCGCTCTTGATTGGGGACGGCGTCTGGCTGCGTCTTTGCCAGCAGGAACCGTTGCATCAGAGGAATCGATCGCGTACCTGGGACTTTCCTATGCGGATCTTGTCGGGCGTATGGGTGAGGATGCGGCGGCAGCTGCCTTCCTTGCAAAGGGGCGGCAGGCTTTTCTGCCACTAGGGGTTTTGCGGCGTATCATTGATCGCGTCCAACCGGAGATGGTGGTCGCTAGCAATTCTCCACGAGCCGAGCAGGCAGCACTTCTTGTTGCGGGAGAGCGGCGCCTCCGCTCCGCTTGTCTGGTCGACTTGTTTGGCATCGACGAACTACCGTGGGTGGCGCTCCCCGGTTACGGGAACGTTGTCATGGTGATGTCTGCTCCGGTGCGTGATATCCTGGTTGCTGCAGGTCGCCCATCGAATGAGATCATCGTCACCGGCAATCCTGCCTTTGACGTGCTTGCCGACCCGGACATCCCCGCCGCCGCCGATCAGTGGCGTCGGGCGAGCGGTCTCAATCGCCGGATTGTGATCCTGTTCGCCTCCCAACCGGTGCCAGGTCGACCGCAGATCAACTTAGACGTCGCGAGGCATCTAGCTGGCATCGCTGCCGCGCGTGGATGGTCGTTGGTTGTGCGTCCTCATCCCAATGAGACCCGGCCGGTGATTCTGCCAGAAGGCGCTATCCTGTCGGATCGTGAGGATGTTCTTGCTACGGTACTCCAGGCCGCGGACGTGGTGCTGACGTACAATTCGACAGTAGGCCTTGAGGCGCTTCTACTCGGTCGCCCCTTGGTACAATTGGGCATTGGGATGCCGATTGAGTCAGCGCCGTATGCCCAACTTGGATTGGCCCAACTGGCTCCCATGCTTGGTGACGTCGAGCCTGCGATCATTCGGGCTCTGGCGCAGGGCCCTGGGATTCAGCAAAGTCTTATGCTGGCAGGAAATGCCACCTCCAATGTCGTTGCGGTCATTGAACACATCGCCTCCAACACCGCAGGATCCTGACCATGTGTGGCATTTTTGGCTACTTTGACCGTTCGGGGGCATCGCTCGATCAGTCCCGCCTCTTGGCCATGGCCGCGGCAATCCGCCATCGTGGACCCGATGATCACGGTCTTCATGCTGTGCCTGGTGCGGCTGTCGGCAATCAGCGTCTATCAATCATCGGTGTCGACGATGGTCGTCAGCCATTCTTTTCCGACGACGGCCTCATCGCCGTGGTACAGAACGGCGAAATATATAATTATATCGAACTCGCCGCCGAACTCGCGGATCGCGGCAGGCCGGTACGCAGTAAATGCGACACCGAGGTCATCCTGCGACTCTATGAGGAACTCGGTATAAGCTTCGTTGCCAAGCTCAATGGCATGTTCGCCATCGCCATTCTCGATCAGCGGACACGGTCGCTCACGCTGATCCGTGATCGCGTCGGGGTGAAGCCGCTCTATCTGTGGAACGACGGGACCCGATTGCTCTTCGCAAGCGAAATAAAGTCAATCTTGGCCGCTGGCATATCCAGGGAGGTAGACGCCCAGGCAGCCCATCATTACCTCAGCTTCAATTATGTCCCCATCCCATTCACTATGTTCAAAGGGGTTAGCCACCTCGAGCCTGGTCATTGGTTGCGGATAGATGCCAGTGGAGTCGAATCGCAGAGATGGTGGCATATCCCGAACCAGGAGGCTGAGGAGCGATCGGAATCGGCCTGGATCGAGGAATTCAACGCTATTCTCGATGATTCAGTCCGTATTCGCATGCGCGCTGACGTACCCTTCGGCGCATTTCTTTCCGGAGGGATCGATTCCAGTACCGTCGTGGGCCTGATGTCACGGCATCTGGGCCCCGGTGTTCGTACCTTCTCGATCGGATTCGAGGAACCAGAGTACGATGAATCAGTCTACGCACAGGAGGCGATCGACCGATTCCGCGCCAAGGGAGTTATCGAGAAAGTCGCATCCAACATGATCGGTCTCTGGCCACTTGCCGTCTACCACTGCGATCAGCCGCATGGCGATGTTTCGTTTCTGCCAACCTATCGAGTGGCGCAACTAGCGGCCCGTCACGTCAAAATGGTTTTGACCGGTGACGGTGCGGATGAGCTTTTTGCAGGCTATACCAAATACCGTGATTTCTTCGCTGGCCCGCATGCCACCAACTCCGACGACCACGCATTTGCCCGCGCATATCTGGAATCCACTGGGTTGTTCCCCGAGTCCGGGCGCGGAGAGCTCTATCAAGATGGCTTTGCTGCTGGGGTCGATCGATCATCATCGGTTGAAATTGTGCGGGGGTGTCTGGCCCGCGCTTCACGCATGGATCGAGTCAGTCAGTGCTTGTTCTTTGATGTTGCGCAATTATTGCCAGGAAACAACCTTGTAAAGCCTGATCGTATGGGCATGGCGGTGTCCCTTGAGGCCAGAGATCCATTCCTGGATCCGCGACTGATCGAGTTGGCGTTTCGCATGCCTGGCGCCTTGAAGCTTTGTGGGGGCCAAACCAAATATATCTACAAGCGAGCGGTTTCATCGCTCCTGGGCGATCATCTCACCTATCGCCGCAAGCAGATGTTTACTGTTCCGATCGGCGAATGGTTTAAGCGTGAGTTGCGTCCGTTCTGTTCCGAGGTGTTATTAGGGCGCGATGCCGGGCTGGATCAGTTTTTCCGCCGCGCTGCGATCGAGAGGTTGCTCCAAGAGCATTGGACAGGCCTTGCCAATCGGACACGCGAAATTCGCGCGCTCATAGCATTCGAACTTTGGCGTCGCATTTTCCTGCAAGGCTCCTTTAATGGACCGCCAACACTGGAAGATCTGGGGCTGTCACTCCAGTCGACTTCGTCTAGGGGGGGGTGAGCATGGATTTCCTTCTCATCACCCGTGACCCTGAGGTGGCTCGATATGCCATCGATTGCGGAGTCGACCGCATTTTCGTCGACCTGGAGATGCACGGAAAACAGGAAAGACAAGGCCATCTGGATGCGGTCATGAGCGGGCATTGTATTGCCGACATCGATTTTGTCCGCAGCGCTATCGGAAATTCCCGACTTCTGGTCAGGATCAACCCAATTCACCAAGGTACTCCAGCGGAAGTCGAATCCGTTCTCAACGCAGGTGCGGACGAGATCATGCTGCCGATGTTCCGCAGTGCGGCGGAATTGGAGGCCATCGTTTGTATGGTCCAGGGGCGGGCCAGGATCATTCCGCTTATCGAGACGCCGGCTGCCTTGACGAGGCTTCCACGCCTGCTGCAGGTCGCCGGAATTGATGAATTCTACCTTGGGCTCAATGATCTTCATTTGGCGATGCAGTTGGATTTCATGTTTGAATTGCTGGCGGGAGGATTGATCGATCACGCGTCGACGATGCTGCGCGCGGAAGGAAAGCGATTTGGCTTCGGAGGCATTGCGCGACTGGACCAGGGCGAAATATCAGGTGAAATGGTCATGGGCGAGCATGTGCGACTGGGATCATCTTCCGTCATTCTGTCTCGATCATTCCATGGACGCTCCGTTTGTCTGGCTGACTTTCGCGCAAATATTGACCTGAGGCAAGAAGTTGAGAGATTAAAATCCTGCCAGAACAACATGGCAACAAGGGCTCCGCTCGATATTGAACGCCATCGGCGTGTGGCTTGCGCGGCGGTATGGAAGCGGATTGATATGGCGGGCGTTCTATGTCAATGACCACCACTGCCTACCGCCCGGATCGGTCCTTTCTCCTCTGGCTGTCGCTGCTTGTTTCACTTATGCCCTTCGCGCTGGTCGCCAGTGGGAGTAAGACTTTTGAAGTCTGGGATCAGATTCTCGACTTGGTCGGCAGTAATCCATTCGAATTACTTTTTGCCGGTCAGGCGCATGCATTGCGCTTCATCATCATGCAACCGTGCCTGCTGGTCGCAGGAGTATTCCGTGCCGATATCGACTTGGTTTTCTCCTGGCTTATTGCAGGGTTAATCGTCATTCTGGCTCGTCTTGTTGCAGGGATCGTGGCTTCTGTCTCCGGTAGAAGTTCGTCGGATTGGATTTACTCGTTCCCGACAGTGGGAATTAGCTTAACGGCTATCTCGCTCTTTCAGAATGGGCGTTTGATATTTGCTTTCGTTGGCTGCGCCCTGATGGTTTACGGACAAGTGCGATGGTATATGTACGAACGACGTTCGATCGGGATGCTATTGCTGGGGGGGGTAACGGCGCTGATTCTCTTATCCGTGAGTTCCGGCTCATTCATGGTTGGAATTCTGACCTGGTTACTATTCGTCCTCCGCTTAGCGGTCGCCGCCATGCAGGGTAGGAATGCCCCCGACCGGAAAGATCTTGGCGTATTAATCTCGTTCGCGGGAGTCGCCATCGCATTTATCCCAGTTATTATCATATTTGTCACCAAAAATCTTGATTATTTCGGAGGTGGATTGGGGGCGGTCATCCCAATGCTGGCACATGGTCCCGGCGCGATTTTCTTGGAATTTATGGGAGATTCGCTGGTTACGGCTACCATGGCACTGGCCATGATAACTGCGGTCTGTCTCATTGTGGTATCAACAGTGGTCAGGTTAAGATCGGCAGTCGGCATTGTATGGCTTCCCATCCTTGCCTCGCTCCTAGTTGGCCCCTTTGGTTACTCGACCCTTATAACCTGCATGCCCGCAGTTCTGTCCTTGGTTGTGTTTGCTTTGCCTAGCGTACGTTTCGGAAAACGATCGAGCCAGTTGGTTATCGCAATGATTGAGGCGCGCAACTGGATGCGCCAATGCGCGCGCGTTTGATCGAACTTGCTCGGGGATCTGTATGCTTTCAGCGATAATCGATAAGCTTTATTTATACTTCATCGCCGGCGCCCCTCTGCTCGCCTCTTCATTTGGCTGGTTTTTGCTCACGGCTACCTGCGTCTTATTGATCGAGACGGTTTCGGTCGGATGGGATCGCGGATCGCTCAGGCGTCTCCTTGTAGTCCATTCACGATCGGCACGCACTGACCTTGCCTTATTTCTTTTGATTGGAACCGGCGTCGGCATCGCCGCACAGGGGGCGCTTTCGCTCGGAATAGTCTTCTTTTTTGGAATGTGGGTGAAGCAAACATTCAACTTTTCGATCATGGCGCAGTGGGGCCCATATCTCCATCTGGCAATCTTCCTGGTCGTCATCGACCTGATCAATTATTGGCAGCATAGACTTATGCATTCGGTGCCATTTCTCTGGGAGATCCACAAGTTTCATCATTCGGCTTCGGAGTTCAATATGATCACCGTTTGGAGAGATCATCCAATTGAGCGCGCCATGAATCAGGCAATAGTAGCGATCCCTATCGCCTCTCTTGGGTTTCCAGGGCACGCTGCGCTTGTGACTATCTTTTTGACCGCCTACGGGATGCTCAAGCATGGCTCGTTGCGATGGCAGTGGGGTTGGTTTGGTCGTTACATCCTGCAATCTCCGATGGATCACTGGATTCATCATTCGCCATTGCCGGAACACTTTAATCGCAATTTCGCAAATAACCTATCCATTTTTGATCATTGTTTTGGAACGTACTACAATGGTAAAGTCGCCAATGCCTACATAGGCATAGTAGGAGACGACTTGAATGATCATGGTTTTTTACGCAATATATTCATCTGTCAGTGGCGGTCATGCCTTGAGCTTTTGCGTGGATTGCGGATTCTGCCTTGCGCCGAGTTTCAGCGTCCGCATAGACGCATTTCCGTTCATGCTCGAGCCAGTTTGATGTCCTGGCTATGCGGTCAACGGGATCTGGAACCTAACAAGGGAAAGTTCATCCAGGAGGAAAGGAGCAAGGCCTGCATTGAGCCGGAAAGAACCCCTCAGAAGCCATAGCCCTTGTCATGCCGAGGTCGCCCCGATCGAGGGGATCGACCGCCGAGTCCGCGCTATTCATTTCCACGTCACTTGAGTTCGTACGGGGCACCATGGCTTAGAGGAAGAAGGAAGAAGCCGTGCGATTGTGTCAGATCGATGCATGCCGGCACAAACCGTGGCTAACTTTGACCAGAATTGTGGAGACGGGTCTTTGAAAGTGTCACTCACGATATCCGCCGAGAATGATGCAATCGTTCCGTTGCGCACAATCCAGCCACCAACATCACTACGAATGCAAAGCTTTACTTTAGATTTTCTGATTTTCCGCTTTGCATGAAGAGCGTTCGCTCACATCCATCTGTGAAGTCAATGGGAGTCATTGCGCTTCGCCCCGCACCGCCACGATCACGCTCCCGGTTGCGCTGATCCCCTGATGTGAGGTAGCCTTCGAGCCCGCCATGAGCACGAATCCACCCGCCCGTCGTTTCACCGCTCTGACGAGGGCCATCACTGGACGAGTCCCGCTTCGCACCCTGGTCGGCGTCGTGTGGGCCCTGATCGATGCTGGGGCCATGGCGTTGGCGGCGCTCACCGTGGCCCTTCTGCTGCGTCCGGACCTCACCCTCGATGCGCTGGCCCTGCCCGTCCTGCTGGTGATTCCCGTCCGCCTCCTCTTCCTCAAGCTGTTCGGCCTCTACCGCTGCCTGGTCCGCTTCTCAAGCCTGCATGTCCTCGGCTCGCTCACCGGGGGCGTCCTCACCGGTTCCCTGCTGTTGTACGTCGTCCAGGACGTCATCGGCACCCCGTGGTTGTCGTTCCTCGTCTTTGAAGGCGTCGCCTCGCTTGTCGCCTGCGGTGGCATGCGCATCGCCGTCCGTCTCGTCTACGAATGGCAGACCCGGGCCCTTGGCACCCGCGTCATCGTCTACGGGGCCGGTTCGCTGGGCGAGATGGTGGTGCGCACCCTGCGCCGTGGCGCGGGCTTCCGCCCGGTCGGCCTGCTTGACGATGCCCGCGCCATGAACGGTTCACTGATCCATGGCCGGCGGGTCTGGGGAGGATTCGCGGCGCTGCCCCAGGTGGCCAAGCAGCTGCGCGCCGAGATGGTGGTGGTCGCCATCCGTGATCTTCCGCCCGAGCGCCTCAAAGAGGTCTTCACCACCTGCATGCGCCTGGGGCTGCGCATGAAGAAGGCGACCGGCATCGACACCATGCTCGCCGGCCGTGGCGAATTGGCCCTCGACGACATCGCCATCGAGGACCTGCTGCGCCGTCCCGCGCGTAACCTCGACCCCGGCGTCCTGCCGGCGATGTTGACCGGCAAGACCGTGGTCGTCACCGGCGCCGGCGGCAGCATCGGCTCTGAGCTTTGCCACCAGATCTGCATGCACGGCGCCGTCCGCATCGTGCTGATCGATCACAGCGAGCCGTCGCTGTACGCGATCGAGATTGCCCTGCGCGACGAATTCCCGGACATCGTCATCGAAGCGGTGCTGCTGAACCTGTCCTACCAGGCGCCGCTTGAGGCTCTCTTCCAGCGGCTGAAGCCGGATGTCATCTTCCACGCCGCCGCCTACAAGCACGTGCCGCTGGTCGAACACAACCCCATCCTGGGCGTGCGCAACAATATCGGCGGCTTCGTCAACGTCATCGAGGCCGCGGTGGCGGCGAACGTCGACCGCCTGGTGCTGATCTCGACCGACAAGGCGGTGCGCCCAACCAACGTCATGGGCGCCACCAAGCGGGTGTGCGAACTGGTCCTGCAGAACCACCCCGGCGCCCGTACCCGCATGTGCGCGGTGCGCTTCGGCAATGTGCTGGGCTCGTCGGGCAGCGTCGTGCCACGCTTCCTTGAACAGATCGCCAACGGCGGCCCGGTCACCGTCACCGACAAGCGCATGACGCGCTATTTCATGTTGATCCCCGAGGCGGTCGAACTGGTGCTGCACGCCGGCGCCCTCGCCGAGCACGGCGAGATATTCATCCTCGACATGGGCGAGCCGGTCAAGATCGACGACATGGCGCGCCAGCTGATCTTCATGACCGGCCACGTGCCCGACGTCGACATCCCCGTCGTCTACTCGGGCCTGCGCCCGGGCGAGAAGCTCTACGAAGAGTTGCTGATGAACGAAGCCGAGCACAAGACCTGCGTCGAAGGCATCACCGTCGGCCGCCCCACCCAGCGCGACTACACCGAGATCAAGGCGCTGGTCACCGACCTGATGCTGGCCTGCGAATCGCAGAACCCCGGCGGCCTGATCAAGGCGCTGAAAGCCCTGGTGCCAGAGTGGCAGCCGAGTGAGGCGTACCGCAC
>Ga0163147_10005761_pt1 | contig 14883 bp, 21 predicted proteins | sample OliLakLV19MP6G1_FD_148597 | JGI IMG/M metagenome (GOLD analysis project Ga0163147, IMG submission 148597) | Freshwater microbial mat bacterial communities from Lake Vanda, McMurdo Dry Valleys, Antarctica- Oligotrophic Lake LV.19.MP6.G1 | ecosystem: Environmental > Aquatic > Freshwater > Lake >...
ATACGGAACGACGGTGCTAAATGCGCCCATCTACAAAAAGTTGATCTGGACTCTTAAATTTCTTTTGCCGATGTCGCAAGCGCTGACGCTGGAGACGATCGCCAACATCTCAAAAGATAAGGCGACTCAATCCCCCTACACTGGTACTGAGGTTTTGATTTACGACACGGTGAAGCCAGTACAAGAGCCAGTCCGGATCAGAGGCCTTGTGCCTGGAACTTCTACGAGTTCATCAGAGTTCGGGGATGTCGAATACTTTGCCCGGTTCCACGGCGTGATCACTCAGTTCAAATCGAACCCCCGCGATGCTAACGGCGGCACCCATTGGTACGATTGCAACTGCCAGATCCGGGAGACGACGACTGTTCCCGCTGTGTGACCGTTCCCGCCTAAATATTGCCAGTCGTGATGCTAAATATTGCCAGTCGTGATTTCCAGATCCTTGTCGGTGGGCTAGATGTCACCCGCCTCTGTTCCGCAGAAGGCGGCGGGTACTGGATTGCAAAGGACGATAAACTCTCTGCCAATGGCATCATGGGCACCAACGGTCAGCTGGTGCTTGTCTGGGATCTCACCTTTGAGGAGTCACTAGATCCCCGCAAAAATCCCACACGATGGGCGATCGGCACTGAGATCACGGTAAGGGTGGCCGACTCCACAGGCGCTCTAGTGCTGCATTCCCGAAGCGGATTAAGGATTAGTGCTTTGCCCAAAGTACCCACCCGTAGCGATCCATTCCTGCGGCTGACACTATCCGATCGCCTCTCCCTCGTAAGTTTTCGATCGCCGCCCGACGAAAAAAGCGGGGTGGTATTGGGAACGGCGCGGGCACGAAGCGCCATTATCAATAGCCTGATTGTGGCAACTCAGGAGCCGGGACTGATTTTGGTGGATGCGATCGTGGATTATTCCATCAAATACCCATTGCCCCGATTTACAGACGGCTCCTATGTTGCACAGGCTGGCAAGGTTGCCTACTCTGCCCTGCGGATCTTGTGGGTGAATAATACGGGCGCGGTAAGGGCTATCCCTGTATCCCTATCACCTGGGCTGCTGGCAGCAAAAACAGTGTATGAATTGCTCATCTATGATCCACTGGAAGGCACTGAGCTACCCACCGAGATCGTCCGCTGTGCAGGCACAACCCGCGATGTGGAAGCGGTGCCAGACCGGATTGATTACCCGTGGCAGGAAACCTATGGCCCTGCTAGCGTGATTAGTCCTACGCTGGTAGGATATACACTGCTTGGCAGAGTTGGGGGGTATGAAACCTGGGACGGGACTAGGAGAATTATTCGCACCATTACCTACAAAGTACTGGGCGCATTGTTTCCCGATGAGTATCCCGGCTCCACGACACTCTGGAACACGGACAATAAAATTGAAACCTGGATTTATGAGGGCAGCGATCGGGGGCGGCTGATCAGTAAATCCGAGGTAATTAACACAGTGTTTGGCGATGCCCTACGCGATTGGATCGCCAACAATAGCAACGCAGTGAACAACATAGGCGGGGGGACTATTAGATACGACCTGCTATCTCCACTTGACGCACAAAAAACCACGACTCAATACACCTACGACCTTGATGTAATTGTTAAAATTTTAGTAACGACTAGAGAACTAATCGGGGCGCTGGTTCCTAACGAACCGGGAATCGTTGGCGCTGACAACCTCACTGATTCAGCCATTGTCGAGACTCGCTATCGACCCGGAATCAAGCCGAACGAGTGGCAGAAGTCGATCGTCACCCAGCAATCACTGGTCAAGGCCTATCCAGAAACCGCAGGCGGTAAGCCGTACTTTGAGCAGATTCAGCTTATCCCCATTGGCACCGGATCGCCTGATACCAGTTCAGGCGGTGACAGTACGCCACCACAACCGGAATACAAACCCGACACCCACACGACAAAAGACCGGGCGATCGAGGGACAATGGCAAATCGCACCCTACCCAGGCGGAACATATCAGATCAAAATCGATGTCCAATTGGTTGATTATGCCGTGTCATCTTCCCAATTACAGCAATTGGCGAGAGTGCGATCGGGACTTAGAGTTGGAGCGCATCAGGGCTATACAATCAGGTGCCCAATGGATGATTATTGGCTGCATAATTATCAGCCCTACCAAAGATTTGAGGTGACTGAGGAGGATGGCACAATCCAGGCCTATCTAGTTGATGGAGTCGTTTGGGCATTAAGCGATCGGGAGCGATCGGTTTCGTTTGATGCAATTTGGCTGGGCACCAAACGAGCGCTAAACAATGGGGTAGGTGTTGTCGATGTAATAATCCCGCCCTATGTTGTGAACGATCGGGTTGTCCTGATTGATTCAGAATGCTTGGGCGGGGGCGATCCTCTTCCCTATTCGCTCACCCTGACAATACCTGCTGCAACCCTGATCGATTCAGAATCCTTGGATGATGCCAACTCCATCTACTTGATTGATGATGAAATCCTCACCATTGGATTACCTCGCATTACTGTCACCCTGATTGATGATGAAATCTTGGATGATGCCAACTCCATCCACTTGATTGATGATGAAATTCTTGATTCTTTTGATGGACGCAAAATTTTACAGCAAGAATTCGAGGAAAAATACACAAGCGGAAAGAATTTTGTTTATGTCCCTCTTGGGGCATGGCAGTGGGTTGAAGATGTGCCGATCGTATTTGGCACAGACTACGATCCAATTCTAGGGATTTTCTTTAGCTACGCATTATTTACCCAGTGCGACGGCTCAATCCTCGAACTGAGGGCCACCTATGGCGGCATCTTGCAGGGGGTTGGATCAATTTTGGAGACTGGAATATGCTAGACTGCTCGATTTTAATCCCCTGCTATAACGCCAATCGCCATCTGGCACAGTGCCTAGAGAGCGCGATTGGACAGGGCGCGAAAGAAATTATACTGATTGACGACGGCTCAACTGATAACAGCCTATCGATCGCCAATCGATATGCCGATCGCGGCGTGACAGTAATCAGCCACGAGAACATTGGAGTCCAAGCGACCCGCAATCAACTACTGGGCATGGCAACGGGGGAATGGCTGCAATGTCTGGACGCTGATGATGTTCTGATGGAGGGCAAGATTAGCAGGCAGTTGGAGTCAGTGACGGTCGATGACGATGCCCTTTACTGCAACATGATAATTGAGCGATGGCGAGGGGAAACCCTGATGGCGGTTGACCATTGGGACACGGGAATCCACCCAACGCTACTAGAGGCGATGATTCGGTGGGAGTTTATACCTCAGACCAATTGTTTTTTATTCCGCAGATCTGCGATGGCTTTATGGGATGAATCCTATAATCACTGCCACGAATTTAAATTGGTGCTGGATATGATGCGATCGGGGTGCCAGTTCCGGCATACCCCAATTGATGGAGTGGTGTATCGTCGCGGCTGGCACAGATCACAAGTCACGTCCGATCCTGCACTCCTGAAAAGTCGATTGCGATTCCAGGGCGAACTCTTTGAGTGGGTGCGACATTTTGAGTGGGCACAATCGCCCACATCAAAGTGGAGTCAAATAATGGCATTCACCGATCGGCGACTGCAAATGGAATTATCTTTAACTAAAGGACAACAGTAAAATGGCAATCACTCAAGCATGGTTACAATATCTCTCAGGACTAACAAACAGCCTGAATGCAACCCTCTCAGCGCCTATGGGCTATGAGGCGCGGCTGTATAATGGCTATGCCTTCACCGCAACCTCAACACTCGCGGCAGCGTCCAGCTTTGAGGTTCCCACCGCAAGTGGCTATGCGCCACGACCCGTGGTATTCCCCACGGGTACCTACAACAGCACATTGAGACAATGGCAATATCCAGGGGTAACGATCCAACAAACTGCCATCACGGGCTTCTCAATCCAATATGATGGATGGGCGCTAGTGATGAATTACACAATAAGTGGAGTGCCTGCAACACTGCTAAGAGGCTACAAAAACTACACAGGAGCAATTTTAATTCCAAGCGGGGCGACGGGCACTATCCCGATCGATCTGATTCTCAGGGACTCCTCACCATAATTCCAGCAATGCAATCAGAGATCGATCGCTACCTACTCCTAAATCGCCTGGAACTCGATCGCCGCCGTCGCCCTCAGCCGCAGACTCGTGATGTGATGATCGAGGTTTTGGGCGTTGTGAAGGGGCGCTATCTCATCCGCTTTCCCGGTGGCGATCCGTTTGTGGCGGGTGTCGCTGGCAATACTGGAGTTATCCCTGCGGGGCAAATGGTGAAGGGGGCGATCGTGGGGGATAACGTGGTTCTGGAGTGCAGTCCGAGGGTCGCGCCGAAGCAGGCAGAAGAGTCGCCGATCATTCCTGAAATTGGCGGATTCCTAGTGCTTGGTTCGATCAATTGGCTGCAAACATTTCGCAGGGATCTTATCTACGGGCCACTGACCCCCGATCCCAAACCCCTTGCAAACTATGAATTTTTTGACCGAATTCTTCGGAAATTGAGCAAAGACCAAAAAATTTATACCCTTGCTCAAACCGATCCCAGAATTGCTAATGATGAGCAGGATTTCCAGATCAATAGGCGATATTCACTGTTCCCAGAATCGGGGAATTTTGTCTCAGGAATAGGAGTGGCGATCGAATCCATTGCCGCAAACAATATTGAAGTTGTGCCCATAAATCTGCTGACAGAAGCCGCAAGAGTCAAAGGTTTGTTCTATCTGCCAATGTTATTTAATTATGGTGTTCCACTTCAAGAAGAAGAAATCGCAGCACTCAGGTCGATAGCAAGGCGAAATATTGTAATTTTGCAGGGACTTGCTGTATTTGCTACTGCTAGCAACTATAGCGTCTATAGCGTCGGTCAGCCGCTGCTAAGCCTTCTTGGAATACGGATAGTCTTTTCTCTCCTCTCTCTTTTTCACAAGCCCGAATTGATGCCCCGAAACAACTCACTTAGTGCAGGATTAAAACCCGTAGACGATGGTTTTGCAGTCAGTCAGGTTTTTTTAAACGTCGATCGACGCGACGTTGTTATGGGCTTGAACGGCGTGAGTGGTGATCTTGGAGGAGATTCAATTGTTTTGTTACGATCGGGGCGGTATTTTTAGCTACTACAGGCAGATTGAATCATGGCAGTAATCAACATCAGCCAACTTACAAATCAATACCTAGAGCAAAATCGGATCGAACACGCCGATCGCGCTGCTCCTGCATCCTATGGCAACCCAGCGGGCATCGTGACGCGGACAACATACAAGGGCGTGGAGATGCAAACGATCGGTGGTGGGACGATAACCGCTCAATCGATCGCTAACACTGGGTTAGCGGTTGGGCAGTCGCTACCGATCGGGACTGCGATCGGTTCGCTAGGGGCAAGTGTGGCAACTAGCGGAAGAACATAAAAAGAAGCCCCGATCGCTCTCATACGATCGGGGCAACAGAGAATTTGGTTATGGCAATTATGGCACATCCGCAGCGCTTTTCTTGGGGCTTTTATCCCCGCTACGGATACAATAGGGGCAATGCTAGCCGATGCCAATGCCGAATCAGATCACAGTCACCCAGGGGGCGACCCTTCGCCTATCCCTCATCACACCTTGGGATCTGACTGGGTATGCGTTCGCGGCGGAATTGGAGGATATTGGCGATCCGACGATGACTTATCCTCTCACGGTCGGGCTTGTGATGAATCCAGCGACGGGACTGATGGGGACACTGACGTTATTGTTGGGGGCGGGCGTGACGGCGCTGCTGATTCCGGGACATCCTGGTTACAACTTCGATGTAAAATTGACAGCCCCCAACGGTGACATCAGCTATCCTACGGGCAAAATTGGACTGTTAGTTGATGGGAGAATAACCCCATGACAGACCTGCGAATAATCATCAATCGCCCTCAACTGACAATCACTGAGCAGATAATCACGCTGGGACTGGGGACGATCGGCATCCAAGGGGCAACAGGAACAAGCAGTCCCGGTGGGGGCGGCATAACCAACTATGAACGCACCTTTACTCAAGCAGATCTGAGCATTGCAGGCATATTGCCCGTCATCCATGGGCTTGGAAGTTTCCCCAGCGGCGTAAAAATTTGGGATGATTCTGGAGAGGAGATCGGCGCTGACCGGATTGAGGTGCTGACCGTAGACACTGTCGCCATCGCCCTCTCCAGCTTCATGCCCTTGCAGGGCACTTACACAATCAGCATCACAACATAGGAGCATAGCAATGAAGGAAGGTTTGCGGGAATTTCTGGGGGTGGGTATTCGGTTCTTTACCAGTAATGCCACCGCTTTGTATGTTGGATTGCGACTGAACAGTAACCCTAGTGTCAGTTTTTATATCAACCTGCTAACGTCCCTTCCCCCTTCTGGCACGGAGGCGCTGACGATCGACTCTAGCGGGAACATGGGCAGGCAGGCGATCGGCGGCGGCAGCGTGACCAGCTTCAGCAGTGGCAACCTATCACCCCTATTCACAACCAGCGTCGCCACTGCTAGCACCACGCCTGCACTCTCGTTTGTTCTATCGGATGTACTTCCCAACACCTTCCTAGCTGGGTCAAGCAGTGGGGGGACAAACCCACCGACGTTTCGTGCCCTGGCCTATACTGATCTGTCAGCACTGGTGGGAACGGGTAGCAACACGATCGCCGCTGGGAATGACAGCCGCCTTATCTCTGCTCACACACAAAACACTGACACGGGAACAACGCAGGCTAGTTTTGCGATCAACTCCGGCGGGACAGGAGTGCGACTCAGAGTTGCTAGCGGTGCATTACAGCTTCGCAACCTAGCGGACAATGCCGATGCTGATCTGATTGTTCGCAACCTGACAGTCTCAGGAACGACGACGATCTCAGGAACGACGACGATCAACTCTGAGACGTTGACGATCGATGATAACATCATCGTTCTCAACAACAACGTTTCTTCTGGCACCCCAACCGAGGACGGCGGCATCCAGGTACGGCGCGGCGCTTCGGCATCGGCATCAATTCTCTGGGATGAAACCAATGATGCCTGGAAAATAGGGATTGTCGGGGCTGAAATTTCTGTCGCCCGAACCTACCGACGGGCTTTTACCATTGCCGATCTTGTTTCTGGGGTTTTGACGTTGACGCATGGACTAGGGCAGCAATTCGACTCTGTGAAAATTATAGACAACACGAACTTAGTTATTGGCCCTGACAATATTACCTTCTCAGCCACGACGATCGCGGTTGACCTAACCTCGTTTGTCCCAGGATTTACAGGAACTTATACGGCAGTTGTTCAAGGTTAACCCATGAGACAAGGAATTATCGGCGAAGCTTGGCAGAATGCTACCCTAGTAAACTCCTGGGCTAATATCACCGGCACTGGTCTTTCCGTTACAAAATATCGCAAAATCACGGGGAACATAGTCGAAGTTCGCGGGGCTATTTACAAGGGTACTGCCAAGTCCGCTGGGGAGACTATTTTCACCATGCCAACCGGTTTTCGCCCGATCGACAATCTAGTTATTAGTGTTCGAGGTGGTGCCGCTCACACGTCGGTCGCCATCAATAGTACAGGGACATTTACTTGGCTCGGTGGTGGTGACGATCTGTACTTTCAGATGATCTTCAGCACGAATTGACGGGCCGGATTACAGGCTGGGAGAGTTAGAGAGGGGAGTAAAGCCCACGTCTTTTAAGCGTGGGAGTGTCAAGGCCGATGCTTTGTGCAGTACCTAGGCGATCGTCGGGTTAGCTCTGAGCACTGCTGCCCCGCTAGTTTACCCGTCTTCCAGATGTGCTGACATTGTTGCAGCGGGCGATCTCTCCAAGTCTTTTTTTGACTAGGCTTAGAACCCCATTCGACAAACTCGACCATGCAATGCACGATCGCCTCAAACGGCTCCTCTCTATGCTCACCCTCTAGCATGAGGTTTGATTTGACGGGTGCTGAACCATCAACCCATGAAATGGTGATGTGTGGGTTCTGGTTCTGGCAAGGTAGCCAGGAAGGTAGAATCGCTCTGAGAGCTTGCACCTCGCCGTCGTAGGCTTCATTGATAACGGCGATCGTCACCGATAGCCCAACGATATGGGGCGATCGCTCTATCCCATAAGCCAGCGTTAGATGCTGGGCTTGTGTGTTGCCGTACCGGGCTGGCACCGCGATCGGTGATCGCGGGGCTAGCCAGAGGATGCCTGTCATGCTGCGCTTGCCTCCTCTTCGTCTCGGATCTTTATTTCCAGGAGACGATGCCGATCGTCTTGATCGATTGCCCACCAGTTGGAGGGCAACGTCCCCTCAAGCAAGAGTTCAGTCTTACCGTTAATCAGACGGTAAAATTGCCAGTCTAGGGCTACCCCATCGGGGTAGCCTGAAAACTCCTCCTCAGGGCTACCACCGCCCCAAGCTAACCGGTAACCGTGCCACTGGTGGAAGCTGTTGTTTAAGAGCATCTGGATGGGGTCAGCCAGAACAAATTCGCGTTCGCGCTGTGTGAAGTTGGACTCCTCTAGGAACTTGATAATCCCGCCAAGGACGAAGCCGTGCTCTTGCCCAGACGAGGCTAGCCCCATGTCCCCCATGTCAAAAGTTTCACCGCTGGGGGAAGTTAATGTAAGATTCCATTTTTTGTAGTTAGCCATTTGATTTGTTGCAGAGTGGATAATGGTTTTCTCTGCCCTCTTAAAACCAATTTACCACCGATTTACTACTATGTCAAGTAAGTATTGCGATCGCCTCCCTCTTTCATCTTTCAACCCCCTGGAGACCCCCGTTAGAGTCGGTACTCCGACTTAACGGCGGGTAGTTTACTGCGCCCTCGTTCGCAAAGCCAAAGCAGCCCCAGTCGAGCGGCGACAATGAGATCGACTAATTCTTGAGGGTCGGGATCGTCTTTTTTGACCGAATCCCAGAATTCCTCTAATTCTTCAGATAGGACTGCCCACAATTCGTGAGAGCTAGAGAAATTTGCACCATGTTTTTCCACCGCTGTAGCTTGATGAGTTCGGATGTCGTCATCAATTGTTTCATCAGAAATTTGCCGCCAGTAGTTCGCGTGTCGTCTAGCCATTGTCATCGCCCTCCTCAAACGTGTTTGCAATTTTAAGCTTTTTTATTATTTACGTTTTATTAAAATTCTGTTATAAACTTTTCTCCTTTTTAAAAATGGCTTAGCGACCCTAATGATTTCAAATTGCATAGGGTTGAAATTTCTCAAAAAGGTAATTGGAACACCCATCGCGCCAAAATAATCACAAGGTATTTCAGCAACTTTATCTATATTAATTGCATTATAATTATAGTATTTTGGATAATCTTCGCTGTTGTATTCTTTATGCAACTTCAAAAATTTGTTGCGTTTGTTGTGTGTTAAATTTGTAAACCAATAAGTGCTAACAGATTGTGTGGTTTTATCGGTTCTTTTGTACGTTTTTTTTCCACTATGCACACCAAGCCAAAGTTTATTAGCTCCGATTAATCTAAAAACTTCTTTATATCCGACTGCGTGTATAGCTCCAATCACTAAAAACTTTTTGTCGTAAAAATCAAGTTGTGCTATGAAATCTCTAAACAGAGAGAATGGAGGATTCGTTACGATAACGTCGGCTTGCTTTAAAAGAACAACAACTTCATCGCTTCTAAAATCACCGTCTCCTTTAAAAGTTTGATAGGTTAATTCGTCTTTGCGGGGTATTCCGGTAACCGCTTCGCAGCCGGTATAGTCAATAAAAACACCTTGACCACCGTCAATAAAACAACTTGCGATAAGTTTTTTTAAACCCAAGTCTTTGAATTTTAAAACAAAATATTTAAAGAAGCTGCTTGTGCGCGGGTCGTCGCAATTACAAAAGACGATTTTATCTTTAAAATGTGCAACATAATGCAGTAGCTCTTTTTCTATATCAACCAACCGTGTATAAAATTCATCGTTCTTAACTGTCTTAGCAGTACGTAAATTTTTATTATTTGACATAAATGTTAAAATTAAATTAAATTACTTAAAACGTAAGCGCTAGCGCCAAGGATTCCTGGTTGTCACTGGTTGTCATCGCCCCGAGCCTCTTTCATCACTCAACATATACTCCTATATACTCCTATATACCCCTATAAATTTAGTGTGGCTAGCATTTCTTTAGCTGGAGTCCGATCGCCATTGCATGATATACGACGCGGGGCATTTACGATCGTGATGGCAAAACCTAGCCCCTCATATAAATCTAAGATGCGATCGGTTGCTTGGTTTGAGGCAACAACGGGCACCGATCGCGCTGCCAACCAAGATGCTAGCCTCACTTGCTCATCCCATAAAAAGGGTGTTGAGCTGTATTGGGTGAACTCTGTGTCGTAGGGCGGGTCGGCATAGATGAAGTCGTTTTTGGATATATCCAACCACTCAAAATCGCAACAGGAAAACTCCCAAAATGATGAGACATACCTATAATTATCCAGGTCGGGGGTATTATAGGAGATGCTTTTATACTTTCCAAATGGTACGTTATAGCCACCCTGCTTGTTGAATCTACACAGTCCATTAAAGCCCGTGCGATTCAGGTAGTAGAAGAGCTGTGCGACTTCGGCGTTGCCTGTGCCCTCTGCGATCAAATGGTTGAATCGATCGCGATGGGCATAATACAGATCCTGATCGTTCTCCATTGGGATCGTAATTTCCAAACCTTTCCACAGCCAACGATAAAAATTAATCAGTTGCAGGTTGATGTCGTTCAGCAATGCTTGAGCAGGATTCAACCCTAAACTAACAGCCATGCCACCGACGAATGGCTCAACTAGGCGGCGGTGCTTGTGATGTTCCCACAACGGCTTTAGCGTCGGGACTAGCCACCGCTTACCTCCTGCCCATTTGAGGGGCGGTTTGAGGTTTGTCATGATTCTCCTTCGGCATTTATGAATGCCTCGTCCACCGATGTGACCGATGTGGTGGCTAGCCCTCTCTCAGACTCCCCTAATTCCACAGGAGGGAAATCATTATACATATCGATCGCCTCATCCAGCAAGGCACAAATGGACACAAGCAGGTCAGACATTTTGCTTTCATTGCCAGAGATCCGCAGAATGCCCCTGATGATTTCGACACCCTCAAGAACGTTGGCGATTTTAATTCTTGATTCGATTAGGTCAGCGATTCCCCACTTCATATTAAAATTCCTCGATGATAGAAACATCTGGACAAGCCGGTGCAGCCGCTCCAACCCATCGAGAGCCGTGGCACAATCCCCAACTGCGATCGGATCTTGAGTGGCTGAAGTGATTGCATTGCCTGCATACCAAGGGCGCGATCGGTTCGTCTGGCAGTCGAGAGCATCGATCGTCTTCTGCGGCTATATCTGCGGTCGTGTGGCGAGTGTCTAAAATCTGTGGCATAATTAACCTTAGTTGTTTGGTAAGGCCCCCGATGGCATGGTATACGTCGGGGGCTTTTTGTCGTTCTCATGCTATCATCATAGCACATCGCTATGGATTTGCTACCATGAATCAGATCAGTATTAGGTTGCCCGAACGAGAAAAGGAGCATCTTGAGAAGTTTTGCGAATTGACGAGCCGAACGCAGAATGACGTTATTCGTGAGTTGCTGAGAGAACTGTCAATCGATGGGGTACTGAACCCCATCGATTGACAGTTCTCTCATCCCGACGCTCTACAGCCGCGCTATCCTTCCCCATGTCTGAAGCCAGGGGCAAGCCCGCGCTTTTGGTCAGAACGGGTTACTGGCTTCCCATACGTTATTAAGGGCAATGCCTGCGATCGTCTTCCAGTCGGTATCCTGATCGTACCTACAGTAAATCGCCTCTCCGCGCTGCGACACCTTTGCGAATACAATCTGCTTGGCTTTTGCTGTATCTTCCTGGGAGGGTTGAGGTTCAATTGTTACGGGGTGACGCAACTGCTCCGGGGTCATTTCGGCGAATGCAGCCATCAGTCCCTTACTGAAATTGCTGTCGTGGCTGGATTCCAGCGTGTAAAGCCGATCGCCCGTTGATATGGTTGTTTGCAGCTTTTTGGCCTCCTCACCCATCCGAGTGAGAACTTCAAACTGAAATTTGACGACGTACCCGCTAATCGAAATTGCCTCAACAGGGGAAGGTTCGCCGCCCTTAATCGTGTACCACAGATGAGGGTATGCTTTAGCCCTATTGCAGTATATGTAGGTATGTACCGGGTACATACTCAATCCCAACGATGACGATCGGGGCTTGCTGAGTTCAGACAGGATAGCTTCCATCAACTGATTCTGCCGATCGAGAGCCGTCAGAACGGCTTCAGAAAGATCGATGTTTGTGAGCATGTTTGTGAGCATGTTATACCTTCTACAATCTTGTTATTCCTTGATGGTATGCCGGGGCGCTAATCCCGGCGTGGCGCGGCTTTGGGTCGGGCTAATCGGTAAAGGAACTAACATCGATCCGATCCCTCACGCCAACTTTTCTACTCACCCTCAGTCCATGGCCTTCAATCATTTGCGCGATTGCCTCTGCCACCTCTGCTAAGGAATAATTTTCCAAAAAGATATCAAGCACCCTTTGATTGGTGCTGACAAATGGGCGATCCCCTTGGATATCTTTCAGAACTTCTCGATCTAGGGGTCGAGCAAATTCGATTTTTAGCAAACATTGACTTGGTGAAATGGTGAAAATGACGGGGGTCAAGGACTGAATTGAATCAAGGTTAGTAGCCATAAAACTCGCTCTTGTGGAATGCCGGGGCGCTACTCCCGGCGTGGTGGCGCTTCAGATCTAGAAGGGGCAGTCAAAGCTGCCCTGGTCACAGGCTGCGTCAGTAGACGCGGCATCTGGACGACGGAATCTGAAGCTGACAGGCGCACGGCCCTTGGTAGTTTTGGGCAATACGCATACCCCCTGAGTTGGATCAAACTCGCTATTAGACAGAGAAAAGAACTTGCATTGAGCGCATGTGGTGGGTTGGGCGGGTTGAGTAGGCATGGTATGATTCGGAGTAAGGTTTGCTTCTAGGAGAGGGCGCTTTGATTTAGGGGATCGGGGCGCTCTTTTCTGTCTATAATCACTATAAGCTGAGCGATAGTGATTAGTCAAGCTTTTCTCAAAAGAACTTCAACTTTAACTAATATGAATAAATCGAAATCGCCGATCGCCAGACTGCGGCTCAGGGCTGGGCTGAAGCAGATAGATCTTGCCCTGGCGATCGGCGTGAGATCACAGACAATCAGCAACTGGGAGATGGGGAGAGACGTTCCCACGTTGCCTTTCAGCCGATTAGAGGCATTGACGAAGGCGCTTAAATGCTCCGTCGAAGATTTGGGGCGCATCTATATACATGATTCGATCGAGGAGTTTCAACGGTTTGTGAAAAGTTTGTAAAAACTTGACAGCATTATCTATTGATTGCACTATTATGGAGTCGATACATTATACAGAGGGTTCGATGAAAACGATCGAAATCAACGCGGTCTGTCCTACGTGCCACGAGGACAGAACCATCAGGTACGGCATTGCCGGGTCAGGCAATCAGAGGCATCTTTGTCTAAATTGCCTGACCCCGACTGGCAGGCTTAAAACTTTTACTGAACAAACGATCGCGCCAAAAACGCCAAAGATGAAGCTCAACGCTTGTCTGAGCCTCAACGTTGCTGATGCAGAGTGGCTACTAGGGCAACCGATCGGCGTTGCCCCCACCATCCGCAGGTTGATCGAGGGGCGCGATCGGATCTTCGCCACGGGGACTGACGCGGGCACCTATCAGGTTGGAGGTGGTGGTGATGATTAAAGCCGATCGGCTTGTCGGAAAAATAAAAAATTGGAGATGACAAGATGCCCGCAGGAAGACCACCGAAAGTCACATTGGATTTTTTCGTTCACGACACTGATGCTAGGCGTAACCCCAAGATTTTGGCGCTTAGCCGCAGGTTTGGAAATGATGGCTACGCAACGTATTTCAGGCTCCTTGAGAGCCTAGGCGAACAGGATGGATTGAGGCTGGATCTATCCGACAATCTTGTAGCTGAGGCAATTGCAGATGAGTTCAAATTGCGAGATGCTCCACACCTCTACGGGATTATCCAGGTTTGCGTAGATATTAAATTGTTTGACAGGCAGCTATGGGAGTCCGATCGCCTAGTTTTTTGTCCGAGCCTGTTTAATCGCTACTTAGGCAGGCTCGAAGCAAGGCAGGCGGACGCAGCCAGGAAGCGGCAGGCGAGGGAATCCCAGCGACTTCAGTCCAGAATTCAGGAGGTAAAGGGAAAAATTAATTGTCCAGAATTGTCCGCGCGGACAATTCTGGACAATGGCAGTTGTCCGCGTGACAATCCCACAGAGGTTAGAGATCTAGATTTAGAGAAAGATCTAGATTTAAATCCGGATTTAGGCACAGCCTTTTCCGATCGGGGCGTAAATTTCTTAGGTCAAGAAAATATACAAAAAATATCCGATCAAAAACTAATGAACAAACCGACTGCCGCCGCGCCACTTTTGGCTGACTCGGAAACCTCGTCACCGCATTTTGTTTTGGATTCATCGGGATTAATTCTTGATCCTCGAAAACCAGCAAACACCCCGATCGATCACATCCCGCAATCCACCCCGGAACCGATCGAGGCGGTAAGCCCTGAATCTTGCCCCCAAGAGACCCCCCTCACCCCGTTAGTGACCGCATTGGATGCTGAAGATTTTGGAGGCACCTTAAAGACGGCAAATTCTGGGGGTCTGGCCTTAACGCCCCGCAATCCTACCAAGGATGAAAAAGGCAGCAGGAAGACTAAGCCGCCTTACTCCGAAGCGTTTGAAAATTGGTGGTCTCCCCACTATTTCTTTTGCCTAATGGTTAATGTCTCAGCGGGAATCAAAGCCAAGGCCTATACCGCCTGGAAGGCCAAGGGGTATAACGAGAATATACCGCTCGATTTTGTCGAGGGGGATGGTATATACCAGGC
>Ga0163147_10005766_pt1 | contig 14874 bp, 23 predicted proteins | sample OliLakLV19MP6G1_FD_148597 | JGI IMG/M metagenome (GOLD analysis project Ga0163147, IMG submission 148597) | Freshwater microbial mat bacterial communities from Lake Vanda, McMurdo Dry Valleys, Antarctica- Oligotrophic Lake LV.19.MP6.G1 | ecosystem: Environmental > Aquatic > Freshwater > Lake >...
CTTTCAGCCGTTTTAATGGCTTAAAGTGCTTGTTATATGAAGTAAAAATTAAAATAGCAAAACTATGATAATGATAGAATTTAACCAAGACCAACAAAAGTTGAGATTATTTCACCCGAAATATAGCGAAGAGAAAAAACGGGGATATTATACTTTGATTATTTGCAAAGATAATGCAGAGGCTAAATTGATATTAGACTATTTATATTTAATAATAGAAATAGGAAATGTTAGTTTTGAGTATCTAAAAAAAATGATAGCCGAATTAATTAATTTCTCAATTGAATATAAAATTTACAGAGATTTTAAAATCATGCAATTTGAAAACAACTAAACAGATAATTAAAGACCAACATACGCCGGATATTTACCCCAAAAATTGCAATTTGCAGACGATTTAAGAGACTTTTAAACAAAATTTGATTTTTAATTTAAAAAAATATATCATTGTATCCTACAGGTGGATATAATGAAGTTTACAAGACCCCAAAAAGTACTATTTTTCTCCGCTTTGGCCATTGGAGCATATCAATTGAGCCGCATAGCATCCCTACAAAAGGCCATATTATCAATACAGAAGATTAAAATACTTAATCCTTCACACGCAATTGTTACGTTAAAAATCGAAAATAAAAATATTTTCGATGTAACTATAAATAACTTCTCTTTAGGGTTGTTTTTTAATTCTCAAAAATTTGGAATAATAGACCTAGATAAAGGCTTTTTATTAGAGGCAAAAAAATATAAGATTATAGAAATACCTGTGATTATTGATATTGTAGCAGGGATAAATATTTTATCTAGTATGTTATTGAAAAAAACAACGGAGGGAGTAATAAATTTTTTGGGTTATTTAAGTGCCGATGGCGTAGACATACCGATAAACGAAAATTATAAAATATGGTAAATTATAATTCGGTAGTTAGTCAGGTGCAACCCCCTGATTATAGGGAAAAAAAAATACAAAAGTATCAAAACACTAACGACATTATAAAAGACCTTGTTTATTGTTTTAAAAATTACAATTATCAGGCCGATCCAATAAAAAATAAATTTGCAACCGGAAACATAAAGACAGCCGGAAAACGGATATACGATTTTATAAAAAAGAATATACGCTATGAAGCGGAAGAAGATAAGCAGCAGACAAGTAAAAGTTTTTCAAGAATTATACACGATGCACAACAGGGGATAGGGCATGACTGCAAACATTCAGCTCTTGTTGTTAGTTGTATTGGTTGGAATTTGGGCTACAATGTTATTTTTCGTTTTGTCGCTTATAATGTAGGGGAAAGTTTCGGCCACGTATATACAATTCTTCAAGACCCAATTACAAAAGAAAGGGTAATTGTTGACCCTCTGCAAAAATTTGATACAGAAAAGCCGTATATAAAAAGAGTAAATTATTTAGCACTTAACAACTTAAAAAAAAATAAAATGTTATCAAGACTAACAGGTACAAACTCGGCAGCAGCGCAATTTTCGCCATACGATGAAATTACAACTACTAGAATATCTGATACAATCGGACAACGTGGTATTGTTTTAAATTCCAATTTAGACAATGAGCATATAGGAGAACTGGAAACGTTAAGCGGATTAGGTAAACGATCTAAATCGGAGAGAAAAGAAGCAAGACAGAAAAAAAAATCTGCAAGAGTTGAAAAGAGGGCAGATAAAAAAGAGGTAAGACAGGAAAAAAAATCTGCAAGGGTTGAAAAAAGAGGGAATAAAAAAGAAGCAAGACAGGAAAAAAGAGCAGACAGAAAAGAGGCAAGAGGGGGATCCGGAGTTTTAAAAACTGTAGCATTAGCACCAATACGGGGGGCGTTCTCTGCATTGGTGCTAATTAATTTTAGGGATCTGGGAAGAAGATTATCATTAGCAATCGACAAAAACGAAACCGCAGTACAAAAATTGGCGGCAAAATTTGGGTATAAATACGATATATTTAAAAGTCAAATTAAAAAAGGCGCAACAAAACCCGCGTTGTTTGGCGGTAAAGTAACGGGAGTATATCAAGTACAGGGAATCGGAAGCCTTGCAGTAACCGCCGGAGCAATAGCCGCAGCCGCACCCGCAATAGCGGCAGCCCTCGAACTATTGAAATCATTGGGCATAGGCGCAAAATCGGGCGCACCAAGTGATGAGGAAATAATGAAAAAGGCGGCAGACGATATACAAAGTAATGGAGAGCCAAAAACAGAAGAGGAAATAGATAAAATAAAGCGCACTATTGAAACCGCAAAGGATATAATAGAAAGCGTAACAAGTAGCCCCGCAGAAAAAGCAGCCGCACAAGAGGCACTAGATAAGGCAGAGGACGCACTAGAAAACAGCGAAGCACCCGGATTTTTAGATACGATAAAAAATTTACCCACACCTGTGCTAGTTATCGGCGGCATTGGGTTGGCATTTGTAGCTGGTAAAGCGTTAAAATTATTTTAAATAAAATAAACAACATGAAAAGAAGAAGAAAAAGTACCACCGCAAAGCGGAGGAAATCAACGCGCAGACGTGTAAGCGGAAACCAAAGTTTTGCCCCGTCAGTAATTGGAAGAATTGGAAGAAGGAAAAAAGCTAAGCGCAGTCGTAAACGTTCAAAAGTTGGCGCACTAGGTGACGCAACAAATACACTTTTAGGAATTGCCGGGGGCGTTGCCCTTGGAATCCTAATTGATAAAGCCGGCGATAAATTCGCACCTAATTTAAACCCTAAAATAAAATCTTTGGTAAAAGTTGCCGGGGGCGTTGCCCTTGTAGTTATGAAAGGAAACAAATCTATGATTAAAGGCGTAGGGATGGGACTTGCAGCAAATGGAGTAACAACAGCAGCTAGGGACTTCGGTATTATTTCCGGTATAGATGAATTTATGAACGGAATCGGAGCGGGTAGCGATACTATGACAATCGAAATGAACGGAACGCCGGAAAATGCGGGACGTTTAATGGGTGACAATGTAAGCGGCGAATATATGAGCGGATCGGCGATGGTTATGCCTTCCGTAATTGGAGAATAATAAATTTTAATTAAATATTTATAAACTTTTAAATTTAAAAAAATGTATAGCAAATTATTTTTTAACGAAGTAAAGGCAGCCTATAAGGACGCAAACGAGAAAGCAATTGCAGAGGGACAAAAAGGACCGGGGATGCCGTTGTTAACAGAAAGTCAATTAAGATTAGAATCTTTTGTAAATACAACAACGACAAGATATACGTTTGGTGTATTAACTTCTGATGTGTCACCGGGTACAACCGGAGTAAACGCAACAGAAGTACGTTTACAAACAAACGACAATTTCCATATTAGGAGTATTGCGTTTTATGTATCTTTTACAGAAGCTAGTACAGATACTAGTTATAGACTATTATCTTATTTTTCTGATAACGTAACGGGATCCGTAGCGGCTACATTGAATTATGAGGGTATTTACAACAATGGGTTGTTAAATATCAATGTAAATCAGGTGGATGTTTTAACAAACTATCGTTTGTCAAAACATAAACTTGTACCACAAACACAAAGAATATCGGTAGCGGTAGATACTGCATACGATCAAATTAATATGCAATCAGACGGAATAGTAAACCTTTCGCCCGCAATCATGTTAAGCGGTGCATATACAAACACCATTACCGTACAATTAGCGGCGGCCATTACTTCCGCAGTAGCAAGTAATAACAGCCGTATGGTTGTTATCTTTGATGGTATCAGAGCGCAAAACGCTGCAATACGTAAATAAATAAAAGTATTATTTAACGCCATGAGTTAAATAGTCTTATGCCGGGCGGCTGCTTTGTGCCGTCCGGTTTTTAACCTCTTAAAAAAAATAAAATGAATAATATAATTGTCGATAAATCGTATAACGTTGAGTTGCTAGTCGCACAGTCAAGCACGAGCCAACAGATATATTTTCCTATCCTTCAAGTCCTTGATAACAAGGTAACGCAGGGAATAGAAACGTATAATATTTTGGACGTGTTAAAGTCGGTTAACAATGTGGCACTAGCAAACATTTCACTCTTACAAGTTTCTTATTTAAATTTAGTTGTGGGAGATATACAGCAAATTTGGAATTTCCCGCTTGTATCTTTAATTAATGTACGTACAGGCTCAACGGGAGCCGGAAGCGTGTTTAATGGATATTGTAATGAACTAAATAACCTTAAAATTATTTGGGCTAAATCATACGTTTTTATTTCGGACGTTACCAAAATTTCGGCAGCGCAAAATGAAGCCTTTGTATTTAACGTAAAATACACAGACCCGGTAGGGGATAGTTCAATAAGAACAGGCAACGGATAAACCCATGCCGAGAAAGTTTTAAAGAGTTTCCCCGGCCTTTTGGCCGGAATAATAATAATATATATCCATGGCAAATTACGAGAAAGGTAAAAGGGATGCTATCACAGCTTTTTCCCATCAAAATAAAAGTTTTCCAATTTGGAAAATGCATGATGTAGGAAAAAAAATTATTGTTGATAGTAATTTGCACGAGCAAAACCCGGACAAAAGCACAGAACTATTAAAAAATGCTTTTGAAAAACTTACTCCTGGTTGCTTGTATTGTTTAAGCCTATATAAATCGGGTAGGCGTTCACATGGAAAAGAAAATAGCAGTATTACGTTTATGAATGATGATAGCGAGAAGGTAGGGGCGGCAGAGGAAAAGCAGACGGCACAGCCTACAAAAATCGCATACGAAAACACTATACAACCCCCGGCAGCAAGTGAGCGGATAGGATTGTCGGAACATATAGCACTAATACAAAGTAAGGCCGGAGCAGAGGCCAAATTGATGTATATGGAGGGTATTGTTTCGGATCAAACTAAATATATCGCAGAACTAGAGGCAGAACTAAAAAAATGTGAGGAAGAAATCGAAGAACTAGAAAACGAAATAGAAACACTAGAAGAAGCGGAAGAAGAAGAAGAAGCGGAAGCGGTGGCCGGGACTGAAAAGGTAACACTAGAAAGCGCATTAGCGGGATTGATAAAAGAAAACGGGGGACTTGTTATTGAAAATCTTTTTAACAAAGGATTAAAAGAAGATATAGGCATAACAGAGGAAACGGATAATGCAACAGTAAACGGAATAACTTCCGATTTGTACACACGTTATAGTGTAGAGGCTCTAAACGTAGAAATGTTAACACTAAATCCACAATGGAAAAAACATCTGTTTAAGTTAGTGCAGATCGGACAACAAAAGCCGAACACCTTTAGAATGTTATTAAAAAAATTAGAAGATTATTAAATGGCAACATATAGCGTTAATGATATTATCAATAAAACATTAGTAGCTAAAGACAATGTTTTGGGATATTTTGACAAACCAAGGTCGGAGAGGTCGCAGCTATTTAGGAAAAATGAAATTATAGGGCGGGTTTATTCGTGGGTAGAAGACCCAAAAAATACGGGTCAAATTTTTTGGATGATAGAGCAAAAAGATGGAAAATATATGTATGTATTCCACGATAGTAATAGACTAACAATATCAGAACCACTAGGAAAAAGCCAACAGGAAAAAGAAAAAGAAGCGGAAGAACAAACAAAGAAAGATGAAAAGGGAATGTTTGTTTACTACTTTGAGAAATACGGAAAAATAGTTTTATTGTCCGGCTTAGGTTTAGCGGTTTTTAAAGTTGTTTATAATAAATACAATCCAAGCAAATGAAAAATATTTTTGAAGAAAAACCAAAGAAGGTTTATAATATCCCGTTCTCCTTTTCAGATAATAGTAGCCGATCATTTAACTGTAACGCTATTGTATTTATAAATTCGGGAACGGTTAACGTTTCTTTAAACGACATTTTTTTATTAGTTCCCGGCGCATCAATAGCGTTAAATGGAAATCAAAACGAAATTGATAGTACTATTTATAAAATTACCTTTTCCGCAGCAGCCGGAACAAAATTATTGCAAGGATGGCAAAAATACGATGCGGGAATAACCACAGAGCCGCCGTACCCTAAATATGCTTTTTATACAAAAGAGCCAAACAAAAAAGATCAGGACAAAGCACGTACAGGACATACGGCAAGAAAGGGCGAAAAAAATAACCGTTGGAATAATAAACTAAAATCTGATTTTTAATGTACAGCTATTCGCAAGGATTACAGGTTGATTTTAACGGTACTAAATTAGGGTCGTTTAGTGAAATTAATTTTACGGGTGCGGGTGTAACGGTTACAAATGTAAACGGAGTAGCAACGGTAACAATTCCCGGAGCGACAGGAAGCAACGTAACACTAGGAACAAGAAATATTTTTGTTTCTAAACAGGGGGTGGATGCAACGGGAACGCCGGGCGATCTTGCGCTAGATTACCTAACAATAGGGGCGGCAATAACGGCGGCAATAGCACTAACACCAAGCGCAACAAACCCAATAAACATAGTAGTGTATACGGGAACATACGCCGAAAATATTACTATACCCGCATTTGTTAATTTGATTAGCGCAGAGCCTTTAGTCTTTTTATATAATGCATCTAGTTACTCATCCATTGCCTCTAGATATTCGGACGTAAAAGGATATGTATATGTAAACGGAACAATTACGCAAAGCGGAAATAATGTTAATATAGTTGGTATCAATTGTAATACGCTTACTATTTCGGTAGGCAATTCAAATAGTTCATACGTTGGTTTTGTAGCATCAACAGCAATATTAAATACCTCTGCTACCGATAGCGGAATATGGTACGATGTGCATGCTGAAAGTTTTTTAGCTAATTGTGCTATCAATGGTTATCATAACTATTGCACAGCTTCTAGTTTAAGTTTCGGTAGTAGTTCAACGGCAAACTCTAAAAACATTTTAGGTAAAATGTATAATTGTATTGTTGATGGCGTTGGCGGTTATGCGAGTAATACCAATATACCGGGCGGTTTTAACGCCGGAAATATTTCAGGTACTATGGATAACTGTGTTTGTAACGGAAATTATTCCTTTGCATCTGCCCTCGGTGGCAATGGCGGGACTATTGATGGAGTTGTTTTAAATTGTACTTCAAATGGAAATAACTCATTTGCATGGGGCGGGTTAACAGGCGGTGACATAACAGGTAAAATGATCAATTGTCAGGGCTTACAATTTGCTTTTGCTAGTGGAGGCTCAATTGTGGGAGGTACAATATCGGGCCATATGACTAATTGTAGGGCTTTGGCATTGGGTGTTGGTTGCTCTTTCTCATCCGGTTTAGGTGCCGCGAATGGTGGTACAATATCAGGTATATTAGAGAATTGTGAGGGTGGGGCTGTATCGTTTGCGAGTTCGTTTCTATTCGGGGGTACAATATCAGGTAAACTATATAATTGCAGGTCAGTTGGTAGTACAACCTTCGCAAGTGCAGAGGCAGGTGGCGGTGTAATATCAGGCCAATTATTCAGCTGTACGGCAACGGGTGACATATCATACGCAAGTGCAAATCAGGGTGTAGGAGGATATGTGAATGGTATTTCAGGTAATTTATATAGTTGTATGGCTGTTGGATCATGTTCTTTTTGTTCAATATTAACAGTAACCGACGGAATAACAACAGGATCTATAACAGGTTATTTGCATGATTGTATAGCCACGGGGGAAATATCATTTGGTAGTGTATTTAGTTCAATGGCTAATAAAATATCAGGTGTATTAATTGATTGTATAGGTGCTGATTATTCATATTGCAGTACTTCAAACGGTGCGGGCGGTACTATCTCGGGAAAATTAACAGGTTGTACGGGCGGTACAACCTGCTTTGCATCTGCGGATGTTGGTAATGCAGGAAATATCTTAGGTATACTAACAAATTGTTCCGGTATAGATATTTGTTTTTGCGCCGACTTCCTGGTCGCAGGACAAATGGAAGGAACTTTAATAAATTGCGATGCAGGAACAAACTATGCATTTTCATTAAGTACAATGTATTTAGGTGGAAAAATCATCCGTTGTCGATCAAAGCCAAGTGTGGCAAATAAATCAGCTATAATAGTAGTACACCTTTGTACTTTTGAATATTGCGACTTTAAAGGAAATGGAACCGGATTTGGTATTGCTTCCGCAGATGGTGCAATATATGATATTGATGCCCGTTTTTGCTCTTTTTATGGAACCGGAATTGATCCTAATCTAACTAATTTAACAGCAACCCCGTACAATACGGACGATGTAAATTCACTATATTAATGAGCGACAATAAAATAAACCCGTTTAATATTAAATGGAGCGTTACCCCTATAGTAACATTATTTTCTTTACAAGGATTGGCAGTAAATAGCCCTGCAAATACTTCTGATAATGTACTAGCCTCTTATAGTTTTGACCCTGATCTATTTATTAATCAAGGAACGGAACTAATAATAAAAGCACAATGGACACTAGCAAACACAGCCCTAAACAAAACGCCGGGCATTGTATACGGCGCAACAACTGTTTTTGCCGTAGTCTCGGCAGTATCAAACATTAATTATTTTACAGAAACAAGAATACGAAATATGGATGATAATAATCTTCTATATTATAATTTTTATATACAGGGTAGTAATACTTTTGGTTCACAAAAAGGAACACTATTAAACACCGCAGGAACAAAAGTAATTTCAGCAAAGGGCCAAAGTGCTAATGGAGCAGCCGCAGACTTACAATTGAATGCATTTAGTATTCAGTTAGCAAATTACGGAGGGTTTTAAATGGACTTGTTATTTGAAAATTTAGTTAAGTCTAATAAAGAATCTTTTAAATTAAAGGTTATTGATATAGCCAATAAATTAGGAGCAAACCCAAATTGGTTAATGTGGGTAATGAGAAGCGAAAGCGGACTAAACGCACAGGCACAAAACACAAAATATTTAGTACAGGGACAACCCGCAACGGGATTAATACAATTTGTAAAAAGCACCGCAGAATATCTAGGAACTTCAATACCCGCACTTTATAATATGAGTAATGTTGACCAATTGGATTATGTATATAAATATTTTAAACCATACGCAGGACGAATTAAAAGTATATATGATGTGTATCTAATTATATTTTTCCCCATAGCACTAGGAAAACCCGATAGTTGGGAGTTTCAAACTAAAAATTTAAAACCGCAAACAGTAGCAAAAAGCAATCCTATATTTGATTTGAATAAAGACGGGATTATTACCGTAGCGGAATTTAAAAAGTATATAGATAAAAAGATAACACCGGAACAAAGACCCTTTATATTCACAAGTACAGGCGGCGCAATGGTAGGAATAGTATTTTTATTAGGTATGGGTTTATTATTGAGGCAAGTTTTAAAATAATAATATGATCGCATTTAAAGCGCAGAAATAGAAACAGGGGAAATTTATTTATCAACCCCTACGGATAGTATTCAGTTTTAGTATTATATTTAATTAACCAAAAAAAACCCATGTTAAAGAATATTATTAAAAATTGGCGTACCTCTTTATTAGGTACCGGCTCGTTAAGTGCTGCAATAATTAATTTTACACAAAACCCCAATGACTATAAAACGTCAATAGGAATGGCAATAGTAGGAATACTAGGCTTAGTAGTTGCGGACGGACATAAGCCGCCGGGAGATGCCCCGCTAAAGGGATAGTTTTATAGTGAAATAGTTTAACAAAGAAAAGCCCCGACATATTGTCGGGGCTTTTTTTATGCCTTTCCCATTATGTACTATATGGAGAAACCTTTGAATTTTTAATTGCTTGAATAATCTTCGGTAATTCCTTAGATGAAATTTGCCCTAGGACAGACGATAAAATTAAAATTACCTCTGCAGCTTCTAAGCCGTCAATATTTATATTAACAACGTCCCCCTGTGGCGGGTTTGTAATAATATCCGGAGTAACAATACTAATTAAAATCTGTTTTTTCATAATTATACTTTTTTAGATTTGATTTTTAAACAATTCGGACAGTAGAAAAAATTTACTGTATTAATTCCCTTCCTATTTTTTGAAACGTCGCAAAGTAAATAAACTTTACAGCACTTTGATAAAATTAGGGACTTTGAAATAATCGAATATTCTAACATTTGTATGTTTTGTTGTAAAATTGTATTAATACAATTATAGAATTTTATTTAATTATGGCAAAGAAAAAGCCCCGCTTAGTTATAAACAGGGCTTTTTGTAATATTCCTTTACAGATTTGCGATACAGTAAAGAGAAGGAATACCCAAATATATACAATTTTAGATACAACAACACAATTTTATATAAATTTTTATATAAAAACGGCGAAAAAAATAGACCAAAACGATGTTTTTGATATGTAAAGTTTTTTTTTCATGTTTTTTTCATAATTATTTGAATTATTAAGAAAATAAATATATGTTTGTCGAGCGATGCAGTATGAAAACTCAAGCAAACAAATTCTTCTTTAAAATATTCCGGCTCCATACGATTGGAAACATTATGACCGGATACTTGATCGGCAACGATTATACGCAAAGGATCAATTTCCTTTGCGTTTTTTGTTTTGTAACCCTTAAAAAAGGGAAAGTATGAGTTTCTCCCTTGATACATTAGCAGATCTGACCCCGACCTACTCTAACAAGGGTTTTGAAACACCTATACATAGGCACTCTAATGTATTAAAACGTCAAAGTTTGACCAAAAAGGCGAGATCAAAGTACCTTTCTAATGGGTTAGCGATTCGCCTTTGTAAAATAGAAAATAGCCCATTAATTAAAAGTTACTGGAATACCTGGTATTGTTGTTCGGCAATGGAACAAAAGGACAATAAATTAACTTCTAGATATTGTGGCAATCGTTGGTGTCAAACTTGCAACCGAATAAGAACGGCAAAGATGATAAATGGATATTCCGAAGCGATTGAGAGTATAAGAAACCCCTACTTTGTTACGCTAACTATTCCAAATGAAAAAGGAGAAAATTTAAGATTTTCAATATTAGAGATGATACGGAAAATAAGAGCAATAAAAAAAAGATTATTAAAACAGGGACTTGATATAACAGGGATCAGAAAATTAGAATGTACATACAATAAAAATAGAAAAGATTTCCATCCGCACTTTCATTTATTAATTAGCGGAAAAGTAAATACTATGATATTGGTTAATGAATGGTTAAAAGAATTTCCGACAGCAAATAGAAAGGGACAAGATTATAGGAGAGCAGACGGTAAAGCAAAAAAAGAATTATTTAAATACTTTACAAAAATTATTACCAAAGTAGGTACTAAGTATAGTATAGAATTAAAGCCCTTGGATATTATATTTACAGCAATGAGAAATTGTAGAGTTTTTCAACCTATGGGATTAGTAAAAAAACAAACAGAATTTGACAGATTTGTAAATAGTATAAAGGCTACATATACACCGAGGAAAAAAAATGTAGAATTTAATTTACAAGATGATGAAGATATAAAAGTAACTGCAATTTTTACGGCGACAATTCAGGTGAATGAGAATAAGAATTACGAGAAAATAACGCCGGAAGAAAAAAATAAACTGAAAAATAAATTTAATGAGTATTCAGAAAGTTTTGAGATACAGAAAAGGAAAATATTATTTTTTGATTTGTTTGATATAGAAGAAAAAAAATACATAGAAAAAGATCTTTGTTATGAAATAAATTTTGTAGGTGTGAATTTACCCGACATTTTTAAGAAAAATAAATATCGAAGTTTTAGTAAGATTGATTGTGCAGAATGGTTTAAAAAGTTTTATAAAGATTTGGCGGGTATAAATATTTCGGAAGATTTGGAACAGTTATTTAGTCAGGATATTGAAGGGTTGCCGGAAGGGAATAATAATTGGACATGGCAGGGTAATGACTGGATAAGTTTAGATGGTGAGATATTAACTAACTATATGCCAACAGATGAATATAAAAGAATTTTTAGCAGCATTAAGGAGTATAAAGAAATGTTAACTAAGGAGAAAGCAATTATTGAATTAAAAAATAATGAAAACTTTTTTAATGAAAAAACTTTTTTTAATTATAGATCGGTAGGAAAAATAAAAGAGGAAATAATTTTAAGTAGTAATAATGATATAATACCTTTTTAATTATGGAAACAGAAAATAAAATAGATGCTTTTAATATTACAAAAAATGTTATTCAATTCTCGTATAATTGGAATAATAAATTAGACTGTAAAAGCTATACAACCATCCGGCTAAAAAGTGAAAGATATAAAATAGGAAATACTTATAATATATATTTAAAAGGATTGGAACAAATAGAGGCTAAAATAATTAACATAAAAGAATTTAAGTTAAAAGACTTAAACGATTATATGGCTTATTTAGATACTGGTTATGGGGTTGAAGAAACAAAACTAATAATACATAGAATGTATAAAAATATTTCCGAAGATCAAATATTTTATTTTATCCTACTTTCAAAAACTAAACTAAAAAAGAATTTCCCATGAAAACAAAAATTTTTATCAATTATGCTGTTTTTAATTTCTTCAAGCGTAAAACTTGTAGTCACTTATTCAGTCCTTGTGATATGCAAAGTAGAGATGAAAAAGGTAACGTAAAATGGAAATGCTGCAAGTGTAATAAAATATTTATTGCTGAATGTGGCTTAGATATTTTAAAAAATGGCAAATGTGATGGTAAATGGGGTGTCGTAAAATAGCATATAACGGTTCTCGGCTTGTCGAAGTTGCCGAACACAAAACTTCATTAGAATTATAAATGTTTAAATTAAAAATAAAATGTCAATAGAAAACGAAAACGGCAATTTTGCCAACCCGTGTATTATTCAGTCAGCTTTTCTTCTTTCTAATGGAAATAAAATTATGATTTATACGGGTGCGTTGGGGATAAAATCATTTGAATGCGATGAAAATTATAAGCCATTCCCTAAACCATTTGCGGAATGCCCAAAAGAAATGATGAGTGAAAATCCAACTCATTATCATAGAAGTATTAGAAAGATGCACGGAGAAGAAAAGCTAGTGAAGGAACATTCTACTGAGATAGATTGGTAGCCATTGCATCTATCGGTTAGCTGCTGTTATAAGCTGGGGCGGTTAAATTAGTAATAACTTAAATTTAAACACAAAATAAAAACATGGCAACAAGAATTTACATTAGCGGAAAAATATCAGGTATTGAAAATGAAGCACCTGAATTGTTTGCAAAAGCTGAAACAGAATTACAAACAAGGGGCTTTGAAACAGTAAACCCAATGAACTTAAATCATGCACACGATAAAAGTTGGCATAGTTATATGAAAGAAGATGTAAAAGCACTTTGCGAATGCGATATGATTTATATGCTATCAAACTGGACAGACAGCAAGGGTGCGATTATAGAACACACTATCGCCATGTATTTAGGGCTAAAGGTTCAATACGAAGCGGTGTCGTAGCCCTTGCTTATAACGGGAAACGGCTACCCGCAGTTATTATTTGCGAATTATTAACCACTAAAATAAATTAGAATGACAAAACGAGAAGAATGCTTAAAAGGATTGCAATGCTTATACTTAGAAGTAGATGCCACTATTGCAGATGATGTAAAGAAAAGGGTATTAGATGCACTGGACGAAGCAAATAATAATTGTCGGGTAGCCGATGTTAGCAGCAGTTGTTTTTCTTTTTTTAACCGAATAGTTGAAATAAACAAAAACAACGGTTGGGTAAATCCAATATTTCAGCCTAACACCACAGAGAAATTTAAAGATGAATTTTTCTGTATAAAAGTTGATGACTTTTTAGAAGTAGAATGTAATCACGAAATTGATATTTTCCGAGTTAGCAAAAGATGGGGGGATATTATCATTTATTGTCGTGTCGTCCAGTAAAATTGATGCTAACGTTTTGCAGCTAAACGCTGATGGCTTTTTCAGCCATTTGCGATTTAAGTGCAGTTATCGGATGCCCTTTAAAGCTTTTTTTTGCGTTTTTAAGGATTTTAAAACTATTTCTTTGATTATTGTAACAATAATCAAAATAAAACGTATATTTACTCAACATTAACACGGAGACGCAACCAACCAAAGAGCGAAAAATTATGAAAAAATACGATGTATCAGTTTACGAGAATGGATCCGGGTCATCCATTGGACAAACAAATCATTTAACAAACGCCAAAAATCTTTCTTCCTGTTTTGTGAAAAACCACAGAGATAAGAAAACATCCATCGGAACATTTGATTACGGTAATGGCACCGAAATTGTTATCCAGGAAATTTCAGGAGAAGAGAACATTATCCAAAGAATGAAAATAAGAAAATGAAATGGGAAGATGAGCAAGAAAATTAAACAAGGCGGCAAGCGCGAGGGCGCTGGCCGGCCTAAAGTGAAAGAAGCCACGACGGTGATGCGCATTCCTCATTCCCTAGTGGGGGAGGTAAAGAAGTTGATTGCAGATAAATCCTAAACATAAAAATCATCATCAAATTTCGTGTCTCTTAGGGTTGCCGATAACGGATTGTGGCTTTATTTCAGTTGCGAAGTTCGTAACTGCATATTTTCTACCACCACTAAACGTAATGCGAAACGTGAATGTGATTAAACTACAAAACTCGCAATTGAATAAAACCGCTGTTAGTGGCTGGGCGGATTATCAGCACTAAATTTAATTAAAAACGAAATGAAAATAACAGTAAAAGTAAAAGATATAGAATTAGAGGTTAATGATTCCGATAATAATTCTGTAATAAAATACGAAACTTATAATAAGGAAGTCCAAAAAACATTAAAAATTATGTGTGAAGAAGCTTTAAAACTTCTTAAAGAACGTAATATGTAGCCTTGCCACTAACATAAAACTTTCAGCCGTTTTAATGGCTTAAAGTGCTTGTTATATGAAGTAAAAATTAAAATAGCAAAACTATGATAATGATAGAATTTAACCAAGACCAACAAAAGTTGAGATTATTTCACCCGAAATATAGC
>Ga0163147_10005771_pt1 | contig 14865 bp, 20 predicted proteins | sample OliLakLV19MP6G1_FD_148597 | JGI IMG/M metagenome (GOLD analysis project Ga0163147, IMG submission 148597) | Freshwater microbial mat bacterial communities from Lake Vanda, McMurdo Dry Valleys, Antarctica- Oligotrophic Lake LV.19.MP6.G1 | ecosystem: Environmental > Aquatic > Freshwater > Lake >...
ATCAGGAACTGATGAGGAAACTGTAACCGCGCAAGCCCAAAAACTTGCAGTAAAACTAAGCGCCACACATGCCGAATTGGTTGCACCAAAACCGCAAGTGTTACCGCGCATGGGTGGGCTAGGGCAACCGACTATCGGCAAACCCGCACATCTTAGTAACACCACACCATCACAATTAGGTGGTGGTTTTAACCTTAAATAATGGGAGAATCACATGCCAGCAGGAAATAGTACATATAACGATATTTCGGCTTTTGTCGCAAGTATTTATGAGGGGACACTCTTCACACTCTCTAATCAAGCGCGTTTGTTGCCTACCGTCCGCTTGTTTCAAGACGCGGTTGGGTTTGCGCCACGTGTGCTAGGCGAATACCAACCCGCCAACGTCCGCACGGTTGCGGATGGTGAAGACGTTACGCCAACTCAGTTCAACAAAACATCATTGGCAACCGTAACCCCACAAAGACGCGCCGATCATTACCTTATCACGGACGCACGCATGATGAGCGATCCTGATAACGTGATGCGTGATGCGTCCGAACAATTGGGTAGCGCTTTCGCCGATAATATTGACGCTGATATTGTGGCGCTTTTCGGTAGCCTTACAGGTGGTACTGTTGGTACTGCTGGCAACCCGCTCACATGGACTATGATTAGTAACGCGTCTGCCATTTTATCCGCACGTAAGGCAAACGGACGTGTGTTCTGCGTCCTTCATCCATATCAGTTTGCAGACTTAGTAACATCCGCAACCACCACTGGACACGCAATCGCAAACGCGGTTAACGTTTACAATGAACTGGATGGTGTGTATTTCACAAGCGGCGTTGTGGCAAACACCACGTTTGTTGTAACCAACGCTATCCCCATTGACGCTAGCGATGACGCTACGGGTGCAATGTATGTGAGCAACGCCATTGGTTTGGATATGCGACAAGGGTTTATGATTAATGCTTCACGGGATGAAAGTCGGTACAGCACCGAATTAAACGCAAGTATGGTTTATGGTGTTGGGGCTATCCGTCCGTTGTTGGGTGTGAAAATTGTCTCTGATGCAACTGTACCCGCCTAATTAACCTAAGGGGAATATGATGGAAATTATCGGCACGCAATACACGGCTAAAATAGTATCACGGTTGCTACCGTGCGTTCACTTGTATGAGGACGCTACCGACTATTCCCCACGCACTATCGGCACTTTTTCAAACGCAAAGTTTCGCAGTGTTGCGGATGGTGAAGCAGTTACACCTACTGTATTTAGCAAAAATCGGCTAACCACGATTGCACCTATGTTCGTTACAGACAAGTTTATCATCACGGACACACGGATGAAAAGCGATCCCGCCAACGTGATGAGGGACGCGTCAAACGAATTGGCTTATGGTTTTGCCGATAAACTGGACTCTGATATTGCAGAGAAATTTACAGGCTTTACTGGTGGGACGGTAGGCGTTACAAACACACCCCTAAAATGGGCAAGTATCCGCAATGCGTCCCTAATTCTATCGGCGAACAAGGCACACGGTAAATTGTTCTGTGTGCTTCATCCCTACCAATGGGTGCATTTGATGGATACCCTTATCGGCAACCCACACCCACGTGCAGTAACACCATACAATGACCTAGAGGGTGTGTACTTTGAGAGTGAACTCATGCCAAACATCACGTTTGTTGTATGCCCTACCGTCCTCATCAATGAGGATAAAAACGCTTTTGGCGCTATGTTTGCGAGAGAAGCGATAGGGCTAGATATTCGGCAACCGTTCACCATTGAGACACAACGCAACGACAAAAATAACACCATTGAACTGGACGCGTCCGCTGGCTATGGCGTTGGCGTTACCCGTCCAGAATTCGGCGTTACCATTATTTCGGATGCAAGTATACCCGCATAATTTCATTTTCGATTTGGCTAAGCCAATAGTAGAGGAACTAAAAACAAATGAGTGAATCTCTGAATGTAAATATAGTAACTTACCAACTTGAGTCCGCTATCGTTGTTGGTGATGGTTTTCAAGCATTGGTGTTAAAAGCACCAGTGAGCGCCAATGGTGGTGCTATCCGAATTGTTGATGCCTACGTGGTCAATGGCGCGGCAACAACCGCTGGAACTGGCTGGAGCGTCACATTGCAGAATCGTGGTACTACTGGTGTGGTTAGCGCGGTTGCAATGTCCGCATTGGCGGGTGGTACTGGTAGTCCGTTTGCACTCAATACACCCCAACAGTTCACGATCACCGCGCCTATCCTAAAAGCTGGTGAATGGCTGGGATTTGTGAAGAATCAAATTAATACTAGCGCTCCAGTGAATGGTCAATTGGTGATTCATTACTTGAATGGCGTATAGCCCACCCACCACCAATATACACGTAGTCCCTAGCAATAGGGACTTTTTTTTATACTTTTGTGCTATAATTTAGGTATCGGAAAACACACACAAGCGGATGTAAAACACATGGCTAAAATAATGATTCACTCAAACGCAATATGGGCAAGTACGGGTTATGGTGTGCAAACTGGATTGCTTGCCAACGCGCTTGCACGGGATGGACACACGGTAACAAATAGCGCCAATTATGGCTTGCACGGTAGCCCTATAAACGTCAATGGCATAGAGGTTGTCGGTGGTTATAAGGACGTGTGGGGTAATGATGTAATAAAAGCCCACCAACAGTTCTATCAAGCTGATGTTACTATCGGCTTATACGATATATGGGCAATGCAAGAGTCCGTGTTATCGTCACTGGAAAACTATTGGCATTGGTTGCCACTTGACCACGATCCCATAGTCCCTATGGTGATGAGCCGCCTACCACTTATCACGGGAATAATCGCTATGTCGGAATTTGGGCATAAGCAATTGTCGGATGTGGGTTTTGAGAGTACCTATATCCCACACGCCATTGACACAACCATTTTTAAGCCAATGGATAAATTAGAAGCGCGTACTATGGTCAACTTTCCACACGATAAATTTATCGTGGGGATGTTCATGGCGAATAAAGGTTCACCATCACGAAAGAGATTTGACCAACAAATACGTGCATTTGCCATGTTCACACGCTCACACCCTGACAGTATGTTGTATATTCACTCAGATATTACTGGTCATGGTGGTGATGACCTAAATCGGCTCATCGAATTGGCTGAAACACAATTCGCGGTTAAGCTGAACGTGCGATTTGTGAATCAGTATCGGTATGGTGCAAGCATGGTAAGCGCCAATGAGATTGCAACCCTCATGAACGCTTGCGACATAGTTTCAAATGCTACTGGTGGTGAAGGGTTTGGCGTGCCAATCATAGAAGCACAAGCGTGCGGTACACCCGTTATTGTGACGGATTTTTCTGCCATGCCTGAACTGGTGGTGGGTGGGTACAAAGTCGGATACACCGATTTGCAATACACCACACTTGAATCATATCAATGCAACCCGTCCGTAAAAGCCATTTTTGAAGCATTGGTCACTGAATGCTACACGGCTGAAAAGTCTGAGTTTAGACGACAACTCATCAGTAAGACCACGCACGAAAAATATGGCATTGATACCGTGTACGAAACTTACTGGCAACCGTTTATCGAAAGAGTGTCAAAATGAGCAAAAACAGTGTGGTACATCCCACGTCCTACCGAATTGGCGTGCGTCCAAAGAATCACATCAGTGTGATTTTGCCTAGCCGTAACGCTAACCCTGATGAGCTATCGCGTGCCATTGAGTCTTGTATCGGCTTAGGTGTGTCGGTGTGCCTATGGTTTGACCACGATTATGATGAGCCACCCCATATTCCCAACGTTCTTTATAACCGATTGGTGAATGTTGGCATGGGTAGAGTAGGCAAAGTGCAAGCCATGAACAACGCGTTGGCAATGGTCAAAACGCCTTACTACCTGTACTTAGGTGATGACGACTATTTGGGTGCTGGCATTCTGGAACTAGCTGATGCCCTTGCCCAACGTCCTAAATGCAGTTTCGCCTACGGGTTGCAACGCTTTATCGGCGCACGCAATGATGATGTGCAAGCACGCCAATATCATGGCGGGGAATTGTATCACTCTAACGTGCCACTGAACGCATTGCTATACAGAACGGACGTGGCGCGTTCTATCGGCTATGATGACAACATTCACAATATTGAGGGTGTGGGCAAGCCCGAAGATTACGACTTGCTTTTGTCTCTGCATGAACTAGGACACAACGGGATTGCAGTTCCCACGCGCAACGTGGTCATATACTACACCCTGTCATTTACCCGTGAATGGGCAAAGATGCAATCAGAAATAGCACAAGTAACCGCTCAATTCAAACGCAAGCACCCACGTTTTATCGGCTCATCCCTATAGAAGGAAAACATCAATGGCGCGTATTGGTATGGCAAGTCTCATTCTTGAACTGCGTAATTTGGCGCAAGCTGGCAACGCCGATTATGTCCTGAACTCTGTCACATACTGGACGGATGACCAACTGCAATCGGCGTTGGACGTGTGGCAGTGGCAGAATTACAAAATCCCACTGGATTATATAACTTATTCTAGCACGGACTATCGGCTACCTACCCGCATTGAACGTGCGGGTTTGAATAGCGGTTTTTCGGTGATGAATGCTGATGGTAATGTGGTAAGCGCGGTACTCTATAGCATAAATTATGATTCTAGCGTCTTGACCTTCACCACTGCACAAAATGGGGTAGCCTATACCGCCAACTACCGTTCATATAACTTGAACAATGCGGTAGCGGACGTGTGGGGGATTAAGGCTGGCTACTTTGCCGATTTGGTATCGTGGGCAAGCGATAACCATAGAGTAGATTTGGGCAAACAGTATGAGAATGCGCTTGCCATGCAACGCAAATTTGCAAACCTGACAAACGCCATTGTTTTTTCAAGACGTTTTCGCACGGATGAGGTTAATTATGAGGATTAGCCCTAAGCAACTGGACTCAATGCGTGCGTTTGTAAATGGTACTCTGCCTGATACATGCACCATTAGGGCATATAGTAGTGTCTCTGATGGCGCGGGTGGGCTTACCAACACCCTAACCGTTGGGGTTGTATCGGCTTGCCGAATCGATCCATCAGGTTCTTCGATACAGCTGGACATAAAAGCAAGTGGTGAACGGCTTAGGCGCATGTGGATGATTACCCTACCCGCAACGGTTGTAATCAGTAAAGCAAGCGTCTTTACCATCAATGGCGCAAATTATGAGCCGATAAAAATATATGATGGTCATTCATGGGATGTGAGTTCCCGTGCTGAAATTGTGGAAACAGAATGAGTACCATCACCATAAACCGCAAGCACTTTGATAACATCAACATCGAAGAAATTTCGGTTGTCGTGATAGAAGCGTTTGCGGATGTGATGGTTGCGGAAATTGTTGATAACTGGTCTCCAACATCACCTTCATCCCCACATACTGCACCCGCCATTGACACAGGACGGCTAAACCGCGAAACAAGACGCGCCAAAGTCATGCGGATGCGATTAGAATTCGGCACACCCTACGCAGTATTTTTAGAGTATGGGACGCGTAGAATGTTGCCACGTCCATTTGTAAGACCAGCGTTTTACCGTGCGTTAAAAAGTGACGTGCTGGCTAAACGGCTCAAAAAAGAACTGGAATAAAGGCGTAGACACAACGTGTACACCCGTAGACAAAGTGTACACACCTTATCGGCATAATATAAAGGATGCACCCCATGAACTTACCTGATGTGGACTACGGAATTTATCAAAAACTTATCGCAAGTGCCACCATCACAACGCTTGTCGGTGGTGCAGTTACCCCACGCATTTACAATTTGCAAGCACCGATACAATCGGCGTTGCCCTATATCGTCTTCTACCATAATGCGGGTGGTTTTGACAACCTTACGCCACGTGGGGAATACACTTTTGATTACCGTGTAGAATGCGTTGCAGATTCAAGACAAGTGTGCTATACTGTTGCCAACGCGTGCGCTACCCACTTGCACAACAACGATATTCCCCTCACTGGTTACAGCAACTATAGCACCAAAATAGGGCAAGTCTATTCGTTCATCGAAAACGACAATGGCAAGCAATATTGGCGCAAGGGTTTTGACATCAAGATAAGATATTCTATAGAATAGGAAAAAATCAATGGCAACTAACGCAAGTAATCGTTACACAGGTGAACTTTTGCATATTTCGTTTAAGGGCGTGGTCTTACAAGCAGACTTCCGCTCAGTGTCGGTAACAGAATCTACGGATACAGTGGACGTTAGTGCGGGTGCTTCACGTGCGCGTACTTACATCCGCACACTGAATGCCGCTGAAATTACCATCGAATATTTAGAACAATTGACAACCGCGGGAAGCGCTATTCGTACCGCGTTGGCATTGAACGCTGATGGTACTCTGATTTACGCTCCTGAAGGAACTGCCGTAGGCAAACCACGCTATTCCTGTATCGCAATGGTTACAGGTGTGGATCGCACATACCCCTATGATGACATTGTTTCGGTATCTGTGAATCTTCTACGTGATGGTGCATGGATTGCTCATTACGAACAATTGGCAAGCGTATTCTAATCTCAATTTTATCTCACATATAACCCTATAAGGCATTAACATGACAAAAGCAAAAACACCCACCAACAAAAAACAAGAATCTGCACCGATTACCGAAAGTGGCTATATCGTCAATTTGGAATCGTGGCGCATGAAGGATTTTCGCAAGTTTACGCAAGTCGCTAAAGATGGCGATCTTGATGGTATGATTGAGATGGTAGACGCGGTTACAACTTTCCCTGATGGTGTTGATTCAGTGGATGAGATGGAACTTGAGCAATGGGGGGAACTGGTAGAATTGGTCAATGACAGATTGATTGCTAAGTTTCGCACTAAAAAAGCAGACTAGCCAATCAATTTTTATCGCCATTGCCTACAACAGAACAAGCCACGTTAGCGAAGAACTTTCGTGGCTTATTCAGGAACTGCAACTGGCAGAAAAGTACGGATGGACGTTGGATTACATCCGTGCTATGGATTTAGATGACTTGCTGATGACAATCGGCTATCTGGACGGTATGAATACCGCTCAAAGTAACCACAAAAAGTAAGGCGTTAATGTGGAAACAGCAAAGTTAACCGTACTATTTACAGCCGATACCAGTGACTTTGAGCGTGGCGCTGATCGGATAGACAGAGAACTAAAGCGTACTGAGAAGGGTTCTGATAATCTCTTCGATAAAATGAGTTCTGGCTTTAGCAGTATCGGCGCAAATATCGCAAGTCTATCCGTGCCACTTAACGGACTCTTCGCGGTTGCCATTAACGCCGCGGTTGGTTTTAATGAGCAAATGGTCAATATACAATCGGTAATGGGCTACACCACCGAAGAGACAGACGCAATGGGTAGGTCAATATTAGACCTATCCACAACATCTAAATTTGGCGCTACGGAAATAGCTTCGGCAATGTATGATGTTGTTGGTGGTGTGGCTGATGCAACCCAGCATTTTGATATTTTGAGTGAGTCCGTTGCATTGGCAGAGGCGAATAACGCCGATTTAACCACCAGTGGCAAGGCGCTTGTTTCCACTTTGAACGCCTACGCGTCACAAGGCGTTAAAGTGACCAGAATCTCGGACGTGATGACACAGACCATCAAGCAAGGGGTAGGCACGCTTGATGAGCTATCCGCTTCATTTGCCAAAACCGCGGGGTTAGCTTCACCATTGGGGATTAGTATCGAAGAATTGGGCTTGATGTATGCGGATATGTCCACGCGTGGCTTGACTTTCGCACAAGCGGGTACGCAAATAGAAGCGCTATTGGGATCGTTGCTAAATCCCACTGCGAAAGTAACCGCGGCGTTTGCCACAATGGGATTAACTCAAGAACAAGCAATGGCGCAAATTGCCGATACAGGACTCATTGCATTCATTCATGATATGACAGCCGCGGGGGTAGACCTTACCACTGTCTTCACGAACAGAGAAGCGTTAATGGGTGCGCTTGCTTTAGCGGGTATGGATAGTGAAGCGCTAAAAGAGTTTGCAATTAACGCATGGGGTGCAACCGAGGCAACCCGCTTTTTCGCTAGACAGGCTACTCAGTTCAAAATAGATACCCTGATGGGTGATTTGAACGACTTAGCGATTGTGATTGGTGATGCGCTTCTACCAGAAATAGATAAATTTTTGGATAAGTTATCCCCACTAGTCCAGAAAGTAACTCAATGGGCAAGTGAAAACCCTGAACTAATAAGACAGGCTTTTCAACTTAGCTTAGGGTTATCGGCAATGGCATTAAGCATGACAGTGTTAGCCGTCTCTTCGGCAATAATCGCAACCACGTTTAGAACACTGGCTACTACTGGTGCATTGCTCAATACGGCGTTTATATTGCTGAAAACATCAACAACCGCTATCGGTGTAAGCATGGGTGTGTTAGCCTTACCACTTGTGGCACTCATTGGCGCGGGTTTGGCATTGGCGCACGTTATTGGTGGTAATGAAGGCATTGTAGGGACATTCAATAAAGCCATAACCGCGGCTAGGCAATTGGTAGAATTGGGCATTATGTTCGTCAAACAAGCGTTTGAGGATTTTGTCGCTTCACCATTGTTCGCCACGCTTAGAGGGTTGTTTGAGAGTGCGCTAACCATTGGCGCGGGTGTGCTAGAAGGCATTATCGGCTTTTTCGGTAGTGTCATAACTGAGATTACGAATTTCACATCTTCACCACTGTTCGCCACGATTGTAAGCACGTTTGAGGGTGCATTCAAAATCGGCGAAACTGTCTTACAGGGTGTGGTAGACTTTTTCGCAAGTGTCATAACTGCAATCGTGGGATTTACAGAATCTGAAACATTTGCCACGATACTCAGTGTGTTTGAATCGGCTTTTAACTTAGGCGTAACCGTGTTAACACTGGTAACGGATTTTTTCGCAAGTGTCATAACCGCGATTGTTGACTTTACGCAATCGGAAACATTCGCTACAATTATCGGCGCATTTGAAACTGCGTTTGCTTTTGGTGTAAGCATTGTAGAAGGCGTTGTGGCGTTCTTTGGGCTTGTGGTTGCTGAAATTCAAAAGTTCATAGATTCACCATTGTTCACTGCAATTAGTGACACTTTCGAGAACGCATTTGGCTTAGTCGGTGACATTATTAAGATGTTTATCGGCACAATTGAAACTATCGTCAACACGATAAGGGACGTTATAAGTAGTCCAGTGTTTCAAGAAATTCTAGCTAAGTTTGTGGAAATATTTGAGGTAGGCATAACCGCGATTGTTAACGGCTTAACTACCGTGATAACGGGTGTGATTGCAATCATACAAGCCGTTGTTGATAGTCCAGTGTTTCAACTGTTGAAAGATATATTTGAAACTACCTTAAACGCAATTGGCGAATTCCTGACAGCGTTTTTTCTGGTAATTAACGATATTATCACGAAAATCCGTGAGGTTGTTGACTCTGATGTTTTCAAGACTCTTGAGAACATATTCAAGACCACATTTGGCGCAATCCAAACATTTGTAGAAGGCGTTATCGGCATTGTAACTGGACTCATAAATGGGATAGCTGATGGTATAAACATAGCTTTGGAAAAACTTAACGAACTATTGGGGAGAGGCTCGATAGACCTTTCGATTAACACGGGTCCCGCCGCGGCGATGAACACAGTAAGCACATTATCGAACTTTATAACGGGACATCCCGCCAACGCAGTACCACCACCAGTACGAACACCACCACCACGTGCGCCACGTGCGCGTGCTACGGGTGGTCGTGTGCTGGCAGGACATTCATACATGGTAGGCGAAATGGGACGGGAACGCTTTACACCTGATGTAGGCGGTATGATAACCCCTAATCGGAAAATAGATGGTGGTGGTAAGGGTATAAACATCAGTGGCACGGTAAACATCTATGGCGTACAGGATATAAACTCACTGCATGACCAATTGGTTGTCATTGCCCAACAGAGAGGGTTTTGATATGATTAAATTCTATGTGGATTGGAATAAAAATAGCAATTTCACGGGGACGTATGACGATATTACTGCTGATGTGGTGAACGCCGATTGGTTTTTAGGCGCACGTTCACCGTTTCAATCTGTGTGTGATGAATTGACATTGCGCTTGACGCTGAAAAACACCACTGGAAAATATAGTCCAGAAAATTCCAGTAGTGTTATAGCTGGCTTGATTAGACCATATTGCCGTGTGCGGATTGTGGATGATACCACAAGTACCGTGATGTGGAACGGCTACCTAGATTTTCCAAACATAAACTGGCAACCCGCGGGGTTGTTCACGGGTAAGGGACATATTACCTTTAGCGCAATCGGCGCTAAGGGACTCTTAGAACGCATAACGGTTGCCTTACCTGAATACGCGTCCGCTACTGGTGATGAGATTATTGAGGACGTGCTAGAATTGGCACGGGTATTTATGCTCATTGAGGGAAGCTGGCTTGTCGGTGAAGCTGGCTTTAGCGAATTAGGCGTAACCACTGTTTTACAGACTAACGACAAGTGGCGCACGTTTGACAAGGGTTTGACCACATTCACGGATTTTGGTGGTGGTCGCGTCAATGCGTGGTCAATTATTGCGGACGTGGTACAGACAGAACGCGGGTTTTTCTATATTGATAGAACTGGACGTTACATATTCAAAAACCGCCACAATACCTACTTGTCGGATGCTATCGGCATAGCAAAAAGCGAAACACGCACGCGTGGGATTGGCTACAAGTATGGGGATTTGATGGTAAATCTTGTAACCGTTACTGGTGTGCCTAAGCGGACGCTACCATCCGAATTATTGTGGACGTTACCCGCGCCATTGACTATTTCACCATCCAATACAATCATCATTGACGCGAAACTGCGTAGAACTACTGGTCAATTCGCAAGCGCCACATCAGTTACCGAAACTGTTGTCTATTCGCAAGGTGATGCGAATATCACCATTACCGCCAATGGTGGGATTGCCACGCTTGAGATTTTCAATTCGGGCAAAGTTACAGCAATTATCAGTAGTATGACTTTAGAAGGTTCACCATCTTTTGAGCAAAATCAATTGGTGGTGCAAGTGGATGACCTTGCGTCACAAGACGAATTCGGCAAACGCGAAAAGTCTCTGTCACTGAACAATGTTTCGGAATACAGGGACGTGATGTATACCGCGCACATGGAATTGCTTAGGTTGCCACTGCGTGGACGCGCCACAAGCATTACAATGCTACGCGAAGACAGTGGCAGTAACCACACTGAGATTGTTAGCGGACTCAAGATAGGGGATTTTGTGCAAGCAACTTTAACCGATACCCTCTACCACACTGGACGCTATATCGTTATCGGCGAAAATCACTCATGGCAACAATCTAATGTGCATACCGCCACGTTTTTCCTAGAGCCTGTAACCCAAACGGGATTTGTACTGAACGTTACAGGACGCAATGAGCTAAATGGCGCTAAAACTGTTTTGATTTACTAGAATAAGGATAATTCACATGGCTAGAACTACACCCGCTACACTTGTACCCGCTACCGCTATAACGGCTGATATTTGGAACGATCAGGTAGGGGATAATTTAACTCATCTTTTGGGACTAACCGCAAGCGGTACAGCATTAACCGATTTAACTGGTGGTGGTGAAATTATTAGCCTACCCCTAGTAGGTGGTGTGTCCACAATCCAAACCCGCGCCACAGCTGGATTATTCACCACAATTGATTTGACGACTTTGAACGGGTATGCACAAGCCTATGATGTTGAAATTTCGTTTACCCTTCGGTCAAACGCCGCCGCCCTTAACGACAACATGTCGTTGGTTTTGAACGGTGATGTGACTGCCGCCAACTACTACAACCAACGTGCAGGGTCAAATGATGGTGCAGGTCTAATCGCAGAGGGTGTTGATGCGTCAATGTCCTTCATAACCGCTAATAATGGCATTACCCATAGCTTCTCACAAGGTGATTTTGTTATATACAATTTCAAAAACGCGTCCATCAGTAAAAACATCCCCATGAAAGTAGGCGGGTTGTATTCGGCAAGCCAATCACGTTTGGATTTGGGCTTGATAACCTACCGTCCGCAAATTGCAATCACAACGGTTAATTTTGCGTTGGTTACAGGCACGGGTTTTATGACACATTCTTCTATCAAAGTGAGGTTCATAGTATAATGCCATTAGGTGATGATTTGAGTGTACGCAACACAGGTGATTTAATCACAACCGCGATATACAATGAAATTATCGCGTCCGTCAATTTCGTATTGCGTGGGAATATGGTGGGTGCAATACAGGCTAACTTTAGAACGACAAATATTGATGAGCATTGGCTCATTTGCAACGGAAACACTATCGGCGCGTCCGCAAGTGGTGCAACTGCACGTGCCAATGCTGATATGGCATTGTTGTATGGGCTTTTGTGGGGTGCTACCACCAATGCAATCCTCATCATTCAGAATTCGGCGGGTACTGATACCACACGTGGTTTAACCGCAACGGCTGATTTTAATGCCAACAAACGCTTGCCCTTACCAGATTTGCGAGGACGCACTATTATCGGCATTGACGGGACGGCTGATAGAATTGCGGACGCGTGGGCAAACGATCTTGGCGGTTTTGGCGGGTTGTCTACGCACACATTGACGGTTGCTCAAATGCCTAGCCATAGCCACGTTGGTACTTTTTCTGGTAGTATTAACTTTGCGGTTGCGGGTGGGGTAGGGGCGGCAAGTGGTAGTGGCTATAGTAACGACTCGATCGGCGCTACTGGTGGTAGTGCTTCACATCCTAATGTGCAACCGTCAATGGCGTTGTCTTATTTAATCTGTACAGGCGTATAACGTAAAGGAAAAAGCATGGATATAATTGCGATAGGAACACTTTTTGAGTCATTTGGTTTGCCAATCGGTATTGCTATCGCAATATTTGTGTTTTTGGTGAAGGTACAAGCGGACGCGTCAAAATCGGATGAACGCAATGACAAAATCATAACTGGTCAACTTGATATTAGCGTGCGCCAACTTGACATATTAGGTAAACAGACTAGTTTGATGGTAGAATTAGATGCCAAAACAAATTCACAATTAAAATTGTCAAGCGAGGGTTTTAACCGCATGGATGAGAATCACAAGCTAACAACCCTAGAGGTTGTGGCTATAAAAGCGCAGTTTGAAAAACTGTTGCCAGCAATGGTAGCAATGCAGTGTACGATTACTGCCAATGATGTTAACATGGGTGTGCTGAAAACGGACGTTGGCGCACTGCACGCAGAGATTACCACAATCGGCACAATCTTAACCAGTATTATCGGTATGCTGAATAATTCGGCAACCACTATAGAGGATGAAAACAAATGAGAAACATATATGCGTCTATCGCAATCATGATTCTGCTATTTTTTACGCAGAATATTATCACTAGGGATGTTGCGGTAGCGCTTGCGCTCATCGTTTTCATCGCGTTTATTTTAGATTACTGGACGTTCATACCCGCGCCTATCCAGATACCCTTAAATCGGCTTGTGACGCGTTTTAAGGCTATCGTAGAAGGATTAGTGGCGAAGACAAAGACCACGCTAGACGATTTGGCATGGACTATTTTTAAGCGCTACCTGAAATAACAAAATACCCCTCTAGCGGGGGTTTTTAGGCTGGCTATTTTCTGTAACCGTTTGACGGGTAAAATCAAAAAGCAGTGTGCATTTGTATCCGCACACTGCTTTTTTTGTTGTGTCACTTTTCGCCAATTTCGCAGACTATGCGAAAGTGAATGTTTTCCTAGACTATGCGAAAGAGAGTCAAACCCCTCGAATTCGAGGGGTTTAGAATCATCCTCATTATCGGTAATTGTAGTCGTATTTGTATTCGTACTGAATTTCTTCGCCTTCACTCAGTTCATATACGCATGGCGGTTCATCACAGTAATTGTATGTCAATTGGGGATCGCCATTGTATCTTGTTACGCGCACGTGTTCGCCACCTATATTCTCATATCTGCGACACACGAAAAAGCCATTACCAATTTTCGTGTAGGAAATTACGCCATTTTGTACCATAAATGTACAATCGGTAAGGTTTCCGTTATATCCCTCTTTCCAGTACGTGGGTGTTTGCGATTTATAGTCTCTTACAATTTGCGCCATTGCGATTATTGACGGGTTTTCTGAGTGTACGAATTCGTTAATTTCTTGAATGTTCATGTTATTTACTCTCTTCTATAGATTCATCAATAGGTAAGTGGTGGTATGTGACAAACGTTCTGCCTTCATTTTCAAACTCTCTTACAAGCACATTGTTTTCCATGAGTTCATATTCGCGGTATTCCGAAACAAATGCGTTGCGGATGGTGTGAATAAGCCGTCCACGTCTTACGGTTGCGACATTTTCGGCGGGTTTTCCGTTGTGATATTCCGTCCAACGAAATTCATGACCTTCACAGTTCTTAACGACTTGCAACATTTGCGAATAGGACATTTTTGGCGCGGTTACGATTTTGGTATCCATTATTTTCTCTCTTCTAGGCGAATTTCGCCTAATGCGGTTGCAAAGTCACTGTAATTCTCATAGGCGGTTGTAATCACCATACCCGCCACAATCTCATAACTGAAAATTGTGTAGCCGTACTGAGTAAAAATCGCATGGAAAATCGCACCTTGTGTAACGCTTACCGTGTGCGTCCGTTGGGACGGCTTGCGTCCCAATTCGATTAACTCTACCCATGAAAAGTCTTTGCCTTCATGGTTTTTGCCAATAGTTTCTAAAAGTAGTGGCGTTGGGGATGTGACAAATTCTTGAACTGCTTGTGGGATGATATTCATGATGTTTCCTTTATGGGTTAATGGTGCTAAGGGTAGGATGGAACTATTTTG
>Ga0163147_10005779_pt1 | contig 14850 bp, 14 predicted proteins | sample OliLakLV19MP6G1_FD_148597 | JGI IMG/M metagenome (GOLD analysis project Ga0163147, IMG submission 148597) | Freshwater microbial mat bacterial communities from Lake Vanda, McMurdo Dry Valleys, Antarctica- Oligotrophic Lake LV.19.MP6.G1 | ecosystem: Environmental > Aquatic > Freshwater > Lake >...
GGCTGCTGACGGCGCACGAGGCGATGCGACGCTGACCCGTGGTTCGCGCCGCGCCGCAGACGCGTTGTGTCGTCACGCTTCTGCGAAGCGTCGCCAACCATGTGACATCATGACAACCGACTTTCCAAACCTCATGGCTCGCCTGCGCCGCGGCGATGGCGACGCCGCGACGGAGGTGGTGCGTCGTTACGCCCAGCGCCTCGTGGCGCTGGCGCGCGGTCGGCTCGATCGCGTCATACGCACCAAGGTCGATCCCGAAGACGTGATGCAGTCCGTCTACGCGAGCTTCTTTCGCCGCCAGGCCGAGGGCGATTTCGAACTCGACGATTGGGACGGGCTTTGGGCATTACTCGCAGTCATCACGCTCCGCAAGTGCGGCCATCGCGCCGAGTATTTCCACGCGGCGATGCGCGACGTGCGCCGCGAGTCCGAAGGCGCCGAACTGCCGGCGGCGGACCCGACGCCGTCTCATGCCGCGATGTTGACCGAGACCGTCGAGGCGTTGATGCGCGATCTCGATGGCCGCGAGCGCGATATGCTGGCCCTGAGTCTGCAAGGGCACGACACGGCGGCGATCAGCGCCGAGGTCGGGCGCACCGAGCGCACCGTGCAGCGCGTGCTCAAGAAAGTGCGCGAGCGGCTGGAGGCGATGGGCGCGGGGTGAACTCGCCCCTCCGCCGCTTGCGGCGTCGCGCTCGTCGGAAGAGTGTAGCGCTGAGCAATTGCGGCGAGCGCGAAACCGCAAGCGGCGAGCGCGACGCCGCAAGCGGCGGTGAACCATGACCCTGGACGACATCGTCGAACGATTCGAGGACGCCTGGGAGCGCGGCGAGCGGCCCGAAGTCGCCGCGTTTCTGCCGCTGAACGGCGCACGGGCTTCGGTTCTCGTCGAATTGGTGCACGTCGATCTCGAACGGCGGCTCAAGGCCGGCGAGGACGTGCGCGTCGAAGGTTACTTGCAACAGTTTCCCGAGTTGAGCGATGCATCGATCCTCGGCGAGTTGGCCGCGGCCGAGTTCTCGCTGCGCCGACGCCGCGATCCACACCTGACGCCCGATGAACTCGGGCGGCGATTCCCGCAACTCTCCGCCGCGTTCGTCGGGCGCACCTTCACGATGGCGCCCGGCGCCAACGGTGATTCCACTTCGCCTTCCGGTCATGGGCCGGTGGAAACTCGTGCCGACTATGACGAGTTGCGCCCGCACGCGCACGGCGGACTAGGCGAAGTGTTCGTGGCTCATGACGTCGCCCTGGGGCGCGAAGTCGCGCTCAAGTTTCTGCGCCTCGGCGCGGCGCGCGATCGGGGCAATCGCGAGCGCTTTCGGCACGAGGCCGAGATCACCGGGCGCCTCGAACATCCCGGCGTGGTGCCCGTCTATGGCGTCGGCCGCGACATTCACGGCGAGCCGGTCTACGCCATGCGCTTCGTCCGCGGGCAGACGCTGCAACACTCCATCGATCACTTCCACGCCGCCGCGCCGACGTTAAGCGGGGGCGAACGCCGCGTCGCCTTTCGCCAGCTCGTCACGCGCCTCCTGAGCGTTTGCCACACCATCGCCTTCGCCCACAGCCGCGGCGTGATTCACCGGGATGTCAAGCCCGGCAACATCCTCCTGGGCGAGTTCGGCGAGACGCTGGTGGTGGATTGGGGGTTGGCTTTGGAATGCAGCACATCCGGCGAGCCGCCGGCCGATGGCGAGCCGCCGGCCGAAATTGGCGAGCCGCCGGCCGTCAGGCCGCGGGTTCTCGGCGCCCGAAAAACCCGCGGCCTGACGGCCGGCGGCTCGCCGGATGTGCTGCGCTCCGCCCTCCAGGGCACGCCCGCGTACATGGCGCCCGAACAAGCGGTGGGGCGCGAAGTAGGACCGGCGGTGGACGTCTTCGGCCTCGGCGCGATGTTGTATGCGCTACTCACGGGGCGGGCGCCTTACGTCGACGGCTTGCGCGAAGTCATCGAGCGGGCACGAATCGGCGACTTCGTCGCGCCGCGGCAAGTGAATCGCGGGGCGCCGCGGGCGCTGGAAGCGGTGTGCCTGAAGGCGATGAACGTAGACCCCACGCTGCGTTACAGCGCGATGGACTTGGCGCGCGACCTCGAACGGTGGCTCGCCGGGGAACCCGTGTCGGCGTGGCGCGAGCCGCTCGCGCTGCGTGCGAAACGGTGGGTGAGCCGGCACATCACGCTGGTCACGTCGGTCGTCATCGTCACGATTGCCACAACGATTTTGATCGGCGTCAGCGCCGTGTTGCACGCCGACAAGCGGCTCGTGGAACTTCAGCGCGAGACCGATCGCAAGGAACTCGCGCGGCGGATGCGCGACGATTATTCCCACCGGATCGCCCTCGCCGGCCGCGCGTGGTTCCAAGGCAATCGCCCATCGGTCGCGTTGCAACTCGACGCGTGCCCGCAGCCGTGGCGACGCTGGGAATGGGATCATCTGAAATGCTGCCTCGATTATCCGCCCGTCGAAATTGGTCGGCATGCGCTCGAAGCGTGGGCCGTCGTCTACAGTCCCGACGGCACGCGGCTCGCCTCCGCGGGCCTCGACGGCGCGGTTCATTTCTACGATCTGAAGAAGCCGGGGTCGAAACCGCGGTCACTGCCGAAGAACGACAAACCCGTTTGGGCCGTCGCGTTTCATCCCGACGGATTGCGGCTGGCGACGGCCGGTGACGACTTCATCGTGCGGGTGTGGGATCTCGACACGCTGACGGAAATCCAGTCGTTCGAGATGCAAGGCGAAATTCACGGCGTCGCCTTCAGTCGCGACGGCAAGCGCCTCGCGGCCTGCACCGTGCCCGGACTCGCCATCGGCCGGCCGCGGCAAGGCGTTGCCGCGGTGTGGGATCTCGCGTCCGGCAAGAAACTCGTCGAACTCGGCGGGCACGCGAACGGCGTTCATGCCGTCACGTTCGCGCCTGACGGCCGCCTCGTTACCGCGGGCATGGATGGACTCGTGAAGCTCTGGAACCTCAACACGCGCAAGGCCGACCAGTTCTTCCGCGGCCATCGCTTTCGCGTTTACCAAGTTGCCGTCAGCCCGGACGGCGCGCGACTCGCGAGTGCCAGCGGCGACGGCAGCATCGGCGTGTGGGACATGGCCACGGGTCAGCGCTTGCACACGCTGTTGGGTCATCGTGAGCAAGTCTGGGGCGTGGCGTTCTCCCCCGATGGATCGCGCGTGATCAGTTCGAGCGACGATCGAACGATCCGCGTGTGGGACGCGGCACGCGGCCGACTATTGCGGACGCTGCGCGGCCACGCCGGCGGCATCGCCAACATCGCCGTGCGACCCGACGGGCGGCAACTTGCCAGCGCCGGCGACGATCAGACCGTGCGCCTGTGGCCGCTGGATTCACCGGCGGAATGTGACGTGTTCACCGGCCACGACGGACCCGTGAACGCCGTCGCGATCAACGGCGACGGGTCGCTGTTCGCCGGCGCCGGCGACGACCGCCGCGTCCGCGTCGTCGATGCGGCGAACCTGCGCGAACTCGACTCGACGCGCCTTGACATGCCGGCGACGGCCGTGGCGTTTCAACCCGGCGCGCCCATCGTCGCGCTCGCCGGGATCGATGGCGTCGTGCGCTTGCGCGACGTGCGCGAGCGGCGCGACCTGCGCTCGTGGCCGGCGCATCGCGCCGCAATCTGGGCCGTCGCATTCAGTCCCGATGGCAAGGTGCTTGCAACCGCGTCCGAAGACATGACCGTGACGCTCTGGAATAGGCTTGATGGTTGCCGCGTGCGCAGCTTCGAGACGAAGGGCCAAGTTCGCTGCATTGCGTTCAGCCGCGACGGCCGGTGGCTTGCCGCCGGGGGCGACGACAAGCTCGTTCGTGTCTGGAACGCATCGACCGGCGAACTGCGGCATGAATTGAACGGACCGACGAGCGGCGTGCGCTGCGTGGCGTTCAGCCCCAACGGCGCGACGCTCGTGGCCGGCACCGACCGCACGAGCCGCGTCGTCACCGGCGAACCGGGTCAACTCCGCTTCTACGACTTGGCCACGGGCGAAGAGCGCGACGTGGTCGCGGGCCACGTCAACGGCGTAAGCGGCGTGGCCTTCACGCCGGACGGCGAACGATTGCTCTCCGTCGGCGGCGACGGCGCGCTGAAAGTGTGGGACGCCGCCGGTCAAGAGTTAATGATGTTGCAGGGTCATTTGCGCCCCGCGACGAGCGTTGCGATCGGCGGCGATGGCCGCGTTGTCACCGGCGGCCAGGATGGAAACGTGATCGTCTGGCGCGGGGATGAATGACTCCGCGGCCGCCGCTTGCGGTTTCGCGTTCGCGCACGAATTTCTCGACGGAAGCAACATTCAGCGAGCGCGAAACCGCAAGCGGCGTTCACTCAATCGTCAAACACACGCGGAAGCCGACGCAGCTGTCGCGCCAGTCAAGAACGCTCTGGTTGCGCGAGGCCGAGCGGCAAACCAAGGGAGCGAACGCCCAACAACCGCCGCGCCAGACACGAAACCGGTCGTTGCCGTTGTCGTCTTTCAACTGCACCGGATCCTTGTTCGTCGCGAGGGCTTCATACTTGTTCATGCAGTCTTCGCACCATTCCATGACGTTGCCGTGCATGTCGTGCAGCCCAAAGGCGTTGGCCGGATAGGAGCCGACGGTCGTCGGTCCGCCGATACTCGGTCCCCGCTCCGTGGTTCCCAACGGTTGCGAGCCGTTGACATTGGATTGGTTGCCGTTGGACGCCTTGCCGAAGTGGAACGGCGTCGAGGTGCCGGCGCGGCAGGCGAACTCCCATTGGGCTTCGGTGGGCAGGCCGAACTTATAGTTCTTGCCCTTGAATTTCTCGCTCAGTTTCTCGCAGTATTCCTGACACTCGGTCCAATTCACGCGCTCGATGGGATGCTTGGCGCCCTTGACCGCGGCGTTGTTCGTGGCGCCGAACACGCCGTACTGATCCTGGGTGACTTCAAACTTCCCGAGATAAAAGTCGCGCGTCAACTCGACCTCGTGTTGGGGTTCATTGGCGCCACGGCCCTCCTCGTCGGCGGGCGAACCCATCAGGAACTTCTTCCCCTTGGCGGGTACGCGAACCAGCACCAACTCCACGCCGTTGCCAAGGTCCAGTCGCAATTCTTCCTTGGGAGGGCTCACCGCGATGGGAACGGCCTTGGCACGCGCGATGAGCGGTACGCGAGTCATGTTGCGAAGTTCGTGCGGCGTCTGGAACTCCAGGTCCGCCAGCGACACCTCGCGCTTGCCCGCTTCCTGCTTCGCGTAATCGTCGAGCCATTCCTTCGCCCGGTCGTTGACGCCGTCGGTCACGCGGGTGACCAAGTCGTTCCAATTCATGTCGCCCAGCTTGCTCTCCAGTGCCTTCAGCACGTGGTACATGAAGACGCCGTGACCCGGCGTCTTCCGCTCGTCGAAGCCGGCGTCGCCTTTGAACATGCGGTTGGTTTCCCACGACGCCTGGCCCGCGGAGCAGCTGAATAGCACGGCCGTCCGCGACGGAAGCTTGCCCTGCAGTTCGTTGCCGCTGAAGGATTTTTTCGGGTCGTCGCGGCAAGCGTCCACGAGGACGAGGTTCGCGCCCTTGTTGCCGAGTTTCGGGATCAACTCGCCGAGCGAGACGAAGCTCGTCTCTTCGCTCTTGTCACAGCCGAACGGGCAGAAGAAGGCGTCTTCCTTGCCGTCGCGGCCCTTCGACTGCATCCCGTGTCCGGACAGTGCCAGTAAGAGCATCTGGCCGGGTTGGCGATCGCGAAGGATCGACGCCAACTTCGCTTCGATGGCGGACCGGGTTGCTTCCCGATTCGCGAGCAGAGTCACGTCATAACCGAGATCGACGAGGCGAACCTTCAGCAGTTGCAGGTCGCGCACGGAGAACTGCAGCGATGTCAGCCCCGTGTCCTGATAGTTGCTGACGGCGACGAGCAGTGCGAGCGGCTTGGGCGGCTCCTGCGCGGCGAGCGGCGCGGCCGCGAACAAGAGGGCGAGAGCGGCGAGTCGATCAGGCATGGGTGTTGGCTCCGATGTCGCGACGAGATTGACGTTACCGCAGTCGGCCGCCAAGGGCAACGGACGGGGCCCGGAAATCTTCCCGATTCCGTTTGACTCACTTCCCAACACACTCAAGTCTGCGTTAGGTCGATCCACGTCTTTTTGAAATTCATCCCATGAACACGCTTCCCGAAGTGTTGGCCGATCTCGTCCGCGCTGCGGCGACGCTGCGGGCCGGCGGTTCCTCGTGGGAAGTCATCGCCGCCAAGCTCGGACCGCACGCGACGGACTGCTCGCGCTGGCCAGTGTCGTACCCGGCCGAATGGCAACGGCTGTTCCGCGAGGCATCGCAGCGGCTGGCACTCGAAGCCGCCGGCGAAGCGCGGGCCATCCTGCGCGCGCTGATGCGCTCCGACGACGAGAAGATTCGGCTCGCGGCCGCGCAGCAACTGCTCAAGGCGCCGGCGAAACCCGCCGTCAAGCCACGGCCGAAGATCGCCGACGACGATGCGGCGATCGCCGCCTTCATCACCGAACTGCGGGGTTACTCCGATGACGAACTCGATCGCGCCTTGCGCGAAGCGTCGATCAGCGATGAAGATGGCGCGTCAAGCGCGGCTGGCGCGGATGGATCCCAATAGCTTTGCCGAATTCGCCTTCACCGACAGCGACGGCCGGCGGCTGCGGCAAGCGCCGGTCCACCGCGAGTTGCAGGCGTTTCTGTCCCGCCGCGCGCGAGCGCTCGTCGAACTGCCGCGCGACCACGGCAAGAGCATGCAAGTGTGCCTGCGGGTGCTGTGGGAACTGGGGCGCCGGCCCGCACTGCGGGTGAAACTCGTGTGCGCGACCGAGGCGCTCGCGGTGGAACGCGGGCGCTTCCTGCGCCAAGCGATCGCCGCCAACGGGCGCGTCCGGCTGGTCTTCCCGCACCTCGCCGCCGCCGATCCGTGGAGCGCCGAGCGCTTCACGATCCGCCGGCCCGCGGAAGTCATCGGCCCGAGCGTCACGTCGCTGGGCGTCGGCGCGGGCGCGACGGGCCTGCGCGCGGACTTGCTCATTTGCGACGACATCGTCGATGTCCGCGCCGTGCGCAGTCGGGCCGAGCGCGAGCGCGTGAAAGTCTACTATCGCGACAACCTCGTGAACCTGTTGGAACCCGACGGCCGGCTGTGGAACGTGTTTACCCCGTGGCACCACGACGATCTCAACGCGACGCTGAAACACAACGCGGCCTATGCCCATTTCCGCCGCGCCGTGGGCGACGACTTGCAGCCGGTATGGCCCGAGAAGTGGCCGCGCGAACGACTGGAGGAGCGGCGCAATGAGATCGGCGCATCGTCCTTCGCACGCGGTTACCGGCTCGTTTGCCTGCCCGACGACGAGGCGTTGATCCGGCCTGAACTCGTGCGCGTCTGGAACGAGGACGAGCTGGCCGAGTTCACGGTGCTGGCCGTCGATCCGGCGGTGTCCACGAAGTCGAGCGCCGACGCGTCCGCCCTGGTGACGCTGATTCGCACGGGCATGGGCCGCATCCTGTGCCTCGAAGCGCTCGCCCGGCGCGTCGCCGCGCCGGAACTGATCGCGCTCATTGATGACGCTGACCGGCGCCGGCGGCCGGACGTGATCCTCTTCGAGTCCAACGCGGCGTTCAAGGGCATCGCCGACATGTTGAAGCGCCAGCCGCGCTTCGGCGGCAAAGTCCTCGACGTGCCGCAGACGCGCGACAAGGCGTCGCGCATCAGCGCCTTTGCGGTGTCGGTGCAGAACGGCGCGTTCCGCCTTCGCGGCGACGGCCTCGCCATCGATCCGTCGCAGCAGGCCCTGTTCGACGAGATGACGACGTTCCCCGTCGGCGAACACGACGACCTGGTGGACGCCGCCGCGATGGGCACGGCGTACCTGCTCGGCGCCGGGTCGGAGCCGCGCGTACGATGACGGGATGGAAGATCACGACCAGCGATTCAAGGAACTGCTCCGCGAGTTTTTCGTCGAGTTCATGGAGTTGTTCTTTCCGAAGTACGCCGCGCAACTCGATGTTCACTCGCCGGAATGGCTGGACAAAGAGTTGTTCGTCGATCCGCCGGGCGGCGAACGGCGCGAACTCGACCTGGTCGCCAAGGTACGGCGCATACCGGCGGAACTGGGTGAGGAGATCGTTCTGATCCACGTCGAGATCGAGTCGGGCGATTCGGCAACGAGTTTGGACGAGCGCTTTCCGGAATACTACCGGGCGCTGCGTCGGAGGTATGGAAGTGAGGTGTTGCCCTTGGCGGTATTTCTCAAGGTCGGGTTTGAGGGGTTGGGCGTACGCGTCCTCGAAGACACCGTCTTGGGCGAGTGGGTGACGCGGATGCGCTATTGGTACATAGGATTGCCGGAACTGGACGGCCGCCAGTATCTCGACAGCGGAAACTGGCTGGGTGTCGGGCTGTCGCCGTTGATGAAGGCGCCGCCGGGCGGGCGGGCGAAGTTGACTGCCGACGCCCAGGAAAAGGCGGTAAGATGTCCGCAGGAAGCACGGCGCTACCTGCTGTTGGAGTGCATTCAGGCGTACGCGCCGTTAACCGAACAAGAGCGACTCGACCTCGTGAGCCTTTTGCGAACACCGGAATTCGCGGGAGCATTTGCCATGAACAAGACCGTGCGTGAAGAAGGGCGCGAAGAAGGGGAACGCGGCCTCGTCCGAAGGATCCTTCAACGTCGATTCGGCGTGTTGAACGAACCCGCTCTCAGGCGGCTGGAACAACATCCGGTGGATCAACTTGACGAGTTGGCGATTGCCGCCATGAACGCTCAATCGCTCAAAGACCTCGGCCTTGAAGATTGATTCACCCGCGACCGGCTCTCGCGTTCTGTAGCGCGCCACGCTGGATGACGGCGCGAGCGCCGCACGGCGCCACGTCATGTGCCTCCACGCCGAACGCCTCTCGGTTTCGATGCCGGCTTCTTCAATTCCCAGCTAGCTTCCCGTCCACATCCTTTCGCTTTCCCTTCCCGAGGTTCATCATGCAGCCGATCACCATTCGCTATCCGTTCCGTCCGCGCGCCCGTAGCCTGGCCGCCAACCGCGTCGCCGATCTGTTCGGCCTCACGGGCGACGAGCCGCCGCACGTCGTCGCCGACGGCGTGCGACTCGACGTTCAGCCCGGCGAGGTCGTGCTGTTCACCGGCCCGTCCGGGTCGGGCAAATCGTCGCTGCTTCGCGCCGCGGGCCGGCAACTCGCCGCGCTCGGTGCAGATGCTTTGGACCTACCCGACGTGCCCGTGATCGACGCCCTGTCCGGCCCCGTCGAGCAACGCCTCGAAGCGCTGGCCGCGTGCGGACTTTCCGAAGCGCGACTCCTCTTGCGAACGCCCGGCGAACTTTCCGACGGCCAACGGGCGCGCTTTCGGCTTGCGCTCGCGCTGGATCGCAAACCGCCATTCATCCTCGCCGACGAGTTCGCTGCCGTCCTCGACCGCACGCTCGCCCAAGTCCTCGCCTTCAACGTCCGCAAACTGGCGACACGCTCCGGCGTCGGCTTCCTGCTCGCCACCACGCACGACGACCTGATTGACGACCTGAATCCCGACCTTCACGTGCAGTGCAACGGCGACGGCACCGTCACCGTTGAGAGGCGCGAGGTAAAAAAAAAGCGATCGGCTTCCACAATGAGCTTTGGATGTCGGACGGCGCCCGCTCCGACTGGCCGTACTTCGCTCGGTGGCATTACCGCAGCCACGCGCTCGGCTTCGTGAAGCGCGTCGTGCTGCTGTGGCACGACGCCGAACCCGTCGGTATCTGCGCCTTCGCCACGCCTGCCGCCAGCCTGCGCTTGCGCTCCCAATTCTTCGGCTTGAAGAATCCCCGCCATGAAGTCGCGCTGCAAGCGCTCAATGCCCAGCTCTGGGTGCTGTCGCGCGTCGTGCTGCACCCGACCTATCGCGGCGCCGGCATTGCGGCCGCGTTCGTGCGTCGAGCATGTGAAACGTGCCCGATCCCGTGGATCGAAACCCTGACGGCGATGGGCCACGCGAACCCGTTCTTCGAGCGCGCGGGCTTCAAGAGAGTCGGCGTGATCCGCAAGTCCGGCCGCGGCAGCGCGAGCGGCGCCTACGGCCGCCGCCCGAGCCGCGAGACCGACGCGAAGAGCCGCTTCAGCGAGCCGGTGTATTATGTGTTCGATAATCGCCGCCGGTGACGGGGCCTCGTCGTGCGTTCCGGACCGGATCAAAGTACGGCAGAGTGATGCTGCTTCTGCGCTGTTCGTCCCGTATGATCTCGTCAAAGGCAATCGCCGACGCCGGACACTTCTATTGGACAGGATACAAATGGTCCCTCCGCGAATTCAGGTTCCTTGCATCAACATGAATTGTGGCGCGATTCAAATCGACCGCTTGCTTGGACGATTGAGCCAGTACTGGCTTGAGTTCAATTCTGTTGTGCTGGACTTCGGAAGCTGCCTGTTCCTCAGCGCTGAAGGCGCTGCGATTCTTGCTGCCTTCACGCTCCGACGAAACGCCGACGAGCGCAAGACGCTCGTCGATTGGGCGACTGTTCAGCCCAAGCTCCTGAAGCAACTTAGGCGATGGCAGTTCGCGGACTTGTTTGGCCACGAGCCGTTTCCTTGGACTGGCCGTGCCATACCGATCTGTCATCAATCGACCCTTGATTCGGATCAACTGGTCGCGTATATATGTACATATGTACACCAATGCAGGAATATGCCGCAGATGACAGACAAGCTGGCGAAAAAGGTTCGGGAGTCAATCTGCGAAGTCTTCACAAACGTGTTCCACCATGCGAACTCTCCGTGTGGTGGCGTCGCAGTCGGCCAGATGTATCCCAACGCAAAAATTGTCCAGATATGCGTTTGCGACGCGGGGAAAGGTGTTGCTCGTCGCGTCATCGAGGCGGGACATGCGTTCTCGCGGCACTCCGATGCGATTGCCTGGAGCCTTCAGGAGGGAACGACGACGCGTATCGATAGGACCGGTCCGCCCGGTGGATTGGGGCTATTCTTGCTGCGGAGTTTTGTTAAGCTCAACGGCGGAAGCCTGCGAATCATCGCGAACCGAGGGTTTCTGCACGAACAGGCAGGGACGCAGACGCTTGAAGCGCTTTCATCAGAGATGCCCGGAACCCTGTTTCAAGTCAAGTTGTTGGTCCGGGATGACGTGACTTATACTCTGTCTTCCTGACGAGGCGAACTTTCATGACCGAGATCCGCGCCTTCGACCTGTTCGGCGAAGTCTGCGTCGATTCCGAGGACGGGGCCAAGCTCTGCGACTTAACGCACGCGGCCCTGAACGAGGGCGAATCCGTGTGCCTCGATTTCAGCGGCGTCACGACGCTGGCCAGCGCCTTTCTCAACATGGCAGTCGGATGCCTCTATTCGTTCTTCGACCCCGAAGACCTTGATCGGCGCCTGCATTGGAAAGGACTGGACGCCACGGACGAGAGTATCATGCGATTCGTCCAACGGAACGCAATCCGCTTCTATGCCGCCGATCAGCGCAAGCGCGAGGAATTGGTCGCCTCTTCCTCGAGAGCCGTCGAGGAGTGACGGTTCACCAATGATCTCGCCCGCGCACATCAAAGCTGACGTTGTCGACATCCGCTTGCCGTCCCCCGCGATTCCGGCGGACTTGGTCGTGGACGCGAACGTCCTTTACTGGGTCTTCTACCCGAACTTCGTCGGGTTGCGACTGGCCGGAGGACAATCGCCTCGCCAATTGTCGCGGTACGACCGCTACTGGAAACTTGCCGCGAACGCCAGGGCCCGTTTTCACGCCGCGAGCGCGACCGTCGCCGAGTTCGTAAAAACCGCCGAGCACGCGGAACTTGAAGCCGTCTGGCTCACCGATCCGTCCGCACCTCAACCGAACAACGCCCAACCAGTCACGCGATTCGATCCGCGCGTATGCAAGTTCGCGCGCTACCACTATGTAAGCCTCTTGGCGACGATTCGAGACAACGTCGAATCAATGGTCGCCTCGCTGCGCAAGTCCGTGACGTTGTTGCCGCAACTCGCTACCTCGGAGGCCGCCCACGACCAGTCCATCGCCGAATGGAAGTCGTCGTGCGGCGATCTCCCCGACGCGATGATGGTCGCTTCCGGCAAATCACGGACAATTTCCGCCTTTCTGTCCGATGACTCGGACATTGCCACGTTTGCCGGGATCACGCTGTACACGGCGAATGGTGCGGTCGTCAACGCGGCGAGGACGGTGGGACGACTGCGTTGAGAATTCGGTTGCCATTTCCCAAGCCGCGCGTCGGCAATCCCGTACAATGCGCCCCTTCCCCTGCGGGACGGAGGCTGCCACGCATGGCCGACATCAAGCGCGTTCGCGTTGGATTCTTGGGCGCCGGGCAAATGGCCGGGGCACTGGCGCGCGGCTGGTCCGCGGCGCAACTCGTCGCGGCCGAAGACGGACTCGCGAGCGACCCGTCGCCCGAAGCGCGGGCACGCTTCAGCGAACGCTGCGGCTGGAAGGCTGTGCCCAGTAATCGCGAAGTCGTCACCGACAGCGAAGTCCTTGTTCTCGCGGTGAAGCCGCAAATGGTCGCGTCGGTCCTGGGCGACGTGCGCATGCTCATCAAGCCGCATCATCTGCTCATTTCGATCGCCGCGGGCGTGACGCTGGACCGGCTCGCCGAGGAAGCCGGCGGGACGCAGCGGCTCGTGCGCGTGATGCCGAATACGCCGTGCCTGCTCGGCGCGAGCGCCTCGGCCTTTGCCCCCGGACCCGGCGCGACGAGTGACGACATCGACCTCGTCGGCCGTTTGTTCAACGCCGTCGGCAAGGCCTATCGCCTGCACGAAAACCTGCTCGACGCGGTGACGGGCCTGAGCGGCAGCGGGCCGGCGTTCGTGTACACCATGATCGAAGCGCTGAGCGACGGCGGCGTGCGCATGGGGCTGCCGCGCGATGTCGCCACGGGATTGGCGGCGCAGACGGTCCTCGGCGCGGCCCGCATGGTCCTCGAAACCGAGCTTCATCCCGGCCAACTGAAGGAGATGGTCACCAGCCCCGGCGGCACCACCATCGCCGGCATCCACGCGCTGGAGCGCGGCGGCGTGCGGGCGGCGCTGATGGACGCCGTCGAAGCCGCAACGCGGCGCGCGACGGAGTTGGGGGCAAAATGACTCACAAGAACGCCGACAAGACCGTTGCCGAGATCCTTCGGGACAAGAAGGCGACGATCAAAAACACCGGACTTCCATCCGGCAGTCCAAGTTGGGATGATATTTTGGATGTGGAATGGGAAGAGATCGAACGCCGGGCGCGGAGACGGCTACCCGGTTACCGGACGATCAAGAAGCTGCTGACCGACGGGGAGTACGACAAATGACCGACAATCCGGACGCCTTCCGGGCGTTGCTCGCCTTGATGAACCGGCTCGAGGAGGCTCGGATCGCCTTCAAGATGCGTCACAGTCGCGAAGACGCGGTGATGATCCAAGTCAATGTCCCCGGCGAGCGCTGGGAGATCGAGTTCGTCGATTACGGCGACGAAGTCCACCTGGAAATCGAGCGGTTCCGCAGCAACGGCGTCATCGACGATGAATCCGTCCTGGAGGAACTGTTCAAACACGCCAGCGAGCCGGTTACCGCCGAGAACCCCGATGCCCAACAAAACGCCGTCGCCTGATGCCGACCTCGTCCTGATCTTCGACTTCGGCTCGCAGTTCGCGCAGCTCATCGCACGCCGCGTGCGCGAGTTGAACGTCTTCTGCCAGATCGTGCGCCACGACCTCTCCGCCGAGCGCGTCAAGGAACTCAATCCGCGCGGCTTGATCTTCTCCGGCGGGCCGATGAGCGTCTACGATGTCGGCGCTCCCAAGTGCGACCCGGCGCTGTTCGATTTGAACATCCCCGTCCTCGGCATCTGTTACGGCCTGCAACTCGCCGCCGAGGCGCTCGGCGGGCGCGTGCAACCGTCCGAGAAGCGCGAGTACGGCCGCGCCGAACTGCACGTCGCCGAGGCCGACGGCCTCTTCGCCGGGGTCAGCGAACAGACCACGGTTTGGATGAGCCACGGCGATCAAGTCGTGCCCACCAGCAACGACTTCATCGCCCTGGCTTCGACCGACACTTGCCCCGTCGCCGCCGCCCGACACCTGACGCGGCCCGTCTACGGCTTGCAGTTCCACCCAGAAGTCAACCACACGCCCGAGGGCGCGAAGGTCCTGCGCAACTTCCTGATCGACATCTGCGGCTGCCGCGGCTCTTGGAAAATGTCGGCCCTCATCGAGCGCACGGTGAGCGATTTGCGCGAGCGCGTCGGCGAGCACCGCGTCATCTGCGGCCTTTCCGGCGGCGTCGATTCCTCGGTGACCGCGGCACTCCTGCGCCGCGCCGTCGGCGACAAGCTCGTGTGCATCTTCGTCGATAACGGGTTGCTTCGACAGAACGAACTCGGTGCCGTCCAGCGCACGTTTCAAGACGCCTTTGGCATCGACCTCCACACTGTCGATGCCCGCGAACGGTTCTTGAACGCCCTCGCCGGAGTCAGCGATCCGCAGAAGAAACGCACGATCATCGGCCACACGTTTATCGACGTGTTCAAGCAGGAAGCCTTGAGCATTAAGGGCGCGAAGTTCCTGGCGCAAGGCACGCTCTACCCCGACGTGATCGAGAGCGGCGGCAGCAAGGACGGCCCGGCGGCGACGATCAAGACTCACCACAACGTCGGCGGCCTGCCCGCGGAACTCGGCTTCGACTTGATCGAACCGCTGCGCGACCTTTTCAAGGACGAGGTGCGCAAACTCGGCACCGAGTTGGGCCTGCCCGAAGCGCTCGTCTGGCGCCACCCCTTCCCCGGCCCCGGCCTCGCCGTCCGCTGCCTCGGGCCGATCACAGAATCTCAACTCGAGATCCTGCGCCACGCCGACGC
>Ga0163147_10005782_pt1 | contig 14848 bp, 9 predicted proteins | sample OliLakLV19MP6G1_FD_148597 | JGI IMG/M metagenome (GOLD analysis project Ga0163147, IMG submission 148597) | Freshwater microbial mat bacterial communities from Lake Vanda, McMurdo Dry Valleys, Antarctica- Oligotrophic Lake LV.19.MP6.G1 | ecosystem: Environmental > Aquatic > Freshwater > Lake >...
TAGTTATTCTGTACCCTTTAGCTGGTTTTTTGAAAAAGGAAGAAACTTGACTGAACCACCTGTTTACCTTCATCATAAATTGAATGAGGCTGAATTTCAGCGATTAACAAGAGAGGGAAAACAAATTAAGCAAGCTCGGAAAGGTTATTTCAGCTTGACTGGAAAATACATGGCTATTGATCAGGATTTCGCTATTAGATCAGCATATAACAGACAAGAACTACGTTCCGATGATGGAAAGATGTTTGGCTATTTCTCACTTCCAAAAGGAAGCAAATGGACATTTGTAGTTGAGGATGATACCGAAAATTATGCTGAACAAATCAAAGATGCATTAATTGGTAAGAAGCGGATTGGCCGATCACGATCAGCTGAATATGGTTTGGTAGAGATCAATTTTGAGAAGGATCAAGAATTTGAGACTGAGAATATTCCTGCCTCGGACGTGACTTTGATATATGCCCAAAGCAATCTTTGTTTTTATGATTCATACGGTCGATCGACCGTTACACCTACCCCCATACAATTGGGCGTTCCAAATGGAAAAATTATTTGGAGCAAATCACAAATTCGTTCTCGCCTCTACCAAACTTGGAATCGACATCGTCATAATCGTGATGAAGATCGAATGATCATAGAGAAAGGTTCTGTATTTGCTATCAAACATGATCATCCTATCAATACCATAGCCTTTATATCGGGTATTGGGAGCCATAAAGTGGAAGGATTTGGCCAAGTCCTAGTCAATCCTGATTTTTTGAATTCAGCAGAAAGTAAGTTGAGTATGGCGCTGAACAAGATAGAAAATCAGGTAAATGCTAATATAAGTGAAGAGGCTTTACAGCCATCAAGTCAGGATATCGTATTACTGAATTTCCTTAAACATAGACAAGCCCAAGAATCAAGTGCTATTGATCTAAGTAGGAAAATTAATGAGTTTTTACAGCAATACGGTACTTTATTCCAAGGAATAAGTCCAAGCCAATGGGGAACAATTCGGGCCTATGCAAAGCACGCGGTGAATTGGGAGGTATTGGAAAAACTATTGTTTGACAAGAATATCGGTGCCTTACACAGAGGACAATCTGAATCTGACTGGCGGAAAAATGATCGCAGAGAAAAGTTATTTAATTTTTTAATGCTTATAAATGTCTCGGACCGAGTTTTATTTACACTCAAGCTCGCTGCTGAAATATCGAAGCACAAATCAGCAAAAGAATCAATATGAATAGTTCACACAAGTATATGGCCCACTTTGTCATTGAAGCTGATACCCCGTTTGCGGTAGGTTCAGGTGAGAAGGGTTATACAGTAGATCGGCTCATAACCCGTGATGCTTTAGGCTTGCCTTATATCCCAGGTACAAGCCTGTCGGGTGTGCTAAGGCATGAACTCGACCCAACGGATGATTCTGCGGAAGTGAAGAAGCTATTTGGATATCAAGAGAAGAAGGCTGGTCAGGGTAGCCGAATAGTTTGCAGTAGTGCTCACCTGGTAGGTGACGATGGTACTACTGTGATGGAAGGCCTTAAGTCGATTGACTTCTCTTCCGGCTACTACGGTTACTTTCAAAAACTTCCAACCCGTGATCACGTTCGTATAAATGACAAGGGGACAGCTGATGTGAAAAGCCATGGAAAATTTGATGAAGAACTTGTACACAAAGGTACTCGGTTCGCTTTCAACATCGAGTTGAGCGGTGATCAATCGGACCAGGAAGCTTGGCAACATTTGATTGATATGATCCATCAGCCTTTTTTTCGTATTGGTGCTGGTACACGAAAAGGCTTCGGTAAACTCAAAATCATTAGTTGTAAAACGAAGATTTACGATTTGCATAAACAGGAAGATTTGCTAGCCTATCTTGAGCATGACAATACGCTAAATGAGAAGATGGCACAATGGCAGAAAATCATTCCGACTGTACATAGATCTCACGATTGGATACAATACGAGTTGAGTTTGATACCAGAAAGCTTCTTTTTATTTGGAGCTGGTTATGGTGATGAGGATGTGGACAATAAACCAAAGACAGAGCGATACTTTGACTGGGAAAGCGGAAAGCCTGTCCTTGCTGAAAAGGACTGGCTATTGATCCCGTCGACCTCTATCAAAGGTGCTCTTTCGCATCGGGTGGCCTATCATTACAATCAGCTGATAGGGATATTTATAGGCACAACAGATCAGACCTCAATGCCTCCGCCTGCTGCGGATAATGATGCTGTATTTGCTTCATTTTCTGCCATCTGCGACCCAGATAATTTGAATTTACCATCTAATTCACCAGAGTGGGACCATCTTCGTCAGAAGGTAGAGTCTATGACACTGGATGAGACATTAAACAATTCAAAGGAGTGGAAGCAATTTGAGGATAAATTAGATAAATACCAAAGCAGCTTCCAAACAGCTGGCAACTCTGCAGGTGAAAACAATCCTGCCGTTAAGTTGCTTTTTGGCTATGCACTCGACAGTGATGAAAGCGGTGCCAGGGGGAATGTCATCCTGTCTGATATCTATCTGGAGCCAGTAAGATCATCAGAAAAAGTATTCAGCCATGTAGCCATTGATCGGTTTACCGGAGGTGCTCGCGATGGTATGTTATTCCAGCAGAAGGCAACAACAACGGAGGACTTAATATTGAATATTTATGTCAAAAGGGATGCATTACTGGATGAAATCGTAAAAGAAGCATTTGAGAAAACTTTAGGAGATCTCTGCCGAGGTAACCTGCAGCTTGGTGGGGGTTCCGGTAAAGGTCATGGTGTATTTAAGGGCTCATATAAAACAATAAACACATAGCATGATAAATGCCTATCAACCAATAACAATCAAGGAGATACCAGAAAATATACTTTTCGAGGGATATTACTGGTATTCAAATGAACATTCTCCAACTATTATCACTCATGAAATTGTGCAACAGAGTTGGTTTAAAGAGTTGCCTTTTGTGATAGAGGCACATTTCTACTCTAGTGCGGAGCAGATTAGCATGCAGGTTCGTAATATAGATGGAGTATACCATGTTGCTAAAATTGATCTATCTCGACTGATCGACATCACCCATGACATTGCATTTTACATAGGCCATGATCTAGGAGGAAGAAATTTTGAGATGATTCATGCCTGGGAGCCTCAGGTTGACGAATTACTTGCAGGAATGGAAACACTCATACCTACTTGGACGGCTTTCGCCGGATTCACCACTAAATAATTTACATCCACATGGCAACGATTAAAGCTCCATATAATTTCGTTCCTTTCAATAGACATGTTGTTTCTCCTCATTGGATTGACCAGATCAGTCATGATATACCTTTTGTGGATGGATTGTCCGGCAATATTGAAGTTAAGCTTAAAGCCGAAAGCCCTATTTTTGTAAGGGATGGAATTGGGCAGAAGCAGGCTAAAGACAACTATCAAAACGACATTCAGGATAACCCACATTTATTCAGTCAATATAAAGGACGATACTTTATTCCAGGCACCTCAATCAAAGGCATGATTCGCAATGTGCTTGAGATATTAAGTTTTGGCTCTATGGAGGACAAAGTAAATGATCATAAATATGCCCTTCGTGATCTTTCTGGTGCTATGAAGGAGCAATATCTGAAAGAGTTTAAGCCTGATAAAATTTATTGTGGGTGGCTCAAGAAAGGAGATGATAATTCGTATTCGATTAGCGATTGTGGTTTGCCCGGTCGAATTTCGCACAAAGAAATTGATGAAAAATTGGGTACGAAATTTTCGCAATATTTCTCCATTGGAGGTGATTTTAAACCTAAAAAGGACTTTGAAAAATCAGCTAAGAAAAAGTATACTCTTCTTGTTGAGCCGAAAAAACTTGAGCAGAAGTTTGCTTTTATTAGAGAGGATGTAGGTCGAAAGATTTACACTATCGATTCAAATAATAGTAATGAAGGAACATTAGTTTTCACTGGACAATCTGGATTCCGAAAACAAGAAAACAATGGAAGATGGACTGGGCATCATCTTGAGTTTATCTTCTTCAAGGACAACGTAAATGAGTTGATTGTTCCAGAGAATGCTATAAGAGATTTTTTCTTTGCTTATTATGAGCATGATAAACCCAAATGGTCTGAAGATTGGAAGGAATGGCGAATAAAACTTGCTCAGTGTAAATCGATTCCGATTTTTTTTCAAAAGGACAAGAACGGGGAGGTTAAATCAATGGGCTTGTCATACTTATATAAACTGCCATACAAGAATTCGGTACTGGATGCTATTACACATTATCAAGGCACAGGTAAACGTGACTTATCCCAAGCCATTTTCGGATATGTCGATAAGCATAATGCGTTAAAAGGTCGCGTACATATTGGTCATGCCTTTGCCAGCCATGCAGAAGTTGATGGAACAAAGGAAGAAGTGCTTTCAGGTCCAAAAGCATCCTATTATCCTAATTATATTCGTCAGGTGTTTGACAAAAACGGAGGCGTCGTAAATTACAAGACATTTATGGAAAAGGATAGCGAAATTGCAGGCTGGAAACGCTATCCGGTGCATGCCAATGGGATTAAGCATAATCAACCTAGCGATGATACAAGCAGCGCAAAGATCCTAACCAAGTTCATTCCCCTCAAAGCTGGTGCAGAGTTCACTTTCTCTATCCGATACCACAACTTACGTCCTGTGGAGTTGGGTGCCATTTTGAGTTCATTAACATTTCATAATACTTCAGAAACTTTCCATAGCATTGGAATGGCCAAACCACTTGGCTATGGAAAAGTTAGTCTTACGATAACCAATTCTGACCATTTAGATGTGTCCAAATATCTTGGAGCTTTTGAGACATATATGAATTCCCAATTGCAGAAAGAAGATCAACCATGGCACCAAACAGATCAGGTGACTGAACTGGTGACTATGGCACAGGATCAGGCAGGTGCTGACTTTGGATATATGAATCTGAATGATCATAGGCTTGCCAAAGACGATGAGGATAGTGATAAGAATCAAAAATCCAGAGAAGCCCTCGACAGATACTCAAAACTTGTATCAAAAAAAGCGTTAATAGCTACCTATTCCAATCAGGATGCCGTATCAGTCATGAAAGATGCCTGTGATGATGAACGAAAGCGTTATCAGCATGCTAATAATGTTGAAGAAGTAGTTGAAATGACGCGTCTTGCTACTAAAGAAGAACTCAAGGCTTTATTTGCTATAAAAAAGGACCAACTACTAGCTCGAATTAGTGCAAGGCGAGAGGCTGTCGCACAAGAAGAGCGAGTTGCAATAGAAGCTCAAGAAATGGCTGAAAAAGCTGAGAGAAAGGAGGAATTCCATAAAAAGGCGCAGTCTGAAGGACCTGGTTTTGATAAGATTGATATTGTGAATTGGAGAACTGCAAAGGAAAACCTAATTAAAGCCGTTGAAATTTACGGTAAACGATTATATAAGCAGACAGATATCAAGAAAGTGATTCAGCTGAATCCAAATGGTTATTTGCCCGCGGAATACCAAGTCAAGTTAGTTGAGATATTGCGTAATATTTATTCAATTCTCCCCCGGGATGAAAGGGAAAAATGGAATCTTCCTTTTCAAAATAATGCTACAGCGAAAAAGGTTGCCGAGTGGATAGGTAAGGATTTAACGGAGGATATCAAATTTTAGGCTTTGAATTAATTGAGCTATATAAGAGTTTCTAATCAATCCAAATTATATTATTTTGAAAGCGAAAACATGCCTTGACTTTTATTTATCCCTTTTTAAATGCCCACCATCGTATCTATCCTTTCTGATCAGTTAATCCCCAATGTTCTTTTTATCCAAAAGATGAGCATGCCAAGTGATAATCATGTTTTTATTACCACTGGAAAAATGGAAGATCAATTTAAGTCTTCTATTCTGGCTAATGCATTGGGCCTTGAACATATTCTTTTTCGGGTCTTGGAAATAGATCCTCATAATCCGGCACTAATCCTGCAACAATTGCAGGCAGCCACGTGGCAGGTTCGTGACCACACTTATATAGTCAATATTACAGGAGGCACAAAAATGATGAGCCAAATGGTCACCGTTTTTTTTAAGGGTTTTCAAAATGCTCAGGTTTGCTATTGGCCCGGCAACCATGACCCGATCTATCAGTTGTTCCCAGAAATAACCCATATTCCCAAATCTGGTACTCCGCAGCTGAACCTAGAAACTTATCTTGCTGCCTATGGCTACACCTTTTCGGGCAGTTCAATTCTTTCTCAGCCTGTACAGCGCGCCGAAGGACTTTTTCAGCAAGTTATTCTGAATCATGGAGCAGAATATGTACCTGAAATTGTCGCTGCTAAAAATCAAATGTATTCTAAACCAGACAAGCAGTTTTTACTTGGCGGTTGGTTTGAAGAATGGCTGTACTATCAACTGAAAACATATCTAAAACTGAATAACGATAAGATCGCTTTCAATGTTAAATTGAAAAGCCGTTTTGCCACGACCAATTCCGAAAGCGATAATGAGATCGATATTGCCTTTGTTTTTCAGAATAGACTCTTTATTTGGGAATGCAAAGTGTATTACGGCTCCACAAAGTCACTAGGAAGCAATATCCGGAATTCAGCCTATAAATTGGCTTCCATCAGACACACGCTTGGTCTCCAGGCTGTATCTTTCGCGGCTATATTGACCCCATTTGGCCGATCTCCCCACCGTCAGAACGGGGTATCAGATCTCTGTCGCCTGCTCCAGATCAAGCGAATATGGTCTTTGGAAGGACTAAAAGATAAAGATCGGTTTTTGGATGAGTTGCAGATGCTATTGTTACAGTAGACAATGAGATTACATGACGCTAATTCTAATTTTATGACTAAAATTCTTGTAATAACAGTTGGAGGTTCATGCCAACCTATTCTTTCATCCATTAATTTCAACAAACCAGACTTTATTTATTTCGTCTGTTCGGATGATACTGAATCAGGGAAACTCGGTAGTTACGACACTGTTATTGGCAAAGGCTTGGTGTGTGGGTCTGATAAGCCATCAATAGTATCAAGACTATCACTTGAAGAAGTAGCGTATCAAATAATTAAAATTCCTTCAAAGGACATAGACAATTATAATGCTTGCTATGAAATTTGTGCAACTTTATTAAATGAGATAGCTAATAGAGCTGAGAGCTTGACAATTATTGTGGATTATACCGGGGGTACAAAATCAATGTCAGGAGGTCTTTTACTTGCTGGGGTGGAGGATCAAAATGTACTTTTTTCAATTGTAACTGGTGTTCGAAATGATCTCGTTAAAGTAACAGATGGGACCCAATTTATTAAGACATCTTGAAAAAATCGACCCTATATAAAAAATTCAATACTAGCTATACAAGGGTTAATTGGAAAATTTGAATATCAAGCAGCCTTGGATTCAACAAGATTGATACTTGGCACACCTGACCTTGATGAAAGGGTAGAAAATTACCTTAGGGAGCTTGCTAGTTTTACTTCTATTTTAAACGAATGGGATAAGTTTAATCATGCGAATGCATGGGAAGGATTAAAAACGCAAAAAATGTTTATTGCAGAATTCTATACTAGCCAATTGTTAAATGTTATTAATGCGAGACGGTGCTTTGATGAAAGGAAGAAAATACCGGCATCCAACGACTTTACAAGATATGAGTCAATCGTTGATTTGATTTATAATGCTAAAAGGAAGGCTTCTCAGAAAAAGTATGATGATGCTACAGCTCGTATTTACAGGGCAACTGAACTTTTAGCACAAACCCGTTTAATGTTGGAATATGGTATTAATACATCGAATGTGGATGTTCTCAAAATAACCAGTGAGGAAAATAGGCTAAAATTTGGCAGTCGGTTCAAAATCCCTTCAGAGAAAATTCAGATTGGATTATTTGAATCGTATTGGCTTTTAAACGAAATGGAGGATGAAGTCTTTTCAACTGTGTTCTCCAAGTGTGAAGATAAGATGAAATCAGCTCTGGAAGTCCGGAATAACTCTATTCTGGCCCATGGCTCCAAGTCAGTTTCTTCCGAAGATTACACGAAGGTCTATTCTAAACTTGTTGAAGATATCATAATGCCGATTTTGCATAATATATCCCCTGAGCTTTGGTCTAAAAACAAGCAACTCCCTAAGGATTTTAGTGATACGGAATTCTGACAAGAAAATCTGTGAAGTATGACTTTAGAAATATGCAGTTTTTAAATCTTGGGATAGAATCGGCACGATATTCAGATTTTCCGTATTTTGATAGGATTCACTAAAGGAATCATATTGATGATAAATAGTTTAATTTATGCAACTCATTCTTGACTCCTACGGGGTGACATTACGCAAGGATCACAATTCTTTCGTTGTCCAGACGAAAGAAGGTGAAAAGCAATTTCCTGCATCTATCATAGATTCTATCCAGGTTAGCAAGGGTGCGCGTATTAGTTCAGATGCTGTGTTGTTGGCCATAGAGCATGAGATTGATATGATCTTTGTGGATGGTAACGGGCAGCCCCGTGGCAGGGTGTGGAGCCATAAGTTCGGATCCATCAGTACGATACGAAGAGCACAGGTAGAATTCCTGTTTTCTCAGGAATCTGTCCAATGGGTAAAGAATCTCATCACTACAAAGATGGATAATCAGATTGCAGTATTGTTAACCCTTGAAGCCAAGGATGATCGACAGGATCGCATCCGGCAGAGAGCCATTAATGCAATTGAGGACCACAAACACAAAATCAAGCAAGCCGCAGGGGAACATGTATCGGACATTGCCCCTTCACTAAGAGGTTGGGAAGGAGCCGCTTCAAGGAGGTACTTTGAATCCATTGGGGAGTTTTTGCCTGAACAGTACAAAATGAATGGCCGGTCCCAAAATCCGGCAAAGGACAGAATTAATGCCCTTCTCAACTATGGTTACGGTATTCTCTATGGCAAGGTGGAAGGCGCTCTGATCAAGGCGGGGATTGATCCGTACACTGGAATCTTCCATCGGGATGATTATAACCGTCCTGTATTGGTCTACGATATTATTGAAAAGTATAGGGCATGGATCGATCACGTGGTGGTCAGATTGTGCCTTGAAGAGGTGTTTATAGAAGAATGTTTTTCAGTCCGGAATGAAGCGTATTGGCTAGAAGGATTGGGGAAACGGATTCTGATACAATCAGTCAATGATTATTTGGCAGAAATTATTGAAAGGAATAGGCGCCAGCGTAGCCGTGCTGTCCATATTGAACTTGAAGCACAAGATCTGGCTAGATATTTTACAAAGAACTATGAAGCCACAAATACAACTGGGAAGTAAAATTACGCAACCCTCAGATCCGCTACAGAGGCTTTCTCTTGGCGAATTGTATAAATTGATCCGTCAGGAGGATAGTCCGCTTGCACGGCAGACAGAGCAACTTCGGGCCATGCTTGAAATTGATGTAAAAGCGTATCAAAAAAATAAAATCGCATTGCCCTATTGTACATCAGGGATCTTCCATCCGGCAAGCCGAAAGACTGAAAATTTTGCTGCTTCGTGGTATTTTATATTTGACTTTGATCATATTGATAATGAAGAAATACTGACGGATCGATTTGAAAGATTAAAGAATGATACGCGTATTGCACTCTTATTTCATTCGCCTGGAGGTAAAGGAATAAAGTGTTTTCTACAGTTAGCAGAACCATGTACAGACCGTCATTTTTTTACAGACCGATATAAACAATTTCTCTATTTATTTTCTGCAGAACATGAGTTGTCAGAATACGCTGATTACCGTACGCATGATGTTACCAGAGCTTGCTTTTTAGCTCATGACGCTGCGGTATATTATAGAGAGGAGCCGTTGTTGGTTGAGCCTGATGATATCCGTGTAGAAGATATGGTGCATTTTGAAGAGGAACTAAAACTAAAGGAGCAGGAATATAAAACGCAAAGGCCTGATACGCTTGCGGATCCAACCTTGGTAAAAATAAAGCAGTCATTAAATCCTAATTTCAAGCCTATCCCAAGGCGTGAGATAGTTGTTCCGCAGGCTATTACGGATATGATGCCTATCCTTGAAGAGCGGCTTTCTGCCCAGGGATTGGTTTTGCTGGAAACGCACCCTATCCAATACGGAAGACAGATTCGGGTTGGGATGGACAGGTATTGGGCTGAGGTTAATATCTTCTATGGGCAAAGGGGATTTTCAGTGGTTAAAACAACCAAGACCGGCAGCACCCCGGAACTCGCAGAATTGGTTTATCAATTACTTTATGAATTATTAAGTCGATAAGAGATGGCCCGTCCCAAAAAGGTGGTATTCACATTGAAGGAAAAACTGATGAGGGTCAAAGCTGCCGGATTGATAGTTGAGCCCTTACAGGAGGACAAAGAAGTAAATGAGAGCCTCGATTTAATTCAGCCATTGAATGAACGGATAAGAAAATTACTAAATATCGTCCAATCTGAACCTATGAAAGCAAACGAAATGTTGTTCCTTGTGATGTATGACATCGAGAATAATAAAGTCAGGACACTGATAGCCGATTATTTGTTGGATAAAGGTTGTATACGAATTCAGAAAAGTGTTTACTTTGCGAGAACTAAGCCAGCGATATTTCGTGAAATCCACCAAGCATTAAAAGAGGTTCAGGAAGCCTATGACAATGTGGATAGCATTGTTCTGGTTCCAGTGCATTCACATGCTACAGGAAGCATGCGGATCATCGGAAAAGATATTCAGATCGAATCATTGATAGATCCACCCAATACCGTATTTTTCTAATGTTTAATAAAGAAAACCATGAATAAAATGCATCTAATTTCAATAAGAGCGAATTGTAATGTATTGATATTGAGTTGAAAGTGAGAAATGCGATCACAGAACCACATCCAGTAGAATAAGGATTAAGACCTTTTAATTCGTTGTATCGTTCCTTTTCTTCTTCGATCACAGAACCACATCCAGTAGAATAAGGATTAAGACTTCAGGGATTTATTGATAGTGTCCGTCCGAAACTGATCACAGAACCACATCCAGTAGAATAAGGATTAAGACGCCGATTCAGTGGCTATTAAATAGGCGTTTACCATATCACAGAACCACATCCAGTAGAATAAGGATTAAGACATAAGGCGAACCTCTTGTTCGCTTGCAAATCGTGAATCACAGAACCACATCCAGTAGAATAAGGATTAAGACCTTTATTGTTAAGTTCGTCCCGCTGCACGTAATAGATCACAGAACCACATCCAGTAGAATAAGGATTAAGACCATCAAACCCCTTTTCTTCAATTGTCTCAAGCAGCTATCACAGAACCACATCCAGTAGAATAAGGATTAAGACCAGGCAGCCAGGATGCTAATGAGGTACATCATCAGAATCACAGAACCACATCCAGTAGAATAAGGATTAAGACGTTTCACAGTGCCTGATTTGTCCCACTGTTTGGAAATCACAGAACCACATCCAGTAGAATAAGGATTAAGACGTTATTTCCTTATGGTTCTTTAAACGAATCATAACGATCACAGAACCACATCCAGTAGAATAAGGATTAAGACCCAATGAAGCCAATGCTTTGAACTGCTTATCCGTTATCACAGAACCACATCCAGTAGAATAAGGATTAAGACCCTGTCTGCTTTGAAGCTACAGATAATGACTTGCAAATCACAGAACCACATCCAGTAGAATAAGGATTAAGACGTCTTACACTCTGTGCATAGCTTAGCAGCCCTGCGATCACAGAACCACATCCAGTAGAATAAGGATTAAGACCCAATTGACAGGATTTTATCGGATAGCCATTTGCTATCACAGAACCACATCCAGTAGAATAAGGATTAAGACCAAGTCATTCATCTGCATAAGCTTTGCCACTTGCTCATCACAGAACCACATCCAGTAGAATAAGGATTAAGACGGACTTTCTTTGCAGCATCAATGACAAAACTTGTTGGATCACAGAACCACATCCAGTAGAATAAGGATTAAGACAACTGAATTTCCCATATGTCAAAATTTTAAGATAAAAATCACAGAACCACATCCAGTAGAATAAGGATTAAGACTAGCCACTTTAGCCATGCTCATCTCTCTCACCTGCGATCACAGAACCACATCCAGTAGAATAAGGATTAAGACCTATGTATGAATTTTGTAAGTCTCCTATACCTTTGATCACAGAACCACATCCAGTAGAATAAGGATTAAGACGTAATTGGATTTCCTGTTACTGGGTTTTTCATAAATCACAGAACCACATCCAGTAGAATAAGGATTAAGACTTTCGACCCCTTTTTGATAGTTTGCCTCGTACATTATCACAGAACCACATCCAGTAGAATAAGGATTAAGACTTCGCACGAAGCCCTGAGACTTCGCGTATTGCAAATCACAGAACCACATCCAGTAGAATAAGGATTAAGACCTGACGCGTCAGTCACGACGAAGTCAAACATATTTCATCACAGAACCACATCCAGTAGAATAAGGATTAAGACCTGATTTTGCCCACCGTCTCAAACAGGATTTCCAGGATCACAGAACCACATCCAGTAGAATAAGGATTAAGACATACCTATCTGTACGTATAGCGCCATTTCGGCTGCATCACAGAACCACATCCAGTAGAATAAGGATTAAGACTTATCTTGGTATTTAGTCATACCTATCTGTACGTATAGATCACAGAACCACATCCAGTAGAATAAGGATTAAGACTATAAGTACAAAGACCGCCCGTCTGGATTGTGATGATCACAGAACCACATCCAGTAGAATAAGGATTAAGACGCGAACGGCTCTGTTTGTTCTATTCCTGTGAGCCGGATCACAGAACCACATCCAGTAGAATAAGGATTAAGACTACTCCGGTTTCGGGCATTAAGCCCTCATCAATAGATCACAGAACCACATCCAGTAGAATAAGGATTAAGACTAGCAAGTTTTTGACGTAACGCCTCCGGCAATTTTGATCACAGAACCACATCCAGTAGAATAAGGATTAAGACTTACTGAAGCTTTCACAGACACCTTCATAGTGCCTTATCACAGAACCACATCCAGTAGAATAAGGATTAAGACCTGCATACCTTTTCAGGTTGCGGCCGTTTGTGCTTATCACAGAACCACATCCAGTAGAATAAGGATTAAGACAAGGTTTGCTTATTCATACGGTATAGATTAAAAATCACAGAACCACATCCAGTAGAATAAGGATTAAGACTCCTACTTTTATTTCGGATACTAATCTCACCCTTAATCACAGAACCACATCCAGTAGAATAAGGATTAAGACCCGATAAATATACTATTAAACCGCTTTTCAGCGATCACAGAACCACATCCAGTAGAATAAGGATTAAGACATGGAGTGTTAAATGAGTTATTAGTAAAAATAAGGGATCACAGAACCACATCCAGTAGAATAAGGATTAAGACATTTCGTTTTTTGATGTATAGTTTTGTAGGCTCTTGTATCACAGAACCACATCCAGTAGAATAAGGATTAAGACCTGTCTCCCTGTCCGCTATTACCCTACTCCAGCCGTATCACAGAACCACATCCAGTAGAATAAGGATTAAGACCATTTCAGGGGAAGCCGTCACGCATCCCACCTTTATATCACAGAACCACATCCAGTAGAATAAGGATTAAGACAAACAATGCGCTTTCCATAACCGTTCGCCGATCTCGATCACAGAACCACATCCAGTAGAATAAGGATTAAGACCGATGGTTTTGAGCGAATAAGATTTGATGTAATGCTATCACAGAACCACATCCAGTAGAATAAGGATTAAGACTCCTGCATTTTTAACGCTTCATCTATGATTTTTTTATCACAGAACCACATCCAGTAGAATAAGGATTAAGACGCTCTGTTCCTCTCTTCGCTGGTTAGGCTGTCAAATCACAGAACCACATCCAGTAGAATAAGGATTAAGACCATTTCAGGGGAAGCCGTCACGCATCCCACCTTTATATCACAGAACCACATCCAGTAGAATAAGGATTAAGACACTAATAATCTGAATGCTAACAGCTTCCTTACGGAATCACAGAACCACATCCAGTAGAATAAGGATTAAGACACATAATCCTCTCGGTCATTAATATCTCGGTCAACCATCACAGAACCACATCCAGTAGAATAAGGATTAAGACGTGTCCACTGGTCAGGGTTACTTTATTCGTAAGTTATCACAGAACCACATCCAGTAGAATAAGGATTAAGACAAGCAACCTTGATACCTTACAATCAATTGACCACAATCACAGAACCACATCCAGTAGAATAAGGATTAAGACATGGTATACCATGCGCGGAGCGTAAGGCCTGCGCGTATCACAGAACCACATCCAGTAGAATAAGGATTAAGACAAAGAATCTGATTTTTTTGTGAAACTGTCATTTCGATCACAGAACCACATCCAGTAGAATAAGGATTAAGACGTAAAAGCCTAAGCCGTTACCCTTCTCAAGATTTAATCACAGAACCACATCCAGTAGAATAAGGATTAAGACACTTTGGCCGAGATTCTCACGAAGTCCTGAGACTTATCACAGAACCACATCCAGTAGAATAAGGATTAAGACCCATAATTTAAATTTGTTCGTTCCATCCTCCGAGATCACAGAACCACATCCAGTAGAATAAGGATTAAGACATAGGCTACAACGCCACAACTTCCCCTATCAAAAATCACAGAACCACATCCAGTAGAATAAGGATTAAGACTTTTATTTGTTCTACTCTTTCGAGTAGAAAAATCGTTATCACAGAACCACATCCAGTAGAATAAGGATTAAGACCTGTTATAAGAATATGTATATATTTCGTTGTTAAATCACAGAACCACATCCAGTAGAATAAGGATTAAGACTTTGCTTGTTCATACGGTAAAGAT
>Ga0163147_10005785_pt1 | contig 14843 bp, 16 predicted proteins | sample OliLakLV19MP6G1_FD_148597 | JGI IMG/M metagenome (GOLD analysis project Ga0163147, IMG submission 148597) | Freshwater microbial mat bacterial communities from Lake Vanda, McMurdo Dry Valleys, Antarctica- Oligotrophic Lake LV.19.MP6.G1 | ecosystem: Environmental > Aquatic > Freshwater > Lake >...
GTCCAGGACACACCAATACTGCCAATATCTTGACTGTACCCGCGCTGCTATTGGCTCTCCAGTCAAAATGCTGCCATCGGATCAATCGACGTTCGGCAGCTCCGGGGAGCCGGGGGTTCGCAAGCTTGCGGCAAGGTTAGAATCGCCGCGTGCTTCTGCACTCAAAACAGACAAAAAAGGACGAGACAACCAATGAAGATCACGCAAATCCTCGCCGCGCTCGTGCTGGCCGCCGCGATCCCGCATGCGCAGGCGCAGGCGTGGCCGAACAAGCCCATCCGCTACATCGTGCCGTTCGCCGCCGGCGGCACCACCGACATTCTCGGACGCATGATCGGCGCCAAGCTCGCCGAAGCCCTCGGCCAGCCGGTAGTGGTCGAGAACCGTCCCGGCGCCGCGGGCGCGCTCGGCGTGGAACTGCTCGCCAAGGCCGCGCCGGACGGCTACACCTTCGGCGGCGGCACCATCAGCTCGCACGCGATCAACGTCTCGCTGTATTCGAAGCTGCCCTACGATCCGCTCAAGGATTTCACGCCGATCACGATGCTCGCCACACTGCCGAACATGCTGGTCGTGCACCCGAGCCTGAACGTGAGCACGGTGGCGGAGCTGATCACGCTGCTCAAGGCGAACCCGAACAAGCATTCGTTCGGCTCCGCGGGGAACGGCACCTCGCAGCACATGTCGGGCGAGCTCTTCAAGACGATGACCGGCGTGCAGATGCAGCACATCCCCTACAAGGGCAGCGGCCCGATGATCCCGGACCTGCTCGCGGGGACGATCAGCATGAGCTTCGAGAACATGACCACGGCCTATCCGCCCGCGAAGAGCGGCAAGCTCAAGGCGCTCGCGGTGACGACGACCAAGCGTTCGTTCGTCGCGCCCGACGTCCCCACGCTGGCCGAGTCGGGCCTGCCGGGCTACAACATCAGCTCGTGGCAGGCGATGTTCGCGCCCGCCGGACTGCCCAAGGACATCCAGGCGCGCGTGTACGCCGAGGTGGTGAAGGCGCTCAGGTCTGCCGACGTTTCGAAGCGCCTCCAGGAGCTTGGACTGGACCCGGGCGGCATGGCGCCCGATGAGTTGCAGGCGCTGATCCGCGACGACATCCCCAAGCTGGGCAAGATCGTCCGCGACTCCGGCGCGAAGGTCGATTAAGCCCCCGTCACCGGTAGCTTTTAGGGAGGGGGTATGGGGGAACCGCCAGGTTCCCCTGTTCCGATCTCCGGCGGAGGAACGCCGTCCTCGATCAGGGCTTTCAGGTTGCGCACGTGCCCCAGGTCGCCGTTCGCGTTGAACAGCCCGTTCAGAAACTTCACCATGAAGCGCGCATAGAAAGGCATCTTCGAGTTGGCCAGGTCCACAATGTGCGTAAGCACCGTGGTGTCCTCGTCAGCCTGGATCTCGTAGGTCTCCAGGATCCAGCCGCCCGGTTTCAGGTCGCCGCCGATCATCCTGCACACCAGGCGCTTTTCGGGCACGAACTCGATGAGCTCCGCGTCGGCGAGCTGCCTCGATCTGCGCAGGCGAAGAGCGATACGGAAGCGCCAGCCCGGGCCGGGCGGCTGCATCGACATCGGCACGATGTCCTCGATCTTCGGGTTCCATGCGGGCCAGCCGCGGGGCTCGCAGACCCACTGCCAGACCAGGGCCGGCCGCGCCAGGATGCGGGCGCGGCCCGTGGTGAATTGCGACATTACTTTCCTTCCGGGACTGCTAGGCGGGCGCAGCCTCGGCGGGGTCGAAGTCGAGCTCGACCTTCGCGTTGTTGGGATCCATGAAAAACAGCTGCCAGGTCCCGTACGTGGGCAGCTTGCGCAGCTCGTAGTCGAGGCCATGCGCCTTCAGCTTCGCCACTGTGCCGGCGAGATCCCGCGCGCTGAAGGCCATGTGATCGAGCACGCCTTTGACGAGGTCCTTCTTCTCGCGTCCCGCGATCACGTGCAGGATCGCCTCGCTGCCGCCCTTGGCGTAGAGCCATGCGCCGGGAAACTTGAAAGGCGGACGCGGGCCGGGCGAGAAGTCGAGGTGCTCCTTGTAGAAGGCGAGCGTCGACTCGAGGTTGTCGGTGAGGATCGTGAAATGGTTCATGCCTGAAACAGCCATGCGAAATCGCTCCTGTTATGCGCGGGCCGGCGCGGCCGACGCGGCCGAAGCTGCGTCGGCGCCCTGTTTCGTGCGCTCGAGCATGGTCATCGCCGAGGTTACCAGCGTGGCCATGTCGCCCAGGTTCGCGGGCACGATCAGCGTGTTGTTGGTGCGCGCGAGGTGCGCGAATGCGTTCACGTAGGCCTCGGCGACCTTGAGGTTTGCCGCACTCACCCCGCCGGGGGCGTTCATCGCTTCGGCCACCGCCTGGATCGCCGCCGCGGAAGCTTCGGCGATCAGCCGGATGCGCGTGGCCTCGCCCTGCGCGCGGTTGATCGCCGCGGTCTTGTCGCCCTCGGACTTCAGCACGGCCGCCTGCTTCTCGCCGTCGGCGATGTTGATCTCCTGCTGGCGCTCGCCTTCGGACTTGGCGATCAGCGCGCGCTTCTCGCGCTCGGCGGTGATCTGCTGCTGCATCGAGCGCAGGATCGACTCGGGCGGCGTGAGGCTCTTGATCTCGTAGCGCAGGACCTTGATGCCCCAGTTGCCCCCCGCTTCGTCGAGCGCGGCCACGATCTGGCGGTTGATCTCGTCCCTCGACTCGAACGTCTTGTCGAGCTCCATCTTGCCGATCTCGCTGCGCAATGTGGTCTGCGCGAGCTGCACGATCGCAGTGATGTAGTTGGAGGACCCGTAGGAGGCAAGGCGCGGGTCCATGACCTGGTAGTAGAGGATGCCGTCCACGCCGAGCTGGGTGTTGTCGCGCGTGATGCAGACCTGCTCGGGCACGTCCAGCGGCACTTCCTTGAGGCTGTGCGTGTAGGCAACGCGCTCGAAGAACGGGATGATGAGGTTGAGCCCGGGTTGCAGGATCTCGCTGAACTTGCCAAGGCGCTCCACCACCCACGCCTGCTGTTGCGGCACGATGCGCACCGCTTCGATTACGAAAACCACGATAACCGCGATCAGGAAAATCGGGATCGCATAGCCGCGCGTCGGCGGGTATGCGCCCGCGATCACCGCAATGATCACAGCGCCAATCAGTTTTAGAAACATTCTTTCTCCCCCCCCTGTTGCGTCAAACTGCCCGTTCCCGGCCCGCATGCTCTTCTCTAGACCGGACGATTCCTGCTGACTTCGAGCAGATGGCCTTCGATGCGCATCACGTAGAGGAGCGCTCCGGCGAGCAGCTCGCCCGCGCCATCCACCTTCGCATCCCACGACGCGCCGCGGTAGCGCACGCGCGCAAGCCCGCCGCCCTGATCGACCCAATGCTCGAAATTCGCCGGCTGGCCCGCATCGACCGAGACCATCTGCGCCTTGGAATTCTTCGCGCGGTACACGTGCACGCCATAGCAACCGGCGGCCGCCAGCAGCACGGCCACCAGCGCCTGCACCCCGAAGCCCTGGCCCGCATACGCGATCGCGGCGCCGCCGAACGCGGCGACCCCGAGCATGAGCAGAAAGAACGTGCCCGTGATCAGCTCGACGATGATCAGCGCAAAACCGATGATCATCCAGATAAGATAGTGGTCCATGGCGGGCGTAGTGTCCCCCGCGCCGCTTCGGCGCGCAACCGTCAGGCAGCCGGGCGCGCATCCCCCATTAGAATAGCGCCTATGGAAACCACTCACATCGAAAGCGCCGAAGCCGGTTACGGGATCGCGCTCGGCCTGCACCGGGACCGCGCAGCGGCCGGCTGGAAGCCGCTCGGACGCAAGATCGGATTCACCAACCGCGGCATTTGGCCGCGCTACGGCGTCTACCAGCCCATCTTCGGGTTCGTCTACGACCGCTCGGTGACATTCGCCCCGGAGGGGCGCGCGAGCATCAACCTCGCCGGACTCGCGCAGCCGCGCATCGAGCCCGAGATCTGCTTCGGCTTGAAGGGCGCGCCGCCGCGCTCGAAGAACCCGGCCGAAATCCTCGGCGCAATCGATTGGGTCGCGCACTCGATCGAAATCGTGCAGTGCGCGCTGCCGAACTGGCAGATGAAAGTCGGCGACAGCACCGCGGCCAACGGTCTGCATGGCGCGCTGGTCGTGGGGCGCAAGGTGCCGGTCCGCGATATCGACGATCTCGCGGGCAAGCTCCCTTTAATGCGAGTCACCCTCCGCAAAGGCGACACGATCGTCGACTCGGGCGTCGGCTCCAACGTGCTCGACAGCCCGCTGCTTGCGCTTGCGCATCTTGTCGAACTGCTCGGTTCGCTGCCGGAGTTCCCGCCGCTCATCGCCGGTGAAATCATCAGCACCGGCACCCTGACCGATGCCGCACCGGTGGCCGCGGGCGAAACCTGGTCGACGCAGTTCGAGGGCAACGAGCTGCCCGGCCTGACCGTCAGCTTTACTGCGCGCTTTGCTGCCAATCCGCTTTGAGTAGCGCGGCCCAGGTCCTGCCCCTGGCAGGCATCACCGTGGTCGCGCTCGAGCAGGTGATCGCGGCGCCTTTCGCCACGCGCCAGCTCGCCGAGCTCGGTGCGCGCGTGATCAAGATCGAACGGCCCGGCGTCGGCGACGCATCGCGCGCTTACGACACGACGGTCAAGGGCCTGTCTTCGCACTTCGTCTGGGTCAACCGCTCGAAGGAGAGCCTGTCGCTGGACGCGAAGCATCCCGAGGCGAAAGCCATCCTCGCCAAGCTGGTGGCGAAAGCGGACGTGTTCATCCAGAACCTCGCGCCCGGAGCGGCGACGCGTCTGGGCCTGGGCGCGGAGGAGCTGCGCGCGAAGCATCCGCGGCTCATCTGGTGCGGCGTCTCGGGCTATGGCGAGAAGGGTCCCTACAGCGCGAAGCGCGCCTATGACCTGCTTGTGCAATGCGAGACCGGCATGCTCTCGGTGACCGGCACGCCGGAGAATCCTTCCAAGGCCGGCATCCCGATCGCCGACATCGCGGCCGGCATGTATGCGTTCTCCGGAATCCTCGCCGCGCTTTATCGCCGAAACAGCACCAACGAAGGCGCCACGCTCGACATCTCGATGTTCGAGTCGCTGGGTGAATGGCTCGGCTTCCCGGCGTACTTCACCGCCTACGGAGGCAAGCCGCCGCCGAGGACCGGTGCCGCGCATGCGACGATCGTCCCGTATGGGCCTTTCAAGGCCGGCGACGGCAAGACGGTCTTTCTCGGCGTGCAGAACGAGCGCGAGTTCGCCCGCCTGTGCGAGCAGGTGCTCAGCCAGCCCTCGCTGCCCGCGGACCCGCGCTTTGCCACCAGCAGCGCGCGCAACGCGCATCGCGCCGAAATGAAGGCGCTGATCGAGAGGGTGTTCGCGGACATGACCGCCGAGCAGATCGTCGAGCGCCTGGAAGCCGCCGGCATCGCCAACGCCCGCCTCAACACGATGCAGGAATTCTGGGAGCACCCGCAGCTCGCGGCGCGCGAGCGCTGGCGTGAAGTGGATTCGCCCGCCGGGAAACTCACAACGCTGCTGCCGCCGATCAACATCGCGGGCCTCGAGCCGGACCTCGGCGCCGTGCCCGGCATCGGCGAGCACACGCGCGCCATCCTCGGCGAGCTTGGCTACGATGGCCCCGCAATCGACACCCTCCACGCCCAAGGCGCCGTATGAGCTCTCCCGGCACGACCCCCGCATTCGACGCGTTCGTCGAGAAATTCAGGACCGTCGACCTCGAGGTGCGCAAGTACCGGCACTGGACCTGGTCGGTGCGTCCCGCGCAAGGCACGCTCGGCGCGTCGGTCCTCTCGCTGAACAGGCCGGCGACGGCATGGTCCGAAGTCGATGCCGGGGAGAATGCGGGGCTCTCGCAGGCCCTCCTCGACATCGAAGCCGTCATGCGCAGGCAGTTCAACAACGACAAGATCAACTACCTCATGCTCATGATGGTGGACCAGCACGTCCACTTCCATGTCTTTCCGCGCTACATGGCCGAGCGGCAGTTCGCGGGACGCACCTGGCTGGACGCCACCTGGCCCAGACCGCCCGACCTGCAGGCCGGCGAATCCAGCAGCGAGACGCTCACGGCGATCCGCGACACGCTGCGCAACGGCTAAGCAGGCCGGTGGCGCTGCCCGATGGATTGCTAATTTAGAACAATTAGGACTCGAAGTCCGCAGCCAGAGCGGCTCTCACGGCACTTTTGTTCTGATACCGGTACATTCAGCCGCATTTCACCCTTCACAGGCGGGCAGCATCAGCGCCTGCAGTACATCCCCCGTAGAGCGGTTCTGCACGAAAGCGGCGACGCCGGAGTGCTTCGGGTTGGCATTCGGCAGCAGCGGCAGGCTGCGCTTTTGCGCCACCTTGAGGTCGGCGCCGAACTCGATCGGCCCGATCCACTCGCGCACCACGTAGTCGTGCGGCAGCAGCTTGCCCTTGTTCTCACCGGCCGCGACCTGGCTGGTGAGCTTGTTCTCGTAGGCGGCCAGGTACACCGCCGCGTCCTTGCGCTCGGCGGCGGCCAGCAACTCGGCCGACAGCGTGACCTCCGCGCTGGTGCGCCCCATCGCATTCAGCGATAGCGCGATCTTCGCGCGCGGCGCCTGGCCGTTGATTTTCTCCACCGCGGTCGCGAACTCGCCCGAGCCCCAGCGCCGGAAATCCTGGCCCTGCATCACCACCTGCGGCGTGTAGATGATGCGCGCGCGCTTGAGGTCGGCCTGCTTGCGCTGGCGCGTTGCGAATTCGCGCTTGGCATACGGGTCCTTCCAGCCGATGTAATCCCAGTAGTCCACATGGAGCGCCAGCGGCACCACCTTGTCGGGCGTGAAGCCCTGCGACTGGAGCGATGAGAGCCAGCGGTCCGCGGGCGGGCAGCTGTCGCAGCCTTCCGAGGTGTAAAGCTCGACGAGCACCGCCGTGCGCGGGCCGCTTTGCGAGCTGCACTGCGCCCCCAGCGCTGGAAGTGCGACGGCAAGGCCGGCAAGCGCCGTTGCCAGGGATTGCAAAATCCGCGGGACTGAAATCGCTCGCATGGCGGGCTCCGTTCGCAGTGCGGTTCACACTGTCATACGCTTGGTCGCGCGGCCGGTCAAAAGCCTTACGCATCGGGCATCCACCTTACAATGCCGTCTCCCGTGTCCCCATTGCCGCTTTTTCTCGCTTCGACGACCTGGAACTACGGCCTGGGGATGACCTATGTCGTGGTGCCGCTCTACGCCGCGTCGCAAGGCCTGTCGGGCGTGGAGATCGGCTTCCTGTTCTCGATGCCGGTGTTCGTGCAGGTGGTGTTCAACCTGATCGGCGGGGCCTACACAGACCGCATCGGCGGCCGCAAGATCATGCTGTGGTCGTGCTTCCTGCTTGGCGCGGGCGCGCTCGAATTCATATTCGCGCGCGGGTTCTGGATGCTCTTCGCCGGACAGGTGCTGCTGGTGCTCGCGCGCGCGACCTTCTGGCCGGCCACCTGGTCGCTCGCAAGCGAGCTGCCGGGCGAGCGCACGACGCAGATGGGCCGCTTGAACGCGCTCACCAACGTCGGCCAGATTGCCGGCACGGTTTCGGCCGGGTTCATCCTCGCCCTCTTCGGGTTCACCGCCTCGTTCCTCACGCTCGCCGCAATGGGATTCGTTTCGCTGATTGCCGGCATCCCATTGAAGCAGTTGCCGCGCAAGCCCGTCGAAGCCGGGCGCAGCCTGTTCGCCAACTACGGCGGGCTCTTCAACCGCCCGATCATCTGGTACACGGTGTCCTGCGCGTACCTCTCGGCGCTGCCCTTCTCGCTCTCGATGTCGTTCTATCCGCTCCTGCTCAAGGACTACGGCTACGATTCGCAATCCTCGGGCATCCTCATCGCGATCCGCGCGGTCGGCTCGATCGCCGCCGGGCTGGTGGCTTCGCGCTTCGTGAAGACCGGCGCGGCCAGCCACTCGCCGGTCATCGCGGGCCTCGCGGTGGCGCTCTCGGTCGGGCTGACCCGGCCTTCAACAATGCGGTCGTGATCGGCATCCTCATGATCGTGGTGGGCTTCGGCGCCGGGGTCATGACGCTCTACTTCCAGATCACGATGAGCGACTACACGAGCACGGCCGAGCGCGGCTCGGCGCTCGCCCTCGGCGGGCTGGGCTGGGGGTTCTCGCACCTGACCACGCCGCTCGCGATGGGGTACCTTTCCGACCACATCGGCCTGGTGCCGGGCTTCTACGTGCTCGGCGCCTTTGCATTGGTGTGGACCATCACGCTTGCGTTCATGCGGACGTGGGCATTCGCGAAACCCAAACCGGCGGCATGAGGGAAAACTTCCGGCTAACGGCCAATTCGCGCCCGCAGAATCTGTTCGAACCTCGGCTTTTTCAGAGGGCAATCCAACAACTCATCGAACTGCGACACCGTGAGTTTCAGCTGCCTGGCCATGTTTCCGTAGGTTCCTTGCGGGATGAATTTTCGACCTTTTGGCACGGTTATTCGCGCGACCTTCCGCCCGTCCAGGATAAACCAGCCGTTGTATTCGCCAGCGTCCCGGAAACGGATGTGAAGTTTGTCCTCGCAGACTTTTTTTACGTGATTAGTTTGAAATTCACTGTTGCGCATCTTGCTTAAGGAAGAACGAGCGCTGACAGCAATTTCTTGCGAGCCATCCATTCATCGGAAAAATTGTCGTCTTCAAGCAGGTCGAAGTAAAGCGATTCGATGTCGGCCTGAAGCGAGCGCACCGCGTCGAGCGCAGTTTCTCCGCTGCCGTAGAGCGGCATATCCACTGTTTGGGCTAAATAGCCATCTCCATCTCGCTCCATCAAAACTGATAACGGCGCGGCAAGGCGTTTGGTAATCAATGAATGCAGGAAGATAAATTGAGGCGTCAATGGAGCGACCGGTGCGTTCCCGCCACTGGGTTTCGCTTCAAGTACCGGGGCAAAATATTGCTTTGCGGCCTGGGGCTGCGGATGCGCGACCGAGCCCCGCGGTTTCTTCGGCGCAAGTCTCGCGGTCCCCTTTTGGGTAGACGTCGTTACTCTCGTTGCCTGCTTTGCCATTTTCGCCTCTGGAAGGCAATAACCCCGAATGCTATCAGAGGCGGCCTGGATCGATCCTTTGCCCGATGTACGGTTTATGAGCGGGGATCATAGTGACTGAATGGCTGGGTAAGCTAAACAACGCGTTAAAATCCGCTCCGGGAGTCGGCCAGACAGCCGCTGGGAATCGAGGGCAACCTCGAAACCTGGAGGAAAGTCCGGGCTCCGCAGAGCGGGATGCCGGCTAACGGCCGGGCGCCGTGAGGCGACGAACAGGGCCACAGAGACGAGTCCATCGCGGCGCAAGCCGTGGTGGGGTGAAACGCGGCAACCTCCATCCGGAGCAACACCAAATAGGCAAGCGTCTGAGGCCGGCTCGGCCAAGCTTGCGGGTAGGTGGCTTGAGCCGTGGAGTAATTCACGGCCCAGAGGAATGGCTGTTACGGGATCGGGCCTTCACGGGTCCGGTTTCGACAGAACCCGGCTTACCGGCCGGCTCCTTTTATCCTTTCTGCCCCTGAATCGGGACAACAAGATAAATTTCCCCTTGCGCACGGTCTTGGGCGGGCACATAATTTTCGACACACTCCCCCCAGACGGCCCAAAGGCCGCCCCGCCTATTCATGCAACACAGGCTCAACCAGAACGATGTGACCAACCGCGTCAACGTCGAGAGCGCCCCGCAGGTGCGCGACGCGGTTCTCGCCATTTTTGCAAACCGATATCCGGCGCACGACTTTGCGCATCTGTCGCGCGCGTTCGACGACGTGCAGGCGCTGTTCGAGGGCCGCTATCCGGGCTTCCTCGCATGCGACACGCTCTATCACGACATCCGCCACACGCTCGACATGACGCTGGCGATGGCGCGCCTCGTCGACGGCCACGACCGCATCTGCGCGCCGCAGGACAGACTCGGACCGCGCCGGGCATCGCTTGGCGTGGTCATCGCCCTGCTGCACGACATCGGCTATCTCAAGCGCTCGTCGGAGGCGGACGTCGAGAACGGCGCGATCTTCACGAAGGTCCATGTCACGCGCAGCTCGGATTTCCTCTTCAACTACCTGCCCAGGATCGGTTTCGCCGCCGAAGCGGTGACGGGTTCGCGCATCGTTCATTTCACCGGTTACGAAATGAATATCGAGGACATCGACGTCCGCGATCCCAAAGACCGGCTCGTGGGCTGCATGGTCGGCACCGCCGACCTCATCGGGCAGATGTCCGACCGGCTGTATCTCGAAAAATGCCGCGACTTCCTTTACCAGGAGTTCGTGTATGGCCGCGTCGCGCGCGAGACGTTGCCGGATGGCCAGGAGATCGTGCGCTACTCCTCGCCGGAGGACCTCATCATCAAGACGCCGGGCTTCTACGAGTACGTGGCCCGCACGCGCATCCGCGACAAGCTCGAGGGCGTCGACAACTACGCCGCCGCGCATTTCGACGGCCCGAACCTGTACACCTCGGCGATCGAAGGCAACTTCAACCATTTGCGGGAGCTGCTCGAAACCGCGGACTTCAACCGCCTGCGGCGGCTCTGTTACTCGCTCTCTGCGCCCGTCCGGCGCGCAGCCTAGCCCTCCTCCATTCTTTTTGACGCGGCGCAACATGCGCGCCATGCTGGTGCGCGTTGGCCCGCGCGTGCACCTTCGCAACAGAGGTGCGGCCTGATGCATTGAGGCTTCCCGCTATGAGCGCGAGGCTGGCACGGGGGTTGCTGCCGGTGGTGCAAGCAAACACTGACACCATCGAAAGCTCCGCATGCTCGCACCACTGCTAAGGCGCATCACGTCACGTTGTCCGCAAGCAATGAACGAAGCCGAGGCGTTCGAGCTTTTCTCGGCGCTCCTCGACGGCGGTGTGCCCGAACTGGAACTCGGCGCGCTGCTCACGGCGCTCGCAATGAATCCCGTGCTGCCTGAGGAGCTCTCTGGTTTCTACAGGGCCGCACGCGGCCGCCTCAACCGGCTCGCGCCGCCTTCGACCGCGCGGCTCGCACTGCGCCCACTGGTGATCCCGAGCTACAACGGCACGCTGGAGCATCCCAACCTGATGCCGCTGCTCGCGCTGCTGGCAAACCATTTCAACGTGCCGGTGGTCGTGCATGGCCCGCTCGAAGGCCACGGGCGCATCGCGAGCGTGTCGATCTTCCGCGAGCTCGGCGTGCTGCCTTGCGCATCGCTGGAAGAAGCGCGGGTCGAGCTGGCCGAGGGGCGCATCGCCTATGTCCCGACCGTGCTCGTCGCGCCCGCCCTCATGCAGTTGATCGCGCTGCGCAGCCGCCTCGGGTTCGAGAACTGCGCGCGCGCAGTGGCGAGCCTGATCGATCCATTCGACGGATTGGGCCTCAAGCTCCTGCCCACCGGCGACGAGGCGCAATCCGAGCGCATCGGGCGCGTTCTCCTCGAACATGGAGACTGCGCGCTTCTGTTTCACGGATCGGAGGGCGAGGCCTATGCCGATCCGCGCCAGCGGCCCGCGATCGAATACTTCTGCGACGGCGCGCACGAGACACTATTCGAGGCCGAGCCGCTGCCGGTGATGACGAACGGACCGCGCACTTCGAGGCTGCCCGAGCACGCGGATGCGAAAAGCACCGCGCGATGGATCCGCGACGCTCTTTCGGGCAAGGAGCCGCTACCCCCGCCGATCACCAACCTGCTGGCCTGCTGCCTGTACGGGGCCGGCTATGCCGACGACTTCAACCAGTCGAAGGCGATCGTCGCGGTGCGCACCCACAGCCTGGCGGTGGCCTGAGGCGGCTTACCTGCCGTAGAGCACGCTCGGCAGCCACATCCCGATTCCGGGAAACTGGTAAAGAATGAAGATCGCAAGAACCTGGATGCCCATGAAAGGCATCATTCCCGCGAAGATCTGGTTGAGCGTCACGTGCCTGGGCGCAACCCCCTTGAGATAGAACGCGGCCATCGCCACCGGCGGCGACAGGAATGCGGTCTGCAGATTGAGCGCCACAAGCAGGCCGAAAAAGAGCGGGTCGATGCCGAACTTCGGCAGCAGCGGCACGAAGATCGGCATGAAGATCACGATGATCTCGGTCCATTCGAGCGGCCAGCCAAGAAGGAAGATGATCACCTGCGCCAGCACCAGGAACTGCACTGGCGTGAGGCCGAGCGACAGCACCCAGGTCTCGATGATCTCCTGTCCGCCGAGCAGGGCGAACGAAGCCGAGAAGATGCTGGACCCGACGAACAGCCAGCACACCATCGCCGAAGTCTTTGCGGTCAGGTACGCCGATTCCCGGACCACTCCGTAGTTCAGGCGCCCGTAGGCGGCGGCCAGCAGCAATCCGCCGAGCGCGCCCGCCGCCGCGGCTTCCGACGGCGTGGCCAGGCCGAAAACGATCGAACCCAGTACCGCGATGATCAGCATCGCCAGCGGAAAGAACGAGGCGAGCAGCATCTTGAATATCTCGAGTCGCTCGAAGCTGAAGATGCGGTAGAAGAATGCGAGCCCCGCCGCGCAAATGGCGACCGCGATCCAGAACCCCATCGGCGCCGGAATGCGTTCTCCAGGCACCGCCGGCGCGGCAGTCGGCTCCACGACTTTCTGGGCCGGGGCTTGCGGCGGAGGTGCTTCGGCTTTTGCGGGTTCCACAGGCGCCGCGGCCTCCTTCGACGCATCTTCGGCAGGCGGCTCCTGGAGCCCCCCCTCGGAGGGCGGTTCCGCGAGCCCGCCCGATTCACCCGAGGGTTGCGCGGTGTCCCCGCCTGCGATGCCCATCGCCTGGATTCCGCTCGTGTCGACCTGGACGGCCGGGTTCGTCATGCTGTTATAGACAGTTCCAAGCAGGAAAACGACTGCAACGAGCGGTAGCAGGACGATGCCCAGCTGACCAAGAAGCGTCGATGCCGGAATGGCCGCACTACGCTTACCCTTCAGCGCGGTGGCCAGACCGGTCAATGCGCGCGGACCGGAGGAAGCCGCAACGGCTTGCGCCACCGGCGGCAGCACGACCTTGCGGTCTTCGAGCGACAGCGGCGGCATGAGGGAGGGCTTGATCTTCGCCAGGATGATCACGTAGCCGACGTACAAGCCCGCCAGCATGATTCCCGGAAAGAACGCGCCGGCATAAAGCTGCACCACCGACACGCCGGCGGTCGCGCCATAGACGATCAGCAGCACCGAAGGCGGAATCAGGATGCCCAGGCACCCGCCCGCGGTAATCGCCCCGGCGGACACCTGGACGTTGTATCCGGCGCGCAGCATCGCCGGGAAAGCAAGCAGCCCCATGAGCGTGACGACGGCGCCGACGATTCCGGTCGCCGTGGCAAAGATCGCACAGGTAACGATGGTCGCCACCGCCAGCGACCCCGGCACCCGCGCCATCGCGAGGTGCAGGCTCTTGAACAGCTTCTCGATCAGGTTGGCCCGCTCGACCAGGTACCCCATGAAGACGAACAGCGGGATCGCGATCAGCACGTCGTTGGACATCACCGCATACGCGCGCTGCACCATCAGGTCGAGGATGTTCCTGGTGTCGTACTTGTAGGCGAACCAGCCGAACATCATGCCCATGCCCATCAGCGTGAAGGCGGTGGGAAAGCCGAGCATGATCGCCACCACCACCAGGCCGAGCATGAGCAGGCCCAGGTGCCCGTTGGTGATCGTCTGCGCCTGCAGCAGCATGTAGGCGCAGCCGATCAGCAGCAGCCCCATCAGCGTGAATCCGAACCAGAGCTCCTTTCTCATCGCACGCCCTCCTTGCGGACCATGAGCTCGTCGAGCTTCTCGATATCCTCGTCCTTGACGTGCACCATTTCCTTCAGCTTGTCGACGTCGACTTCCTCGACGTCCTGCTCGCGCGAGGGCCAGGCGCCGTCACGGATGCAGACGATGCAGCGAACGATCTCCACGATGCCCTGCAGCAGCAGGAACACCCCCGCCACCGGGATCACCGCCTTGAACGGATAGACCGGCGGCCCATCGGCGGTGACGTTCGAATGCTCGTTGATCGCGATGCTTTCCGAGGCGTAGTAGTAGCCGGCCCATGCCAGCGCCACCACGCCGGGAATGAAAAACACGAAGTAGAGCACCAGGTCGATGGTCGCCTGCGTGCGCGGGCGGAAGAATCCGTACAGCACGTCGCCGCGGACGTGGCCGTTCTTCGACAGGGTGTAGGCGCCGGCCATCATGAACATCGTGCCGTACATCATCGTCATCGCGTCGAACGCCCAGGCATGCGGGTTGTCGAGCATGTAGCGGGAGAACACTTCCCATGAAACGAAAAGCGTGAGAGCGACGATCAGCCAGGCGAAAGTCTGTCCGACCCAGGTGCTCAGCCGGTCGACGAACAGCAGGAGTCTTTGCATGTCACCTTGCCTTAGGCTTGCATTAACTTACGTGCGCAAACAAAACAGCCACCCGGCTCGCGCCGGATGGCTGGATCGGCTTGCCGGGATTTACTTCTTCGTCGCGGCCGGCTTGGTCGCGGCCGGCTTTGCTCCGAAATAGTGGTTGTAGGCCATGCGCCGGTTGACGTTGGTGTCGAGGTCCCACTTGACCGCGCGCTCGGCGAACTTCTTTTGCGAGGCGGCGATTTCCTTGAACAGATCGTTGCCCCCCGCCTTCTTGTCGGCCGCCTCGTCGTACGCCGTGAGCTGCTTTTGCAACAGCGCGTCCGGAGTCTTGTAGAACTTGACCTTGTCCGTGGTCTGCAGCTCGATGTAGTCCTTCGAGTAGCGGTCCACCGCCTTCCAGGACATGTCCTGCGAGGCGGCTTCCACGGCGTTCTCGATGATCGCCTTCATCTTGGCCGGCAGCGCGTCGTATTTGGTCTTGTTGAAGGTGATCTCGAACTGCTCGGCGTTCTGGTGGAAGCTCTGCAGCAT
>Ga0163147_10005792_pt1 | contig 14829 bp, 13 predicted proteins | sample OliLakLV19MP6G1_FD_148597 | JGI IMG/M metagenome (GOLD analysis project Ga0163147, IMG submission 148597) | Freshwater microbial mat bacterial communities from Lake Vanda, McMurdo Dry Valleys, Antarctica- Oligotrophic Lake LV.19.MP6.G1 | ecosystem: Environmental > Aquatic > Freshwater > Lake >...
GGCCCAGCCTTCCCAATCGAGCACGCCGGCGCTGACGCCGCAGGTCGAGCCGCAGTCGCCGAGCACTCGGCAGCGATAGGTCGGCATCTGAGAATCATCGACAACCCAACCGGCGGGCGGAGTCTCGGTCCAAACCGCAGCTGCGCATGCCGTCAGCACGCAGGGGTCTCCAGACTGCTGATTCCGAACCGCGGAATTAAAGTTCTCAGAGTAGAAGATCGTTTGCCCCATGGAGGCGGCGGGGAGGAGGTAACACAAACCTGCCGCGATGCCTGCAAGGCCCGCGATCTTCGAGGACGACGTTTTCTTCATCAGCTCTTCCTTTCGAGCAGTTTAGCAATCAAACCCACCTATACGGGCGGCAACACACGTGGCCCCGCATCAGGTTTGTTACGGACAAGATTGTACAGCATGCCCGCTTCATCAAAGAATAAAGCTTACGTGAAGACACACGATGCCAAATTAACGCAGATCGCTGGAGCGCATTCGACATGCAAGGGCATTGCTTATGCGATCTTAACAAATGGCTTCGCGGGTGCGGCCACGTGCCCACAAGTGGCCTCCATCCCACGCGCATTCACGAGGTCCATGTCAATTGTAAAGATCCTTGCGCATTCTTCATGTCATCTTTGCATGACCTTCACTCCACAGGAAATACGCAGGAGATACCATGCTGCTTGGTATATTCTGTGATCGTGGAACCTTCGTGATCATGCCAGTGTTGGGCCGTCACGCGTATCTACATTGATCGTTCAAGGAGCCGAGCGATGACATTCTCACCTTCCCGTAGACCGAAGCACTCATGCTCCGGATTCACACTGATCGAGCTGCTCGTCGTCATCGCCATCATCGCGATCCTCGTGGGCATCCTGCTGCCCGCTCTCGGACAGGCGCGCAAGGTCGCGAAGCAGACCCAGTGCTCGAGTCAACAGAAGAACATCTTTACGATCTTCACGCTCTACTCGCAGGATTTCAAGGACTTCCATCACTCACAGCGAAACAACTTCGGCGCGAGATTTCTCCGCATCAATCAGTCGGGCTCGTACGATCCGACCAACCTTCGCCTGCTCCGCCCGACCGATCAGTTTGCGTATTGGGGCTCCATCTACGACCCCTACTTTGACATGGACATCGTCGAGGAGTGGTACATCGGCCGCCTCCCCAGCACCAAGATGCCCGCATGGCAGGTCTGGCGCTGCCCCGACGCCAAGCTGATGGATCCGTATCCTGACGGAACCACCTTCGATCCCGATCATCTTTATCAAACCTATTGCTTCAACGGCGTGTTCGATATCGTCGATCCACGCACCGGTCGTGTCGCCATGACATGGTTCCGCGAAGTACAACGAGGCAACCAGCGCGTCACAAAGGTTACGCCGCTCTCGCAGATCCAGTTCCCTTCTCAGTTGATCGTTTTCCAGGACGGCTTCGAGCATATGCTCGACGCCAACGGCGACACGCTGAACGACCTCTCGCAGTACGATGGTGGCGGCAGCGACTACGCCGATTGGGAACGTGAGTACTTCCGGCACTCGGGCGGCTGCAACACCACCTGGGGCGACGGTCATGTCCGTCCCGTTTCAACCCCGGAATACAACACATCGCTTCCCTGGTACTCGGGCGTGTACTGACTCATCCGACTCAAGGACGCTCCGCCGTTCGTGCACCCGAACGCCGGAGCGTTCTCTTGCGCTCAGTACTGCATCGAGTGATGCTGAGGAGCAGGGGGCCTTCCTTTGTACGCATCCTCGATCGTGTTGGCTGGGCGACACGTCGTAGCGCCCGGTACGCTCCGCTACGCTATTCAGGCACGATATGCGAACCACGCTCGTAGTGGCCGCAACAGTTACGCATGACTTGCGCAAGGGCACTCAGGCGTGACCGAACACTACGTTCGCGTCCCGCAACGACGCCGCAAGGATGTCTAGCGATTGCTCCGCCTCATCGTCGGTTAACGTGAGCGGCGGCGTGAGCGTGAGCACATTGCCGTCGGATACCTTGAAGTTCAGGCCGCGGGCCAGTGCTGCGTACATCACATGCTCAGCGATTGCGGTCGCATCCTCGTGACGCCCGCTCCGAGCCGCGATCTCCACCGCAAGCAGGAGTCCTCGACCGCGCACGTCGGCAATGGAATCGAAGCACTTCTTAAGCTCGCACAGTCTGGCGTGGATCCTCTCGCCCAGTACCGCTGAGCGTTCGACCAGTTGATCCTCGATAATGACGCGGATCGTGGCGAGTGCCGCCGCCGACGCCACGGGGCTCTTCTCATGCGTGTAATGGCCGAGGGCGGTGCGCGATCCATCGACGAGTCCGTCGCGCACAAGCGTAGCCGCCAGCGGCATGATCCCGCCGCCCAGCCCTTTCCCGATCACGAGTACGTCTGGCACAATACCAAAGTGCTCATACGCGAACATCTTGCCAGTGCGTCCCAGGCACGTCGGGATCTCATCAAAGATAAGGAGAGCGCCTGACCGATCGCACAACTCGCGCACTCGCTTCCAGTAAGCCGGCGGCGGGATCGAGACCGTTGTACACCGGATCGGCTCCGCGATCACGCCGGCCACATCTCCCCCTGACGAGAGTGCGTTCTCGATCGCTTCCGCACATCGCATTCCAGATTCGTCGCCGACCTGTACGCCACATTTGCGATCACAGCCCAGTGAACAGCGTTCCGGGCGCGAAGGGGGCACGTGTATGACGCCCGGCATCAGGGGCCCTGCGGTGTCGCGAAAAATGGCCTCGCCGCCGACAGAAATCGCGTCGAGCGTCGCGCCGTGGAAGGATCCCCACATCGAGATAAACTGCTTTCGCCCCGTCGCCAGTCGCGCAATCTTCAGCGCGGTGCTCACCGCGACCGCGCCGCTTGGCGCGAGCAGAACCCGCGAAAGTCGATGGCCAGTCAGGCTGCTGAGCGCTTCAGCGAGTTCGACCGCAGGCTCATTTGCGTAACGACGCGGACAGAACGGCAGCGTATCAAGTTGCCGCTTGATAGCTTCAACAACACGCGGATGTCCGTAACCAACCTGGTGAGCCGAGTTGCCGTGGAAGTCCAGATATCGCCGGCCGTCCACATCCGTGATCCATGAGCCGGCGCACGCCGAGAGCGCATTCATGCACGGCGTCGACAAAGCCTGATGGACATACGCGGCGGCGTCTCGCTGAAGCAGTGCGCGGGCGGTCTCCGACACATGATCACGCCGCCAGTTCGCCCGAGCTGAAGTGGCGTTAATATCACCTTCGGATCGGTCAACCGCAGCCGTGTCGCGCGCAGCATCGACCCCGCTCCCCGGCGACCCGCCATGCGGGGTGGTTAAATCCGTTGACCCTTGAGCCGCACTCACTTCTTCTTCAGCTCCATCTGATCAAACATGCGGCCCTCAAGGTCAAATGCCTGCAGTTCGAGCGATCCGCCGTTGATGGTGACGTAGCAGATATGGTGCCCGCCGTAATGTCGCTTCTGAAACCATGTACGGCTCGGCGCCGCGGCCTCCAGGCCGCCGCCCCCGCCCCCGCTGGTGAGGTAGATGACCCCGCCGTCCTCAACGACCTTCCCCGCGCGGATGGGCCACGACCGCTCGTAAACGTGGATATGCCCTTGAAACACGATGTCTACAGCGTGCTTTTCATAAAGCTCGGCAAGCGGGCGCACCCGCTTCTCGCCCCAGAACGACGTGCCCTTGTACGTATCCCCATAGTCGTTCTCGTCCGACGTGTACACGGGATGGTGATGATAGCAGAACTTCCACTTCGCCTTTGATTTGCCAAGCTGCTCGTCGAGCCACTTCCACTGCTCCGTCCCCGGTCCCACTTCTTTATTGGAGTCGAGCACGAAGAACTGTGCATTGCCATATGTATACGTGTAGTAGTACTCCGGGGACGGCAGCGAGAAATACTGATAGTAGTGCGAATGGTTCTTTTCATGGTTGCCGAGCGTCGGATAGAGCGGCACGCGGCTCATGAGCACGTTCGACTCCGCGAGCATCTCATTCACCCATTCGTTCTTGTCGGGCCCCGTGTCCACCACGTCGCCGCAGTGGATCTCGAAGTTGGGCCGCAGCGAATACGCCATTTTCTGGAGCTTCGCGATCACGGGCGGATTTCTCTGAGTATCGCCGATTACGACGAATGCGAAAGGAGAATCGGGAAGCACCGCGGTCTGGAAGGAGAGGATCTCGGTCTCCATCTTGGCGCCACCGCTGTCATTGATCGAGACGCGGTACAGATACTGCGTCGCTGCGTCCAGACCCGTGAGAACGACCTCGTGCATCGTTTGCGATGGTGTTGACTCGACCGTCAGAGTCATCGGCAACTGCTTGCCATAGGAGACGGTGCAGGCGGAAGACTTCTTCGTTTCCCACAGGATCCGCATTGAATCGGTAGTGGCGAACTGAAGGTAGGGCTTCACGAGGAAACCCTGCTCGGCATTCGATGGAGGCCGCCACGAAACAAGCGCGGCGCCGGCTGCAACCTGCTGCGTGATGGCGTCAACTGACAGAACGCGAGAGTAGACTTTGATATCGACGAGCGAGCCATACATAAGGTGCTTCTCGTCGTCATCGATGTATCCGCCGATGACATACGGTGCGCTCTTGGGGTAGAGGATGTCGCCCGACTGCTGCTTTGACTCGCCGTCCAGTTTGCCGTTCACATACAGCCGCATCGTTGCGCCGTCGTAAGTGCCCACGACGTAATACCAGAGCCCCGTCTTGAGCGTGGTCGCGGACTTGAGATAGGTAAGCTTGCCATTCCCGTCGTCGGCGCCCTTGGTCGAGAGAGCCAGATAGAACGCGTCATGGGTGTAACCGAGCATCCAACCCTTCTCATAGTCACCGTTATCCTGGATCGCGCCAGTGATGCCGCCGTACTCGGACGTTTCTGCAAGAGTGACCCATGCCGCGACCGTAAACTCTCTGTTGGGCAGGCCGTTGCGCCCCTCGGCGGAACCGATGTCTTCCGCTACCGAAATCCACGAACTGGCGCCATCGAACGACGTGCAGTCAGCGGGCCCGATCTTCTCCTGCGTCGGTTTTCCGATAATCTTTGCCCGCACCTTCCGAGTTCCATCGATAAGGTGCTGCCCTTCGATCTTGGCGGACGCTGGAGCCCAGTCTGCAATCAGGCCTGGCTCGCTCTCGCCGACCTGCGCGGATGAGAAAGTAGCGGTGAGGATGATCAGGCTCGCACAGGAGCACAGTAATCCAAGCGTACGAAGCGACATGTCGAGGACTCCAGGTAACTCGGACTACTACGGGTGCGCCAAAACCGACAGCGCCCCCCGGAACCCGCAAGGCAAGATGATCGCATGCCCCGCGCCGACGTGACGGTTACGCACGTCAAGATTGGATCAAGTTCACGTGTAAACAGGAGGGTCACCCACGCGAACGCGCCAACTGCACTCAGTTGCGCGGCGCGCGAGCGATTTCACCGCGAACTTTCGGCCATGGCATCGCGCAGATCTTTGATGTTCTGTCTCATGACTGACACGTAGTCGCGCCCCGCCGCGGCATCGGCTTCATTGACTGACTCGCAGGGAGAGAACACAACCGACCGTACGCCGAACCGCTCTCTCAGCGTCCGCACGTTGGCCGGCAGCGGCTCGCTTTCCCACAGCATGACGGCCGTTCTCTTCGTTCCCGATGCAGCAAGTGCATCTGCGACTGACTTGAAGTCATCCTCAGTCGCCTCCGCGTCGGGGTCCAAGGCAACGTTGGTAATGTTAAGATTGTAGCGTCGACTCGGATAGTTATACGCCGGATGCGATGCGAAGAGTTGGACCTCTTCGGCAGGAGCCGTGAGTTCAGCGAACTCTTCATGAAGGGATTGGAGATCGCGGACCAGGGCATCAAAGTTGTCCGTAAAAGACGAGACGTGCTCCGGAAAACGGGCGCACATCGCGCCGAGTATGTCCCGAGCCTGTTGAGTAGCGTTCACAGGATCAACCCAGGTGTGCCCGTCGATGCCCTCGTGCGTGTGAGCGCCGCCAAGGCCATGCTTATGAGTAACGGTCTTGAACGTGACATAGCTCCCCTGGAGCGATCTCGCGCTTTCGACGACGCGGCTGCGAGGCAGCGATGCGGTCGAGACCCACTTCTCAAAGTCTGCGCCATTGGTGACAATCAGCGCTGCACGCTGAAATTCCGCGATGACCTCGCGCGAAGGCTGCCAGAGGATCGGATCCTCCCCATAAGGCAATGGGCAGACAACCCTGACTTTCGAGCCCGCGATTCGTGATGCGAAGTACGCCGTCGGATAGAATGTTGTGTAAACCGCATGTGAGTCGTTGGCCCCCACTCGTGGGCTGGGCGCTCCGGGCGAGTCCGATTGCCCCGCACCTCCAGGCGAGCGGTCGCATGACGCCAACGCCGCAGCAAACAGTATTGTCGCAACTATGCGCGTCCTGTTCATTATCGCTCTCCAATCTCATCACACTATCCGATCACTCGAGTCGCATCCGGCATCGATACAAGCACGACGCACAGAAGTCCGCTCGCGATCGCTACCCCCGCTCCACCAATCATCAGTAACTCCGCACCGAGCATCTGGGCCGCCAAACTGCGCCCGCACCCCAACCGATGCAGAGTCTGAAACTCCTTCTCACGAATACGCGCCGTCAGAAGAGCGATCAAAGCAACGAGCAGCCCGGTGCACGTAGCCATGAGCGCGAAGAGCCCGTCAAGAAGGGTCCGCACCCGGAACACGTACGACATGAGCTCCACGATCACTTCACTCGCCGACACCATCTGAAGATTCGGTGATACATTCGCGCGCGCCCGTGTGATGGTTCCCGCCTTCGTGCTTGCCGGAAAATAAACAGCCACCGACACGGGCAGTGAGTCTTCATCAGCGTGCAGATGAAAACCCGCCAGGTTCTGCGCAGTAACCTCGTTGTACTCGATCATCTCCCCGCTGATCACGACCGAACCGTCGCGTCGCTCAAGCAGCAAGCGATCGGGGATCTTCGACTCCGCATCCATGTGCCCGTGCGCCAGGCCTTCCAGGATCCACGCCGTCTTCAGCTCGACAAACACCGCGTGGTCGTCGGGCGTGTTGGTCTCCGTGAACACGCCCACCACACGCATCTTCAGCGATGGCGGTTTAGAGATATCGAACGAATCCAACTGATCGGAGAAGACATGATCGCCGCGCCCGAGCCGCAGCTCTCGTGCGGCCCGAGCTCCCAATACCGCTTCGCCCATCATCGCGGGCAGAGTTCCGTCGGCTAGCGCAAGCCGACGTTGTTCAAAGTACTCGATGGTGGTTGCGACAACTGGAAGCCCTCTCGCCGTGAATCGCACGTTCATGGGCGTCACAATCCCCGCCGACGCCGAATCGTCACGGTCAAATAGTTTGTTATAGTCTCCCATGCGCATCGGTTCGAAGGCCGCGCGACGAAAATACAAACCTGACAGAACGAGATCAAAGCGGTTTCCCCTGGCTCCAACCACAAACGGCGTGCTGTGCGCGCGCGCGGTCATCGAGCGTTCGTACCGTCCGATCACCACGCGCGAGAATGCCGGCAGAAATAACGTGACGCCGATGCACAGCGCGAGAATAAGGCTTCGTCCCCAGTGGTGCAGCGCGTGCCGAATCGATAAGTACAGTACTCCTTTCACCCTGGCTTCCCCTCCACGCTCCTCATGTTGTGCCGACACCGGAAGTGGGACAGGTCTATCACCCGCTCAAAATGCCGCAGCAAACCGTGGTTATGAGTCACCATGAAGAGTGTCGCGCCGTTCTCCTTCGCTTCGGAGATAAGCAGGTCAACCGCCGATTCCGTCGCGCTGGGATCGAGATTGCCCGTCGGCTCATCGCATAATACCAATCGGGGCTTCGTTATCATTGCGCGGCAGATTCCGATCCGCTGTCGTTCGCCTTGTGACAGTGCCCGGGGCTTCGCGCCAAGCGTGTGCGCGACGCCCAGTCGCGAGGCAAGCTCCGCGGCCCGACGGCGGCCCTCCCGCATCCCCGGTCCTCCCTCGAAGCGGAACGGAAGCAGAATGTTATCAAGCGCGGACAGATACTCGAGAAGCTCGAACTCCTGAAAGACCAGTCCGATGCGTGACGCCCGAAAGAGGCGTCTTTCCGCATCACTGAGTTCCGATATCCGCACGCCATCAATCTCGACCTCACCCGCTGAAGGCGTGAGCATTCCCGCAAGCAGATTCACGAGGGTGGTCTTGCCGCAACCGCTCGGACCGATACACGCCGCGAGCTCTCCATCGGCCAGCATGAGAGAATCGATGTACAGCGAGAATGTCTCAGCTCTGCCCGGCGCGGCTGGATACGCAAAACTAATGTTGCGAAGGGATATCATCGCGCGGGCCGCCATGTGTCATCTCGCGGCGCATCCTCGATAGATGTATCGATATCAGTGTCAGGCACGCCCAGGTCGACGCGGAACTGCTCCAACGTTTGTGCCTCGACGATGCGCCAGCCGCCGGCGCGTGCGGACACGCGGTATCTGGCCTGATACTCGTTCAGGCGCTCGTGCGAGTGGCCCCAGTGGTAGACAACTCCTCGCACGCGCCATCTTGCAAGGATTCCAAACGAGCGGTCCATCTGGTCTTCGGGGTTCGGCGCCGCCGGCTCTAAGATGTTCGAGATCGACGTCACACTCGTCACACGGCTTACCGCTCCGCCCTCCTCGTACATTACCAGGCTTCGGAAGACCTCATTATACATTGCGTCCAGCAACGCGCCATCGACGCTTTTCTCGAGCACGTCGTACACCTCGGCTTCGTTTGCATAGTCAAAGGCGCGATAGATATTGGTGTGGAGCGACTCAAAGATCTCCCGGGCTTCCGCGTCAGATGGCATTCGGATCGTTGTGCGGGATGTTCCAACGTATACTCGCCCGATGTCGAGCGTCGCCCGGGCCGCGATCGCGAATACAGGAGCGCAGAGCGCGCCCGCGAGAAAACCCTGTCGTCCCCAGCGATTTCCCAGCAGGCATACGACGATGATTCCGGTGGCGACAATCACGATCGAGATCGCGGGCGCCGTTGCTTGCTCGTTCTGAACAATCTCTGGCACGCGCGCGAGCCGTGATGACGCGCTCGCCCCCGTCCCATGCCACGTATATCCCGGCTCCTCTCGGGTGAGCTTGATGAGCACCACTTCGCCTTCGGCGATCAGTTGAGCGTCAATCTCGACTGGCGGCGCGATGTCGCGTTCCTGTGCCAGGAAGTCCCGAGGGAACGTTCCCCATACAAACGTCACGCTGCGCGGCGGGCGCTTGCACGGATACTCCAGAACCATATGTATCTGGGGAATCAGCATGAGCGGATTCTGTTCAAACCCCGATCGCGTCTCGGGCGCCGGGCGCACCACGGCATACTCCGCCTCCAGCGGCGCAACCTCGAGCTGATCAATCAGAACATGATTCTGTTTATCAAGAATCACGCCGGCCTCAACCAGAGGGATAAGGCCCGGTTGTTTCGGTGAACTCTGAAAGTAACTTCGCAGCCCGAGCAGCACTGATCGCTCCTCGCCGTCGAGAAGATCGTCTGGCTGAGAGCGTGGCGCGTAGATCAGCCCGTCGACGAACATCAGGTTCATCAGGAGATCCACGCGCACATGATTGTCGTACACGCTGATCCGCACGTCCGCATGCGCGCCCGGCTTGGGATGGGCGAATGCCGCCGAGCAGAGAATCAATGCGATCAGCACAACCGCGACGGCGCGGCGCGTGTACACGTATCCGCTCATGGGACTGATTGTGAAGAAGCGCATCGAGCGCGAGAGTAGGGAGTCAGACACCGAGCGCGGGCTCCGCGACATCAAGATCGCGTGAAGCCTTCACCATGCAGCATGCCGGGAACTCCGGTTCGTCTCGCACGCCAAGTACCCAGCCGCATCGTCGCTTCTACTAAAAGCACAAACCGCGGCTTGCACCGCGGTTTGTGTAAACCGGCTTTGTTGGTGATCGGTCGGATCACGGATACGCACGACTGCGATCACGAAGCCGGGGAGGTGGGGGATCTGGGGCGTATTACGGGCAGCCGGTGAAGAAGCAGCCGAGGAAGTCGAAGAAGTCCTGGCTGTTCGTCTGGCCGTCGGTATTAAAATCGGCGTTGTCCGAGAAGAAGTCGCCGAGGAAGTCGAAGAAGTCCTGGCTGTTGAGGTTCGTGTCATCATTCCAGTCGCAGGGGCAGGCGTCGGGCGTACACACGGAGTCATCGCACACCGAGCCGTTGCCGTTGTACGTGCCGCGCTGCTCCTCGCACTCAGCCTGAGTGAGCGACGCTATGCACTTGTTGTTCACGCAGCACGAACCGGTGGGCTCAGCGCCGCAATCCAGCCGTCCGACGACGACATCGATTCCCGTGAAGCTGGCGCTCGTGCCGGGAGTCTCGCTGTAGTAATCAACAGTCGAGTTATCAGTCAGCGCGGCGACATCGCCCGCGTCAACAACCCCATCGGAGTTTGGATCAAGATCAAGAGTATCAACATAGATCCGGGTCGTAAGTCCGCTGCCCGCGAACTGGGCGAAGTGGAGCTTGAGATCACGCCCCATCGCGATCTCTCGCCCGGTGTTGAGCGAGCCGCTCAGATTCAGCTGCGCGACCTGCACCCAGGCGCCGGAGCCGCCGCGGGGATCGATGATGGTGAGCCGGTTCTCCGTGACGTTATTCGCGAAGTTCGAGAACATCGCGTAGATGTACGGAGAGAGGCAGGGATTGTACTCGACGTCGGTAAAGCTGGACTCGTTGCCGGGAACGCTGACGAACATCTGCAGCGTGGGGTTCAACTCATCGTCGGCGGGGATGGTCCAGAGCGCAGTGCCCTGGGGCTGGCCGACGACGGAGTATGCGATGACGATGTTGTTATCGAGCCAGGTGGTTCCCTGCGTGTCGCCCGTGTTGCCGAGGCCGGCGGATGAGCGGGCATTCGTTACGCTGGCGCCGGATCCTGTTCCGCATGTGCCGGGGGTGTAGTCCAGGATATGCACCTGACCGGAGTCGTAGCCGTAGGTGGCGATCTTTGTATTGTCGGGGCTGACCGAGAGGCCGCCGATGCGGGTGGTGGTAATGCCGCCCGCGCCGGCGTTGAACTGATAGATATTCTGCCCGAAGTTAGATCCGTCGGCGGAATACGCTGCGATGAAGCCGCCGCCGGCCGTCGTGCCGAAGTTGAGAGCAAGGAGATTGCCGGAGTGGCTGAAGGGACCTTCGCAGTTGTCGTACTCGAATGACTGGGCGAAGGGCAGGGCGGTCCACGCGCCGACCTGAGCGCCGGCGCGAAGCTGACGAGTCGTCGTGCCTGCGTTGTTCGTGCTGAGGCCGAGCGCGATGTCGCCGATCATGATCGGCTGCTCCTGCGCCTGGGCCAACCCGGCGAGTGTGGTACAGGCAAGTGCTGCCGCGGTACGGATGTTCATGTTCGATGCTCCTCGTTCAAAGTGTGAAAGGACCGAATCGTCGCGGCGAGGGGGAACAGCGCGAGCGACACTGCTCGACGCCGTCGCATGGGGGACAGTGTGCCGCCGCGACGCGTGCGTTGAAGGTGGGCGTATGCGCCGAGTCGACAGAACGCGTGAGATGCGTGATGAAGACGGAGTATCTGGGGTGGCAGTCGGAGTGCGTTGTCGCCGAGAGTATCTTCGCTCGCGTTGAGGCCGCACGCAAGCATCGATGTTCTGAATAACGAAAGCTTCACGCTGTCGCAGCGCGCACGTCCACACTCCCCTTTAGCGGTGTGGGATAGATCTATGCGTAGTCTTCATGTGTCGCAATGAGTACGGAGCAGACTCGCCCGGTAAGATGATGATCGAGCTCCGTCGGCCGCCCCTGGTGGGTGTCGACGTTGCGCAGCCAAGGAGGGCATTATGCGTCGAGCGTTTACACTCATTGAATTGCTTGTCGTTATCGCCGTTATCGGCGTCCTGCTGAGCATCCTCCTCCCCTCGCTGTCGGGCGCGCGAGAGGCGGGTCGTTCAGTCGTCTGTCAGGCCCATCAGCGTGGCCTCGTCACTGCGATGGCTAACTACGAGGCCGATCATCGCGGCTATCTCGTCGGCCCCAACACCTCAGGCTCTGATCTGCATCAGGGCCAACCCTACGTCGTCGGAAGCGACACCCCGACCCAAGACTGGGACTTCATCTCGCCGCTCCTCGGCGAAAGCATGGGTTTCCCGACTGATCATCTGGAGAAGTTCCAGGAAATCTGCATGACGAAGTTCCGCTGTCCCTCCAACGCGGAACGCTACACACGTCGTTTTACAGGTCCCTCGCTTCCGATGGAGGCACGAGGCGAGCAACCGATCACCCTCAGTTATTTAACTCCCGCGTACTTCCAGATGTATCCGAGCGGCGTCTCGCGAGTCGGAGGCCGCCTCGTCGAATCCTCACCCGTCGGCGAGCCCATCGTTCTCCCGCGCGGCTACGCTCCGCGGATCGACAAGATCGGCGTGCTCGCTTCCAAGAAGATCATGTCGTTTGAGGGCGCGAGGTACTGGGATCCGACTATCAACGGCTTCGACTATTCCACCGTTACCAACGGCGCGGGCCTTGCCGGCACTCCTCAGGGCAACTTCCTCTCCCGCGGCAGCGCGTTCAGAGGATCGGGCGAAAACTACCTGCGAGACCCGGGCAGCAGGCCCAGCGATATCCTGAAGCGCACCTCCCTCCGCCATAGCGAGCTAATGAACGCCGCGATGTTCGACGGGCATGTCGAGTCACTGAATAATGTGCAGAGCGCGGACCCTTCGTACTACGCGCCAAGCCGCTCCCGGGTTCAAACCCCGATTGCGCTGTGGTACTACATCATCGGGCCGGCCGACTCGCCGTATCGGCGGGGGAACGCCGTGATTCCCTAACGAGTGAACATACTCTTGAACCGAGGCATGGCCGAAGCAATACAAAGCGACCGTCACAGCAGCGATCCCACATCCACCTTGAGCGCCTTCGCGATCTTCTTCATCATGCGAACCGTCGTGTGATCCGGGTTGCGCTCGATGCGTGAGATCTGCGACTGCGGCACGCCAATAAGGTCGCCGAGCTGTTTCTGGGTGAGGCCCTTGGCCTTGCGAGCGGCGATGAGGTCAGACGCCACGAGCATTGCCTTGGCGTCTTTGATGTCGTACCACTGGGTGTCGGGATTTTCAAGAGTCTTGATGCTCGCTCGGATCTCTTTCGGAGTAAAGAGATCCTTAACAGTCCTGTCTTCAACTTTTCGATTCGGAAACGCCTGGCGAAAGTCCCTGACTGGCACCAGCACGTAACTCGTTTCGCCGTCGACCGAAAGCACGGAGTAAGGAAGCTCGGCCGTAGCGACAGGCGTCATGCGGCTGGTCGAACGGGCTTGTCGTGATCGTCGCGAAGGGGCTCGCATCTCAACACCTTGATCTTTCCGGCGGCGTGGTTCCATTCGAGCAGCGCCCGCCATTTCCCGAATACAAACGCTCGAAGCATGTACCGATAATCCGGATCATGGCTTGGCTGTGTTTCGGCCAGAAGCATCAACTCATCCGCCGTGCAACGAGCAAGCTTGTTCCAGAACGGGATCCTGGCCTCCGGATTTCTGAGCAACCATTGAACGACATCCGCACCTAACGCCACCTTGAGACGCATCAAAACCTCCGTCCGACTTTGATCGGATCGAGAAGAGCATCACAAGATGGAATGTTCGCAACATGGCGTCACCATGCCCGCTTGCGTTTTATGGACGCATCTGCCCAGCGGCATTCCACCGATACCTGCATCGGCCCGGCAGAGGGCCATCCGTGCTCTCACCAGTATATCACATATGCGATTATGCGTCCAGTGCATAATCGCGATTCGTTCACCAGGCAGGAGAAAAACAATCGATCCGTGGGAACCACCCGCAGAGTCAGAGTCACGCGATCGCATCCAGAGCGCCCTCCAGTGGCGCCCGCGGCGAGACATGCGAGGCCGGAATCTTCACTGAAGTACGCCTCCTGCTGGGCGACAACCCGTTTCCGACTGTAGAATTGATTGTGTCAGGAGAACCCACGTGATTCGAGCTGTGTACCGAGATGGCCTGATCTACCCCGCCGAGCCCGTTCCGTCCGACTGGGCCGACGGCCAATCGCTTAGCGTTGAGTCTGTGGCGATAGAGCCGAGCGATGATTCCAACGAAATATCGCGGTGGGACGCGGCGTGGCGCAAGGCAGGTCCCATCCGATACGAGCCCGGGGAACGTGAACGGGTGCAGGCGCTTTTAGCCGAGGCCGATGCACAGGCGAAGGAAGCCGTCCGTCGACGGATGGAATCCGGCCGATGAGCGGCTTTCTCCTCGATACCAATCATCTCGGAGCCGCACTCGATGGCGACTCCGCGATTTACGCGCGGCTGCTGACTTCACGGCGCGAGGGCAAACGTATCGGCACTTGCGCCCCGGTTCTCTGCGAGCTTGCGGTCGGTCTTCAGCAGACTGCGCGGCGGGATGACAACTGGAAGGCGCTCAAAGTGTTCTTGGGACAGGTTCGGGTATGGCCGCTTGATGCGGACGTAGCCAGGCACTACGGAGCCGTGTATCACGAACTACGCGGCAAAGGGCGCGTGATGTCCCAGACCGACATGATGGTCGCCGCCTTAGCGAGGCATGCCAAGCTGACCGTCTTGACGACCGATCGCGACTTCGAGGCGCTGCCGGACATCGCGCGTGAGAATTGGCTGCAAACGTAGGCCCTCCCTGAACGCGCACGCGACGCGCGACATCGACGTGATGCCGAAAATGCAGCTACCCGACTCAGTTCATCCCCACCGTCAACCCCACAGGCTGCGGCCTCACCGCGTGGCTCGGCGCTATCGCCAACCCCAACGGCACTCGCTTCCCCCCGTTCATTGGCGGCATCCCTTCCTGATC
>Ga0163147_10005797_pt1 | contig 14822 bp, 5 predicted proteins | sample OliLakLV19MP6G1_FD_148597 | JGI IMG/M metagenome (GOLD analysis project Ga0163147, IMG submission 148597) | Freshwater microbial mat bacterial communities from Lake Vanda, McMurdo Dry Valleys, Antarctica- Oligotrophic Lake LV.19.MP6.G1 | ecosystem: Environmental > Aquatic > Freshwater > Lake >...
CCCTCAATCGAAACGAAAAAATCACCTACCCGGACGGAAGCATCGTGCGGACGGAATATTACGGCGGCAAACTGGTGAGCAAAATCACCGATGAAGAGGGCCGGGAAACGGAGTTTGGTTACAATGCGGAAAATCAGCTCGACAGCGTCGCGGCTCCCGGCGGCGCGGTGACCCTCTACGAACCTGACGAAACCGGGAACATCCGAAGCGTGCGGGACCCGGACGGAATCGTCACCCTGATGGAATACAACTCCATGAACCTGGTGGAGAAGGTCGCTCTGCCGAACTATTCCACCGTCAGTTTTGGCTACAATGCAGAGGGAAAGAGGATTTCGGTCACCGATCCCCTCGGATTTATCACCACCAACCTCTATGACCCGGCCGGAAGATTGCTTCTGAGCCGCGATCCCCTGGGCGGAATCTCCAGCTTTTCCTACAACACCAACGGACTGCTTCAAACCGCGTCGGACCCGCTTGGGCGCACCGTCTTCACCGGTTACGACACGCTGGCGCGCAAAACGCTGGAGGTTTATCCCGACGGACGGACCAACAGCATCCGTTACAATGCAAACGGATTTCCCGACCTGCTCAAGACCGTTTCGGGCGAAAACATCGGCATCTCTTACGATGCGCGTTTCCGGGTTCAAACCGTGAGTTCGGAAAAGGGGGTCATGACCTACGGTTATGATACCTCCGACCGGGTTTCAACCCTGACCCATTCCGAGCTTGGAACCATCACCTATGGTTACGATTTGCGGGACCGGGTCACCCGGGTGGTTTTCCCGGACGGCAGCGTCAACCGGGCGACCTACGACCTGAGCGGCCTGCCGCTCACCCTCGAAACACCGCTGGGAACCAACAGCTACACCTACGACGCCGCAGGGCGGGTCGCGACCATGCGGACCCCTTCCGGTGAAACTTTCAGCTACACCTATTTCGATTCCGGCAAAGTCAAAACCGTGACCGACTCCACCGGAACCACCACCCTGGATTACGATCCGCTGGGCAAGGTCAAACTGGTCAACCTGCCCGACGGTTCCACCCGGAGGGCCACCTACACCAAGAGGGGTGAACTTGAAACTTACATCGACGGCGAGAACCGTCCTCACCAGTACACCTACGATCCGCTGGGCCGGTTGAAACAGATGTTCAACCCGCTCAACCAGGCCGTGACCTACGATTACGACGCCGCCGGCCAGGTGACCCGGGTCACCTCCCCGGCCGGTCGGAAGACCGAATTTGAATACGACCTGGGCGGCAGGGTCCGGGCGGTCATCAACAATGACGGAACCACCAACCGGTTCCAATACGACTCCAACGGACGCCTGGAACTGGCCTTGGATGAAAACGGCCTTGAGACGCGGTACGAATACGACAACGCCGGGCATCCAAGCAAAGTGACCCATCCTTCGGGCGCGTTTTTTAACTATCAGTACAGCCCGGGCGGAAAATTGCTTTCCGTGACCGACGCCCGGAACCAGACCACCACCTTTGAATATGACAGCGGAGGGCGGCGGACCAAAACCACCTACGCCGACGGCTCTTTTGTAAAAGTCGATTACAACGACCGGGGACTTGTTTCACGGGTCACCGACCAAGCCGGTGTTGAGATTGAATATGGCTACACCGCCGCCGGTTTCCTCAACTACATCCAGGACGGGGAGGGAGGGGAAACCAGTTTCACCCATGATCTCAAGGGGAACATCGAAACCCAGACCGACGCCAACGGGCACACCACGGTTTTCACCTACGAAAACGGACGCCGCAAAACCCGGCGGCTGCCCGGGGGCGAGATCGAAAGTTACACCTACAACCTTGATGGCCAGCTCGAAACCCACACCTCAGGAGTGTCAACCGTCCACACCTACGACGAAGCCGGACGTCTGAAAACAAGGACCTCCCCGACGCACACGGTCGGTTTTGACTATTTCCAGGACGGCGCACGGAGCGCGATGACCGACACCCTCGGGACCACAAGTTACACATACGATGATCGCGGGCGGTTGTTGACAAAAACCACCCCGCTCGGCTCCCTGACTTACACCTACGCCAACGGCCAGGTCGTCTCGGTCGAATCTTCGCACGGCTCCAAAATCAGTTACGGCTACGACCACGCCGGACGCCTGGCCGATGTGACGGATACCAGCCTCCGGATCACCCGTTACACCTATGACGCCGTCGGAAACCTGGCGACCACCGTTTATCCCAACGGCATCGTCTGCGAATACCAATACGACAACCTCAACCGCCTGACCAACGCAGCATGCACCCGGGGACTGCAGTTCCTCGGGTCCTTCGCCTACACCCTCGGACCGACCGGAGTTCGGACCTCGGAAAAATACACCGCCGCCGCCGGGTTTGAACGGATCAGCCGGTTTGAATACGACCGGGTTTACCGCCTGTTAAAGGAGGCGATGCAGATCCCGGGCGGATTGGCCCAGACCAACTCCTACACTTACGACAATGTCGGGAACCGCCTTTCCCGCACCGTCACACCTGACGGGGGAGTTCTCTCCTCCGGCGTTTACACCCACGACTTGAATGACCGGTTGAACAGCGATCTTTACGATGACAACGGCAACACCATCGGGGCCAACCTCCGGTCCTGGGCCGGGGTCACCTCGCTGGTGGCTGATGAATACGATTCCGACGACCGCTTGATCGACCGTGATGATGGCAGAATTACCATTGTTTACGACGGAGACGGCAACCGGGTGATCAAGACCGTTCAAGGCCGGACCACCTTTTTCCTGGTTGATGACAACAACCCGACGGGTTACCCGCAGGTGTTGGAGGAGCTGACCTCGGAAGACGGTCAGCCGCCGGTGGTGACACGCCGTTACACGTGGGGCTTTAACCTGATCTCGCAGGAGCAATGGATCAACAACGACTGGGTCTTTAACAGTTACATTTATGACGGACGCGGCGGTGTCCGTTTGTTGGCCGACGCTGCGGGCGTTTTAACTGATGAATACCATTACGACGCTTTTGGAGTGCTGCTGAGTCGCGGGGGCAACACCCCGAACAACTTCCTGTTCCAGGGCGAGCAGTTTGATCCGGATTTGAACCTTTATTATCTGAGGGCCCGTTACATGGAGCCTGATCGCGGACGGTTCTGGTCCGGAGACAAGTTCGAGGGTTTTGTCCATGACCCGCGCAGCCTCCACAAATACACCTACTGCTACAACGATCCCGTCAATAAAAGCGATCCAAGCGGGTATTCGCCTTATTCAATCGGGGGGATTCAACAGGTCGTGAGCCTGGCCCCGTTGGTTTATGACCTGAGCGTCCGGAAGGCGACCGGGGTTTTCCATTCCGGGCTGGGCAAGGCCGGGCTGGGAGACGAGTTGAAATCCACCTCGGCCTCAGGGGCTTTGTTTCAAGATTTCTTGACGGCTGGAAATGCGGCTTATGGCAAATACAATTTTGCCATGGTCATCATGAATGACCCCCAATCCTTGATGTGGGGCCTTCCTTTCTTACCGCCAACAGAATGCAGGAGCTGCAGTCTTAGTTTATTCAAACCTCGGGGTATCGAAGGACCCCAAAAGGTGATTCCGGAGGCTTGGTCCTTCAATCGCTTCAACTACCAGCCCCAACAATCAAACGAGTTATACTCCTTAAAAGTAATAAGTCTTTTGGAGGAATCCGCCGCGCAAAAAATGGCTGAAGGTCTGTATGCGGAACGGTTGCAAAGAAGTTCAAATTCCGGATGTGAGGTGCTTGCTACACTTGTGAAAGCCGGGAAAGGTTCATCAAGTGTGGTCAGGTCACCTGCGCCGGGCGGGCCGACCCTAGGAATGCGACCGGGGCCCAATCTGGAGATGCAAAGGCTAGTCGCCCAGGGATCGCGTCTCCTCATGCTTGAAACCGCGGTAGCCGGGACCCTTTATACCGGAGCCATAGGCGTGGTCGGCTTCGGAAGCTATGTGGTTTTTCAGGTCCTTACTGCGCCCGCCAATCCTGTCCAATACCTTGGCCCGGTTCACAACACAATATATGGAACCGATAACAATCCCGTCCCGAATTCAGTCACAATTCAACAGGGATTTACATTCAAGGAAGGTGAATATCGGGATAATGATGGAAATATTAGAGCTGTCACCACCGGCGAAATTGTAAGAGACAAATCAGGAAACGGAAGTCTGAACGCGCCAGTAGCTACCCCTAATTGTGAAATATTGTCGCAACTCGGAAGGGAAGCTAAGGATTTGCTGCGCACGGAGGCGAGGGACATCTGGTTTTCGCTTTCAGGCCGAAGGGCAATTTGGGATGACTTACAGGTTCACCATCGAATCCCTTTAGAATGGTCGCACATATTCCCTCGACAACACCCCAACCAGATTTCGAACTTGGTGGGAGTCAATCCGAATTCACATTCTCAAATTACAAAGGTTTGGAATGCGTGGAGGCAGGCGTTAGATGGGAAAATTCCCACTCAAGCGGAGATAATGGAGCAAGCACTAAAGGTTGACGAAGCTTTTGAGAGTCAGTGGGTATACCCGCAAAAAATAAAACAATGAATACAATTTATAGTAAAATGCTATTAAATCTTCCAAAAGCGCTTTTAAATCCGGAATCTGGCATTCCAAGTGGCCTTAGTGATACCGAGTTAAAGGTTGTTGAGAAGAGCTTGAATCTGGTATTCCCTGGTGCTTTTAGGGATTGGCTTGCCGTCACAAATGCTCCGTGTGTAGGATCGGGTGGCTTTGTTGGAGTGAATCCAAACCGCAAGTCTCTAGATATAGAATCGATTTACGCCAATTATCCTGATTGGTTGGAATTAGGTTGGATTCCCGTCGCAAATGACGGTTCTGGAAATTATTTTGTTTTATTGAGAGACGAGCGAGACGGTGAACTTGTGGCATTCGTGGACGTAGGAGAAGATCCTTCTATGTTGGCTTTTGTTGCTGCATCCAGTTTGCAGAAATTCATTGAGTTGTTTATAGGTAGACAAACTGGAGAAACGAGATGGCCGTTTAATCGAGATTTTGTTCTCCTGCATGATTCCTCCATCGAATCAAAAAAGCATATTGCTCCGATGCCTTGGGGTTGACCCTGCTCACGTATTTGTTACGAACTTTTTTAACATCGTAGTTTTGGCCGAATTGGTGTCGTAGCGTTTTTGGGAAGATTACCGAATTGGCATCCACAATTGTTTCCAAATAGCCACGCTCGCGTCGCAGCGCTGCGACGAAACTGGCCATTTCCAGTCGTGAGATTTTCATCGGTCTTATCGTTTTCCACGCTGTTGTCATAAAGCCACTTTTTCCAGGCATGCTGGCCGGACTGGCGTCATAAGGTTATGACGCCAGTGGCACTTTCTCCCGGTTCCGGTTTTAGGCAGCGGTGATTTCCCGCATGGTCTGATTAACGAACCGCGTAGGGTCAGATCTAAACATTCAATAATTGAACAATAAGCCGTGCAAATCTTGATTCTCGACCCCGTTTATTTCTCGCGGTTAAAATCAGTGATTCTTGAACGTTGTCCCCAAATTAGTAACAGTTTAGCTCATTTTGGGAGTAAAGCAAACAAGGGGTCACATCTACACATTAGATTCTGCTGAAGAACCCCATCTGAACAAAAAGCAACACTTGAAAACACCACCAAAACACCATGGCCACCATTTAAAAGTCGCCTATAAGTCATTTGTGAGCGAAGTTTTTTCAACCCTTTTTGCCCCTCTCTGAATGATTTACAAAAACGGGGGGTTCTTCAGCGGAATCAATATCAAGAACTGACCCCTATGACGGCTGGGAAGCAACAGGGGGTAACTGTTATTGTGAAAGAGTATCCATAATGACTCAAGAATTTAATATTGTGACGGATCTTAGGGGTTTCGAGGTAAACAGTATTTTAAACATAATAATAACTGTTTTTCACCGACACGGAATACCGACAGATCAGTTCTCGGTTTACGGCCCGTATGTAGATTTGCCGCGGGCAAGTGTATTACTGAAGAAAATAAATCGCTCAACATTTTCTATTATAGGTCATGGTTATGAAATCCATTTAATGTCTGTCAGGAACTATAAAATCGACATCCTTTCAATAAAATGTGCCGCGAAGCTAGGTATTTGGGATGAATGGATTAAGGAACTGAGCAAAAACAACCGGTTTCATGAAGCTTGGTTGGTTGATGCAGATTATGATTTTTGGCAGAATGCGGAAGATCCTCTTCAATACTCCACTCACGGTCGAGCATGGAATCTTTTACCAAAAAGGTCAAATGGACTCCCTGCACCACTCGATCAGATTGTTATCGATACCTCGCAAAACCCGGGGCGTCGAGTCCTTCATCCTGGCTATGTGGAAGCCGTTGGCTCTCCTATGTGGTTAGGTAGAGATTTTTGGAGACGAACAGGGGCCGATCCGGAACGGTTGAGAAGCGAAGGGATCGAATGCTGTGAGTTGCCGGGGGGTTTTCTCCGTATTCTGGTGGATGGCGGACCGTTCTCAACAGACCAAGGAGCTACGGGAATCGCACAAAGAAAACTACGAGCGCTTTTGTTTCCAGATAGTTAACGGGTATGAACCGGAGTGATAGGTAACAGTTTATCCGGAGTGAGGGGTTACACTTTTTGGCACGATGCCATGGAAAGATGTAACCTGTGAAGCTGTGCGGCCACGGGGTCGAGCCTCAACATTCAACAATTAGTTGGTCAGCCTGGGGTCAGATCTTACAATTAAACAATTGAATAATAAGCCGGACAAATCTTGATTCTCGACCCCGTTCTCGGTTTCGTAGGGGTCGAGTCTCAACATTCAACAATTGCTAAAGGGGTCGCGTCTTGGTATTGACAATTAATGCTTAAAGGGGTCGTCTGTAATAGGGGTCAGGAATGACTATTGACGTATCAAACGGCTCTGGGTCAAAACTCAAAATTCAAGAATTGAACCCAGTTGGCTTAGGAATATTTTCGTTGCCCTTGGCTCTCGACCCCGTCCATTTCTCGCGGTTAAAATCAGTGCTTCTTGAACGTTGTTCCAAAAATATTCCTGCTCCTTTTGTTTTTGATCGCGAGTTTCGGCAATCTCCACGCCGACGCCGCCCCGCCAGCGGTGGAAATTCTTTCCCTGACCGACAGCCAGACCGTCACCGCGCCTACCAATCTGCTGGCCAATATTCAAAGTCCTCTCCTTGAACTCAAGGAACGGATTGTCTCGGTCCTATTCTCCAATGGCAAAGTCTATAAATTCAAAGCCGCGTTGGTTCCTGCCAGGCAGCTCGGAATCCCGATCAGTTACCCGCGCATGGTTTTTAATCCCACCAACGGCACCGTGGGTGAATTGAGCACCCTGCCTGAGAATGACCTGGCCTTTGTCGGGGTGATCCCTGGAATCGGTGATTTGATCGACTTCGATTCGTTCCTTGGCGGTCTGGAACTGTTCAACCCCGACCTCTTCCTCTTCACCAACGAGGAAGGATACAAATACGAACTCAGCTTCAAGCAGGGGCTCAAATCGATCACCGACCCGACCGGAAACACCTTGACCATCTCAACGAATGGACTTTTCCATAGCTCAGGAAAAAATGTCCTCTTCCAGCGCGATCCCGCCGGTCGCATCACCAATATCGTCGATGCCATGGGTTTCAACCTGCGTTACGAATACGACACCAACGGGCATTTGCTGCGGTTCATCAATCGCGAGAACGAGACCAACGCCTTTTCCTATAGCGAAAAACTGCTGGAAAATATCATCGATCCCCGAGGCATCCGGGCCCTCCGAAATGAGTATGACGCCGACGGTCGGCTCATCCGGCAGATCGATGCCAGCGGCTGGACCAACAGTTACCAGCACGATTTCGACAATAGCCGCGAGATCATCGCCAACCGCCTGGGTGAAATCACCATCCACGAATTCGATTCAAACGGGAACATCAGCAAAACCATCGATGCCTTGGGAAACGTGACTCGATTCGGTTACGACAGCCAGGACAATGAGATATTGAAGATTGACCCGCTCGGTTACACCAACCGGTCGCGGTTTGATGGTTCCAACAACAAGACCGTTTCCGTTGATCCCCTGGGGATCACCAATCTCTGGAGTTACCATCGGTATGGCCAGATTGTTTCCCACCAGGATGGGCGCGGCAACGTCAGTTCCAACATCTATGATTTCCGGGGTGAAATCTTAATGATGCAGGACGCCCTGGGACATCAAACCACCTTCACTCGTGATTTGTATTATCCATTCCCCGGCTTCACCACCGAACTGATCCGTGATCCTTTGGGAAATGTCACCAGCAACCTCTTCGACCGCCCTCATTTCCTGGTCCACAGCTCGGTCATGGATTCTAACGGCCGGACCGTAAGCCGGACCGATTACGAAAACGACGCCAACGGTTTGCAGACTAAAAAGATCGCTTACAGAACGTCACACTCAGGCCAGATCGAAGCCCTCGTCACCTCCTACTTTTATGACAAAGAAGGCCGCCTGATTTCCACCACCTTCCCGGATGGATCAACCAACGCGACGGTTTACAACACCATCCACAAACCGGAAGTGACCATAGACGCCTTGGGTCGTCGCACAGTCATGGAATACGATGACCGCGGCAATCATGTCCGCACCACATATCCCGATGGCACGTTCGAGACTTCGGAATTCGATGCCGAGAATCGCCGGGTGGCGATGCGAGACAAGGCGAGCCGGGTTACGACACTCATCAATGACCCTTTAGGCCGGATGGTGACCACCACCCATCCCGACCAAACCGGGATGACCAATTATTACGACCCGAACGGACAAATCTTCGCCATGAGCGACGCCCGGGGGAACACCACGTTTTACGGCTACGACGAGCTGGGAAGACGAACCTCGGTGACAAACGCGCTGGGACAGGTGAGCCGCAGCCGGTTTGATCCGGTGGGAAATCTCACTGAAACCATCGACGCACTGGGCCGCACCAACCGGTTTGACTACGACCCGCTGAACCGGCGCGCGGCTGTGATTTTCCCCGACCTCAGCACACAAACCACGACCTACGACGCATCGAGCCGACGCATTGCCGAAACCGATCAAAGCGGCAACACAACATGGTTTGGTTATGACGCTCTGAGCCGGTTGATTGCCGTCACCAACCAACTCGGGAACGTGACCCGTTACGAATACAACGAACTTGGGCAACAAACGGCACAGATCGACGCGGAGCTGCGCACCACCCGGTTCGAATATGATTCGGTCGGACGCCGGGTCAAACGCACCCTGCCTTTGAATCAGTTCGAAACTTACGGTTACGACCTTGCGGGCCGGATGAGCAGCCGCACCGATTTTAACGGTCGCACGACAACATTCATCCATGACCAGATGAACCGGCTTGTTGAGAAACGACCTGATCCTGACTTTGCCACCGCTCCGGTTCAGTTTGGTTACAACCAACTTGGCTTGCGCACTAACATGGTCGATGCCGGTGGTATCACGACTTATCGGTATGATAACCGCAACCGATTGGTCGAAAAATCGAATCCGGTAGGAGCCTTGATCTACGGCTACAACGCCAACGGACAGGTGACCAACATTTCTTCGCTCAACGCCAGCGGGGTGGCCTTAAATTATTCCTACGACCAGCTCAACCGACTGAGCGAAGTGCAGGATGGACATGCCGGTCGCACCACCTACACCTACGACGACGTTGGTAATCTTCAGGGTTACACCTACCCGAACGGGGTGAATCATTTCTATGAATACAGCGATCTCAACCGCCTTACGAACCTGAGCGTCAATGTCGGGATCTCCGAAATCGCCAGCTACGCTTACACCCTCGCTCCCTCCGGGCACCGGTTGACTGCCGACGAATTAATCAGGCTCAATCCGCTCAACCCACAAATCAGGACCATCAACCGTCTTTACGCCTACGACCGGACCTACCGGCTGACAAACGAAACGATCGCGGGAAGCAGTTTCGTCAATCCCGCAACCCTCGAATACAACTACGACAAGGTGGGCAACCGGCTGCAGCTTGTTTCCACACTTCCGGAAATTGGTTCCAGCACCGCAGCGTATGATTTGAATGACCGGCTGCTTTCCGACACTTCAGACAACAACGGCAATACCGTGGTCGGGCGGGTGACTCCGAACGCTCCGATGGTCAATGACCGTTACGATTTTGAAAACCGGCTGATAGAACGGAACAACGGACAGATCACGATTGTTTACGACGGCGACGGCAACCGGGTGAAGAAAACCGTCACGACCTCAACCAACACGGTCACGACCTGGTACCTCGTGGACATGGTCAACCAGACCGGCTACGCCCAGGTGCTGGAAGAAATCAGCAGCGAGACTGCCAACCCCCAACTGGCCGTCCCTCGGTTGACGGCGGTTTACGGTTACGGCCATGACCTCATCTCCCAGGATCGTTTGGATGGAAACAATTGGGCGCTGAGTTTTTATGGATACGACGGGCATAGCAACACCCGCTTCCTTACCGACGCAAACGCCGCCCTCACCGACACCTACGATTATGACGCTTTCGGAAACCTCATAGCCAGGACAGGTTCAACTCCAAACCACTACCTTTTCACCGGGGAACAGTTCGATCCGGACCTCGAGCTCTATTTTCTCCGCTCCCGTTATCAAAACACAAAGACGGGGAGGTTTTGGACGATGGATTCCTATGAGGGAAAAGCTTGTGACCCGATGTCTTTGCACAAATATCTTTACGCCAATGCAAACCCAGTAACTAACATTGATCCTTCTGGGCTTTGGAGCATTCCTGAACTAAAAATTGGGGCTGGGCTGCAGGGATTAATAAGAAAAAGTGCCACATTTATAACGCGCCATAAGGCCGCTAGCGGATTAGTGTTTGGTGTGACTTATACGGCCACTTGCACCCTTGCTTCAAAGGTCTCGGCTGATTATCTCTATATAGAAAAACCGACATCCGCAGGCAATCAAGTGCCTAACAATTTTGACAAACAACAGCACTGCTACGCAACATGTTTTGTTAATCGCTGCACCTTGATGCTTGCTTTGCCTTCAATTGGAGTCGCACTTCTTGTTGAGATTGGAGACCTAGCGAAAGGAACTCCAGGCGCCAATATAGCTGCTGATCTTCGAGCCGATGCTTACGGCGTGTTTTATTCGTATATACTTAGCTCCTGTTATGCGCAATGTTTACAGGTTCCTATTATCGGTGATTAAATTGAGTAAATTCGCGATGATTGAGGTGGGCAGATCCGAGTGAGGGTCAATTTCATGATTGATGTTTGGACTGTGGAGTGCTTTCATATGGTTGTCTCATCGCTTCCTTAGTAAATAGAGAAATTATGAAGAAGAGTTTTTCATTTAACTCCACAATTCTTTTCGTACTGGCGATAGCGTCGGCTTGCGGTTTTAGTGTTTTGCTTGTAAAATTGTTTCACACGCACCAGAGCAACGAGCGGAATCGAACAGCATTACTACATTTCAGCAATTCCTTAAAAATCGGAGATTCTCATTTTGAAGTCCTTTCTGCGTATTGGGGCCACCGAACTGACGATCTTCGAATTTTTGTGGAGGGGTCAGATTTTTGGCTGGTTAGAATGCCGCGGGAACTTGGCACAAGCGAATGGATTCTGTTTATTGAGTTTGTGAACAATAAAGTCTCGAAACTACGAGTTCGAACAACCGATGGGCTGCCACCAAAGAATGGACCAAACGATAAATAGATGGCTCCTTTTGTTTTTGATCGCGAGTTTCGGCAATCTCCACGCCGACACCGGCCCTCCTGAAGTCTCGATCTTTTCACCATCCGACGCCTACGATCTGGCCGGAAATCTGACCAACAAAGTCGATTTCAACGGACGGAGCACCGCTTACAGCTACGATTCCATGGACCGGCTCCTGAGCAAAACGCCGGATCAATTTTTCGTCACGCCGCCGGTCGTGTTTACTTACACCCCCAACGGACAGCGGTCCGGCATGAGCGATTCGAGCGGCACGACGACTTATTTCTACAACTCCAGGGATTGGTTGACAAACAAGGTCTGGCAGGTTGGGGCGGGGATTTCGTCTGCGTCGGTCACATTGTCACTGAATTACACCCACGATCCGTATGGAAACGTCACCCGGATCTATTCAGAAACCGCCGGCGGCACCGACACGCGTTACGGCTACGACGCTCTCAACCGCCTGGCGGGGGCGACCGACACCCGCACCGGTGAGACCACCTACAGCTATGACGCTGTCGGAAACCTTCAGGGCTATCAGTATCCAAACGGAGTGACCCACGGATACAGCTACGATTCGCTTAATCGACTGACCAATCTGGCCAGTGGTTTGTTAGGAAATTTGCGCGCCAATTACCGCTACACGGTTCTGCCAAGCGGCCATCGCCAAACGGCTGATGAGACCGTGGCGGCCACCAGCGGCGTTCAGACCATCAACCGCCTTTACAGCTACGATGCCACCTACCGGTTGACGGACGAAAACCTTGCGGCAGCCGGGCCGGTTTTGTTGCCGTCCTCCGCGAGCGTTGGCTACACCCTGGACGATGTCGGCAACCGGCTCGGTCGAAACAGCACACTTCCTGGAGTGGAATCAGCAAGTTCAAGTTACGATCCGAACGACCGTCTCACGACCGACACCTACGATGCGAACGGAAACACCGTGGTGGGCCGCGTCACCACGTCCGCGCCGTTGGTGAATGATGTTTATGACTTTGAAGACCGACTCATCAACCGCAACAACGGACAGATTGTCGTTCATTACGACGGGGACGGGAACCGGGTCGCTAAAACTGTCAGCGGCGTCACGACTTTTTATCTGGTCGATGACCGAAACCCGACCGGTTACGCCCAAGTTTTGGAAGAGCTGGCGTCTTCCACCGGAACGAAGCCCGCCCTGTTCCGAACCTATTCCTATGGCCACGATCTCGTTTCGCAGAATCAAATCCTGGACGACGGCCAGGGCGGTCTGGTCTGGAATGTCACCTTCTATGGATACGACGGCCACGGCAATGTCCGCTACCTCTCCGACAGCACCGGAACCGTGACCGACACCTACGATTACGATGCGTTTGGAACTTTGATTGCGCAAAGTGGCTCAACCCCAAATGCCTACATCTATTGCGGTGAACAGTTCGATGAAGACCTCGGCCTTTATTACAACCGCGCCCGTTATCTCAACGCGGATTCAGGACGGTTTTGGAGCTCAGACTCGTACGAAGGAAATCAAACCGACCCCCTCTCTCTCCACCAATACCTCTATATCCATTCCGATCCAGTCAACGGACTGGATCCTTCAGGGCATTGGAAGCTGGACGATTTGATGGTTGCGATGGGCGCAAAAAACTACCTTCAAGCCACGAGAATAATTCTGTCCGACAAAGCACGCACCAAATCCGTGCAAACATTGGGATGTGTTGTTGGAATTGAGTCCCTAAAGAAATACATGGATTATGAATTCAGCGGTAAAACTCAGAAACATCATCCGATTCCAATAGGAATGGGCGGCCCGGATAAAAACCTACTACTTTTGCCTTCAGAATCACATAGGTTGTTCCATTTTACACTTCACATTTTACTAAGAAATTCGAAACAATTTGGAGGATTGCACAATTATTCTACCGCCCTTGATTGGGCTGAGCAATTATCCACCAAGGCAGGAAAAAAAGCTTTGTTGACTGTGATAAAACAAGCTGGCGCTTACGTTGATAAACAATGTAAATATCCGAAATCGATGGGTTTGGTGAATTACATTAAAAAGAACGAAAAGGAATGGCTCAAGCAATGACCACGAAATCTCGAAAGGGAGGCGAAGGACAGGTTTATCGATGCACCTGGAATAAGCGGGGAAAACACTTTTTAATGAAAAGTCTTTCGCCTGTTAAAATTCAGAGTTTGGGTATCGATTTGGAAACTGCCAAAAACAATTTATTAGCCCAAATAATGGACACTACCGGTGATGGAGAAGCCCAACTTCAATTTGTGCCACCATTACCAGAGCCCACGGGAAAGAATCGATTTTCACCAGAATATTTTCATCTTAAATTTAATGAATTCGTCGATTTCAGTCTGAGCAATCAAGATGAACTCTACTCAGGCAGCGTTTGTCAGGTTTGTCGCACGGGATTGGGTTCTCGTACCGATGTTTCTAGAATTATTACAAGTCTATCACGGTATGATGTGGTTGGATTTAGGAACGACCACAATGTTCGTATGATGTTTTCTGGAATTCTACTGGAACACTTGTCTCCATTTATCAAAGACCGCGTTACCTGCAACGAGGTTCATTTTGAATCCAAATTGTTAAAAAAGTCTCTGGTGAAAAAGTTTTTTGAAATCGATTTTCAACCCATCGTTGAAGTGTCTGTGCCTAAAAAACACGACAAATTAGGAGGGTGGCGGTGTCCAAAATGCAAAACCCAGGTATTTTTGTTTACGGCTACTAAACTGCGGCCAACGCGTTCAACTTTTATTCTAAGAAGTTTTGCCAAGGGCAAAGTGTTGCTCCTTGGAAAAGGTCCGTTTCGCGTGATTGCCGTTGATGCCGAGTTGCACAAAAAGATCATGGACGATAAACGAATCAAAGGGTTTGTCTCTGATCGTTTGGTAATTGTCGAAGAAGATGAAGCTCTATCTGCTGATGAGTTGCGAAAAGTAAAACTACCCGCTCCGTAAACATCCGCGCTTAACAGAGGGGGTCTGCCTGGGGTCAGATCTTACAATTAAACAATTGAATAATAAGCCGGGCAAATCTTGATTCTCGACCCTGCCCATTTCTCGCGGTTAAAATAAGTGAGAAATCTTGAACGTTGTTCCAAAAATATTCCTGCTCCTTTTGTTTTTGATCGCGAGTTTCGGCAATCTCCACGCCGACGCCGCCCCGCCAGCGG
>Ga0163147_10005805_pt1 | contig 14801 bp, 11 predicted proteins | sample OliLakLV19MP6G1_FD_148597 | JGI IMG/M metagenome (GOLD analysis project Ga0163147, IMG submission 148597) | Freshwater microbial mat bacterial communities from Lake Vanda, McMurdo Dry Valleys, Antarctica- Oligotrophic Lake LV.19.MP6.G1 | ecosystem: Environmental > Aquatic > Freshwater > Lake >...
AAGTCGCCGGGCTTGCCCTGGGTGCAGTCGGCTGGGTGTTCAACGATCTGAAGGCCCGCGGCCACATCACTGGCGGCCAGAAAAAACACGATCGCCGTTTCCTCAATGCCACACGACTGTTTGAAGAATGGGTCACCAATTACCCGATCAAGCTGCGCCCCAAGCTCAACCCGCGCCGCTTTACAGCGGAAAACCCCGACTGGTGGAAGACCGCCCCGCTCCATGACCTGGGTGCCTATTGGGGCGGCGAAATTGCGGCACAACGGCTGACGCAATATCTCAAACCCGCCCACTGCACGCTCTACATCAAACCTGAAAAAATGAAAAACGCATTGCGCGAACTGGTCGCCAAGCATCGCCTGCGCGCCGACCCGGAAGGCAACATCGAAATCCTCGATGCCTTCTGGAATCTGCCCGACAACCCCGATCACCCTGACGTGGTACCGCCAATACTGGCTTACGCCGATCTGGTTGCTACGCTGGATCCACGCAATCTCGAAGTTGCAAAACTCATCCGCGAACAAAACATAGACCATGCTCTCCGTTGGTTCTGACCGCCCGGTTGATCTACTCACCGTTGCCGCCTCGCGCGCCATCGACGATGCTGCACGGGCGCTCAACCTGCCTTACTTTCTGGCGGGTGCCTGGCGCGCGATATTCTGCTAACCCACGTCCACGGCATCCGCACCGGCTTGGCCACCGGCGATGTTGATTTCGGCGTCGCCGTTTCGGGCTGGGATGAATTCGAGAAAATCAAAGCCAAGTTGCTTGAAACCGGCCTGTTCAATGCCGCCAAAAATATCGAGCACCGCATCTACTACAGGCCCACAGGCAGCACCACCGGGTACCCGGTCGACATCATTCCGTTTCGCGGCGTCGAAACTCCAGAACTCACCATCGCCTGGCCGCCCGAGCGCAAGATCATCATGAACGTGATCGGCTATGAAGAAGTACTGGCCACCGTAGAGCAGGTGCAGATTGGCGATGCGCTGACCGTGCCAGTTGCCTCGTTACCGGGACTCGCCCTGCTCAAGTTGTTTGCCTGGAAGGACAGGCACGCAGAGACCACCAAAGATGCCCGTGACATCGCAGTCCTCTTCCGCCATTACGATGCCGCCGGCAATCGGGATCGCCTCTTCGGCGAAGAAATTGACTTGCTCGAAGCCGTCGATTTTGATCACAACCTGGCCAGCCCCCGGCTTCTCGGCAAAGATGTACGCAAAATCGCATCCCCTGCCACAATACAGGCGGCAACCACACTGCTAAATGACGCAACGATGATGGATCGTCTGCTGCTGCACATGGCACCGACTTTCAGGGCTGCGGACGACAATATGGCTGCGGCCCAGCGCCTGCTCGAACAATTCACAATCGGATTGACACAAGAATAAAGAACTTAGCCTAACTTGAAAACATCGAAACAATCGAAATAAAGATTAGGGCTCCGTCCCCATATCATTCTGGGGATCGTCGCCACGATCGCCATTTGTGCAGAGAAATCCACCGCCTTGAACAACTGGCGGTATTCATCCTGCGCGCGGAGGTTGACGATGTGGCTGGTGTTGCGCGCGAAAGCGATGTTGCACGTAACACCAGTGGCCACCGGATCAAAATTGATCCCCGCTGACACTGTGATCTTCAGCTCCTTTTTACGCCGGCCCTCCCGCACCGCGAGGCCTTTTTCATCCAGCAGTTGCGTGAAGATCGCCGCCGATGCGATGCCGCGGCTGACCGACGTCAGCACCGCGCTCAGCGACCCGTGCGCCCCGAAGGAAGTCCCCTTGGGGGGCGGGTTTTCATTCAGCCAGGCCGATGCCTGCGCCGCGAAGTCCTTATAAGCCGCGTTAGCGGTCTTTTTAACCTGCCCCGTCACCGCAGCGCTTTTCCACGACGACGCCGTCAGCGTGCCCTTGGTGCCGGGCCCGGCGAAATAGCCACCGCCCAGGTTCGGGTTCTGCGCGAGACCGGGCTCATACTGACACCACAACTGCCGCACATTGGTGGTCTGAAAATTACCGGCGTTGTTTGCATCATTGTTGGTGCCGTCAAACGCCGCGAAGTAAACGAACTGGTTATCCGTAGATACCGCGCCGCGCTCAGCCGCGGCGATAATCTTCTCAACCTGCTTCTGCTGTGTATCCAGCACCCAGGGCCGGTTATCGGCATGCTCGTTGTGGATCTCAATCGTGCGCGCCCCGAAGGAAGTCCCCCTTGGGGGACGCCCCGAAGGAAGTCCCCTTGGGGGGCGCCCCGAAGGAAGTCCCCTTGGGGGGCGCCCCGAAGGAAGTCCCCTTGGGGGGCGCCCCGAAGGAAGTCCCCTTGGGTGGCGGCGGGATGAGTTTTTTGCGGCTGGACTTGCGGGACTTCTTGCTGGCCGCCTTGGCGCGTGGCGCAGCGGCTTTCTTCGTGCGTTTTGACTTTGATTTCTTGGCGCGTGCCATCACAACCTCGGTGAGTGGAATAACAAACTACCACTCGTGGAATCATTATAAGTATTTGTTTTTATTTGCTTTTAACCTCAACCGCGTATTAACCAAACCCCGCGATATGATTATCATCGTCGCCGGCGGCCCGAGCGCTGAAATGGGTGGATAGGGCGTTTGTAAATTCAGTGCCGGAGTTGAAGCGGGGGTAGAACTGGGGCAGCAGGCGAGAGATTAGTTACGAACCGAACATGCGCGATTGGGCAGCCAATGCTCCGGTCCGTATCCATCCCTCATCGGCCAAACGCTTCCAAGCGATTTCCACATGCGCAGGCTGCATCAATGTGCGTTTCCGCTCGTTCCAATTCTGAACAGCCTGCAGTGCCTCGGCAGAATCTTTCGCATGAGGTTCATTATGTGCAACCCAATAAACAGTTGCCAACAGTTCCATACCGTATGGCGATTGAAAACCATCAATAAGTTGCTCAACGTTTGCAACGCGATTATATAAATCCTCGCCCTTGTTGCGCTCGAGGAAATCATCAGCTTCAGCAAGAGCGTTAGGCATTGGCTCTATTTCCGCATCAACCACTCCATCGCCAACACCACGGATATAGTGCCCTTCCATATTATTGAGTGCATGGCGTAACTCATCGGAATAAGGACCATACTCGTTTTGAGCGAAATTCATTCTGAGATCTTGGCCAGCTTCCTGAAGGAAGTAAGCAAGCTTTTGTACTTCAATTTTCGATAGCCCATATCCCAACGTACGATACGTATCTAACAGTTTCAGAATTGCTGCGCGGCCGGCGGTCATTCTCGGTTTCTTCGTTTTGACTTCCATGGCCTTGGCAGCCGGCGCCCCGACAGGCTCAAACAAACGCACTTCCACGTCAGGCAATTGTTTGAGAGCACCAGTAATTTCAGGGCGAACTTCATCCCAATCCAGCCCGCCATTACCGCAACCTAACGGTGGTATAGCAATCGACCTGATTCCTAACTTATTGATTTTATTTACCAAATCACGCAAGCCCTCGCGAATGGACTCAAGCTCGGATTTACCTCGCCAGTGATCCTTGGTCGGAAAGTTGATGATGAAGTTAGGCTTAACCAATCCGCCAGAATCGAAGACAAACATACGCCCCAGCTTTACATCACCAGCCTTACAAGCAGCCTCGTAGGCTTTGTTGTTGGCAGGCCATTTATTCTTGAACTGCAAAGCAATGCCCTTGCCCATGACACCAACACAATTGACCGTGTTGACGATAGCGTCAACATCGTCCTGCTTGAGCAGGTCACCTTGCATTAATCGAATAGTCATAATTATTGCCCCGGCAAAAAATACCACTTATGCATTACATTAACCGGCAATTTCACTACGTGCTTCGCGAGAATACGGTTCACCTCAATAGCCTGTTGCTCATCAAAAACGCCAATCCTAATGAATTGCCCTAAGGGTACCACGTCCTTAACCAAAAATTCAGCTTGTCTCCGCTCCATCCGATCAACGTATTTGGCAGCATCGGAACGATTCTGCCAATACTTGCAAAATCCATCGAGCCTAGGCGGCTCCGTCAGTAATTCCCAAGAAACCTGATCCAGTTTGGCCAAATCCGTGTAGGACTGACTAAACGCCAATGTCGCATTCCGGTCATAAAAAACAAATGACCTACCATCTGCGGTCACATGATCTACGGTGGTTTCCAAATGAACAATATCCGCTTGGCGCCATGGACAATCTGCGACTTTTCCTCCCTCTATCGCACGGAGCATGGGCGAACGTGGTGCAAAATAGAATGGAACGTAATCGTGCAGAACACCCCCGGGTGGAATCGGCATCGCACGAACTGCCCTGGCGCCTTGGGCACCTCTGTATGCAATATTCTGGTACTTAATCCCAACTTCGGCACAAAGTTTTTTTGAAACCAGCGCATCAGCCTCACAAATCTTATCCAGATTCGCAATTGCAGTAATGTGAAATAGCCGAACTGGATTAGGAACAGGCATCTCGATTTCGCTTCACTCTTCTTGCGTCATGGAATACACCATGTCTGTCACAAATCGACGGAACGAATCGTTCTGGAAAAACTGCTTGAAGAGTTCCGTGTCATCTTTCAGCAAAGACACCACCACCCGCTCCAGCGCCTTGTCATGCTCGATCCGCGCGGTATTCGGCGTGTTCTTTTTGGCATTCTGATACGCCCGGTCCGCAGCAACCTTTGGTGCAATGTCGTCCTTGATCTTCTGCCTGACGCGGTCGCCGTCAGTAAACAACGTGCCGAACTGATCGTTGAACTTCTTGAGAATGTTGGTCAAGCGATCCAGATCGGGCTCCGATTTACCGCCTCCGCCACCCATCGGCACCGGTTCAATTTCCGCATCCTGATCAGGTAGCGCGATTTTCATCGCCGCTTTCTTCTCGGGGCGGTAGCTGTCCATGTCGATGGTTTCGAGTATGCCTTTCGCTAAATCCTCTTCCTTCGGTGCTGGCAGCTTGGGGATCAGGAAATTCAGAAAGATCGACAGCTTCTCCCATTCGGCGTTGTTGTACGGCAGCAGCGATCCGAGGAATTCATAGGTGCGGGTAAAGACCTTGGCTTTTCCCTTGAACTCCACCTGGCCGTTCTCGTCGAGCTGCGTTTTATAAACCTCTACGCAAACATCGAGGATAGGGTCGAGCCTATCCCGGTCAGCACCCTCCAGATACTGGGAAACAAGAATATCTAGTTGATTTTTTTGATATATTTGTTTATCGTCGAGTGCCACTTTCAGGTCATGTAGCTTATTGGGGTCGGTCTCTTCACTCAGGATCGTCGTGCGGTAATAGTCCGAGAACGCCGTCTTGATCGTCTCGGTGTCGTTCATGAAATCCAGCACGAACACATCGTGTTTCTGCGGGTGCGCACGGTTGAGGCGCGACAACGTCTGTACGGCCTTGATGCCCGCCAGTTGCTTGTCCACATACATCGTATGCAGCAGCGGCTCGTCGTATCCCGTCTGGAATTTCTCGGCACAGATCAGAAAACGATACGGGTCTTCCTGAATCTTGTCGGCAATTTCACCGCTCGGGAAACCGTTCAGCGAAGTCTCGGTCACCTTCGTTTCGTTGTATTCCGGTTGCCCGGAAAACGCGACGATGGCTTTGTGTGGGCTCTTGCACTCCTCCAGATACCCTTTGATCGCAAAGTAATACTGGATCGCCCGTTCAATGCTGCCGGTAACCACCATGGCCCGCGCCTGCCCGCCGATCTTGCGGAATGCCAGCACCTGTTCCAGAAAATGATCGACCATGATTTCCGCCTTCATGCGGATAGCGTGATCATGGCTTTCCACGTACTTACGCAGCTTCTTGTGCGCCTTGCGCGTATCGAACAGCGGATCGGCCGGCACCGTCTTGATCAGCTTGTAGTAGCTGTTGACCGGCGTATAGCACTTCAGCACATCGAGAATGAAGCCCTCCTGGATCGCCTGCTTCATGGTATAGCTGTGGAAAGGTCGGTGCGCCTGCTTGCCCTCGGCGCCGGGTATCGGCTCACCAAAGATTTCCAGCGTCTTGTTCTTCGGCGTCGCGGTAAAGGCAAAGTAGCTGGCGTTAGTCAGCATCTTGCGCGCCTGCATGCGCTTCTCCAGCGCATCGTTGATGGTGTCTTCCGGGTCGGCCAGCGCCTCGCTCACTGCCGCGGAAGTCTTGCCGCCCTGACTCGAATGCGCTTCGTCAATAACGATTGCGAATCTGCGGTCGCGGTGCTGGTCACCGATTTCATCCAGGATGAACGGAAACTTCTGCACCGTGCTGATGATGATTTTCTTGCCTTCCTCGATGAACTTGCGCAGATCGCCGGAATTCTCCGCGTGCCCCACGGTTGAACCCACCTGCGCAAACTGCTTGATGGTGTCGCGGATTTGCTTGTCCAGTATCCGGCGGTCCGTCACCACGATAATCGAGTCAAACACGTTCTTATCGTTCTTGCGCACGCCCATCAACTGATGCGCAAGCCAGGCGATGGAATTCGACTTGCCGCTACCGGCCGAATGCTGGATCAGGTAGCGCTTGCCCGCGCCATGCTCGGCTACATGCGCCAGCAGTTTGCGCACCACATCGAGCTGGTGGTAGCGCGGGAATATCTGCACGCGCTTCACCCGGTTGGTCCGCGGATTCTTTTCCTCGACGACCTGCGCGTAGTTTTCCAGGATGTTGGTCAGGCCCTGCGGCGTCAGCAGTTTCAGCCACAGGTAATCGGTCTTGATCCCGTGTGGATTCGGCGGATTGCCCGCGCCGTCATTCCAGCCGAGATTCAGCGGTAAAAACCATGAAGCCTTGCCCTTGAGTTCCGTGCACATACGCACTTCGCTGTCATCGACCGCCAGATGCACCACGCAGCGGCCGAATGCAAACAGCCGTTCGCGCGGGTCGCGATCACGGCGATACTGCTCCACCGCATCCTCCACCGTCTGCTTGGTCAGACTGTTCTTCAGCTCGAAGGTGGCTATCGGCAGGCCATTGATGAACAGCCCCAGATCCAGCGCGCGGCGCGTTTCGTCGTTGCTGTAACGCAACTGGCGCGTCACGCTGAAGCGGTTCTTCGCGAACAACTCTGCCGCCTTCGGGTTGCCGGGGGATGGTGTGCCATAGAACAGCGTTACATCGTGGGCACCGTGCTTGATACCTTTGCGCAGCAAATCGATCACACCGCGCTTGGCAATCTCTTTCTCCACCCGAGCCAGAAACGCACGTCGCGTCGGGCCATCGCTCTTGAGATCCAGCGCTTTCGCCAGCTCGGGCTGCGTGTCGAACAGGAAAAACGAAAGCTGCCTAAAATCAACACAGTAGTCGCGGTCGTAATGCTTGGCATCGCCGAGCAACCAGCCGCCGTAGGACGGCGAGGGACGGTCGAGCGTATCGTCGGCAACCGGGTCTGAAAACTCCCTCCCGGTCATCGCCTTAACGATCAGACTCTCCAAACCCTTTTCGCTGGTGTCGGTGGTCATGACTCGCTTTCGACTGCCTCGGCTTCGGATTCTGCGGTGTCGATATCTTCGGCATCTGCATCGGCAATTTCCATCGCCGCCACATCGTCCGGCAGATTGCGGGTAGCTTCGCGTACGTCTAGTTTTCCGGTTACAACGTCGGCGATGAGGCGTGTGCGATATTCGCTCAGGAATTTCATCTCGCACTCCAAGCGTGAGATAGCGGTGTCGAATGAAGAGGATTCCTCCTCAATATTTTTAGCAATCTTCTCCTGCTCGCAACGCAATGGCAATGGTATCGCCATTGCCCCAATTCGCTCTACATTCAAATTGCCTTGTGTGTTAACAGGTGCCTCTCGCAATAGTTCAGGCTTCATTGATTTGAAAACGAGATAAAGATAGTCACGGTCAACAACTTTCGAAGGAACAAACCCAACGATGGAGTCCGGAAAACATGCGTCAAATGTCAGCAAAGCTACTTCGCCAATGTTCGCCGCAATTGTCATGACCAAAGTACCACTCGGAAACATTTTGCTAACGGCCAGACCCTTCTCATTGAGAGTCTGACTATAGCCCGTAATAAACTTAGAGGCCTGCGCCACCACGCCAGTTTGGATAAAAGGATACTGACCATCGTAAAACGATGGATCGTTGCGCGGTCGATGCGTGAATTTTCCACGTAGGATTCGCACTACTTGCTTTACTCGCCGCACCTCCCAATGCCGCGGAATATCGCCGAGCCACGGGACACCGGATGGCTTGAGGGGCGCGGCAGGATCAAGCCCGCGCGTAACAGCGCGGTGAATGATGGCCTGCTTTTGCTCATTGAGCAGTGCGATCACCTTGCGCTTCGCCCGGATCGCCCGCTCCAGCCGCCCGTTCGCCCAATCCAGAAATCGCACAATCGCTGCCTGCTCATCCAGCGGCGGGACCAGACACGGCAAATATTTGAAGTCTGACCAATCCAGATTCTGGCGCAGCCCGGACCCAAGCCCGTAAAACACCTTCATCAAATCGTAGGTATGCAACAGCAAATGCGTATATTCCGGAAGCAACTGCTCCTTGGCGCGAAAACACAGGTAGGCCGAAGTGATGATTCCTCGGTTTTTTACGAAACCGAATCTCAAACTGTTCCAATCATTTTGCAGATCGGTCGGCCGGATGACGATATCGCCAGGATCTACAATTTGATATGTTTCAAACGACTCCGGCACTAGCCCATGAAGTTTCTCAGAGGGCTTGACCACGATCCGGCCATAGCTAAGCGACAAGACCGTCTTTTCCTGCAAACCCCGGTTCGGGATTTTTTTCTCAGCAAAGCATGCGCGGCCCGGCAAGTACTGCCAATGCTCCGGAATGTTTCCCAACCAAGCCGGCGCAGTGGACTTATTCGTCAAATATGACTTGAGCTTGCCAATGCTCACGGCATTAGGATTTGCGTGCACATAATCAGCGGGCACTCCCTCTCTGACTGCTGGCCCGTCAAAAAGAGACGACTGATCAACGTGACGGCCTACTCCATCATCACGAGTCGGATAAGCAGCGGATTGGTTCACCGTCTCACTTTCACTCGTTACGTGCCCGGAAAGCACACCGATAGGTTGCCCGAATAGACAGAAATCTGGAATGACCAGTGGCGCCACCACCAGCAACGTATCTCGTTCTTTTGATTTAATCGCTTCCCGCAATTCCATCAGAAGCCGTCCAAGAACATTCATGCCGACCAGCGTTCCCTCATCGACAGGTTTGGCGCCCCAAAAGTCGTCTTTTCGTGATTGCTCAACGATAGGGCGATCGCCAGTTTCCAGAAGCAACTCACTGAAGTTCGACCAATTTTGCGCCAGCTTCACGCGCAAACACCAGCGCATGATTTTGGTCCGCACTCGATCCCAATCAGGTCGAGAATCCTTGCGGTAGGGCTTGCTTTTCATTTTGGCTGTCATCGGACTGCTCTGCCCGATGATCAATTGCTGCACTTCCGGCAAATGCGGGAACCGACACGCCTGATAAAGTGCCTCTGAAGTCAGAATGCGAATACCATTAACACGCAGTAGAAATCCACTTGCCATATTAGATAGCCCACCGAAACCCTCCTTGGTTTTAGAGAAAACGACACACTCAGCACGACTGTAGGTGCGGGCATGACTTTCCGATCTCCGGTCAGAGTTCGATTGCATCAAAGTCGAATGACTGCGCATAGGTTTTTCGGGAAAAAAACGGATACCAATGGAATGGACCAGAAGTTGCGTCCGGATCACCCCACCACAGCGCTAATGGGCAATTATTTGGACAATTGCGATAAGTGACAACAGTTGAACCAAAACCCAATCCGAAAGCACTGAAACCTAACGGGCGCATTGAAGGCTTGGGATCCGCACATCCAGCACGAATCCGAATCCCCGCCAGCAGCAATTCTTGCTCCATAATTTGCCGCCCACCCTCCGATGAAAATATCTCGTGTTCGGTTTTATCACCCGGAACACGAGGCTGAAATGGAAATTTCTTCTGCTCTGCAAGATACGCATTCAAGCGGTCATCATCGGGTATTGCTGCAGGCCACAGCACTTCCGATTGGTTCCGGTACTTGAGGCGATTCTCTAATCGAAACGCCGCCCAGACTTTAAACTCAATTTTTTTACCCACCTTGGTCGCCACCTTCTTCAGTCCTTCCGTACATTGCCACTCACCCAATCGATGGGTCGCGATTACGAGCACATGTACAGTCGCGGCTCGTGGCGCACTGTCGACAACCCAAGATTTCAAATCAGCACCAACACGCCCACCACTAAACAGCACATCATCTAAGTAAACAAACACATCACCTTCAGCACCGCAGTCACCAACCGATATTCCACATTGATTACTAAGTGATTCACTGAAAAGCGCCAAGATTTCAGCCTGGCTCCTTCCATTCTTCTGGATGCTTAAGAAATTCGCGGAGTTCCAAAAGTCGCATGGAGATTTGCCTGCCAAACCTTCATGCTGAATCTGTCTAGAAAACCATTGTGAAATTATGTCTTTAGAGAAATATGTTTGCTTGAGCACATGATCTAGCTCCCCAAGCATCGGCAACTGAACAGACTCATCAAATTGCCTGACCCAGCGGTCTACATGCGCAGGTGTAGGCGCGGCTAGCTCACCTTTTCGATAGTCCGCCGTTGTCGCGGCAATTGATTCGAGAAGTTTCTGGCGTTCGGCCATTAAGAACCTCCGGCGCTCTTTCTTATCCGCTGCCGACTCGCTGCGCGATACCGCTCAGGTGCATCCTTAACGAGCTCGATTTCATAGCGCCTGCGATCCAGTACCTCCAGAAACCCCATGACATGCGCTTTTTCGAAAACAAGCTTTCCTTGATGCTCCTTGAACTCGACCCCTGTTGAACCACAGAGCTTCTTAAGATTCCGCTTGTCAATATTTCTGTATTCTTTTTGGGCGCAAATCGACGCAAGATACCTCGCGGCGCGTGGATGTTTTGCCGCATATGTCCCGATCGCATCAAAATCGACAAAACCTATATCTTTCTGGATAACGTGGATATTGATTGGAACGGCCTCCAGAATGGCCGACTGCATTTGACCGACAAACTCGAAGCCGCTGGGACGAAGAATGTGGATATTGGAACCATCAATCAGCAAATCGAAGTCATTGTCGAGTTTAAATACGTTGTCTTCAATAATTTTCAGTGCATCGTTGACCCAACGAATAAGGTGATTTGCCAGGACCCCTTTGAACTGCGTAGCGCGTCGGACGGCCGTCAGTCGATTGCCTTTCTTGTCCGTGAAGCGTGCAAAATAGCAATACACCGCAGCAGGATCCGCAAGAACGGACGTATCAGGCGTCAAGTTAACCGCTTCGTGCAACGCCTTCATGCCGGCACCCATAGCGTCAGTCAAAGGCAAATAGAGGTGCTCAATACCACCATGTTTTTCAGAAGGATCGTATTGATCGGGATCCTTGCTGTTTGCCGACATAGCATTCCACGTTTCTACAGCCATTTCGCGTAATGCCTGTTGCACACTGGCATCGGCAGGCACATATACGTAAACGCGCCCGTCGTCATTGTCTTTACCCACGCCGAATTCGGCGAGCGTCACAGCGGTCAAATCAAACTGGAGTTTCATTGGCGCGCCTCAAAGTAAACAGTGTCACTGAGACGGTGCACAGTGATTCGCTCACCCGAAGATAGAGAAACCCTGGGAGTGATTACCACGTAGTTGAGCCTGCCGCTAAGCGCGTTACCGTCGTCACGGGGGTAAATTGAAAATACCCGATAGCCAAAAAGGGCGAACAGGATATTCATATAGTGCAGGTTCAAATGCCAGAACATGAAGATGATGAAACCGAGCCCGGCCAATGCCGCCGCGAGCGCACGCCAATTGGCGAGCGTATCGGCATAGAACGGCAACAACATGGCAAACAGATATACAAGCAGATGCTCGCGGTGGTCTTCCGCAACACCGACAACAAGTTCCCGCATGTCCTTGTTCTTCTTGGCAGTCTCGATTCGAAGCCAAAGAAAAGCATTGGGCGCAAGCACCATAAGCGCGCAAAACGTCAGGAAATAGATGTCCGGGACGATTTCAGTGCCCCGGATTGCCCAGAGGATGAATAGCGGCGATACACTGCTAAGCACCATCAGCAACCGGGCCGCTTTAAGTCCTTCCTTGTGGCCCGCCATGCTCAACTTTGGCCTCCGCCGATAATTTCGCCGAGCAGACCTTCAGTTTCTTTCTCCAATGCCAATATATCGGCACGAATTTCCTCCAGCTTGCGCAGCGGCTGCTGCTTGTAAAAATGCCAGGTAAAGCTGATCTCGTAGCCGATCTTGGTGGCGGATTCGGTGATCCACGCGTCCGGCGCATAAGGCAGAACTTCGCGGCGGAAGAACGCCTCTATACCGCCGGGTTCGAGCAACGGCACCTGCTCAGTGTCGCGCAGATCACTGTCGGTCTCGTACTCGACCACCGTTTTCTTTTTACCAGCTTCGATTTCGTAAAGCCCGTGCAGCGGATCCACAACCGCCTTGCCCGACTTGTGCGCTTTGGCAATGACCGGCGGCGCTGTCTCCACGCGCCAGCTTACCGCGCGCAGGATGAGCTTCAGTTCAGCAGCGCCGACCTTCCGATCCAGTTTATCCAGCGCAGCGTAAACCTGATCGCGAAACACGTTGTGATCTTCGAACAGATCGCCGCCCAGGGTCTGGCGCAAAGACGTAGCCGTCTCGACTAGCCGCGCATCGCGCTCCCAGGTCTTGGCGTCCAGCAGCTTCTTGCGCTTTTTCTCTGGGAGGCTTTTGCGCGGGGCTGCGCCTTCTTCTTCGTCCTCCTCGGCATCGTCATTGCCCCATTCTGCCAAGCGCTTGGCCAGCGCTTTCTCGACGTTCGAGAATTTCTCGAACAAGGCATCGCCGAACTCGTCATACAGTTGCGCGCGAATGTCTTCATCGCCGGAAGCAAAGCGTAGCGACTCGATGGCCTTGCGGGTGAGTTGGCTGTGCAACCGTAACGGACGCTCGACCGTGACTTTCCAGTAGCCAAATGCCTGATTCTCAAATACTTTTGATTGCTCGCTTTCTTCCAGCTTGAGGTAGGCGTCACAGATGCGCTTGATGTCGTCATCCGAGAACTCGCAGTTCTTTTTACCCAGATTCTTGCGCAACGGCTTGAACCATTGCGTGGCATCAATGAGTTGCACTTTCCCCTGCCGCTGCTTGGGCTTGCGGTTGGTGAGCACCCAGATATAGGTGGCAATGCCCGTGTTGTAGAACAGATTTAGCGGCAACGCGACGATGGCATCAAGCCAGTCGTTTTCGATGACCCAGCGCCGGATGTTGCTTTCGCCCTGCCCGGCATCGCCGGTAAACAGCGACGAGCCGTTGTGAACCTCCGCGATGCGGCTGCCGAGCTTGGTTTTGTGATTCATCTTCGCAGCCATATTGGCCAGGAAGAGCATCTGGCCGTCGCTGGAGCGTGTGACCAGCGAATAATCCGGGTCATCGGCATGATTGATCTTGAACCGCGGATCGCGCATCTCATCTTTGCCGCCCATCGCCTCAAGGTCTTTTTTCCAGCTCTTACCATAAGGCGGGTTAGAGAACATGAAATCAAACTCCATCGCCGGGAAGGCATCATTCGACAACGTCGAGTGTTCCGCTCCGCCAACAATGTGATCCGCGTTGCTGCCCTCGCCCTTCAGCAGCATGTCCGCCTTGCAGATGGCGTAGGTTTCGGGATTGATCTCCTGACCATAAAGGTGCGTGATGACCTGTTTGCCTTGCGCGGCAGCCAGTCCCCGCAGCGTCTCCTCTGCCACAGTGAGCATCCCGCCCGTACCTGCTGCGCCGTCGTAAATCAGATAAGAGCCAGACTGGACCTCGTCAGCGACCGGCAGGAGGATCAGATTTGCCATTAACTTGACGGCGTCGCGCGGCGTCCAGTGTTCGCCAGCCTCCTCGTTATTGTCTTCGTTGAACTTGCGCACCAACTCTTCGAAGATGGTCCCCATCGAGTGGTTATCCATCGCGGGCTGTTTAATGGATTTATCACCATTGAGCACTGGATCCGGACTGAGGTTGATATCGGGATCGAGAAACTTGTTGATCAGCGTACCCAGCGCATCCGCTTTCGAGAGTCGCGGAATGGTGTTGCGAAACTCGAAATTCAGCAGGATATCCTGCACATTCCGCGAAAAGCCATCGAGGTAAGCCTCGAAATCCTGCTTGAGTTGCTGCTGGCTGCCGCGTGATTTCAGATCGCGGAGCGTGAACTCGGAGGTGTTGTAGAAGGCCTGCCCTGCGGCGTCTCGCAATGCGGCTTGCTGCTCCGTGATGCCCTGCTCGTCGAGCATCTTCTTGGTTTCGAGTACGGCTTTCTTGGTCGGCTCCAGTACGGCATCAAGCCGGCGCAGCACGCACATCGGCAGGATTACATCGCGATACTTGCCGCGCACGAATACATCGCGCAGCACATCATCAGCAATGCCCCAGATAAAGGAAACGATTTTGTTATGAGTAGCTTGGTCCATTGCGATTGTCGTTATTTTTTGATTGAGGCGCAGATTTCAAAACAAAGGTACCGTGCAGATTCCTCGGTGATTGTAGCGGCTGAGCTTCGTGAAGCAGATAAAACGCGTGCTGTTGTTTCAAAAATGGAAACGACATGCGCACACAACGCGAACACAGCAGTGCGTTTGCTGTGACCTACAATATGGAATTACATAAGTAATTGATTTTATTAATTTATTTGTTATGCTCTCGCCCTTGCTAGAATCCCAGTTCCACCACTGCCGCACCTACTACAAAACCCGCAGCCCCTGATTCGGTCGCGCTGGCTTGCTCACACGCTCATTCGTTTAATTAGCCTCAGCCTCGGCAACAACGCCATCATCGGCGCTGACCTGGTGACGAAGCGT
>Ga0163147_10005806_pt1 | contig 14800 bp, 13 predicted proteins | sample OliLakLV19MP6G1_FD_148597 | JGI IMG/M metagenome (GOLD analysis project Ga0163147, IMG submission 148597) | Freshwater microbial mat bacterial communities from Lake Vanda, McMurdo Dry Valleys, Antarctica- Oligotrophic Lake LV.19.MP6.G1 | ecosystem: Environmental > Aquatic > Freshwater > Lake >...
AAAGAAGGTTAAGTGCCTTGCTGTCAATCTCTTATTTTGCGAACTTAGCGTCCTTTGCGGTTCATTTGACCTACAACCGCAAAGTGCGCAGAAAACGCCAAGCGATTCGCTGTCAATCTCTTATTTTGCGAACTTAGCGTCCTTCGCGGTTCATTCGACCTACAACCGCAAAGTGCGCCCCCCCTGGTCAAAACTTTTTGTTTTTATTTCCATAAAAGCAGACCTTCGCCCCCCTTCATTCTCAATTCTCCATTCAAAAATGTCCTACGCCCCGCGCATCGCCCCCCTGCTTAACATCTCCGTCCGCCGCGTTGAAGCGGTCATCGAACTGTTAGAAACCGGCGCGACGATTCCCTTCATAGCCCGCTACCGGAAAGAAGCGACGGGCGAACTGGACGAAGTGCAAATCGGTGACATTCAAGGTGCCTGGAAAAAAATACAGGACCTGGACAAACGCCGCGAGGTCGTCCTGCAAAGCATCGAAGAGCAAGGCAAACTCACGCCCGAACTCCGAAAGGCGATTGAGAACGCTGCCACCATGACCGAACTCGAAGACCTGTACCTGCCCTATCGCCCCAAGCGCAAGACCCGCGCTTCGATGGCGATCGAAAAAGGGCTGGAACCCTTGGCGAAACGGATTTTCGCGCAGCGGGATAAAGAAGTGGAAACCCTCGCCGCCCAGTATATCAACGATCAGGTGCCGACTGCTGAGGATGCTTTGCAGGGCGCACGCGACATCATGGCCGAGTGGGTGAGCGAAGACAAGAAGGCCCGCGATAAAATACGCCGCCACTTCGAGCGGGGTGCGGTCATCGCTTCGCGCCTCGTGAAAGGCAAGGAAGAGGAGGGCAAAAAATACCTCGATTATTTCGAATGGAGCGAACCGCTCAAAAACTGCCCTTCACACCGGCTGCTGGCCATGCGCCGGGGCGAAGAAGAAGGTTTCCTGCGCGTCGCCATTGCGCCCGACGAGGAGCGGGCCATGCAGGACCTGGATGCCATGTATATCATCGGCTACGGCGAATCGGCGCGGCAGGTGGGTCAGGCGGTGAAAGACAGTTACAAGCGCCTGCTCGCGCCCAGCATCGAGACGGAATTTCGCAACAGCAGCAAGGACAAAGCCGACACGGAAGCCATCCGTGTTTTTGCCGAAAACCTGCGCCAACTTCTGCTCTCCGCACCGCTGGGCGAAAAACGGGTGATGGGCATTGATCCCGGTTTCCGCACGGGCTGCAAGGTCGTCTGTCTGGATGCGAACGGCAACTTGCTGTACAACACAGCCATTTACCTGCACAACCCCTCCAATGCACAGTCGGACATCGAACGACTGGTCAAACAATACAACATCGAAGCCATTTCGGTCGGCAACGGCACTGCTGGCCGCGAAACGATGGACTTTTTGGCCAAACTGAAATTTGAAACGCCCGTACAGGTCTTTCAGGTCAACGAAGCGGGCGCTTCGATTTACAGCGCCAGTGAGGTCGCCCGGGAAGAATTTCCAGATCAGGACATTACGGTGCGCGGCGCGGTCAGCATCGGGCGCAGGCTCATGGACCCGCTCGCGGAACTGGTCAAAATTGACCCAAAAAGTATCGGTGTGGGCCAATATCAACACGATGTCCATCAAACCCACCTCAAAGATGGCCTTGACCGCACGGTGGAAAGTTGTGTGAACGCCGTCGGCATCAACCTCAACACGGCCAGCAAGCACCTGCTTACCTACGTCAGTGGTCTCGGTCCGGTGCTGGCGCAAAACATCGTGCAATACCGCGCCGAAAACGGCGCCTTCCGCAAGCGCAGCGAACTGAAAAAAGTCGCCCGCCTCGGCGACAAAGCCTTCGAGCAATGCGCTGGCTTCCTCCGCATCCGCGACGCACAAAACCCGCTCGACAACACGGCCGTCCACCCCGAACGCTACGCCCTGGTGGAAGAAATGGCCGCCGATCTGGGTTGTAAAGTCGCCGATCTGGTGCGCGACAAATCCAAACACACGGAAATTGACCTGAAAAAATACGTTCGCGGCGATGTCGGCCTGCCCACCTTGCAGGACATCCTGAAAGAACTCGAAAAACCCGGCCTCGACCCGCGCGGCGCGGCCAAATCATTCGAGTTCGCCAACGTGCGCTCGCTTGATGACCTCTATCCCGGCATGATCCTGCCCGGCATCGTGACCAACATCACCAACTTCGGCGCATTCGTGGATATCGGGGTGAAAGACAGCGGCCTGGTGCACGTCTCGCAACTGGCCGACAAGTTTGTGCGCAACCCGATGGAAGTGGTGTCGCTGGGCCAGCAGGTGACGGTGCGGGTGGTGGAGGTGGACTATGCGCGGAAGCGGGTGGCGTTGAGTATGAAGGGGATTTAACCTTGTGGCTGATATCTAGAAAACTTTGCCTCCATGAATCATCCTAACCGTTCTTATTTTGAGAAATTGCCATCGTTTCAATACTTCAAAACGAGTGAAGAAGCAAAGATTTTAGTCAAAACACCGGACTGGTTGTTGGCTGAACTTGGATTTGACGAGACAAGTGGTGGTGTCTTAGCAGTACATCATCACGCTCACGCTGCATTGCCGCGAGAAATACCTGCTTGTGCAGTACTAAAAAAATTAGGGAGAAACGGGGCGGCCGCTTCTCCCTACGTAGGGGGCGGTCCGTAGACCGCCGATGGCGCAAAGATAAGCAGAGCGATTCAATTTTTAGAATAATTGTTAGACTCATATAGTCACCCCGTCTTTCTGTATTTCACCAAAAATCGGCGAATGCACCATCAACTGCCAATCATTCTCATTTTCGATCAAGGCGCTGATTACGTAACCCGTGCGCAACTCAACGTCATAAAGGCGATTTAAAACCTGTCTTTTCAATTGAAAATCAACAGGTTGCTTCGTCAATATCAAAAAATAAAAATCAGAATCCTGTCGTTCAGTGCCACGCGCCCTAGACCCGAATAGCACAACGCTTGCATTTGGGTCGAAAGCCTGAACAGCTGCTTTCACAGCCAATGCAACTTCCCTTCCCGATTGTCGGGTAAGAGGCTGGATCGAGTTACTAGTGAATGCTGCCTGATGAGTCCTCATGCAAGTAAAATTTTAGCAAGAGTAGGTTTTATCAGGCATTATCCAACAAAAAGCGCCTGCCTCCGTCTCCTACCGCCCCGTCCGCACCACCTTCCCCGACTTCACCACCGTCCCATCCCCACGCGCGAGCAAATAACAATACGCCCCGGCAGACAGATCATCGAGCCGGACAGTCGCGTACGGCTCTAGGCGCAAACCCAGCCAGCGCCCCGCCACACGTCCCTGCAAGTCGTACAGCACCAGATCAAGCGGATCGGGCCAGGCGCCGTCGGCGGAAAAACAGAGATAGTCGGCGGCCGGCACGGGCCAGACCTGAATGTCGGGTGGCAGCATTGGCGGCGTGTACTGGCTGACCGTGTAGGGTATCGCAAGGGCTGCCTTTCCACTCCCACAAGCGAGTAGGGCAGATTGGGCAGGGTGCCGAAGTTCTGGGCAGGCAGGAAGATGGCGTGCTGGAGGACGTTGCAGGCGGGGCCGGGGAGGTCGGGCTGGTCTATGACGTGGAGGTATTGGGTGTTGGAGCAGTAGACGTTGCCGTAAATCCGGCCATCGGGGGCGAGTTGAAGACCGTAAAAACGGGTGAGTTTACCCGTAGCAGTTTTGAAGCTGTCTGTCACCGCCACCACCTGCTCAGAGGCTGTGATGTCGGGTGCTTCCAAATCATATTGATAGATGGTGCGCAGGCGCGATACATACATAAACCGGGAACTGGGCGAAAAAGCCACGCCTCCGTATCCTTCGGTATCCGGGGTAGGAAAATAACGGCTATGTGGCTCGATGAGCAGGCCGGTACAACGGTTGAAGCGATAGTATTGAATAACCGCATGTGGATCGGAGGTATACCCATATACATTGTAACTGGCATACCACTCACCGGAAGAGGAAAAGGCTGAGTACCCCACTCCGTTGGGTATCAAATCACCGATACTCTGTTCGCCCATATTTTCTATTCCTCGATCGGAGAGCAGATATCGGCGGACGGTGTTTGATTTAAACTTGTTGGCCAGTATCCACCAATCTCTGCCATTGCCATGACGGGCTGCGGAAAGATGCCCGAGATTAAATATATCTATGAGTTCTGAAAATCCCATTTCCCATCTTGAACAGGGTTGATTCGAAAGCGTAGTTGACATCCACCGTCAGCGTAGCATTGGCAGGCACTGTGATGCAGTAACCACTTGCACTGCCTGACGGCAATTGGCTGTTGGTGATCAGGTCGTCAATCGACATAGAGCCGCTGAGCGTGACTTCAGTAGCACCTTCGGGACATTCACATTCCTGCGCGGACAGTTGAAAGCAGGTCGTGAGTAGCAGCAGCGCTAAAATTAAGTGCTTGGGGATCAGGCGATTGCACCAGTCATTCGCGGGGGGGGGACGAAAACTTGGATCGGATTGTTGGCAAATTGGAATGCCTTCAAATAAGTCATGATAAATCAGTTTTGGTGAAAAAGACGGTGGATGACAGTTTCGAGGGAAGCAGGCTCAAATGTAAAAAACAACCCTATAGGTAACACCTTCATGCGAATAAAATTTAAATTATTTTTTTCACATTCTGGCTATTCCAGTTATCCCCCGTACCCGCACAGGTACACAAACCCGTTCTGTCGGCTATTTTTGTTTGACACGACGACACAACGACACAACGCTGCGACAAAATCAATACCCGTCGTGTCGTGGTGTGAAACCTGGGGCGCGCGGGTGTACGAGGTGGTGGCGGTGGCCGTCGTGTCGCCGTGTCGCCGTGTGAAACCCATTGCTGCCTAAACGTTTTCCCTCTTTTCGCGTTTCAGCCTCATCGTTCACCGCTACACCTCCAGGAATGCTCGGCTTCCGTTTTTCCGACTACAAGCCTGACCCGAACCAGAGTCCGTTCGACAAGCTGTTCAAAATTTTTCAGGAATTGATGCTCTATACTTCGGGCGATGTGCGCGAAGCGTTGGGCTGGCTCACCGAACTCGACAAGGAGTACAAACTCACGGACGATGACTACGGCATGGGCGACTTCATCCGCGATCTGGAAGAGAAAGGCTACATCCGCCGCGACCCCGATGAGCCCGGAGAAGGCGGCATGGGACCGACTTCCAAACTTGAGATCAGCCTGCGGCAAAAAAGCCTCGACGATATTTTCGGCGACCTCAAAAAAGCCAAAAGCGGGCGGCATAACACTGGCTTTATCGGGCGCGGCGATGAGCATACGTCCGACGTGAAGCCGTATGAATTCGGCGACTCGCTCGAACAACTCGCCATCACCAATTCCCTCAAAAACGCCTACATCAACCACGGCATCGAGCAGTTTAGCCTGACGCAGGACGACCTGGAAATCCACGAGACCTATTACCAGAGCCAGATGTCGTCGGTGCTGATGATTGATATTTCGCACTCGATGATCCTCTACGGTGAAGACCGGATCACGCCCGCCAAAAAGGTCGCGCTGGCACTGGCCGAATTCATCCAGACCCGCTTCCCGAAAGACACACTCGACATTCTGGTATTCGGCGACGATGCCTGGCCCATCGAACTCAAAGAAATCCCCTATCTTCAGGTCGGCCCCTACCACACCAACACGGTCGCCGGACTCGAACTGGCGATGGACCTGCTGAAAAAGCGCCGCAACCCCAACAAGCAGATATTTATGATCACCGACGGCAAACCTACCTGCCTCAAGATCGGCAAGAACTACTATAAAAACGCGTTCGGACTGGATCGGAAGATCATCAACCGCTGCCTCAACCTGGCCAACCGCTGCAAAAAGATGGATATTCCGATCACAACTTTTATGATCGCCCGTGATCCGTACCTTGTGCGCTTTGTGGAAGCATTCACACAGACCAACGGCGGCAAAGCGTTTTATTCGTCGCTGCAAGGGCTGGGGTCGTTTGTATTGGAAAGTTACAAAAAGCGGAAACCGAAATAAGGGAAAAATGTACATTCTTCTCATCTCCATTGTTATTGGCCTGTTTGTGGCCATGTTGTTTGTCAACCTCTACTTTCGGGCGAAAGTGCTGAAAGCATACGGTGTGCTGGTGCGCAACAAGGTCCAGTTTGGCGCAGCGCATATTTTTAACCGAAAAAAACTGGAAGAGGAAATACTGCCGCGCTACCCGAAGTTTCGCATTGAAATCGAATCATTTGTGCGCCACATGAAGTTTACCATTCAGATGGCTTCCGTGCTGATCGCGCTGATCACGGTATTCGGAGCGATTCTAATGTATTTCCGCTAAACCCTGCTCACATCGCTCACTCCTCTCCCGCCTCTCCCATGAGAATCGGCCTCCTTGGCGCCGGACACCTCGGCAAAATTCACCTGAAATGTATACTGGCCACCGAATGCTGGCAACTGGCAGGGTTCTACGACCCCGACGACAAAAACGCAGCCGCTGTGATCACGCAGCATGGCATACGCCGCTTTGACACCGTCGCAGCCCTGCTCGCGGAAGTGGACGCGGTGGACATTGTGACGCCAACACCGACGCATTTCGAACTGGCTTCGCAGGCCATGTTCGCGGGCAAGCACGTTTTTGTGGAAAAACCGGTGACCCAGACCGTCGAAGAGGGGCGTCGTTTACTGGAAATCGCTGAGCAACAAGGCGTTAAAGTTCAGGTCGGACATGTGGAGCGCTTCAATCCGGCTTATCTGGCACTGAAAAACATGCTGCTCAACCCGATGTTTATCGAAAGCCACCGGCTGGCCGCCTTTCAACCGCGCGGGACCGATGTGTCTGTTATCCTCGACCTGATGATCCATGACCTGGACCTCGTGTTGCACCTGGTGCAAAGCGAGGTGGCTCATGTCAGTGCCAGCGGGGTAGCCGTGCTGAGTCACACTCCGGACATTGCCAATGCCCGCATCGAGTTTGAGAACGGCTGTGTGGCCAACCTGACCGCCAGCCGCATTTCCCTGAAACAGATGCGGAAGATGCGCCTGTTCCAGCCTGACCATTATATCAGCCTCGATTTTTTGGAGAAAAACGCCCAAATCGTGCGGCTCTACGAGCAAAACGCGCCCAATCTACCGCCGCAGGACGAATTGATGGAGTTCGAGACCTCGGCAGGGAAGAAGTGGCTGCAAATGCAAATGCCGGAAGTGGCACCCGTCAACGCCATCCAGCTTGAACTGGAGATGTTCCATGAAAGCATCGCTGAAGGTACTCAGCCGGAGGTTACACTGCTCGACGGGTTTCGTGCGTTGAAGGTAGCGCATCAGATTTTACATGAAATTGAAACCCGGCTCGCCGCTTTGTCTTAATTTTGTGTCAAATTTGTACAACGGCACGGCCTTTGCAACAATAAGGCAAGTGTATCCCCGTTTTTTTGCCCAATTAATTAACATCGTCATTTTTCAAAATCAATATCATTACAATGAAAAACTGGAAAAAAGTGCTCGCTTTTGCATTCTTCGCCGCTCTGCTCGTCTTGGAAGCCTGCCACCGCGGCTCCGGCTGCCCGGGTGCTGATTTTTAAGCCCAAACGATTTGCTACTGCTCACATGAAAAGAAAAAAGGCGGGATGACCTTCCGCCGTACACTATGCTCAACTGGATTCCGCTCACCTCTGTTCACGAGGTCGAAGCCCTGAAAAATCGCTCCCATGAAATCCCTTGCCTGATTTTCAAACACAGCAATCGTTGCAACGTCAGTGCCATTGCCAAGTACCGTTTAGAAGACGACTGGTCGTTCGAAAGCACTCAAATTGAAGCCTATTTTCTTGATTTGCTTCAATTTAAATCAACTTCGCATTTCGTAGCCGATACTTTTCAGGTATTCCACGAGTCACCACAGGTATTGCTCATTCTCAATGGGCAGTGCGTGTACGATGCCTCACACCTGGATATTTCGGTGGAAGAATTGAAAGAGTCGCTGGCAAGTGTGGAACAAAACAGTGTTTCATAAAGATAGACGATACGCAAAACACCTTAAAACATATTTTAGATCACTTTCAAAGGCGCTGGCGGACACCAGGTGCCTTTTTTTATTGCGGGTATTGAGGCATTTTTTCACCTTTGCCGTCAAAAATGAACACAACCAATACCCTGTTCTTATGATATTCAAAGGCCATAATGGCACACTTACTCTTTTGTTGGTCCTGACGCTCCTGACATCCGCTTGTGTCAAGCCCAAAATTTACCGCGCCGAACTGACCGCCCGACAAGCAGCCGAAGCCCGGGAAACCGTACTCAACCGCGAACTGACTGATCGGAAAGTGGAAACTGCCAATCTCACCAAACAAGTCGGCGACCTCAATCGGAATGTCGGCAATCAGGAAGAAAAAATCCGCTCACTCAATGAAGAACTGGCGGCGCGTATCCGGCAAATGGGCGAATCTGCTGGCAAACTGGCTACTGAAAAAACTGCCCTGGAGCGCGATCTCTCCAATATAAACGGTCAATTGGAACAACGCAATACCACGCTGCAACGCATTTTAAAAGTCCAGCAAGACCGCACAAAGCGGCTTTCCGAACTCGAAAACGCCCTGATCAAATTTTACGCGCCTAAAGCCTCCACAGGCGTGACAGTGAGCGCTTCGGGCGAAACCCTGCTGCTGACGTTGCCCGACGCCGCTTTGTTTGAACCTACCGGCCTGACGCTCAGCACAAATGGCAAGGCGCTGTTGATTCCACTCGCCGAGTTCCTGCTCTCCCGGCCCGACCTCGACGTGGATCTGGTGGGCTATACGGACAATGTGCTCCCGAAAGATAAAACCGTGAAAGATACCTGGGATTGGAGCCTGCTGCGAGCCATCAATATCACCCGGCTGCTCATTTCAGAGTACAATGTGAACGCCAACCAGTTGACCCCGGTCGGACGCGGCGAGTTCTATCCGGTCGCATCCAACGAAACCCCTGAGGGACGTCAGAAAAATCGCCGGACGGTCGTCGTGGTGCGGCCCGTGTTGCCCACAGTACCTGCTGCAGAATGACCTCGGAAGATCAACCTTATAGAACCACAGAGGCATGGAGACACAGAGAAGACGGCAACATCTTCAATTGCCGAAAACCCCAGCCCGAAGCCCCACTTTCAAACCTCAAACTTTCAAACTTTTAAACTCTTCTTTCAACTCCGCCGCCCGCATGAAACACCACATCGTGCCGCAGAGCAGGATATGCCCCAGGTCGAAATAAGTAAACCAGGGCGAAGGGGAATATTTAAAAAGGTGGGGCAGCACCGCCAGCACCGCCAGCCCGATCGCCATCAGGGACATCGCACTGCCCCGATGACGGGTACGACGAAAGAGGTAGGCTTCGAGTAATCCAACCACGATCAACAGATCGAAAGCCGTATGTGCTTCCACGAAGTGGAAACTGAACAAGGAAAGTACAACTACCACTGCTGCAACGAGTTCTACCCAATTCCCAACGGTAAAAAACCGGATCCATGGCGCAGGAACAGCCGTTCGGGCATGTTCGATGGTTGCTTGTGCCAAGGCTGCCGAAGCCAACATGCCCAATATCCAGCCTGGTGCTTTCCAGTAAAATGGAACCAGGTGCAGGAAAGCATGGCCCGCCAACCCGCCAACCAGCGTAGAAAGCCCCATGAGCAGAAAAAATGCGCGGGTCCAGCGGGAGGCAGGGCTATCGGCGGTGGTCCGCCGCAGGCGCTGCCAGGCATATAAACAGACCAGGGTAATGATCAGCGAAGTAAATGCAATCGTAGGTTCTGTAATTCTGGTTCCAGCGATCCAGAGATCCGGCTGAATACGGTTATAGGTCTGTTCTTCCATCGGTGGCAAAGTTAAGGAACGGTGTTGGAATAAAGGTCCAAATTAGGGGAGACGGTTTTGTTGCTGTTGAGGCACGAGGAGGGCGTTTAGTGGTACCTAAGGAACGCGGCACCAATAACTTAGTCATTTGATGCCACCCTTTGTTCCATTATACGGCCTCTATTTTTCTTTAAATAGCCCCACCATTCGCAGAAAAATAGTGTTGTCTGATGAAAAATGGTTGACCTAAAATGACTAAGTTATTGGTGCCGCGTTCCTAAACAACCGATGAGTAACAAAAACAGCGGCAAAACAAGTCCCCCCTACTTTGGGTCTTTATTCCAGCACCGTTCCTAATGGGCGCAGGCGAGAGCCATTCGCAGCACTTTTCTGCTTGTAGGTATCTCGCTAAAATTAGTTTAAAATATCTCGCAAAGGCACAAAGGCGCAGAGATTTGATTCTTAAACCTTTGCGCCTTTGTGCCTTTGCGAGATATTTTTGTAGCAGTACTTATATATTTCCGGCTTTTTCAAAACAAAAAATTTTACTTTTGCACGGTCGCTGCAATTTCAACGGCCTTCCATTCAAACTGTCGCGCATTCAAACGCCTCCTTTCCGCTAAAAAAGTGTCAAAAGATATCGCAAACGAACCCGTTGCCGGCGAAGAGAAAATTGTCGAGAAGGCCTTGCGCCCGAAGTTGCTGGACGACTTCAGCGGGCAGAAAAAAATTGTAGACAACCTGCAGGTGTTCATTCAGGCGGCTCAGCGGCGTGGCGACGCACTCGATCACGTGTTGCTCCACGGTCCTCCAGGACTGGGCAAAACCACGCTGTCGCACATCGTCGCCAACGAACTCGGCGCCGGCTTGAAAATGACCTCGGGCCCGGTACTCGAAAAACCCGGCGACCTGGCCGGCTTGCTGACCAACCTCGATCCCGGCGACGTACTGTTCATTGACGAGATCCACCGACTCAACACCGTGGTCGAAGAGTACCTGTACTCGGCGATGGAAGACTACCGGATTGACATCATGATTGACTCCGGCCCCAATGCCCGCAGCATCCAAATAACGCTTAATCCGTTTACACTCGTGGGCGCGACGACCCGCATGGGATTGCTCACGTCGCCGTTGCGCGCCCGTTTTGGCATCAATTGCCACCTGGATTACTACGATGTACCAACCCTGGAAGGTATCTTGAAACGTTCCGCCGCTATCCTCGAAATTCCGATCAGCGACGACGGCGCTTATGAGATCGCCCGCCGCAGCCGCGGTACCCCGCGCATCGCCAATGCCTTGCTGCGCCGCATCCGCGACTTCGCCCAAATCAAAGGAAACGGTGAAGTGAATCAGGACATCGCCCGCTACGGCCTGGCCGCCCTGGATGTGGATGAAAGCGGCCTCGATGAAATGGACATCCGCATCCTAAACACCATCATCCACAAGTTTAAAGGCGGGCCGGTAGGACTGACCACCATCGGCACCGCAGTAGGCGAAGAGTCCGGCACGATTGAAGAGGTACATGAGCCATTCCTGATCATGGAAGGGTACATTCAACGCACACCGCGCGGGCGCATCGCCACGGAGAAAGCTTATAAACACATCGGAGCAGTGCCGCCAAGGAAGGAAGGGATGTTGTTTTGAAATTTCCTGGCGGGTAATTTTCTGGCGGGTAATTTTTTTACAGGTAATTTTTTTTTCTGCGCGGTTATTCACATCCACAACAACTACCCATCATGCGCCTTATCATCTTTTCGTTGATTCTTCTTGCATTTCAAATCAGCCTCGCCGGCCAAAAAATGCCTCCTCTTCCGAGTGGTGTGCCGAAGGCCGGAAAACGCTCTCTCCTACTCCACCGCCCGCCAACGATACGCGCAGCGACTCGGTGGACATCGTGCATACCAGCATCGAGTTAAATATTGTCAATGCGCCGCAGATCGCAGCGGTATGCAGGCTTTCATTACAGGCGAAAGTGTCGGGCGTAAAAACATTGCGCCTCGACCTGGAGAACCTTACAGCAACGGAAGTGCTCTACAATGATGTGATGCCCCTGCTTTTCAGCCAGAATGGACCCACCCTTTCCATCAACCTGCCCGTGCTGCAACAGGGCCAGACCAACGAGGTGAAAATCAAATATTCCGGTACGCCCAAAACGGATGCAAGCGGTTGGGGCGGCGTGTATAACCAAAGCGGCTACACCTACAACCTGGGCGTGGGATTCGCTGCCGACCCGCACTCTTTCGGACGGGCATGGTTCCCTTGCTTCGATAATTTTGTGGAACGCAGCACATTTGAAGTCACCGTCACAGCGCCTGCTGCAAAACCTTCCTTCTGCAACGGCTATCTGGCGAACGAAACGATCGCCAACGGTCAAAACATCCGAACCTGGAAAATTGATCAGCCCATTCCAGCCTATCTGGCTTGTTTTGCCGCCGGCCCCTACACGTCCTGGAAACGCACAATGACAGGTGTCAACGGCCCCATCCCGGTCGACATCGCCGCTGCTGCCAGCGATACCAACAAGGTGAGAAACACGTTCAAAAATTTGCAAAAAGCCGTAGAAGCCTATGAGCACTGGTATGGCCCCTACCGCTGGAATAAGATCGGCTACTCCCTCGTGCCGTTCAACTCCGGGGCGATGGAACACGCCACCAACATTGCCATCATGCGCTCGGCCATTGACGGCTCTCTCGGGTTCGAAACGTTGTGGGCGCATGAACTTAGCCACCACTGGTGGGGCGATCTGGCCACTTGCAGCACTGCCGAAGATATGTGGCTCAACGAGGGCTGGGCTTCCTATTCCGAGCATTTATTCACAGAATGGGTGTACGGCCGGCAGAAGTACATAGAAGCCGTGCGCGACAACTTCCTGACCGTGCTGCAAAGTGCTCATGTCAACGAAGGCGGTTACCTGGCGGTGTCGGGCATTCCGCACAGCATCACGTATGGCGACCACGTCTATCACAAAGGAGCCGTCGTAGCGCACAACTTGCGGGCGTACCTGGGCGATTCACTGTTTCGGGTGGGCCTTCGCGAAGCGATGGAGACTACACAATTCACAGACTGGAGCAGTGCTGATTTTCGCGACAAACTGACGGCTGCGACGGGTCGCGATATGACCGCTTTTTTTGAGAACTGGGTGTTCGAAGGCGGCTTCCCACATTTTTCGGTGGACTCTTTTCAACTGGAGTTTTCTCCCATCGATGCTCCCACAAGGTGTCGTATTTTTGTGAAACAAAAACTGCGCGGCACTACTAAATTCCACCAAAATGTGCCTTTGGAATTTACATTTGTTGATCAAAGCCACCAGCGGCAACACCGTTCGACAGTTGTTTCGGGAGAAAATTCCGAAGTGGTGTTTGAGTTTGCCGCCTGGAGCGGCTTTATCCCGAAATACGTCTGGGTCAATACCAACATGCTGCTCACGCTTGCCCGCAGCGAACAGGAACGGGTGGTAAAAACGACCGGCCCTCAAAGTTTTTCATTGGCAAAATTCAGCGTGAATGCAACCATCGTCCCCGACTCCGCCCTGATACGCGTCGAACACAACTTCGTCATGCCTGACACCGAAGGAGCGGCCAATCCATTGAACTTCAAACTCAGTAACCGGTACTGGACCGTAGCAGGCGATATGCCCTCCGGATTTGTGGCATCTGCAACTGTATTCTACGACGGGCGCGGACAAGTGGATCAACTCGACACCGAATTATTTGCCCAAACCAGCCCTTCGGAAGACAGCGTGTTGCTCGCCTGGCGCCCGGCGCCCGGCCAACCCTGGCAGGAGTATCCTACTTATCTGAAAAACAAGTTGAGTTCGCCGACCGACCGCTACGGCTCAATCCGGATTGACAACCTGCGCCTCGGTCAGTATGCCATCGCAAAGGGAAAATCAACTGTCCCGACGAATGAACCTACGCGCGGTTATATGGAATTGACCATATCCCCCAACCCAACTGACAGCGCCATTCAACTTACTGCCCCAGAGCCTTTTGATCGCATATTGTTGATGAATACAGAAGGCAAAAAGATTCGGGAATGGTCTTTGCAGCGCGTGACTTCAACCACAATTGACGTAAAAGATGTTCCTGCCGGCTCCTACTGGTTGGTGGCGCTGGGCAAAGCCCAGCATGGAGCGGCCGGAATCATTGTTCAACATTGAAATTCCGACCATTGGCATACTTTCTGCCATTCTTTCTTTTCTATTTACATTGTTCTATGAGAAACTACAAACGCCTGCTTTCACCTGCATTCCTACTTACCCCATTTCTGCTGTCTGCGACCCTGGCCTGGCCGCAAACTGCCGTCAAATCTAAACCCATTATCAAGGCCGTTCAGTCTGCGGAAACCAGGACTATGATTGATTTGCCGACCAAAGTGAAAGAAGCGGCGCAGATCATATCGGATTCCTTCGGGACGCCCGTTGATCTGGTCGAAACTTTTATGCGGGAAGCCTTGTGGCTTCAAAAAAATGAAAAAGTACCGGCTGTTGCTTTTGTGGGACTCGCCATCCTGGAATCTGCGGGTTTTTCCAGCGAACTTTACCAAAAAGCACAAAACCCATTTGGCATGAAGGCCAAAAAGCCGCTTTGGACCGGACCGATCCACAAAATGTGGCACGAGGGCCAGATGACCGATTTTCGGAAATACGATACGCCGCGCGCTGCCGTCCAGGATTTCGCCAAGTTTTTGCGCGGCCGCAAGTGGTTCCGCGATGCCTTTCAATGCAAAGCCGACGACTACAGCTGCTTCCTTGACAAGATGATGGCCGACGCCAAAAAGCAGGAGCCCGGTTATGCCCGCGACCCGGAATGGGGGAATAAAATCCGTCGGGTGATCGTGAAATATAAACTGGAATCGTTGAACGGGATGTAATGCTGTATGGCCAAGTATTGCCACTAAGGAACGGGCAAATAATAACTTGTAAGTTTCAGATAGATTGGTTTTTGCTCAGATGGGCTATCTTTTTGAGCGAATAGTGGGGCTATTTAATCAAAAAGATGGGTCATCTGGGTGAAAAGAAAGCAT
>Ga0163147_10005811_pt1 | contig 14793 bp, 14 predicted proteins | sample OliLakLV19MP6G1_FD_148597 | JGI IMG/M metagenome (GOLD analysis project Ga0163147, IMG submission 148597) | Freshwater microbial mat bacterial communities from Lake Vanda, McMurdo Dry Valleys, Antarctica- Oligotrophic Lake LV.19.MP6.G1 | ecosystem: Environmental > Aquatic > Freshwater > Lake >...
ACGCGATCTGTACTGTTTATCGCCAGAAGCATTCTAAACGGTTCAGGAAAGACCAGCAAGTCACAATAAAAAAACCCATCCGGTCTATTGGAAGGGCTTAAGTGCTGGGGAGGATTGGATCACATTCGAACATCATTCTCCCCGTGAAACCGTTCAATTCCTCAACTGTTTACCATTTCCTCAACGCGAATCACTAGCGCCATTCATAACGAACCCAAACTAAATCGGCTTTTGCGGTGAAAGGGAGAGGTAGCCGCCCTTTAGTTGGGGTAACTTGAGGCACAGTTTATATCAATTTACTTCACTCACCTTACGCAGGGTATCAGTTTGACCCCCACCCCGCTCGCTGCGCTCGCCTCCCTCCCCCGAATTCAGGGGAGGGCGCAAACACGAGTCTGCTTGCTCCCCTCCTCGAATTCGGGGAGGGGTCGAGGGTGGGGTCAGAAATAACGATCTGCGTAAGGTGAGCTGATAAATATACGAAAGATTTTTATGTTATGGATCATGAAGAAGTCTCGATTCGACTAGTTTATGGAGAGCAGAATCAGAATTGACATAAAATAGGAGGAGCGTACTTGGTCAGCCAGTCAAATGGAAACAGGGGTGTCAGACAGATACTCCAGAAAGGCGTGTTTGAGCGTGCTGAAGTCAAAGAAGGTATGGTTCCTGCGCCAACAGCTTGCAGTCGCTCGCCGTCGTCAGAAACGCGCATAACAAGCTCTAGACCGAGTGGCGACTGACCAGCTCGCACTCGATCTGCTGCTGCACAGGCGTGAGAGGCAATCCCGGCGACGACAACAGGTACTCAGCCGCCCACTTGCCCATCTCGTAATGCGGAAGCTGAACGCTTGTGAGCTGTGGATACATCGACTCGCAGATCGAAGTCTGGTTGTCGAAACCGACGACGGCGACATCATCTGGAACGTGCAGACCGAGCGACATCACCCCTTGATAGCAACCGACCGCCGTTCGGTCATTGCCGCAGAAGATCGCCGTCGGCGGATCGGGATGCTTCATCAGTTCGAGCGCAAGTTGATGGTTGGTGTGCGGGCGCTGATCGGTGTAGTACAGCAGCGACTCGTCGAAGCGGACGCCGAATTCCTCGTGCGCCCGCTTGAAGCCTTTCAGCCGTCCCAGAGACGCGGGCAGTGGGGCAATCGGCGACCCCCATGCCCGGTCGAGATTGATGAAACCAATGCGCGTGTGCCCCTGTTCCAGCAGGGCACACGCCGCGTTATAGCCGCCGGAAGCTTCATCGGGGACGACGGACGGCAGCCAGCGATCTTTCGCATAGCAGTTGGCGAGCACAACCGGAATGCGCGCCATTTGCGGCGGCAGTTCGACCTCGCGGTGAAACATTGTCGCGTAGATGATGCCCTCGACGCGCCGCTCAATCAACACTTCCAGCGACGACTGTGTGGTCTCAAAATCGTAGCCCGCGCTGATGACGAGCAGCACTTTGCCATGCTGGCGCAGCGTCTCCTGCGCGCCACGAATGATGTCGACCAGATAGGGCGTCGTCGTCACTTCGTCCGTCTCGAAACCCACCATATTCGACGTTTCAGTGCGCATGTGCCGTGCGCTGTAGTTGGGGCTGTAGTTCAGCCTCTCGATCACCTCAAGCACACGTGCGCGCGTTTCGTCACTGACCGCTGGATGATTGTTCAGTACGCGAGACACCGTTCCGCGACTCACTTCGGCAAGGCGAGCAATATCTTCAATAGTGGGTTTGTGACTCATGCTGCTATCCTATCACTAAACTATAGGGCGATACTAAAACCCATTTTAGGTAACTCATCCAATAACGCCTAATCCTATTGCAATTTCAAAAAGATGATGTTATTGTTTTTTATAGTTGTGTGATCGATCCCACACGATAGAAAGGTGAAGCGATCTTGGCAGAACTTATTCAGCCTGCTAGACAACAAGCCTCCATTATCCGCCGTCAGCTCGCCGCTGATGCACAGCGCCCGCGCTTTCATTTTCTGCCCCCTTCTAACTGGATGAACGATCCGAACGGGTTTATTCAGTGGGACGGCACCTATCATCTGTTTTACCAGCATAATCCGAATGCCGCCGTTTGGGGCGATATGCATTGGGGTCACGCGACCAGTCCGGACTTGATCCACTGGGGCGACCTCCCTATAGCCATCGCGCCGACGCCGGGAACTTACGATGAATCCGGGATCTTTTCCGGCTGCACGGTGAACCATGACGGTATACCGACCGTCTTTTATACGGCGACGCGCGGCGCGCACTGCGAAATTCAGACACAGGCGATGGCGACGAGCGCCGACGGTCTGCTGACATGGACGAAATATCCCGGCAGCCCTGTCATCCGCGAAGTTCCGCCCGAATCCGGTCAAACGCGCGACTTCCGCGATCCCTATGTCTGGAAAGAGGATGATGCGTGGTATATGGTGCTTGGTTCGCGCATTCAGGATGTCGGCGGCGCGATATTTCTCTACCGCTCGTCCAATCTGGTCGATTGGGAATATCTGCATCCCCTGCTCATTGGCGACATCAAGCACAATGGTACGATCTGGGAATGCCCGAACTTCTTCAAACTGGATGACGAATGGGTGCTGCTCATCTCGACGCACACGGGCGCGCTGACCGACACCGTGATCTACTTCGTCGGCAGCTACGAAAATCACAAGTTCACGCCTGTCTACGAAGGTGTGCTGGACTACGGAAGCCTGTATGCGCCGCTCTCCACGTGCGACGATCAGGATCGGCGCGTACTGTTCGGCTGGATACGCGAAGAGCGCCCGAACAGCGAACTGCTTAAGGCGGGTTGGGCGGGCGTCCAATCGATCCCGCGTGTGCTGACACTCGATGCCGATCATCGTGTGCATATGACCCCTGTCCCGGCGCTGACGACCCTGCGCGGGCAGCACCACCACCTTGAGGCAGTACCACTGCCGAGTTCGGCATCGGTCGCCGTGAACGGTGCCGCGCTGGACATCGAAGCGCAGTTCGCGCCGCAGTTCGGCGGCACATGCGGGATCGCCTTCGTTTACTCGCCCGCCACTCAGGAAAAAATCGAGATCGTGTACGACGCCGGGGCGCAGCAGTTGGTCGTCCAGCAGGCGGTGCGCGACGCAGAGGGCGCGCTCATCACGAAAACCCGGCAGGCACAGCACACCGTCGATCAAACGCTGCGTTTGCGCGTCCTCGTCGATGGCTCGGTCGTCGAAATCATCGCGGACGAAAAAACCAGCCTCACCAGCCGCGTCTATGCGTCGGCACTTGCCGACAGCTCGGTTCAGCTTGTCGGATCTGCTGCTGAACTGCGCGTGCTGGATATTTGGGAAATGCCGTCTATCTGGCAATGAAGCCAGCTTAATAGGTTTTGGGGAGGTCGACGCTTATATTGTGAAGGTTCGCCTAGTCGTTTATCTTAATTGAAGGAGCTTAAAATGACTGACAAGATTAGCCGTCGTGATTTACTTAAGATGATTGGTGTCAGCGCCGTTGCCGCTGGCGTCGCCGCTGCACCGCTGGTCAAGGTCTTCGCCCGCCCCGCCGGTCAGGACGCCGTTACCCTGCGTTTCCAAGAAAATGCGGACGATTATGCAGCGGTCGTGGCCGCGTTCAATGAACTGTTCCCGAACGTCACCATCGAATTTGTTAACGTTACTGGCGTCGATCACGCCGAAATCGCCAGCAAAATTCTGGCACAACTTGCCGCCGGGACGCCGGTCAACATCGGCTACGCGGCGACGGAAGCGACGCAGCTTTACGCAGGTGAAGGTCTCGCAATGTCGCTGACCGAACGTGCGCTGGCAGATTCGGCTGAAATGGCGGATTACTTCGCCGATGTCAGCCCGACGCTGATCGAAGGCATGATGTACGAAGGTGATCTGTACCAACTGCCGCGTGACTTCAACGCCGCGCACATCTATTTCAACAAGTCGCTGCTCGAAGAAGCAGGCATCGAGGTTCCCGGTGAAGAATGGACTAAGGATGATTTCCTCGCTATCGCGCAGGCGACGACCGGCATCGGACCGGACAGCGACAGCTTCGGCTACGGCTGGACGAACCGTCTGTGGGGCAGTTGGACGCCCTGGTTCTTCGTCAATAATACCAACCTGCTGACCGAAGAACGCGCCCCCGGTGGCGAAGCGATCTGGTCGACGTTCTATGCAGATCAACCGCTCGCAGAGGGTCGCGGCGGCGGATGGCGCTGGCCCGCGCCGCAGGCGAATAACCCCGACATGGTGGAAGCCCTCGAATTTGTCGTCGGCTTGACCGATGCGGGTCTGACCCCGCAGGTCGAAATCGGCGGCGGCGACCGGTTGCAGGGCTTCTTCGTCAGCAACAAGCTGGCGATGACCATCGCGGGCGGCTTCTGGGCTGGCTCGCTGAACAATGCAGGCATGGAACCCGGTTCGTTTGAAGTGCAGTATTTCCCGGCGTGGAAATCGCAGCGTCACCAGTTCGGCACAGGCGGCGCATGGATTCTCAACGGCGGTGGCGGCGAAGATGCGGCGTGGGAATTCCTGAAGTTCAATTCGCGCGTCGAAACAATGCTGATGATTCCGTGGATGGCGAATGCCTCGACCACCCCTGTCCGTCGTTCGATGAATACGGCAGAATATTGGGGGCAGACGGGCATGGAGAACTGGCACGTGTTCTATGACGCACTTGATCAGCGCCCGGACACCGCCCCCATTCCCGCTCCGGTCTTCTCGATTGAGATGACCAACATCTATACCCGCTTCACCAGCCTTGCCACCAGCGGCGAAATGACCCCGCAGGCGGCACTGGACGGGATGCAGGCAGAACTCGAAGCTCTGTACGCTCGTAACTAAGCGTCCAAAACTCAGTCTATGTTGGGGAGCTGACTACAGTTCCCCAACCAACTCAGAGAGAGGTGGGTATGGTTTCTAAGACCGCAACTCAACCGCCGCAGCGCAATATCATCAGGCGGTGGTTGGCGGCAGACACATTAAGTGGTATCAAACGGCAGCGAGCTATACTCGGCTACCTTTTTCTACTGCCTACTATCATCGGACTGGTGGTATTCATCGTCGGACCCATGATTGGTTCGCTGGCTTTAAGTCTCTATAAATGGAATGTTTTTCGACCGCCGGAATTTATTGGCTTAGATAATTTTGAGCGCCTGTTCTCGGATGCGCGCATTCTGGTCGGCTACCGAAATACTGCCATCCTTGTCGTGATGACGGTGAGTCTGCTCGAAGTGCTGGCATTCACGCTGGCGATGCTGGTACATAAAATCAGCAATCGTTTTCTTTCAACCTTTTTCCGAACTGCCTATTTTCTGCCCGTGCTGCTTTCCGGCGCGGCGACTGCCGTCACCCTCGGCTACTTGTTTCACTACGATTTCGGTGTGATCAACTACTATCTGGGGATGATCGGCATCGAGAAGATCAAATGGCTGATCTCCAGCGATGTCGTCCTAATAGCGATTGCCCTGACGACTGTGTGGCGCAATCTCGGCTTCACGTTCATCATCTATCTGGGCGGGATCGCTAGCCTGCCGACTGAAGTGTTGGAAGCGGCGGAAGTCGATGGCGCACGTGGATTGCAGCGGATCACCCGCATCATTCTGCCCCTGCTCAGCCCGACTATCCTGTTTGCCTCCGTGACCGACATCATCAAGATGCTGCAATTCTTCGATGAGCCGTTCATCATGACGCGCGGCGGTCCCGGCGACTCCAGCCGAACGGTTGTGATGATGATGTACGAATCTGGTTTCGGCAATCTGGAATTCGGCTACGCTTCTGCAATTGCGCTTTCGTTATTCATCGTCATCCTCGGCGTGACTGGCGTGCAGTTCTATCTCAGCAAACGTTGGGTCTTCTACCGCTAACGAGGAGAGAAAACATGACTTCCTCAAATGTAATGTCCGCGCCCGTTGGGCGCACATCCTCGCGTCGCGGTTTCGCCTGGTATCAGAAACAGTTCGGGCGCACGGTGTCGATGGCGTTCTTGATCTTCATGGCAATGCTGACACTCATGCCGTTTCTGTGGGTCGTCTCGACCTCACTGCGCAGCCCCGCACAGTCGTTCAACCTGCCGCCGCAGTGGATTCCGGTGGATATGGATTTCAGCAACTACGCGCGCGTGTTTGAGGAAATCCCGTTCTGGCAGCAGATGGGAAACAGCTTCTTCATCACGTTAGCGGTGGTCTTCGGTCAATTGGCGACGGCATCGCTGGCAGGCTACGCCTTCGCGCGCCTGAAATTCCCCGGACGCAACATTCTATTCTGGGTTGTGCTGGCGACGATGATGATCCCCGGTCAGGCGACGATTATCCCGGTCTTCATCGTGATCTCGCGTGTCCTCGGCTTGACCGATACGCTCGGCGCGCTGATCTATCCGGGGTTGGCGACTGCCTTCGGCACGTTCCTGCTGCGCCAGTACTTCATGGGCATTCCCGATGATTTCGAGGAAGCCGCCCTAGTCGAAGGCGCGAATCAGTGGCAAATCTTCCGCAAGATTTATTTCCCGCTGGCGTCTCCCGGCATGGCGATTCTTGCCGTGCTGACCTTCAACGCCAAATGGAACGATTATTTTACGCCGCTGATCTTCATGAGCACCAAAGAACGTTTCCCGATCACGCTCGGCATTGTCGATCTACAAGGTTATATGGCGACGGGCAGTATCTCCGTCGTGCTGGCGGGGATCGTCCTTTCGACCATTCCGGTCATCATCATCTACGTCTTGGGGCAACGTTACCTCGTTGAAGGCTTGATGATGGGCGGCGTCAAAGGTTAAATTATGAAAGCCAAGCAGAAACCGGGAGTGGTGTTTCAACCGCAGGTGCATCTCACCTTGCAACGCGGCATTCATCAGATGGTGAGTGCCATCCGACCGACGTTGGGACCTCTGGGCGGCGGCGTGGTGATCGATCACTTGAACGACACAAAACCGCTGCCGGAATTTCTCGAAGATGGCGGTGTGATCGCACGGCGCATCATCGAACTGGGCGACCGCGACGAGGATGTAGGCGCAATGCTGGTGCGCTCCATGCTCATCCGCCAGCACGAACGCATCGGTGACGGCACGGCGACCACTGCCGTGCTGTTCGAGGCGATTTTCAACGGCGGATTGCGTTACATCGCCGCCGGGGGGAGCGCCATGCAGTTCCGTCGTCACCTTGAACGCGCGCTCCCCCTCGTCCTCGATGCGCTGGATGACATGACTTTCCCGCTTGAAGGTCATGACGCGCTCACGAGCATGGCGCTGTCGCTGTGCAACGATGAAGAACTCGCGGGATTTATGGGCGAGAGCTTCGATCTATTGGGCGAATATGGACGTTTGGCGATCCGCGAGGGGTACGGACGCCGGATGCTGCGCGAATACGTCGAAGGCAGCCACTTTTACGCGGGTGCTGCCGCGCGCGCACTGCTCCCTGAAGACGCCGAAGCGACTCTGCGCTTGGAGACTCCGGCGGTCTTCCTGTGCGATCTCACCATCGAAGATCACCGCGCGCTGTTTCCCGTCCTGCAAGCGGCAAACGCCGCCAACGTCAGCGGACTGGTGATCGTTGCGCGCAATCTGTCTGAGAAGGCGGTTTCGCTGCTCGTGGCGCACAACCGCCTGAATAAGTTCAAGGTCATCGCCGTCAAGCTGCCGGGGTTGAACCCCGAAGATCGCATGGGGGCGCTCGAAGACCTCAGCCTGATGACTGGCGCATCCCCCGTGCTTGAGGTCACCGGAGCCATGCTGGAAAACGTGACCGCCAAACAGTTCGGCGCGGTGCGGCGCTTCTGGGCGACCGTGCATGAATTCGGTTTCGTTGGCGGGCGCGGCGATCCGCGCAGGATGCGCGAACATCTGCGCCGCTTGAAGACGCGCGCGCGCATGGCACCTGATGTTGAGGATCGCAAGCATCTACAAGATCGAATCGGCGCAATGCTCGGTGGATCGCTCACGCTGTGGCTCGGCGGCTTCTCAGAACCGGAGATCAAGATGCGCAAGGCGCTGGCGGAACGTACCGCGCTGGCGCTGCGATCTGCCATTGAAGAAGGCGTCGTGCCGGGGGGTGGAATTGCCCACCTCAACTGTCGAAAAGTGCTGGCGGCACATTCGGCGCAAGACGCCGACGAGCGCGCCGCCTACCGCGTCTTGATCGAGGCGCTGGCAGAACCCGCGCGCACGATTTTTCGTAACGCGGGCTGTGATCCTGGCGAGATCATGGGCAAACTGATGCACGCGGATGTGAACAACGTATTCGACGTGATGACCCATCAAATGGTCGATGCGCGGGTAGCAGGTATTGTGGATAGCACCGCCGTTCTCAAGGCGAGTTTGCGCAATGCAGTCAGCACGGCGGCGCTGGCGCTGACCATCGATTCGGTGGTGCATCTGGCACGGCCGGAAATGGTAGGTACGCCGAAATGACTCTCGAACTTCCCTCCACGCTCACGTCAGATGCGGTCTACGCGCTGGCAGGTACGACCGATTTTCTCTACGCAGCGCGCGCGTCCGGTTTGTGCCGCTCTCCCGACGGTGGCGCGACGTGGCAGAGCGCTTTCGCGTCGCTGGATCGGTCAGAGGCGCTGACCGCTGTCTCGGTTGCGGCATTGGGTCAGACCGTTTTCGCCGGGGTCAAGGGTGCGGTACTGCGCTCCGACGATTCGGGCGAAAGCTGGCACGTCGCCGCGCTCCCTTCCCCGCCGCCGCTGATCGGCGCGCTGGCGATTTCACCCGCTTTTCGCGATGACGGCGTCGTGATCGCGGGTACGCCGGAAGACGGTGTATTTGTCTCAACCGATCGGGGCAGCACCTGGATTCCGTGGAATTTCGGGCTGATCGATCTGGCGGTCTACACGATCGCTGTCTCCCCGGATTTCGCATGCGATCATATGGTCTTCGCGGGGACGGAAAGCGGTGTCTTCCGCAGCAGCAGCGGCGGACGCGGCTGGAAGGAAACTTCATTCCCAATGGATGCCGCCCCCGTGCTGAGTCTCACCCTATCGGCGGGCGGGCTGCTGTATGCGGGCACGGAAACGCACGGGCTGTTCGTCTCTGACGATTTTGGCGCAACATGGCACGGACTGAAAACCGACGCGCCCTCGACGCCAATCCACGCGATTCATGTGACAACCGAGCCAGCACCAATCCTGTTCGTGCTGCTGGAAGATAGTCTGATGTGGTCAACGGACGCAGGTTCCTCGTGGAGACGAAGTCAAGCCTCTGCCAGGTTCATACACTCGGCAATAACGATGAGCGCTCATCCCATTGACCGGGGCAGCGTTCTCGTCGGGTTTGCCAGTGGAGAAATCGTGACCTTCACACCCTGAGAGGGGTTCAACCATGTTGAAAATTCGTTTGACCTTTGTTCTGTTCGTCCTACTGTTAATTCTCATACCCGGTACAATGTCCATGCAGAACAGTCTGGTATATCAAGAGCCATTCCGCCCGCAGTATCATTATTCACCGCCGCAGGCGTGGATGAATGATCCGAACGGGATGGTCTATTTCGAGGGTGAGTATCACCTCTTTTATCAGCACAACCCGGATGATGTCGTCTGGGGTCCCATGCATTGGGGTCACGCGGTGTCCACCGATCTAGTCCACTGGGAGACACTGCCGATCGCCCTGTACCCCGACGACAACGGCACCATTTTTTCGGGCTGCGTGGTCATCGACGAGAACAACACCGCCGGATTCGGCGCGAACGCGATGGTCGCGGTCTATTCCTACGACGTGCAGACGCAGGGCGTCGCCTACAGCACCGATCGCGGGCGCACATGGACGAAATACGAAGGCAACCCGGTGCTCCCCGCCCTCGCGCCGGATTTCCGCGACCCGAAAGTGATCTGGCACGAACCGACTCAGCAGTGGGTCATGGTAATTTCGGCAGGGCGCGAAGTGCGGTTCTTCACATCGCCAAACCTGCGCGATTGGACGTATGCCAGCAGCTTCTCGGCGGGACACATCGTAGCGACTTGGGAAGTCCCTGATCTGTTCCCGCTTGAGATTGACGGTGAAACCAGGTGGGTGCTGGTGGTCAGCGTGGGCGCGCTTGCCCCGGCAGGTGGAAGCGGCACTCAGTATTTCATCGGCACGTTTGATGGAATGGTGTTCATCAACGACAACTATCCCAGCACAACCCTCTGGTTGGATTACGGCGCGGACAATTACGCCGGTACGACGTGGAGCAATGAACCCAACGGAAAGCGCATTTTCATCGGCTGGATGAACAATTGGACGTATGCCAATTCGATCCCGACCTCGACGTGGCGCGGTGCAGCCACCCTTCCACGCGAATTCCGACTGGTGCGCACTCTGGAAGGCATCCGGTTGGCGCAAACGCCGGTCGCCGCGCTTGAGAATCTGAGGACTCTGATCGGTACATGGGACAACCTGACCGTATCCGGTGAACACATCCTCGATGATATCGGGGGACGCACGCTCGAAATCATTGCCGAGATCGAACCAAACGCAGCCGATCGCTGGGGTCTAGTGGTGCAGCGTGGCGAGAATGCCGGAACGCACATCGTCTACAACCCCGCGCGTTCCAGTCTGCTCATCAGCCGTACCGACACGATTGATTCGGGCTATATCCCCAACTTCACCCCGGCATTCGGCGCGCCGCTCGACCTGAATGGTCAACCGCTGCGTTTGCGCATCTTCGTCGATGAGTCGTCGGTCGAAGTCTTCGCTCAGGATGGTCTCATCTCGCTCACCGCGCAGACGTTTGTCGATCCGGCGGCGAATGGGCTGGCGTTCTTCGCCAATAACGGCGACATCACCGTGACACATCTCGAAGTTTACGCCCTGGAAAGTATCTGGTCAGAAACGCCGTGAGATGAACGCCTATCCCAAATCGATTCAATCCCTCCTCAATCGTATAGTGGAGGGATTCCGGCATATCCTTGGCGGTAATCTGGTTGGCATCTACCTGCATGGCTCGCTGGCAATGGGCGGGTTTAATCCGCGCACGAGCGACATCGATTTTCTCATCGTCCTCAAAGCGCCGCTGAAGCCTGAGACGCACGATCCGAATCATTGATCTCACGCTTGAGCTGGCACAGGATGCACCGCAAAAAGGGCTGGAATTCAGCATCGTCCTCAAGCGGGATGCGCAGCATTTCAGCCATCCCGCGCCGTTCGAGTTCCACTACGTGCGTGACTGGCATGAACGTCTGGTGGCGCAAACGATCGAGTTTGGCACACGAAACGATCCCGATCTCGCCGCCCATTTTGTCATCACGCGAACACGTGGTGTGTCTCTGTTCGGCGCACCGATCAATGTAGTTTTCGGCGATGTGCCTGTGGCGGATTACTGGGCGTCGATCAAGTCCGATGCGGCGGACATCCTCGATAACATCACGTTCAACCCGGTCTACAGTATTCTCAACTTGTGCCGGGTGCTGGCTTATAAGCAGGCGAAGCTGATCATGTCAAAAGTCGAGGGTGCGGCATGGGCGTTCGAGCATCTCCCAACGCAGTTTCACCGGCTTATCACTCAGGCGCTGGATATTTATCAGAGTCCCATCGCTACGCCGATCCAGTGGAACGAGCCAGAATTGATCGCCTTTGGCACGCACGCCCAAACCGTGTTATTCGGGTAACGGCTGGGGTTCAGTTCCAGACCGAATCCAGTTTCCACGCCTGTAAATCCGTCAACCGCGCGCTACCGCCCTCTGAGAACAATTCGATCCGGGTGCTGTCCGCACTTGGGAACATTACGGCAGACATCGAAACTGCGCCATCATTGGCGAAAACTTCCACCAACGATTGATCGACGTAGATGTGCAAACGGACAAACCTGTCTTGGGATTGCAGCGGCGCGGTGACGTACTGGGCGAAATCAGGGACGACGCTGGCGTTTTCCGGCTGAGTGCGGTATGAACAGTTCGCCCGTGCTGGCGTCATATCCAACCGATACACCGTAGCGTCCGTTAACCGCCAGACGCAGTCCGAATTTCGCCGCTGGATCGGTGATAGCGAAAACCGCTTCGATTTCGTAGGTGTTACGAGTAGGGCTGAATTCCGTTAGCGGGCGGTCGGCACGAAGTTGGCATATTCCCGGTTGCCCAGCCATGCCATGAGGATAGTTCGGTTCTCTACTTCATCGTAATCGCGATACGTGCGCGCGGCGTAGTAATCGGGACCGTAGTCCAGCCAGTTGGGATCGTCGCCGTTGGCTTCTGGATCAATTGTGAAGCGGGTGCCATCCCAATCGCCGATGAAATACTGTACATGATTCGGACCCATTCCGCACAGCAGCACCCACCGTCGGTTATTCGGGTCGCCGTCGACAAGCAGTTGGAACAAATCGGGGACTTCCCAAGTTCCTTGTGTCGCGCCGACCCCGCCAAAATCGCTCAGGTGTTGCTACAGCTTCATGTCGGGCGATTCATAGAAGCTCACCTGACGCTGCTCAGGCAGGGCGATGATCATCAGCCAGCGCTGGTTCTCCTCGTCCCACCACACCTGCGGATCGCGAAACATCGTTTCCGCCGAATCGAGGACAGGATTTCCCTCGTAGTATTCGAATATGGTTTCGTCAAGGCTGATCGACAAGCCCTGTGCTTCCTCGCCGTTCGCCCGATCGTGCAAGGTGTAGATCGCGATCATCGGCGCTTCGTCGCCCTGCGCGAATCCAGCCGTATTCTGCTCGTCCACCACGACCGAACCGGAGAAATAATCGAACGAACCATCTGCCCCCACCAGAAGACGTGATACGTGCCGTTGTAGCGCACCATACCATTGGGATCGCCAAGCCAGCCGCTCTGCGCCGAAAAGTGACACTGCGGGCGGTACGACTCGCTATAATCCGTTTGGGCGGAGGTGCTGTGTATCGCGTTCATGGCGAATCCAATCAGCACAAGCAACGCGACCCCCATCGACCAGCGCATAAACCGTCCCGCAACATCCATCAGACACAATACTCAAATTCATTGGGAGTAGTATATCATGCAGTACTTTAAACCCGAATCCCCCTATTTCGTAGGCGACTGTATGCCTTTCTTTCATGGCGGAACGTTCCATTTGTATTATCTGGCGGACGAAAACCATCATCAGGCAAAGGGTGGACTCGGCGGTCATCAATGGGCACATGCATCCAGTACCGACCTGATTCAGTGGAATCACCACCCTCTGGCGATCCCATGTACTGAAGAATGGGAAGGTTCGATCTGCACAGGCTCAGTCTTTTATCATGATGGCACCTTCTACGGCTTCTACGCGACGCGTTTCCTGGATCGAACCGAAAAACTCAGTCTGGCGCTAAGCAATGACGGGATTACGTTCGCCAAGACGCAGCCCAACCCGTTTGCCGTGCCACCGGAGGGCTATCGTCCTCAGCATTTCCGCGATCCGTTTGTCTTTGTGGATGAAACGACGGGCGAGTTCAATATGCTGGTCACAGCGGCACTGGCGGATTATCCCCTGGATGGACGTGGCGGTTGTTTGCTGCGTTTCACCTCACAAGATTTGCGGCACTGGGAGGTTGCAGAGCCATTTCACATTCCCGGTGGACCACCGGGCTATCCTTCCATCCCCGAATGTCCGGATTACTTCTTCTGGAACGGCTGGTACTACCTGATTTTCGGTCTGGATGGCATCGCCCATTATCGGATGTCGACGCAACCATTTGGTCCTTGGTTGCGTCCCGCGGTGGATACCTTCGACGGCTCACGACTTGCCATTGTGATGAAAACCGCCGCGTTCACGGGCAACCGCCGAATCGGGGTGGCATTCCTAGCGTCGCGCAAGGAGGATAAAGACGACGGCGAGCGCATGTACGCGGGCAGCACCCTTTTTCGCGAGATCACCCAGAACGCCGACGGCACGTTAGGGACAAAATTTCCGCCCGAGATGTATCCTGCGCCCGACACGGTGTTTGCTCTCCCCTGCACGCCCCTGACACCTGGCGCGTCAGGCAGCGCGAAGAGCATCACGCTCAGGGCGATTGAAGGGCTTGAGGTAGCCGCGATTGATCAGGTTCCACATAATGTGCAGATCAGGATGGACGTAGAACCCACCGCACTGTCGGCTGATTTTGGACTGTGGTTGCGCGGTTCAGGCAGTTTCGAAAACGGCTACCAGATGCACTTTCTGCCCTATGAGCAGAAGGTTACGTTGAATCAGCAGGCGATAACCTCGGTGGATGGCTTAGATCGTCCTTTCTCGTTAGAAATCATCCTCAAAGACGACATCATCGACGTGTGCCTTGACCAGCGCCGGTGCTTGATTGACCGCTGTCCTGAACGAACGGGTAGTCGGCTGTTTTTCTTCTGTCATAACGGGGAGGTCACGTTTCGTTCAATTCAGATCGCTTCCCTGACATAGCTCTTTATCTGAGAGTGCATAACTTCCTCCTGAAGATAACGGTTCTATTGGCTAGATGGAGACTGGATTCGAACATCGTTCAGGCAAGAAAAAAAGCCTTTCTGAACCCATCAGAAAGGCTTTTTTCTCGTGTGCTGGGGAGGCTGGATTCGAACCAACGAATGGCGGCTCCAAAGGCCGCTGCCTTACCGCTTGGCGACTCCCCAATCTGCGAAAGATTATACCAGAAACTTGTTTGCTGGCAAGACCCTTTCACAGATTTATTAGGGCAAACGTATCAAAATTTCTGGGAGTTCATCAAGGGTCAAGAATGCTCGTAGGGGAGGGGCAATGTCCCCTCCCGCCATAAAAAGCACGGGCGACCACACGGGGTCGCCCCTACACGCCCGCTCTGACCTCGATACAAATACCCGCTCGATTTTGATGCGTTTGCCCTAACAGATTTATTGGCGGTGATCGCGCACGCCGATTGATCGTTCAATGGGGACAACAAACAAAACACCGTTATTCGGC
>Ga0163147_10005822_pt1 | contig 14774 bp, 10 predicted proteins | sample OliLakLV19MP6G1_FD_148597 | JGI IMG/M metagenome (GOLD analysis project Ga0163147, IMG submission 148597) | Freshwater microbial mat bacterial communities from Lake Vanda, McMurdo Dry Valleys, Antarctica- Oligotrophic Lake LV.19.MP6.G1 | ecosystem: Environmental > Aquatic > Freshwater > Lake >...
ATCACATTCTTCGCCATAAATGCAAGATCCATCATCTTCGGTTGCAAAAGAATTGTAGTTCAATGCAAGAGGATCCGTACAACCTGCATTAACGGGAACACAACCTTCTGTGTTCACTCCAAATGATGTCAATTCATAATTGCCAACAGCCAAAGTAAAATTGAAGGTGAGCACACCATTTACAAATACATCAAGAGAACCTGTTGTCCATCCGTCGCCAAAAGAATCGTACATGGCCAAGGAATAACATCCGTCGGGAACACATGCATAAGTATTTGATCCATTTCCCCAAGCAACTTGAGCTCCATTTTCATCATAAATAAAATAGCTCATTTCGTACGGCCAAGGATCTGAGTTTAAAACGAAGGTCAAGAGATTTTGCTCGCAAGCCTCTGGATAAAAACAAGATCCATTATCGACTGTGGCATAAGGATCGTAGTTGAGTGCCAAAGTATCCGTGCAGCCGTAGTATGGGTAAACACAACTATTATCGTTGAAAGTTGCTTCAGGATTATAGTTTAGTGCATTTGGATCTGTGCACCCAGAAATAGGTCCACAAGTACCATCAATACTGAATTCAACTGAAACACTTTGCTCACCGTAGTTGAGTTGGTTATTGATAATGTAGGCACCGTTATTGCTAATCCAGAAATAACCTCCATACCAACCAAAAGGTCCGCTATTGTTGATCATTGTGGCAGTATAGCACATTCCAGAATCAAGACATAATTCGAAATAAGCGATGCCATTTCCATAAAGATTGGAAACGTATATCACTTCATTTCCTTCATCATCTGTTATTGCCAGTTCTACTTCATTGGCATTGGAAAAAGTGCATACGTACAATGTTGAGTTACTGGAGTAGCAATAGTTACAAGAACCATCATCCTCGGTGGCCTCAGAATTATAGTTGATTGCATTTGGATCAGTACAACCTGTATATACGGGAGTACACCCTTCTACATTGATGCCAAATGTCGTGGAATCGTAATTGCCATATGCCAAGGTAAAGTTGTAACTCGGAATGCCATTCACCAGAACATCAAGAGAACCTGATGTCCAACCGTCGCCAAAAGAATCGTACATAGCCAAAGTGTAACAACCATCGGGAACACAAGCATATGCATTTGCTCCATTTCCATAGGCAACCTGAAATCCATTTTCATCAAACACAAAATAGCTCATTTCGTATGGCCAAAAATCTGGGTTCAAAATGAATGTCAATAGATTTTGGTCACACTCTTCTGGATAAATACAAGTACCATTATCGACAGTTGCATTAGGATCATAGTTGATAGCTTGAGGATCTATACAGCCAGGCCATGGGTACATACATGTGTAGTCGCTAGTTGTTGCTTCAGGATTATAATTGAGCGCAGCAGGATCTGTGCAGCCATATACTATTCCTCCACAATTCCCATCAACAGAGAAAATAGTAGAATCAAAATCAACATTTCCTAAAGGTTGATCATTTACAATTTGCAAACCATTTAGACTCACCCAAAAATAACCACCATACCATCCGAAGGGGCCAGCATTATTGATCATATTGGCTGTATAACATTCACCTTCTTGCAGACAAACATCAAAATAAACAACATTACCGTTGCTTAAACCGGAGACATAAATTACTTCGTTGCCCTGACTGTCGAGAATTTGCAATTCAACTTGGTTGCCATATGAAAAAGTGCATACATATAAAGAAGCGGTCACTGAACCTTCACCGTTGCAATATTCACATGAACCATCATCTAATGTTGCAGTAGGATCATAATTTAAAGCAGCACCATCAGTGCATCCTTCATAGATACAAGATCCATCGTTAGCCAATGCTTCAGGATCATAGTTTATTGCGTCGGGATAGGTGCAACCATATAAAATTGAACCATCGCATTCAGCATTGAAACCAATCGTTAGGTACAGATAACTTCCTGTATCCATTGTTGCCGATGCGAGTACTAAACCATTCGCCGCAAATGTGATTATAGCTCCATTCCATCCGTCTCCGAAAGTGTCATATAATTCCAAACTATAGCATCCGTCCGGTAGACATAAATTCTGAACAGTATTGTTTGCAACCCCCCAATAGGAAAAACTTGTATCGCCTAGATACGTAAGCACATAAGATACTTCTTGAGGGTATAAGCCTTGAATAAAAGTGGCTGTTGCCCATGTTCCATCGCATTCGTTTTGCGCTTTCACATTTCCAACAATAGAAAGAAAGGAAAGAAAAACGAGAATTTTTTTCACAAATAGTGCAGTACTTCTCATGATTTTTTATTTTGGTTTCGAAGGTTGAAAGCTTTGGTTTCGAAAATGGCATTCCATATTCAAAAATAGAGACAAGCTATTTCATGTCAAGGTTGCTTTGAGGTTCTTGCAGTCCAACAAAAAGAAAATTCATTGATCAGAAAATCACTCCACTTCCCACAAGTTCTTCGCCCGCGTACCACACGGCAAATTGACCTGAGGCGATCCCTTTTTGAGGTTGATCAAAAACGATATGCAGACCGTCAGATTTCATGTATAGCATACATTCAGTCAAAACTTGGCGGTATCGAATCCTACATTGGTATCTACGCTCCTCACCTACTTTCATTGCCTCAGAAGGATTTATCCAATGTACATCTGCTGCTGGAACGAATAGGCCAGACCGATTCAATGCCGGGTGGTCTTCCCCAGCAGCTACATATATTATGTTGCTTGTTGTATCTGTTTCGACAATAAATAAAGGGATTTCTCGACCGCCAACACCCAAGCCTTTTCTTTGTCCTACAGTGAAGAAATGTGCACCTTCGTGCTCACCTATTTCACTTCCCATTTCGGGTACAAATTGATATTTTGCAGTGATTTCTTCTAGGCTTGGCTGATGGGCATCACCATTGCGACTTGCACATTCAGGAGCCCACAGCAAAATTTCAATTATCTTCCCTTTTTTAAGCTCCAATTGCTGTTGGAGAAAAACGGGGAGTTTTACTTTGCCAATAAAACAGAGACCTTGAGAGTCCTTTTTGGCAGCATTTGGAAGTGAAATCGATTCTGCCATTTTTCGCACTTCAGACTTTTGAAGATTGCCAATGGGAAAAAGCACTTTAGATAACTGATTTTGATCTAGTTGGCACAAAAAATAACTTTGATCCTTATTAGAATCCAATCCTGCCAACAATTTGAAAGTTCCATCGAAAGATTCTTCACGACGGCAATAGTGTCCTGTTGCTACATATTGAGCTCCAAGATTCATGGCCGCTTTGAGAAAAACATCGAACTTGATTTCTCGATTACAGAGCACATCCGGATTGGGTGTTCTGCCTGACTGATACTCTCTAAACATATAGTCGACTATACGCTTTTTGTATTCACCGCTGAGATCTAGAACGTGGAAGGGTATGCCCAAATGCTCGGCCACCAACATAGCGTCGTTGCTATCGTCAATCCAAGGGCATTCATTATTTATAGTGACACTTTCGTCATGCCAGTTTCTCATAAATATGCCAATGACTTCATAGCCCTGCTCAATGAGAAGGTGCGCCGCTACGCTCGAATCGACACCACCGCTCAATCCTACAACTACCCTTTTATTCATTCTTCGGCAAAATTATCTGAAATCACACCAAAGAGATCTCAATCGATGCCAATCAATATTAAACTTTGCCTCAAAGCATGGCATAAATCGACACATAGGCAACCATCTGCAAGGAATTTCGTTCGAAAAGCATGTAATTGACGCACTTGGACTACATTTAGCCCCGATGAAAAAAAAATCCGGGAATTTTATCCTTGGGTGGCAACCCTTAGGGTATGAGTCCGTCTGATAAATGTATGAACGATGGAAGAGATTCCTCAGTTGAAACAAATAATACAAGGTTGTCTCAATGGAGACCGTAAATCGCAGCATGCGATTTACAAGATGTTTTATGGTAAAATGAAAGCCGTTTGCTTGCGTTATACACGTGATCAGGACACTGCTCAAGATGTATTGCAAGAAGGATTTATCAAGGTATTCAACAACATGGAGAGATTCACGGGTGTTGGTTCCTTTGAAGGATGGGTGCGAAGGATTATGGTGAACATGTCAATTGACAGGTTCAGAAAAAGTAAAACAGACATCTTGATGTTAGGTCAAGATACTTCTTCGGAGGAGTTCGAAGATGAGATAGATGTTGAAATAGATGAGTATGATAAGTATGACTTCAAACCAGAAGAAATCATAGAAGCCATGTACCAGTTGTCACCGGCCTACCAAACCGTTTTCAACTTGTATGTTTTTGAAAATTATACTCATATGGATATCGCAGAAGCGCTTGGAATTAGCGTGGGCACATCGAAATCCAATTTTGCGAAAGCAAAAAGAAATTTGAAGAAGATACTTTTAACGCATAACCACAAAAAAGCCAATGAGCAAGATTTTTACTCCATTTGAGGAAAAAGTCAGACAATCGATGGAAGGTTACGAAACCCCTTTCGATGCGAAGAGCTGGAATCGACTCGAGAAGCAAATTGCTTCGAGAGGAGGTAGTTCCAACTATTCGTGGATTGTGGCTTTGGCTGCAGCTGCTATTTTTACAGGCGCAGGTTCCTATCTGATCTATGAGCACGGTTTTAAAGTTTCTAAAGCGAAGGGTGGTTACGCATTCGCCCGCTTCCAGAACCAAATTATTTCCAACGGTTCTAACAATAGTATTTCTCCCACAAACGAAAATTCTCTTCCTGCTCAATTATTGAGCGATATTACTCTTTCACAGAACGCTGACTCAGGAGCAGATAAAATATCAGGAAATACGGAGTCTGCTTATATACCTTTGCAAGATCGATTTATTCTTCAACCACATATTGATGTGAGCGAAGTGCAGAACATTACACCTGATCAAGAAAAAGTAACAATATCAGAGGAAAACAATTCACGTGATCTAAAATTTGCAACCAATGTTGACAAAGCTTGTGTTGGCTACGAAGTAAATTTCAATCTAGCAGACAGCCCTTCTGAAGGCCAGTATCTCTGGAATTTTGGAGATGGTACTTTCTCGAATAAACCAAATACCGCTCACCGATATTCAAAGTCAGGCGTATACGATGTTTCTCTTTCAGTAACCAGCGAAGGTGGAGTTATTCGCACCAGCGTTCAAAGAGATATTATTGTAATCAATCCATCCCCAAGTGCTGATTTCGAATGGGAATTCGTGAACGATCCTACTGAAACACCGACTGTGAAGATCATCAACATTTCAGATAATGCCAACGAGTTCTCTTGGAATTTCGGCGATGGAAAAGAGAGCGAAGAAATTAGTCCCGTCAGATCTTATGTGGACAAAGGCAAACACATGGTAGCTCTTACTGTAAGCAACGAATATGGTTGTACTGACAGTAAAGTAAAGTACATCCCTGTGAACACGGAGTATAAATTGGAAGCGCAGTCGAAGATTGCTTTGGGTACTGATATCTTTATGCCTCAAGCCCTGAAAAGCGGTAAGGTGAAGTTTAAAATGACAGTTTATCAAGGGTCAACACCCATTTTTGAATCTGTAAATAAAAACAAAGGTTGGGATGGCACTTCCTCGGATGGAAATAACGTGGCTCCTGGTCAATACCCTTGGATAGTGATTCTGTACAACGACAGAACCAATGAGGAGAAGTATTTCTCCGGATTATTAACGGTTATTCCTTAACCAAAACCATAGTTTCGATAAAACCCGGTTTGAGTAATCAACCGGGTTTTTTTTTGTCCATAGGATCTGGCATTATCCTCGAAACGCATTTGGGAAGTCCATTTCGCAATGATGGAGCGAAAGGTTTTATACCAATTCTGCCTTTAACCCAGAATCCGCATTGGAACTCAATTGCAGCGCGAATCCCAATTCGGATTCTGGATTTAAAATAGTCCATCCTGCATTGTATATTAATAGTCTTTTTGGGTAATGCTCTGCAGTATCTTGCATGCATGAAGTAATAAATGCCATTGGAGTAGGTGTTGTAGGCCAATAGAGTTCAACTGTAATGGAATATTACAGATACATAAACGGTATAAAACCCTTCTTTCAGTAAAGACGAGGATTTGCGTTTGGCAGTCAATCCCTTAGGTTTCATCGGAAAAAATTTAGATTTCGACGAAGAGATGTTGATAACTTTTAGACTATCTTTGCCGCCTTGCTTTGATTAACCTTTTTCCTGATTGCTAGACTAACAATGAGATCGGCTTTCCTATATGTCCTGTTGGCATTAGCGTTTAATACTGGCGCTCAGGTTGTCATTGCGCCAGCCTCCAATTCTTGCACTTGTGACGGGGCAATCTCTTTTACTTCAGGAATCTCAACAAACACATATTATGAATGGTCAGATTTAAATGGTCAGGTCATTTTTCAAGAAATCACAACTAGCGGAAGTTCCTCAATAAATTCTCTCTGTTCTGGAGTCTACTTTTTAGAATATAGCTATGACAACGAAGTGCAGACCCTCATTTGGAATGTCCCTAGTTCTATAAATCCCGGAAACGCATCGCAAACAGAAATCTGTGAAACCGCTGGAAACTTCACACTTTCTAGTCTTATATCTGGATACATTGCTGGTGGAGTTTGGACAGATCTTTTAGGAAACCCCGTTACGAATATTCAATCCCCCGCTTTGCTCTCAGGTACGGAAATATTCTTATATACTTTTCTTGACGGGCTATGCGAAACGCAGACAGCAGCCGAGGTTTTTATAATCGAGAATGCGGAAGCCGGTCAGAGCACGACTTATTTGATTTGTGAGAATTACGTGCCTTTTTTAATGACAGATGTCCTTACTGGAAGTCCCGATTATGGTGGGCAATGGTTTAATAATCAAGGGGAAATAGTAAGCGGTTGGTATGACCCTTCTTTAATGGATGGCGCTTTGTTTACCTATATGGTAGACGTTATAGATGGCTGTAACCCTGTGTTTTCAAGTCTTTTTGTGATAGAGAATCAAATGTCAAATGCCGGTGTAGACGATACTGTGCTCATTTGTTCAAATGCGGAACCAGTTAATATGTTTGGACTTCTTAATGGCAATCCAGAACCGGGTGGTCTTTGGTACGACCCTAATAATTTTCCGGTGGACCCGACATATTCCCCTGAATTAGATGCGGTAGGCGATTACACATATGTAGTAACAGGAGAAACACCTTGTCCGTCGATTACAAGTCATCTTAATATCTTGAGCACACCAATGGATCCAGCCGGAAACAGTGCTTCCCATTTGTATTGTGAGACTGCCAGTGTCCAAAATCTAATAGATTTGCTTGAGGGCAATCCCCTTGTAGGCGGAAACTGGACTGCGCCCGATGGCAGCAGCACGGATGTACTTTTTGATCCTGGTATTGACGAATTGAATGGGACTTACACCTACTCTATTCAAATCGACAATTGCCCTGTAGAAGTTAGCTACCTCGAAATGGAAGTAGAATACTTGCCAAATGGAGGAATTGGAAGTAATCAAACCCTATGTCAATCCGAACAACCCATCGACCTTAATGCGTTTTTGGACCTTTCTTCGGACGGCGATGGAATTTGGACTATCGACGGCTCAAGCGTTCAAGACGGCTATCTCGACACTTTGGAAACCGGAGAATATCAGGCTATTTACCATGTTGATGGAATTGCATGTCCGAGTGATGAAGCACAATTTACCTTGGAAATCGATGAGGAACTCTCTGCATTAAATTCAATTTCTATCTCCGTCTGCGAAACTATAGGAAATATTGATCTCGACTTATACATGGGGCAGCCGTCAGGTGCGATTGTTTGGACTGATGGCGCGGGTTTATCTGTCAATTCAGATTATACCATTCCTGGACCAGATGTTTTCAATTTTCTGGCTACAATTTTTTCGGGAAATAGCTGTCCTGATGTGAGTGCGACGGCTTCCATTGATGTTCAATCAATCAATGCGATAGTTCAGTTGGAAAGCCAAATTTGCAGCACTGCGGATTCCGTAGATCTAAATACCTTTTTACCTGCGGTATATTTGAATTTGGGTCATTGGACAAACAGTCAGTCGATTGTCATCAATCCCATTTTTCCATTAGAAGAGCAAGAAATTGTTTCATTTCAATATTTGATTGACTCCGTGAACGCATGCGGACAAGGAGTTTATGACTTGGATCTTTCAATTTTCGAACCCTATTTTGCAGGAATTGATTTGTCGGATGAATTTTGCTCTAATCAAGATCCGATAATTTGGCCATTTTATTCAATGGGGGCGGACGAAGGCGGAACTTGGAGTTATTTGGGAAGTCCTGTTTTAAGTAATTACTTCGATCCAATTCAGATGCCTGCCGGAGAATACGAGTATTCGACAGCAATGAACGGCCCATGTCCAGTTGATCAAGCAATATTTAGTATTTCGGTTCAGGAACCCATGGATTTTTATGCCGGTCCAGATGTAGTGGGCTGCAATGGCGACCCGGCCGTACAAATTGGCCAAGAGGCAGTGGAAGGATGTGTTTACGATTGGACACCATCTTTCCTATTGAGTAGTGACCAAGAGCCGAATCCAATCATAGGCTTTGTAAATGAAGGAGATAGCCCAATTGAAGTGCCATACATTGTTTCGGCCGGAAATGGGATTTGCAACACCAGCGATACCCTTTTGGTAACCATTTTCCCTCAACCTGAGGCAGATATAAGTGGGGAATCAATTTATTGTGTGGGATCAGTGGCGAATTTGTCCGCTGTGGGTAATGCTGAATCAAACTCTTGGTCTCCATTCGTAGATGAAAACAACTCAAATATTTCTTGGATAATCGAGAGTGAAATGGAGGTTGAATTGACCAGCACAAATGCTTATGGCTGTCAGTCCATTACTGCAGTAAACATTCAAGTGGAAGAGCTTTCTAATCTCATTTTAAGTGAGTTAATATTTAACGAATGTATTCCGGCCATACTTCAAACGTCGGTATCAGACATTACTGGCATAGCCACAGATTATATCTGGAGTTTGAATGGTGAAGAAATAGGAACGGGTACTAATCTTAACCTCTCCATTGTCAATCCCGGGGTCTATGAATTGGGTGTAAGTGCAATCAGTTCAATTGGTTGCGAGGTATCAGTTCTTTATCCCAATGACATAACGGTTGTCGAAAGCCCTCATGCATCTTTCAGTTTTACCCCACAAAATCTCTCATCACTTCAAAATGAAGCTGAATTTACGAGCAACTCCTTAAACTACACCACTTTGGAATGGAGCCTATGGAATGGGGAGAATTTTTCGGGCGAAAATCTGTCCTATATTTTTAATAATGAGCTAGTTGGCAATTTCGAAGTGTGTCTTATGGCAACAAATGATGCTGGTTGTAACAGTACGCATTGCGAATTGATACCCATTGATGCGGACCATGGGTTCTATGCTCCGAATGCCTTTACCCCTGATAATGATGGGCTTAACGACTATTTTGCAGTATATTTTACAGGTTTAGACCCATCTACATACCACCTTTGTATAATAAATCGTTGGGGCAGCGTAATTTTCGAATCTTCGAACCCAAATGAGTTTTGGATGGGCAACGTGGGAGAAGGTAAATTCTATGCCCAAAACGACTCCTACATATGGCGGGTCCAAATCAAGGATCAGCATAGCGCTGAGGAGTATGAATTTGACGGAGTAGTTACAATTATCAGATAATCAGCCGTTTAAACGTAAGTCATTCATCCTCTGATTCATAGAGAAACTATTAACAATTCTCAGATTTGTTGATAAGTCCGACTTTCGTTTTCATAAATTTGCATTCGAATAATTCCGAAAAATGATTCAAAAACTCACTATTTCAGTTGTGCTTGCAGCCATACTTTTTGGTTGTGGAAATTTTAATCAATCAGATTTGAATGCAGGCAATTCAAACGTTGATACAACAACAGTATCTCAAACGTTTTATCCGGACACTATGAAATTTGATCCTGCAATTGCTATTACAGTTGCCGATTTAAAATCTAAAATTGGAACTCAAGATTCGATGATGGTAACTGTTGCTGCATCTATTACAGAAACATGCACCAAGATGGGATGTTGGATGGACATTAAGGATGAAAGTGGTAAAGACATTAAAGTAAGAATGAAAGATCACAACTTCTTTGTACCTAAAGATGGATGCGAAGGCAAAAAATGTGTGATACAAGGTTATGCCTATCGCACAACTTTCTCAGAAGAAGAAAGATTGCATTACGCAAAGGAAAGTGATATGCCACAACATGAAATAGACAAAATCAAAGGGCCAGAAGATGTTCTTACTATCACAGCGCACAGTGTGATGATAGAAGATGCTCCACAGACCCAATCTGAAGAACAGAGTCATGATCACGATCATGACCACGAAGGACATGAGCACCACGACCACGAGGCCGAGGCAAAATAAGCTCAACGACAAAGGCTTGGTTCCCATAGAACTGTTGCCTTTTTTTGCACCCATGACAAAACCGGCCCGCTTCTCGAAGTGGGTCGGTTTTTTTTATGCCTATTCTATTATCCCAGAATCCGCATAGGAAGTCGCGATGAAACGCTAAACCCCAAAGATAGCAAGTGCTCTCGCAAGATTTTTATTTGATGGTGTATATTCATACATCAAGAATAAAAATAGAGAAAGTGCTTGATATCAAAAGGGGGTTAGTGCTGTAATAGATTTCCAATGCGCATTCTGGGAATATTCTACTTTAGGTATCTGTAATAGTCCAAAACTTTTTCGCTCCATTGGCCCATAACAGCCAAACTAATGGTATTGCAAGCAGAATTGGTATTAGTAATATGCAGAGAAATGCTGGCTAGCGGCTTTGCCTTTTTCTATTAGAAGAGGCCACGAGGAATTCAGTCGTATTGACCGGTGAGCATTTTGATGAACTCGTCTTTTCTTCTGCGTGCCACCATTACTTCGGTGCCATCCTCCATGAGAACATAACCACCATCTTCTTTAATGAATTTTTTGACAAAAGAAACATTGATAATATGGCTTTGATGAGTTCTGAAAAAGACATTTGAAGGCAAGATATCTTCAAATTCTTTGAGTGATTTGGGCACAGTAATTTTTTCCTTACTGGTCAAATGAAAGTGAGTGTAGTTGCTATCACTCTCGAGTCTTACGATCTGATCGAAGCGCACAAGAGTGTAGCTGTCCTGAGAAGAAAGAGCTATACGATCATGGACCCCCGATTGTCGCACATCCATCAAATATTCAATTCGTTTTTGATTGCTTATTTGCTTTTTACGGACCTTACTGACCGCTTCAAGCAATTCGTCCGGGTCGATCGGCTTAAGCAAGTAATCTATCGCTGCAAATTTGAAAGCCCTAACTGCGTGATTGTCGAAAGCCGTCGTAAAAATGACAAAGAAGTCTGGGTTCTTTATTTTTTCAAGCAAGTCGAAACCCGTGCCATCCTCCATTTGTATGTCCAAAAAGATCAGATCCGGTTCGATGTTGAGAATTTGCTTGTATGCATCTTGAACACCCGTAGCCTCACCTACCACAATCACTTGTGGGCATGTGGATCTCAGAAATGACGATAAGGTTGATCTTGCATCGGCTTCGTCGTCAATAATAATGGCCTTAATGGTGTTCATGGTCTAGTTGTCTATGCGAATGTAATAACATTTCAATGCCATCAAAAACCTCGGCAGACTTGCCTTCACATCTAGCAATTATTGCACTCGGATTTTTACTTCGACCTTAGTTCCTAACACTTCACCTTTTCTATCTTTCACTTCTTCAATTTTCACCTTGTTGTCGTTGTTGCCTTCGTCAAGCATTTCGAGTCTCTTTTGGGTTATGGTCATTCCCACTGACTTGTGCAGAGACTTATTGCCCTCTTTCAATTTTTTGCTCTGTTCTATTCCGATTCCATTGTCGGTTACGGTAACAACCAAGTAATTGCCAATAAGCAAATAATACAGACTTATCCTGCCTTTGCTCCTTGTTTGAGCGAGTCCATGGATAATAGCGTTTTCAAGATACGGTTGAATAAGCATGGGAGGAAGCTGGAGTTCGGAAGACATGATATCTTCATCAACAGTAATATCATAATCGAATTTTTCTTTGAACCTCATCTTTTCAAGTTCGAGGTAATGAGTCACCGCCTCTATCTCCTCTTCCAAAGTGATTTTGCCGGATCTAGAGTTATTCAAGGTAGCACGGACAAGTCGAGAGAATTTGGCGAGATAGCGACTTGCCTTTTCATTTTCATTATTGGCGATATAGCTCTGAATCGAATTGAGAGAATTGAAAATAAAGTGAGGGTTCATTTGAGACTGTAAGGCGCTTCGTTCCAACTCTGAAATTCGAGCTCGTGCCAAAGCAGATTTACGACTGTTGCTCAGAAAAAACCTGAAGACCAAAAAAGCAATAAAAGCAAGTAGCACGAGAGCGCCAATTACAAACCAAGATTCGAGATACCATTCATCTTTGTATTCAATTAGCACTCGGAGAGGTTCTCCTTGGTTTTCATTGTCACGAGGTATTAGAACTAATGTTTTGGCCCCATCTACCACAATGGTTGTATCTGCATTCTGACTGAACGCAGGACAAGAGCATCTCAATGCAATTGCAATGAAGCACAAACGATAGATCGGAAATACAACCTTCATGTCCTCAAATAAAGCACAGAATATCTTGTTAGCAAAAATTAGATTGATTCTCGTTAAACCCAGAATCCGCCATGGAAATCTATTGCAGCGCTAACCCCCTTCAATATCAAGCACTTTCTCGATTTTTATTCTTGATGTATGAGTATACATCATCAAATAATCCCGCATTGCGCATTGGAAGTGTCTTGAGGTTAATGCGCTGCAGCATCTCGCATTCCCGAAGTGGTAAATGCCGTTGTAGAAGCTGTTGTTTCGGCTGAGCCGAGATTAGAGATACATAAACCCGAATCACGCGATGGAGATATCGGAATTCATCGGTCGAACTAATACTTTGTTCCATCGTGTAGATTCGAGAATCCCCCAGCGCATTAACCTCTAGATGCTTCCAATACGCAATGCGGGATAAACGGTATAAAAATCTGGCGAGAGCACGTGCTATCATTGGGGTTTAGCACTTCATAGCGAATCCCAAAGCGGATTCTGGGTTTAAAGACAACAAATATTTCCATGACTAGCGATTAAGGATTTAATTTGACCCATGAACCCACAAATTTTCACTTTAGCCAATGGATTGCGATGCGTTTACTTGCAGCGACCTGGAAATGTGATGCATTGCGGAATTGTTGTCGGTTGTGGATCGCGAGATGAAGCTCCATCCGAACAAGGGACGGCTCATTTGATAGAGCACATGCTTTTCAAGGGAACCAAGAAGCGCAATATGTTCAACATATTGAATAGTTTGGACCGTTTAGGCGGCGAATTGAATGCATTTACTTCTAAGGAGGAAACATGGATACACGCATCCGTAGAATCCGGACATTGGAAAAATGCGATTGAGGTAATTTCTGATATAGTTCAAAACAGCACATTTCCAGCAGCCGAGATCATTCGCGAGAAAGAGGTGGTTATTGATGAAATGAATGCCTATAAGGACCAACCCGGTGAGATGATCTTTGAAGAGTTTGACAAAGTACTTTTCGGATCGCATGGATTAGGCAGAAGTATTTTGGGTACTGAAAGTTCTATAAAGGAGCTAAACAGAAAGAATGTTTACGGTTTTTTCCAAAGGCACTACAAACCCGATTATTCCGTTTTTTCCCTTGTGGGTCAGGAAAATCCGAAGGATGTTGAGAAATGGATTGACCGTTGCTTTGGTTCTTGGAAAAAATCTACAATCGAAAACTCTCCACGTATAAAACCTGCTAGTCAACGGATTAGAACCCTTCGACATGAAACGGATAACCACCAAGCGCATTTCGTAACAGGTTGCAAAACGGTAGATCTGCATCATCCTGATAGGCGAATAGTGGCTATAATCACCAACTACCTGGGTGGACCGGCATTGAACAGTAAATTGAGTTATGAACTGCGAGAGAAAAACGGAATTGCATATCATATTGAAGCCAACTACACCCCATTTCATGATTCTGGAGTCTTTTCCATCTATGCTGGTACTTCAGATGAAAGTCTTGCGAAAATGGAAAAACTCATTTGGAAAGAGCTTGAGAAAGTAGCCTCAGGAAATATTTCATCGCGACAAATGGAATCGATGAAAACTCAGATCTCCGGACAGTTGACTTTAGCTCAAGAATCGCCTGCCTCCGAAATGTTTCACCTCGGTAGAAGCATCCTTATCTACGATATGATTGAAAGTCATGAAGAGATACTTCAGAGTGTAAAAGATGTAAAACTAGAGGACTTTCACAGGGTATCACATAAACTACTGCAAGGTGGAAAGTTCAGCACTTTGATTTATGCATGACGGCAAAGAACTTCTCTGCAATCTTCTTCAATTAGGAGAGATTTTGTGAACGTCGTTGTTATCCTCTTCGATTTGATCTTTTACCATCATCATTTTCGCTGCTAATACAGCCATGTCCTTGTAGTTGTTTTGGATAAGCCAATTCAATGCAGATTGATCATGATCCGCTGCTCTGGCCATATGCTCCAACACGTCAAATTCGTGCTTTTTGAGCCATGCTAAGGCATTGACATTCCCTTCTATACCATTTATTAATGCCATCAGATGAGGATGTCCGTTTCGAATAAGCCAATCTCTCGACTCATCGTGATTCTTCAGGGCGAAAACAAACAAACCTAGTTCTGGATAACCATTTTGCATAAGCCAATTCCTAATTTCCATATTTCCCGTTATGGCTTCGCCCCAAGCTAAGATCACTTTGGCAGGATAGTTC
>Ga0163147_10005823_pt1 | contig 14770 bp, 10 predicted proteins | sample OliLakLV19MP6G1_FD_148597 | JGI IMG/M metagenome (GOLD analysis project Ga0163147, IMG submission 148597) | Freshwater microbial mat bacterial communities from Lake Vanda, McMurdo Dry Valleys, Antarctica- Oligotrophic Lake LV.19.MP6.G1 | ecosystem: Environmental > Aquatic > Freshwater > Lake >...
CAGAAGAACGGTGAGCTCCACATCGATACCGGCAGCGGCTCGGTGCGGGCCAGCGGCATCACCGCGTCGGTGCTCAAGATCGATACCGGCTCCGGCGACATCCGCCTGAACGACGCAACTGCGACGCGGGCCTCACTGGAAACCGGCAGCGGTTCGATCGAGGCACGCTTCCTGGCCGCGATCGATGACCTGGCGGTTGAGACGGGATCGGGCGACGTGACGCTGCGCCTGCCGGAGGGGCTGAATGTGACCGTCGACCTGGAGACCTCGAGCGGGGACCTCACCCTCGATTTCCCGGTTCAGCTGATCCGCAAGGAGGAGAACAGTCTTCGCGGTCGTATCGGCGAGGGCAAGGGACGCATTGCGGTGGAGAGTGGGTCCGGGGATATCTCGCTGCTCCGATAGGACGGGCCGCGGGGGCCGCCGCGTAGTGGCCGCATGCATGCGGCCACTACGCGGCCACCACGCGGCCACCACGCGGCCACCACGCGGCCACCACGCGGCCACCACGCGGCCACCACGCGGCCACCACGCGGCCACCACGCGGCCACCACGCGGCCACCACGTGGCCACCACGTGGCCACGACCCGGCCCCTACGGTCCGACTGCCGTGGCCAACCGGGCGTACGCGCTGTCCCCCGGCACCCCCTGCATCAGATCGGACAATGCGCGCACCGACGTCGCGATATCTCCCCCGTGCGCCTGATACCACCGCTCCAGCAGGTCGAGCCGGGTGCGGTAGATCGTCGAGGCGATCAGCCGGGCGTTGTTGATGGGCCGGTCGGCCATTGGGCCGATGGTGTAGGTACCAAGCGCCGCGCCAATGGGTCCCTGCAGCTGCTCCCGCGCCCAGCGCCCCATCTCCGAGCGCCCGGCATCGACCGCCACGGAATCCGTCGCCGCCGCATAGAGGCTGTCCAGCCGCCGCGACAGCTCGGCGTAGTACCCACTCAGCACCACCTCGTCCAGCCACCGCCGCGCGGCGCGGTCGGCCGCTTCCACCGACCCCCGCTGCCGGAAGAACTGCTCCGCGGCACGGTATCCCGCCAGCTGGGCGAAACTCTCGTTGAATGGGGTCGCACTTTTCACATACAGCGTGTTATGCGAGATCTCATGCATGACCGTCGCCACCAGCTCGACCGAGTCTTCGCTCATCGCGGTCGAGTAGAGCGGATCGTTGAACCAGCCGAGGGTGGAGAAGGCACCCGCCGGGCGGAGATAGACATCGTATCCGCGCGCCTCGAGGCGGGCGGCTTCCTTCCGCGCCATCTTCGGATCGAAGAACCCCTTGTACGGGATGCGGCCGACGATCGGGTACTTCCAGGTGTGGGGACAGAGACAGTTCCGCGGACTGGCGGAGAGGACCAGCAGCAGGGTATCCCGACCGACGTCCGCATAGGTCGTGTAGGTCTTCGCCGCTTTGAAGCCGAGGGATGCGGCAAAATCCCTGGCATCCAGCACCAGCTGGAGCGACTGTCGCGTGGCCGGCGTGGTCGCGGGGTCCTGGAGAATCTTCACGATCGGCTTGCGGGCCTCGAGGATCACGGTCTGCTCGATACCCGCACGGGTGAGGTACCGCACGTCCTCGCTCGCCACGTAGGCCGTGCCGTACCCCGCGATCAGCGCTCCGGCAATAATCAGCAGGATCATGCAACCCCGTCGCTGCATCAGATGGTGAACCGGAGGCCCATCCGGTGAATCTGGCTGCCCAGCCGGGTCCGGTGCTGCCAGGCATAATCGATATTGAAGCGGCTGAGGACGATACCGCCGCCAAGGGACCACTCCTTCTGGCCGGCGCCCTCGGGCGGAGCGCCATAGCCGGCGCGCGCCACCAGGCCGACCTTTCCCAATACCGCACCACCCTCAAGTCCGATGATCGTGCGCCGTGGTGCCCGGTCGGTCCAGATCACTTCCATCGTCGTCAACAGGCGGGCGGTGGACTGCGGATCGACGAAGTTGAACTCGAACCCCGCATGCTTGCTGACCGGCAATCGCAGCGGGCCGCCGTCGACCCGCCAGCTTCCGATGTTCTGCACCGAGAGGGCGAGATTCATGATATCAAAGACATGGATGCCGAGGCCGGCATCCATCGCGGCGGTGCGGCGGGTCGCGCTGCTCGAATCCGCCAGCGACACATACTTGAGCGTGCTGCCGAGCGCGAACAACCCGAAGCGGTAGACCGCCGAGGCGGTCCACTGCAGGTTGTCCTTGACCGCCGAGGTATCGCTGAAGCGGAGATAGTGTATCCCGCCGCCCAGGTTGAACTGGAACAGGCGCAACCCACCGGCGGCCATCGTTTCGACCGAGCCATCGGGATAGCGCTGCACCGCGCCTTCGATCGCGATATTGCGGATGGTGGCGAGGCCGGCCGGATTGATGAAGGTGGCGCTGGCGTCGCCCGCCAGCGCGACCCCTGCCCCGCCGAGGCCGGCGGCCCGGACCGAAACCGGCAGAGTGAGGATGAGCGGGGCGAGTGACACCTGGGGCTGCTGTGCCATCAGGGGAGCGGCACACAGCAGGAGCACGCTGGCACGCCGGGATGTCGCCCCGATGAGTTGTGACCTGCGCACTCCGGTCTGCCTCACTCCGACTCCTCGTTGCTGGCCCTCACCGCAGGCGCACCACCGCGTAGCGGGGCTGCACCGCGCCACTGTTGCGGATGTCCAGTCCGAGCGCGACCGCCGCGCCACTGGTGCCCTGCACAATTCGCAGATACACCCCAGACCCACCGCGCAAGATACCGCCGCTGGCGTAGTCGCTCCCGTCCGTCGAATCGGGTCGAAGCGGATAGGTCGGCGCCGGAAAGAGCGCGTCAAACGCGGCCGCCAGGTCCCAGCTCCGATAACCCAGCCGCCCACTCGGCTCGGTGAACCCGCCTCGGCTCTCGGCGAAATTGGCGAGATGCCACTGGCCCACCAGGGTACTGAAGCTGATGCCCGGCTGGAACAGCGCGGCTGCCGCTACGACATTCTGGCCGCCGGTTGTGGTGAGACCTCCCGGACTGCCGGCACCATTCAGCCGCCTGGTCATGTCGGTGCCGAGTACCGAATCCGTCGGCGACCGATCGGCGAGCCAGCGGACGAAGAGCCAGTTGGCGCCCCGCTCCGGCAGGCTCCCGTTGGACGTTCCCGCCTCGACCAGCGCGTAGGATTCAGGGCTGTTGAAGTAGTCCCGCGCATTCGACAGGTCATCCCGAACGTACTGCGTCAGGCAGTTTGTCGTGGGGCAGAACGCGTCAGGCACCAGTCGGCCGCCGAGCTCTTCGGCAAAGTGCGACAGCCCTTCGTTCAACCACGTCTCCTCCGCTTCTCCGCCGCCGAGGAGCACGTGACGGTTGTAGCTGATCATGTGCTGGAATTCATGGATGAACGTCCCGCCCAGTCTTCGCTGAACCTGGTCCTTGGCGAAACAGAGCGGCACACCGGGATCCGGCACGAGTCCGTAGAACACCTCGCCGCCATTCGAGTTCGGATCGTTGAGCAGGTCCAGGCCGAAGAAATAGCCGGCGATAAACTGCCCGGTCTGTGCGCAATTCGGTGAGAGAGCATTGATCCGGTCGGTCAGTAGCGCGATCACGACGCCGTTGCCGTCTATGTCCGATTCGCGCCCGAACGCCGTCGTGTCGATCGGATAGAGATACTGCTCGAACAGCGCGCCGATCGAATCGATATCCGTCTGGGTATAGCCCCCGGCCGGCACCGTGTCGTCGAGGAAGATGGCGCCGTGTGCCCCGACGAATTTCGCGGTCGCCCCGACCGTAACAAAGCTGGCGCAGGTCGCCGTCTTGCACACCTTGAAGCTGCGCTGGTCGCCCACCACCGGCGGGACCCGGACCGAAGGCCTTACCGACGGCGCCCGCCGGATCCCAATCTCCCGGGCGTAGACCCGTTCCCGCTCCCGCAGCATCAGGTCGAATGCGGTCTGGGCCGACGCCGATGCCCCCTGGACCAGGGCCGGCCGGCGCAGGGCCGGCACCGAGAAGGTGTCGGTCGTCGCCTGCAGGATGAAGTCGCTCTGCACGCCATTTGGTGTTTCCTGCCCGGCGGCGGAGAGCGCGACCACCAGATGCTCGGCACCCTGCGCGCCCGCCGCCGGGAGCCGGAGGCAGCCCTGTGTCAGGGCCGGATCGATGATGACCTGCGCACCCGCCGCCAGTGTGGTCGGGGCGACCCCGTCGCAGTCGATCGTGGTCGTTGGGCTGGTGTCACCCTTGCCGCACCCAAGCACCGCCAGCAGCAGCGGGAAAAGGGTGCCTGTGACGCAGGGGCGAGGAGCGGAAGGGGAGTTGGTCATGAGGCCGGGTGAGTGGAGGCAAGATAAAGCGCCACAAGGGTTTTTGACAATCATCGGAGCCGCCGATACCTTGCGGCCGTGACCCAGGAAACTTGGTTGGAACAGGTACGCTTTGGCCCCGACGGGCTGGTGCCAGTGGTGGCCCAGGACCGGCGGAACGGCGACCTGCTCATGGTGGCCTGGGCCGACCGTGAGGCGCTGGCGCGGACGCTGGCCACCGGACTCGCCCACTACTGGAGTCGGAGTCGAAAAGCCCTCTGGCAAAAGGGGGAGTCCTCCGGCCACACCCAGCACGTGGCGGAGATCCGGCTCGACTGCGATGCCGACACGGTGCTGTACCGGGTAGACCAGACCGGCCCGGCCTGTCACACCGGCGAGCCGACCTGCTTCTTTACCACGGTGCAGGCCGACGGTACCACCGCGACCGGTGCCGATCCCGGGGGCCACCTGCTGACCCGGCTGGCCACGACGATCGCCCGGCGGGCGGCAGACCGCACCCCGGGCTCGTATACAGTCCATCTGCTGGATCACGGTCTGGCGAAGGTCTCGCAAAAAGTGGGTGAAGAAGCGGTGGAGGTCCTGGTCGCGGCGCACGCCGAGGACGATGCCCGGCTGGCGGCGGAATCGGCGGATCTGCTCTTTCATCTGTTGGTGCTGTTGCAGGCGCGGGGCGTGCCGTTCGAGGCCGTTCTGCGCACGCTGGAATCACGGGAGAAATAAGCAGCCATGAGCCGTCAGCCATCAGCCTTCAGGGCTGACAGCTGATGGCTGACAGCTGACGGCTGAATCATGTCATTCGTCCATCTCCACACCCACTCCGAGTACTCCCTCCTCGATGGCGCCAACCGCATCCCGGAGCTGGTTGACCACGTCCTGAAGCTGGGCATGGACAGCCTCGCCGTCACCGACCACGGCAACCTGCACGCCGCCCGCACTTTCTACGACGAATCCAGGGCCCGGGGCCTCCGCCCGATCCTTGGTTTCGAGGCCTATCTCGCCTTCGGTTCCCGCACCAGCATCCAGAAACTCCCCAGCGCCCCCGCGCAGTACAGCCACCTCGTGCTGCTGGCGCGCAATCAGGCCGGGTACCGCAACCTCATTCGGCTCTCCTCGATCGGCTACCTCGAAGGCTTCTACCGCCGCCCGCGTATCGACAAGGAAGTCCTGAGCCAGTATTCCGAGGGCATCACCTGCCTGGCCGCCTGCCTCTCCGGCGAGGTGTCCCTCTACCTGCGGCAGGGCAACTACGAGGAGGCGAAGCGCTCGGCGGAGTATTTCGCCCGCACCTTTGGCGCGGGCAACTTCTGGCTCGAGGTGCAGCGTCACGGCATCCCGGCAGAGACTCAGGTCAACGAAGGGATGTTCCGTCTGGGGCAGGAGCTTGGTCTCGGCGTCGTGGCGACGAACGACGCGCACTACCTGAAGCGGGAGGATGCCGAAGCGCACGACGTGCTGCTCGCGATCGGCACGGGCGCCGAGCTGGACGACCCGAAGCGCTTTCGCTTCACCGGCGAGGAGTCCTACGTCAAGTCCGCCGCCGAAATGGCCGGACTCTTTCCGCAGCACCCCGAGGTCCTGTCGAACACCCAGCTGGTCGCCAATGCGTGCGAATTCAGCTTTGAGAAGAAGTACTTCGTGCCCGAGTTCCCCCGACCCGCCGGCATCGGGACGGAAGCGGAGCTGCTGGACGAGCTCGCCCGGCGCGGCGCCGAGGCGCGTTACGGTACGCCCCTCCCCGCCGCGGTCGCCGAACGGCTGGAGTTCGAGCTGTCGGTCATCAACAAGGCGGGCTACGCCGGTTACTTCCTCATCACCCAGGACTTCATCGCCGCCGCCAGGGAACGCGGCATCCCGGTGGGCCCGGGCCGCGGCTCGGCGGCCGGCTCGATCGTCGCCTATGCGCTCAAGATCACCAATGTCGACCCGCTCAAATTCGACCTGCTGTTCGAGCGGTTCCTCAACCCGGAGCGGGTGTCGATGCCCGACATCGACATCGACTTCTGCTTCGAGCGCCGGGGTGAGGTCATCGAATACGTCCGCCAGCGCTATGGCCGGAACAGCGTGGGACAGATCATCACCTTCGGGACACTGAAGGCGCGTGCGGCGCTGAAGGACGTCGCCCGTCTGCTCCGCATCCCGCCCGGCGAGGCCGACAAGCTCACCAAACTCATCCCCTCCGCGCCCGGCTTCTCGATGACGCTGGACGAAGCGATGAAGAAGGTGAAGGAATTCCGCGAGCTGGTGGCCACCAGCCCGCAGTACCAGCGGTGCGTGCAGCTGGCCAGCCGAATCGAGGGCATCAGCCGCCATGCCTCGGTGCATGCCGCCGGCGTGGTGATCGCACCGGGCCCGCTGAGCGAGTACATCCCGGTCTGCACCGCTCCCAACAAGGGGGCGGGCCAGTCGGCCGATGGCGAGGACTCCATCATCACGCAGTACGAGATGGGGCCGCTGGAAAAGGTCGGCATGCTCAAGATGGACATGCTCGGCCTCAAGACGCTCACCGTCATCCACGATGCGGTGCAGATGATCCAGGCGCGGCACGGCCGCCAGGTGGACATGGATGCGCTGGACCTGGAAGACCCCAGGGTCTACCAGCTGCTCCGCGCCGGCCGCACCGCCGGCATCTTCCAGTTCGAATCGGCACTGGCGACCGAAACACTGCGCAACATGAAGTGCGACCGCTTTGACGACCTGGTCGCCGCGAACGCGCTGCTCCGCCCGGGTCCGCTGGATACCGGGATGCACCTCGTGTTCATCAAGCGCAAACTGGGCCAGGAGGCGGTGACGTATCCGCACCCGTCGCTGCGCGAAGTGCTGGAGCCGACGTACGGCGTCATCACCTACCAGGAACAGGTGATGCGCATCGCGAATATCCTCGCCGGCTTCTCGCTCGCCGAAGCCGACGTGCTGCGCAAGGCTGTCGGCAAGAAGGATGCGGACCTCATCCGCGGCGAGCTGGGCCGGTTCGTGGAGCGCGCGGTCGCGCTCGGTCACCCGAAGAAGCTGGCCGACGAGCTCGCCACGCAGATCGAGACCTTCGGCCGCTACGGTTTCAACAAGTCGCACTCGGTGGCCTACTCGGTCCTGAGCTACCACACCGCATGGCTCAAGACCTACTATCCCGCCGAATTCATGGCCGCGCTGCTCAGTTCGGAAATCGGCAGCACCGACAAGGTGGTGCAGTACATCAATGAGGCGCGTGAACTGGGCCTCGAGGTGCTGCCGCCGGACGTGAATGAGTCCGGGTTCAAGTTCACCGTGACCGGCGACCGGCGCATCCGCTTCGGGCTCGGCGCCGTTCGCAATGTTGGTCGTGGCGCGATCGAGTCGATTATTCAGGGCCGGCAGCAGAGCGCCTACGCGACGCTCGACGATCTTGCCCGCCGGATCGACCTCAGGCTCTGCAACAAGCGGGTGCTGGACTCACTGATCGCGGCCGGGGCCCTGGATGGCCTCGAGGGACACCGCGCCCAGCTGGTGCAGGGTACCGAGGAGGCGCTGCGCGAGGCGCAGCTGCTGGCGCAGGAACTGGAGGCCGGCCAGGTGTCGCTGTTCGGCGAGGAGGCGACCCCGACGCATCCTTCCGGCACGACGCTGGTGGATGTGCCCGCCTGGTCGGAGCAGGAGCGCCTGACGAAAGAGAAGGAAGTCATCGGCTTCTTCATCTCTGGCCACCCGCTGGAGCGATTCCGCGCGGAAACGGAACTATTCGGCACTCGGACCACTGCCACACTCGGCCAGTGGAGCGAGCATCCGGTGACGATCGCGGCGGTCATCACCCAGGTGAAACGCCAGATCTCCAAGAAGACCGGAAAGGAATACGCCCGGATCATTCTCGAGGACTTTCACGGCACGGCCGAGGCCATCATCTTCCCCGACGCCTGGGCCAAACTCAACACGACCATCCGGGATGACCTCTCGGTGCTGCTGCACGGTGGCTACAGCAAACGGGATGAGGGAGAGGAGCGGGCACCGTTCGTGGTCGAAGGCGCCCGGCCGCTGGAGGAGCTCAGGACCTCGGGTGCCCTCGGGCTGGCACTGCGGTGGACGCTGGCCGGGGCACCAGCACTGGACAGCCTCAGCCAGGCGGTGGCGCTCCTGGTTGCGCACCCGGGCCCCGCTCCGCTCTATATTGAATGGAGCGACGGCAACGGCGAGCGGCTCCGCGCCCGGGCCCGTCGCGTCCGTATCTCCCCAGATGACGCACTGGTCCAAGACCTCCGGCGACTTCTGGGGCCGGAGGCGGTCGCTTTCGTAAAGGCGGGATGACATGGCCACGAACTACGCGCTCGACTTCGAGAAGCCGCTGCAGGAACTCGAGCGGCAGATCGAGGACCTGCAGAAGATGGGCGAGGACCAGGGTATCGACGTGGCGGAGGAGGCCCGCCTGCTGCAGGTGCGACTCAACACCCTCCGAGCGGAGATCTACGGTAACCTGGCCCCCATCCAGCGGGTCCAGGTCGCGCGGCATCCGCGCCGGCCGTACACCCTGGACTACCTCAGCACGATCTTCACCGATTTCATCGAGCTGCATGGCGACCGGCTGTTCCGCGACGATCCGGCGATCGTCGGTGGCTGGGCCCGCCTGGCGGGAGTGTCCGTCATGGTGATCGGCCACCAGAAGGGGCGCGACACCAAGGAGAATCTCAGGCGGAACTTCGGTATGGCGCACCCGGAAGGGTACCGGAAGGCGCTGCGCCTGATGAAGCTTGCGGCCAAGTTCAGTGCTCCCGTCATCACCCTGATCGACACCGACGGCGCCTACCCCGGACTGGGCGCCGAGGAACGGGGGCAGTCGGAAGCGCTGGCCCGGAATATCCTCGAAATGGCGGCCTTGCCCACACCGATCATCAGCACCGTGATCGGTGTCGGCGGCTCCGGCGGTGCACTGGCGCTGGGAGTGGCCGACCGGGTACTGATGTTCGAGAATTCGGTCTATTCCGTAATCTCCCCCGAAGGCTGCGCCGCCATTCTCTGGAAGGACGCCAGCCAGCGCGAGCGGGCCGCCGATGCCCTGCGACTGACCGCGCAGGACCTGCTCAAGTTCAAGCTGATCGACGAGATTATCGAGGAACCGATGGGGGGGGCGCACCTCGACCCCGACGCCACCGGCGAAGCACTGCGCGAAGCGCTGATCCGTCACGTCACGGAGTTGCGGAAGGTCCGCCCCGAAAAGCTGGTGCGCCGACGCGCCGAGAAGTACGCCGCGATGGGCGCGTTCACCGAGGCCTGATGCCGCAGACCGTCGAAGTCCGATTCAAGGGCACCCGCCGCGATTTCTTCCACTGGCCCGATGACCGTGAGCCGCTCCACCTCTCCGAATCGGTGGTGGTGGAAGCGGAGCGCGGGTTCGATTTCGGCCGGGTGCAGTCCGCCGGAGCTGTTGCGGAAAAGAAATGCAACAGCTGCACCAGCTGCGGAGTGGGCGAGGGTATCGCCGAGAGCCGGGCCGGCGGAACGGCGGTGGATCCGCCCGCCGACGCGACCAGCCCGCCGTCCGCCGCGCCTTCAGGACGCCGGACGATTGTCCGTCGCGCCTCCCAGGATGAGATCCGCCAGGCCAACGACCTGCGCCGCGCGGAGGAGGATGCCCGCCGCCAGGTGATCGAGAAGGTGCGCCACCACAAGCTCGACATGAAGGTGAGCGACACCGAGTGGCAGTGGGATCGCACCAAGCTCACCGTCTTTTTCACGGCGGAGAAGCGAGTCGATTTCCGCACTCTGGTGCGCGACCTCGCCAACGTCTTCCGCGCCCGCATCGATCTCCGGCAAATCGGCGTCCGGGATGAAGCGGCGCGCCTCAAGGGAGTGGGCCGCTGCGGCAGGGAGTATTGCTGCAGCACCTGGCTGGGCGAGCTCTCTCCCGTCAGCCTCTCCCTCGCGAAGGATCAGCACCTCTCGCTCAACCCGGCGCAGATCTCCGGCGGCTGTGGCCGCCTGCTCTGCTGTCTGCGGTACGAGCATGAGTTCTACGTCGCGGCCCGCAAGCGCTTCCCGCGCGAAGGCAAGATGCTGCAGACCGCACAGGGCGAGGAAAAAGTGGTCGCGGTCGACATCTTCCGCGAGCGCGTCTTCCTCCGCGGCGCCGATGGGAGCCGGATCATCCCGCTGATCGAGTTGCAGCAGGAGATCGAGCGCGGAGCTTCGGGCCCGGGGCCGGTCGAGAACCGGGAGCCGAGCCGGCCGCCGAGTCGCCAGCCTGCGGAGCGGTCGGCGCGCCGGCCACCCGAGCCGACGACGCGACGGAGCCCGGAGCCGCCCAACACCCGGCCGGCCACGTCCCCTCCGCCGCGTCAGAGCGCCAGGCAGGCGCCACCGCCGGCCGCAGCAGCGCCGCCACCTCCTGCAGCACCGCCCACGCCGGCCACGCCGGCACGGCCGGCGACGCGACGGAGCCCCGTCGTCCCCGCCGACGGCGCCGGGGCCGCCGGGGTGGCCGGGGTGGCGGCGAAGGCTCCGCCCCCGCGTCGCCTGCACCCGAGGCATAGATGGCCCGCTTTTTCATCACGACCGCCATCGACTACGCCAATGGCGATCCGCACCTGGGGCATGCCTTTGAAAAGGTTGGCGCCGACTGCATCGCCCGGTACCGGCGGCTCCGGGGTGACGAGGTCTGGTTCCTCATCGGCATGGACGAGCACGGCCAGAAGGTCGCCCAGACCGCCGCCGACCGCGGCGTCTCGCCGCAGGCCCTGACCGACGAGGTCGCCGCCACCTTCCAGCGCACCTGGGCGCAACTCGACATCTCCAACGATCAGTTCATCCGCACCACCGCAGCACCACACAAGGCCGGTGTCGCGGATCTGATCGAGCGGATCTTCGCCCGCAACCCGGATGACTTCTACGAGAAGGCCTATACCGGCCAGTACTGTGTCGGGTGCGAAGCGTTCAAGAACGAGGCGGAGATCGTGGATGGCCACTGTGCGCTGCACCCGACCCGCACGCTGCAATGGGTGGAGGAGCGCAACTGGTTCTTCCGCCTCTCCCGCTACCAGAAGTTTCTCGAGCAGCTGTTCACGCAGCGCCCCGATTTCCTGCAGCCCGACATCCGCCGCAACGAAATCCTCGGCCTGCTGCGCCAGGGCCTGGACGATGTTTCCGCCAGCCGCAGCCGGGTGACCTGGGGCATTCCCTTCCCCCGCCCGATCAGCAGCGGCGAGGCGCAGACCACCTACGTCTGGTTTGATGCGCTCCCCAACTACTGGACCGCGACACTCTGTCCCGACAGTCGCGCCGCCTGGCCCGCCCAGCTGCACGTGATCGGAAAGGACATCACCCGGTTTCACTGCGTGATCTGGCCGGCCATGCTCGAAGCGGCGGGCCTCCCGCTCCCGGAGCGGGTGTGGGCGCACGGCTTCATCTACTATGGCGGAGACCGCTTCTCCAAGAGCGCTGGGGTGCAACTCGACCTGCAGGAGGCGATCGCACGGCACGGGGGAGACGCGCTGCGCTACTTTCTCCTCCGTGAGGTCGGATTCGCCAACGACGGCAATTTCACCTGGGAACGCTTCGACGAGCGCTACACCTCCGATCTCGCCGACGGGCTGGGCAATCTTGCGTCACGGACCCTCGCGATGGTCGAGAAGTACCGCGGCGGTACCGTCCCGGCCGGCCCGGACACGCCGCTGGACAACACTGGCCGCGGGAGCCTGCGTGACTACGCCGCGGCGATGGACCACCTCGACCTCCGCGGCGGTGCCGATGCGACTTGGGCCCTCGTGACCGCAGCCAACCAGTACATCGTGCAGGTAGCTCCCTGGGCCCTGGCCAAACAGGGCCACGATGAGGCGCTGGACGCCGCACTCGCGGCTCTGACCCGCTGCCTCCTCCGCCTGAGCGTACTCTCCGGGCCATTCCTTCCCCGAAAATCAGCCGAACTCCGGCAACACCTCGGGCAGGATGCGCTGGTCCCGGCATCGTGGGCCTCCGCCGAGACTCCTGAGGCATCCGGGCTACAGGTCAGGAAACCGGTAGGGCTCTTCCCCAAGCCAGAGCCACCAAATCCTTAACAGTAAACAACTTGGATGTGATTGAACTCACTTGACATCATCGGGACCGGGCCCCACCTTAGCCGCCCGGAGATGCCACGAGGTCGTGGAAGCCGCCGGGCACGGCTCTTCCTTCAGGAATGGCCAACGATCCTCGTGAGGCGCCGGAATGCCCGAACGGAAATGGACCCTCGTCGTTGTACCACCAGGCTCCGGCGCCTCGAAAGCAGTCGAGGTGTCCCAGCGTGTGCTCAAGGCCTCGGCGGGGATTATCGCCGTTCTGGGACTGGGTGCGCTGCTGCTTGGCTATGGGACCGTCTCTCGCACTGTGAATCTGCATCACGCCGCCGCGGTCGAGCAGGAGAATGTGCGCCTGGCCGAAGAGCTGGGCCGACTCCATGGCGAGCTGTCACTGCTGACCGATACCCTCCAGACGATCGCCGTCCGCGATTCGCGCATCCGGCTCCTCGCCAATCTTGAGCCGACCGATCCGACAGTATTGCAGGCCGGAATCGGCGGTCCGGTGGCACCCAGGCGGTCGCCCGTCCTGGCCAGCATCCTCGGCCGGCGCAGTGAAGAGATCCGGGTTGACCTCGGTGCGCTGATCCGGCGCGCCAATCTGCTCGCCGCCTCGTTCAGCGAGGCCCACGACAGCCTCGAGCATCACCGTGACCGCATGGCCGCAACACCGTCCATCCTGCCCACTACCGGCTGGCTCTCCAGCGCCTTCAGCGCGATGCGCGAACACCCCGTCCTGCATATCGCGCGACCGCACGAGGGGATCGATGTCTCCGCGCCGATGGGCACACCGATCCAGTCGCCCGCCGCGGGTCGCGTCGTCAAGACCGGATGGGAATCGGGCTATGGCAATGTGATCGTGATCAGTCACGGCTTCGGGCTCGAGACCAAGTTTGCCCACTGCTCCAAGCTGCTCGCACACACCGGCCAGCAGGTCGCCCGGGGCGAGGTGATCGCTCAGGTGGGCAATACCGGCCTCGCCACTGGCCCGCACCTGCACTACGAAGTGCACGTCAACGGCAAGCCGGTCGATCCGCTGCGGTATGTGCTGCCGGATGCGGTGGTGGACTAGCAGGTGGCAGGTGACAGCCAGCAGGAAAACAGGAAACCCCGTGAGGCAATCACCTCTCGGGGTTTCTCGCAGTTCTGCCACCTGCTCACTGCCACCTGCCGGTTACCAGCTCAGTTGAACTTCACCGCCGGCGGCGCATCCGTCCCGTCCTTGGCCTGGAAGTACACCCGCGGTGTTCCATGGCCGAACATCTTGGCGGTCAGGTTCTGCGGAAAGGTCCGGATATAGGCGTTGAACTGATTGACCGCCTCGTTGTAGTCCTGTCGCGCCGTGGCAATCCTGTTCTCGGTGCCGGTCAGCTCATCCTGCAGGGCGCGGAAGTTGGCGTCCGACTTGAGCTGCGGGTAGTTCTCCGAGATCGCCAGCAGTCGGCCGAGCGGGGCGTTGAGCGCCTGATTCGCCGTGGCCATGTCCTCAAGGTTACCGCTCTGCACCGAACCGGCGAGCTTGGCCCGTGCCTCGGCGACCTCGATGAAGATCGTCGATTCCTGCTTGGCGTAACCCTTGACGGTCTCGACCAGATTGGGAATCAGGTCTGCCCGCCGCTGCAGCTGGGCCGCGATCTGCCCCTGGGCCTTGTTGACCTGCTCATCCAGCGACTGGATCTGGTTGTAGCCGCAGCCGCTGGCCATGACGGCAAGGGCGACGACGAACCAGAGACGAAATGACCGCATCATGCCCGTTCTCCGTGCTGATAGTGATCCACAAAGCGCGCCGCCGATTCGACGGCCGCAAGATAATCCTGCCACTGCTCTGGCGTACACCGCCACGCACTGTCCCCGCGATTGCTCACCACCCGCCCGATCGCATCAGCGGGAAAGCCGGTGACCCGTGCCGCAGCGGCGATCAGCGCGGTCGGCTCCAGCGGGGGATTCTCTCCCACCAGTAGCACGACGCCACGACACAGCAGCATGATGGATCCCGCACTCCGCCGCAGCAGCTCGCTCATCTGGTCGATGTCGTCGCCGGCCACCGCCCATGCCTGTCTGAGGCGCATCAGCTTGCCGCGCAGCTCCCGCTCCACCGCCAGCCGGAGATCATGAGGCCGCACCACCAGTCCGAGGAGCGGATCGATACCCCGCAATACGTCGTAGCAGGTGTGCATCTCCGCAAGCTCGAGGGGATAGGCATCCGCGGAACGACCCCACTCCGCCACGGTGAAGATCAGCGGCACTCCGCCGGCCTCCTCCCGCCACCGGCGGAACGCCGGGCCGGCCGCGCGCAATAACCCCGGCGTGATCGCCGGCAGGACCAGCAGGATGTTGATATCGGACCAGCCGGGGATATGCTGCCCTCGCGCCGCCGATCCGAACAGCACTGCCGCATATCCTGCCGGCCACACCCGGTCCAGCTCACCGAGGAACTGGTCCACCCGTTTCTTCACCGCGGGCATCAT
>Ga0163147_10005826_pt1 | contig 14766 bp, 15 predicted proteins | sample OliLakLV19MP6G1_FD_148597 | JGI IMG/M metagenome (GOLD analysis project Ga0163147, IMG submission 148597) | Freshwater microbial mat bacterial communities from Lake Vanda, McMurdo Dry Valleys, Antarctica- Oligotrophic Lake LV.19.MP6.G1 | ecosystem: Environmental > Aquatic > Freshwater > Lake >...
GGGGTGGGGGGTGGGGGGATGCTGGTCATGCGTGCCATGGCCGATCGGGCAGCGAACCCCTTGAGGTGTGGTTGTTCTCGATGTTGTCGGCGAACTCTCCGTTCACGGCCCCGACGAAGCTTGATCGCCTAGCAAGCGACCCGTCTTTTGCGTACGGCGGTTAACCACCACCCTAACCCCATCAATGTCAACGTACTCGGTGCTGGAACAGATGACGCGATACGGAACCCCAAATGAAGCTCTGATAAGCTGGGAAAATCGCCACCTCGCCCAGAAGCAGCATCCGCCAAGTTGGCTACCCCCAAGGACGAACCCCAAGCACTTCCGTCATACCCGCGTGCCTCTAGAAGCGATCCAAAGCCAAACACTTCCTCGTTCCACTCCGACGTCGCCCCTGCCGCGTCGAGCAGTCCCCATGGTGTCCGGGTGTTCGGATAAGCTCCAAGCGAGATCTGGTATTGCGGATTCCCGCCATCGAACCACCCCGCATTGGCCTCGGTGGGCAGACCGTTCACCAGCGTGTTGGGCGGGCCATAGACCAGCGGCGTATCGCTCGAATTGCTGTAGCGCCACCAACCGCCGGTAGTCCCATCCGGGTTGGCCTTCGCCGGGTCAAAGTGAAACGCCTTCAGAACCTCATCCCACGTTGGGAGCCAATAACAGGCATCAGGGTTGTGTGTACGTTGATCGGTGAAGCCCGTCCCAAGTGTGAACGTACCGACGTCGTACGCGCCATTCAAGAAGGCTTTGCGGTTGGCACCCTTGCCGTTGTGCAGCCAGTTGCAATAGATCGCCGCCATGCGCCAGGTGATATCACCGACGGGGAGCAACCCCTGTCCGGGCCGGACCGCGAAGCGGCGTCCACCGGGGATGGGTGAGAAGGTCTCGGCCCCGCCCCAGAAGTCGGGAACCGCGACATAGGGGATGTGGTCGTTGGCGGGCCGATCAAGCGCGGCGTTCAGAAACTCCACCCACTGGGCAGTCGTCACTTCAAGCTTGCCGATGCTGTACTCATAATCGACGCGGCCGCGACCAATGGCGCGGTCCTGCACCTGCCCGTTCCCCATCCACGGCGCGTTCCCCACCGCGCCGATGCGCACCAGGTCAACGCCGGTGATGGGGTCGATGTCGGCGTGGGCTGTGTTTGAGGCTGCCATGACCATCGCAACTCCCACCAGTGGTCTCAAGAGACAACGCGACACCCTTACCAAACGCCTTTTCAGGCGGAGGGTGGCGTACGAACAAACCACAGCACATAAGCGGAGCATCAGCGGACCTTTCTTTCACGCTGGCGGTTTCGAGAATCATCTCGAAGCTGCCAACGGGATGAACACATAGGTCGCTCTCTCCGGCCACTCAGAATGGACCCGATGAAGCGGGGTGCGGATTGTGAATTGGTCCGAGAATTCGCGAAAAAGATGCGGGCTTTACAACCTTTACAATTGCTGCACCCGGCGTTCGTGCTTCGTCAACCAACCATTCAGGTGTGTGTGCTGTACCGCCGCGTAGCCACCGTGCCGGGCTTGGAAGCCCGGCCCACCTGATGCCCGCCTAAGATTCTTTTTGGGTCAGGGATCGATGCTCGAACAGGCTCCGAACAGGGGAATGACTGATTATGTCCAAGTCTGACACGCTCGATATTGTGATCGGTGCTGGGGAGGCCCAGCGGAACGCCAAGTTGGCCGCGGAGCATGTGAAGAAGGCTCAGACGGCGGTGGAGGCTGGGGATCGGCTGACGGCGATCAATGAGTATCGTCGCGCGGTGGCGAACGATCCGTTGTCGCACACGTTCTTTCACCTGGCATATCAGCTTGATCTGATTGGCGAAGAGGAAGAAGCGATCGCGATGTATGAGCGGTCGTGCGAGTTTCCGCCCGCGCCGGTGAACGCGTTGATGAACCTGGCGGTGCTGTATGAGGATCGCGGTGACTATGGGCGAGCGGAGCGGAGTCTGCGGCAGATTCTTGAGACGAACCCAACACACCCGCGAGCGCGGCTGTTCATGAAGGATGTTCAGGCCTCGCGCGAGATGGTGCTGGATGACGACACCGATCGCGAGAAGGTCAAGCGCAACGCGATGCTTGATGTTCCGGTGACGGACTTCGAGCTTTCGGTGCGGGCCAGAACGTGCCTGAAGAAGATGAATATCCGCACGCTGGGCGACCTGCTGCGCACGACCGAGGCCGAGCTGCTGGGGTACAAGAACTTTGGCGAGAGCAGTCTGGTTGAGATCAAGCAGATGCTCTCGGCCAAGGGGCTGCGGCTTGGGCAGGGTGTTGAGGATGCTCACCGCGCTGCGCGGCGGCGGATCCTCGATCAACTGAAGGGTTCGGGCAACGAGGCGATGCTGGCGAAGGCCGTCACGGAACTGAACCTTTCGGTGCGGGCACGCAAGGCGTTGCAGTTGCTCTCGATTCAGACACTGGGCGATCTGGTGAGCCGGACCGAGGCGGAGCTGATGGGTGTCAAGAACTTCGGGGCGACATCGCTCACGGAAGTGAAGGAAAAGCTCACGGAATATGGGCTGAAACTGCGTCAGCTTGAGGAATGAGCCGGGGCGCTGAGCCTTGCAAAAATCGTGAGTTGAAGGAATGTTCAGCCAGCCGCCCGATATGGGCGGCTGGCTTTCTTTCATGGTGGGAAGTTGCAAGGGCCGAGAGAAATGGGTAATCTCCTTCCGTCCGGGTGAGTGGCGCGCAGCCGCACCCGGGCGTTTCGGCCCCTTGTTCATGGCCAGAGTTCATGGCCAGAGTTCATGGCCAGAGTTCATGGCCAGAGTTCATGGCCGGTGTGTGGCCCGGTGTATTGACGGTGTGCTGACAGATTTGTGACGCGGCGAGCATGAGTTCGCCGCGGCGTGTCGACTTCGTGCAAAGAGCCAAGATTGCTTTTTGAAGCCTTTGCTGTCAACCAGGGGGTTGACGGACAGGGCAGGAGGTCGGTGGAATGAGCGATCAGCGTTCGTCGTTAACCGCTGTCCTTTTGTTGCTGTGCCTGAGTTGGGCGTTGGCGGCGTGGCTCGTACCCGAGAGGTACGTGGTGGTGTGGCCGCCGTCGGTGCTGTGGCACAAGGTGGCCTCGGTGGTGGTGGCCACGGTGCTGTCGATTGATCTCTTCCTCGCCGTCACGTTCGCGCGCACGGAGTGACGGCGCTTTGGATTTCGCGATGTGTTGGCCGCGCGATGGGTTGGCGCGGACGGGCCCCCGGTCAGGCCCCGTCCGGTTGCTGACGTAGCGTGGATTACAAACTGTTGTGCAGGCAACATTCGCGGTCGAGCGCGGAGCGTCTATTCGGCGGCTTCGCGGACGACGGTCTGGTCGCGCTCGCCGGTTTTGTGGAAGCCGACGCGGGCCTGGACGTATTTTTCGGGGCTGACGTTGAGGTCGGGGGTCTCGCCGCGGGTGTGCTGGGCGTGGAGGTGCTTGAGGAAAGGGACGCACCACTGGCAGCCGGTGCCGGCGCCGAGGCACTCGCTGATGAGTGAGGCGACGGGTGGGTTTTCGCGGGCGAGGTAGGTGCGGATCTTGTGCAGGCTGACGTGGAAGCAGAGGCAGACGTGGTCATCGGGGTGCATGGGGTATCGTTGGCGGGTGGGGGACTCATCGCCAGGAATGGCGATGCCACGGGAGTGGGTACCCTCCGGCCATGCCTGACGAGATGCCTGTGTTTGTGCCGCATATGACGGGGGAGGAGTTCCGGAGCCTTGGTCGCGAGGTTGTGGACTTGATTGCTGAGTACATGATGCGTGTGGAACGGCTGCCGGTTCGAGCGCGGAGCCTGCCGGGTGAGTTGCTGGGCAAGCTGCCGATGGAGCCGCCGGCGCGGGGCGAGAAGTGGGGGGAGATTTTGGCGGATGTTGAGCGGCTGATCGTGCCGGGGCTGACGCATTGGCAGTCGCCGAACTTCTTTGCGTACTTTCCGGCGAACGGGTCGTTCCCCGCAATTCTGGGTGATCTGCTCTCATCGGGGCTTGGTGTGAACGGGATGTTGTGGGCGACAAGCCCTGCGGCGACGGAGCTTGAGACGCGGGTGCTGGATTGGCTGGGGGGAATGATCGGCTTGCCGGGTGAGTTTCTGTCGCCATCGGGAAGTGGTGGGGGGGTGATTCAGGGGACGGCGAGCGAGGCGACACTGGTTGCGCTGGTGGCGGCGCGGTCGCGGGCGATGAAAAGGCACGCGCCGCGCGCCGCGACGACGGACCTTGGCTCGCGGTTGACGTTGTATACCTCGACGCAGGCGCACTCATCGGTGATCAAGGGGGCGATGATCGCCGGACTGGCGGCGCACCCCGAAGATCGGCGGCGCGTGCGGATGATCGAGACCGATGAGACGTTCGCGATGAAGCCCGAGGCGCTGGGCGCGGCGATGGCGAGCGATGTACATGCGGGGCTGGTACCGTTCTTCGTGTGCGCGACGGTGGGGACGACCAGCTCGACCGCGAACGACCCGGTGGAGAAGATCGGGATGATCTGCCAGGGGCATGATGATCAGCCGTGGCTGCACGTCGATGCGGCGATGTCGGGCGCGGCGTGTGTGTGCCCGGAATATCGCGGAATGCTTCGGGGGATTGGGCTTGCCGATTCGTTCTGCTTCAACCCGCACAAGTGGCTGCTGACAAACTTTGATTGTGATTGTCTGTGGACGCGCGATCGCGAGTCGATCATCAACGCGCTCTCGGTGACGCCGGAGTATCTGCGCAATGAGGCGAGCGCGCGGGGTGAGGTGGTTGACTATCGGGATTGGCAGATCCCACTCGGGCGGAGGTTTCGCGCGCTCAAGCTGTGGTTTGTGATCCGACACTACGGGGTCGAGGGGCTGCGCGCGTATATCCGCGAGCACATGCGGATCGCGGCGATCTTTGAAGAGCTGGTGCGGAGCGATGCGCGGTTTGAGGTGGTTACGCCGCGAACGGTGACGCTGGTCTGTTTCAGGTTGAAGGCGCGACAGGGTGAGGGCGCGGAAGAGACCAACGCGCGGAACCGGGCGTTGCTGGAGGCGATCAACGCGAGCGGGAAGGCGATGCTCTCGCACACGGTGCTGAAGATCGGTGGGCAGGAGCAGTTTGTGCTGCGGATGGCGATCGGCGGGAGCGGGACCGAAGAGCGGCACGTGCGTGGGGCTTGGGCGGTGGTTGTCGGGTTGGTGTAGTGTGGAGTTTGAGGGAGCTGGGCCGCGGACGGCGGACATCGGCAGGAATGCCGAGGCCACGGATGCCGATGCTACGGGTTGGTATGCTTGAGGCATGATGAAATGGCTGAACGGTTTGGGGATGGTCGTGGCTGGGGTTGTGCTTTCGGGGTGCGCCCCGCGGGGCAGAGTTGGCGGTCAGGATGGGGCGGCGCTCGCGGTGCCGCGATATGCGACGGCGTTTGATGCGGCGCGTGCAACATTGCGAGACTCCGGGTTTATTCTTGAACGTGTTGATGCTCGGGCGGGCGTGATTACGACGCAGCCCAAGACGACGGCGGGGCTCTTGACACCGTGGGACCGCGAGCAATCGACTGTTACGCAGGAGGTCGAAGACCTTTTGCAGCGACAGCAGCGCGTGGTGCGGGTGGAGTTTGAGGGTGTGGATGGCGCGGCACTCGGTGCGGAGAATGCGGCGCGTGTGCGCGTGCACGTGGTGGTTCAGCGGCTGCACATTCCGGGGCACAAGCTGGAGCCGGAGGCGATCCGGCAGTCTTCGTTCTACCTCGACCCTGTGTTGGCGGAGCGAGAGATGCAGCCCAACTACGCTGTGGCGATCAAGCAGGATGAGCTGCTTGCGGCACGGCTGACGCGCCTGATCGAAGAGCGATTGGCGAGTGTTGCGGCGGTTTCGCCCTGAAACGGGACGCCCTGATCTCACCAGCCATCTGATGTTTGTTCCGGAGCGCACCCTCAAACGTCGAGTCTTCCGCCATGCCTGATCGCAACAACTCTTCATCCGTGCCGCAACAGTCGCCATCATTTACCGATGCGCGAACGGCGTTGCTGCGTGCGCTGGCGGCCCGATTTCCGACGGCGGATGCCGCGCTCTCGGAGGCGGCGGGCTTGAGCGCAACACTCGATCTGCCGATGGGATTGGTCCACATCATCTCGGATGTGCATGGAGAAGATCTGAAACTGAGGCATGTGATCCACAACGCTTCGGGCGCGCTGAGGCCGTTGGTGGAGGAGGTGCTCAAAGACAAGTTGAGCGCGGCGGAACGGGCGCGGTTTCTGTCGATTCTGTATTACCCGCGCGAGGCGTTGGCTCGGTTTGCACCGCAGGTGATCGCGGCGGGTGATGCCGAGGGCGGAGGTGTTGGTGGGCGCACGGCCTGGGTGTTTGGCACGTTGAGCCTGCAATGCGAGATCATCCGCGCGTTGCGCAAGACGTATCGCCGAGATCGGGTCGATCGGCTGACACCGCCGGAGTTTCGCGAGTTGTTTGTGGAGATGCTGAGCGGTCAGAGGCCGGAGTTTCCGAAGGCGATCCTTCAGGCCCTGGCCAGGTGCGACCGTGACTGGGAGGCGATCACGGCCGCATCGCGGTTGATACGAAATCTGGCAAGTGCGGAGATTCTGGTCGCGGGTGATCTGGGTGATCGCGGGCCAAGGATTGACCGGGTGATCGACCTGCTTATGCACCAGCCGGGCGACATCGTGAACCTGCTGTGGGGGAATCATGATGCGATCTGGATGGGGAGCGTTCTGGGGCACGATCCGTGCATTTTGACGGTGCTGCGATTCAGCGCGCGGTATCGGCGAGCTGCGCAGCTTGAAGAGGGGTATGGGATTCTGACGACACCGCTGGAGCGTCTGGTGCGCGAGTGCTATGCGGATGATCCGGCGGAGCGGTTCATCCCCAAGGGTGATGGGTGGCGCGACCCGCTGATGGTCGCGCGGATGCAGAAGGCCATCGCAATCATGCAGTTCAAGGCCGAGGGTCGGATGATCGAGCGGCACCCGGAATGGAACCTGGATCATCGGCGGCTGCTGCACCTGATCGATCAGAAGGCGGGCACGGTGACGATCACCAGTGAGCGTGGTGGGCGGAGCTACCCGATGCTCGATACTCGGCTGCCGACAATCGATCCGAACAACCCGTACGAATATTCGTCGGAGGAGAAGGTCTGCATGGACCGGCTCCGCACATCGTTCACCTCATCGGCGTTGCTGCGCACGCATATGGATTGGCTGGTGCAGCGCGGCGGGATGTGGGCTCGGCGCGATGATGTGTTGGTCTTCCACGCGTGTGTGCCGGTGGATGCGGCGGGCACGCCGCAAACGATGAGTGTGGATGGGCGCGAGGTGGGTGGGCGCGAGTTGATGGATGCGCTGGCAACGGTGGTGCGCCGGGCGTTCAGGGTCGATCGTCGCGTCTCGCACCGCGCGGCCGACCCGACCGAGCAGGATCAATCCCGTGGAGGGCGAGAGGTGGGGACATCGGCGAACAACCCCGATGCGGACTGGCTGCACTATCTGTGGGGCGGGCCGCGAAGCCCGTTGTTCGGGAAGGACAAGCTCGCGACGTTCGAGTCGTACTTTGTGGCGGACAAGGATGCGCAGAAGGAGCAGAAGGATCCGTACTTTGAACTGCTGAACGATGCGGGGTTTGTCAAACGGATCGGCAGGCTGTTCGGGTGTGGTGATGATGTGTTGATTGTCAATGGGCATGTGCCGGTAAAGATTGAGAAGGGTGAGCAGCCGGTGAAGGGTGGAGGGAACGCGGTGACGATCGATGGCGCGTTCAGCGAGGCGTATGGCGATCGGGGGTACACGCTGGTACTCAAGCCGGATCGGATCGACCTGGCCGAGCACGCAAAGTTTGAATCGGTGGATGCGGTGATCGACTCGGGCGCGGACATTGTGCCCAAGGTGACGACGATCAGGACATACGCCAAAGCCCGACTGGTGCGCGACACCGGGGCGGGCGTGCGCACACGCGCGATGATTCAGGATCTTGAAGATCTGGCACGGGCGTTTGAAGAGGGCGTGGTGCAGGAACGCGCGTGAATGATGGCGACATTCAGTCTCGGAGTTGCACCCACTGAGCGGCCTCGGCCTCGGCGAGCAGGTGCAGGGCGGGGGTCAGGCGCCAGGCTTCATCGGAATAGCTGATCCAGCGGAGGAGCAGCCAGACCAGGACCGTGCAGCAGATCCAGCAGGCGATCTCGGACGAGCGCCGGTTGCGATGGATCAAGAACACCAGACACGCAAAGCTGATGCTCGCGCACTTCCAGACGACCAGCAGCCCGACCGAGCCGTGTTCCATCACGTACCGAGCAATGGGGTTTGCTTCGCCCATGCCCGAAGAACGGAGGAAGGTGAGGGTGATCTGCAGATCGGCAAGGCTCATTACCGCAATCGCCAGGGTGAGCAGGATGATGCGAACCGGCCGGCGCGAGGGTGCAAGGGTTGCTGAAGGGTGTGCGGCGGCCATTCCCGTGATGGGAAAGCGCGCCGAGTTGGGGGCGAGTGCCCGCGATGCTCCGAACAACCAGCCTTGGGTCGCCATGAAGGTTTGCCTCACGAAAGACCGGGGGATGCGAGCGTCGCACCCATCAAGAGGTTTGTGCATCGGTCGATCAAGGGGCAGGAATCAGGCAACCGCGAGGATGTCTTGCTCATAGACTCATGGGTGTTCCGAGAACTTTCCGGGCGAACCGTTCTCGGATGCTGGGCGAACGGAAGCGCGGCCTGTAACCGTGGGTAGTCCGGACGGCGAACCGAAGGGTCAGGATCGATATGGTGAGGAGCACGAGCGTGGGCACAATGCGAGCGGCGGTACTGTTCGGGGCCGTGGGGCTTGCGGTCGCGGTCTGGCCGATGGGCACGCACGCGCAGGTGGCAGCGCAGCTCAACCCGGTATATGTGGACGATGCGCCGACCGCTTCGGACACGTTGGCGCGTGTGAAGGATCACCTCGGCTCGGGCAACCTGGATGAAGCGGTGCGCGTGCTGCAGGTCCTGCTGGATGAGCATGGCGGGCGCATGACGGCCTCGGCGGATGACCCGGAAGTCTTTGTCGGTGTGCGGGCTCGGGTTCATGCTGAACTGCTGAATAGCGCGCCGATGCTGGCGCGCTATCGCGCACTGTTCAACCCGCGTGCCGCGGCGGAGCTTGAGGCGGGCGGGGCGGCCAATGTCGAGACCACGCTGCTTCTGACCAGCGCGGGCTTTGAAAGTGCGCTGCGGACTGCGCAGCGGCAGCAAGAGGCCGGGCAGTTCGAGGCGGCGCGGCTGACGCTTGAGCAGCTTGAGCGTCATCCCGATCGCCTCGGCGGCGCGGGCGCGGGCGACAAGGCGGCGAGCCTGGGGGCCGATGCGGCCGCGCTGCTGCGCACGACGGCGAGTTTCATCGACCGGGCCGCAGTGTGGGCGCGAGCCGAGCGTTGGGCGGCGGAGGCGGGTGCTGGTCGGATCGAGCGTGTGCCGCACCTCTGGCCCAAAGGGGCGACGGTTCGTGGCGAGTCACCGCTGGATGCGCTGCCGGAACTGATGACGACGGGGTTGATCTCGAAGCCGCTGTGGTCGATCGCGCTCGGGCCCAACAATCCGTCAAGCCTTGAGTTTCCGGGTGGTGGGCTTGGCAACATGGGTCGTGGTAGTGGGGCGGGGAATATTCCGCCGAACGCCCGAATGCTGGAGATCCTGCCGACAGCGAGTGAAGACCTGCTGGTGATTAACGATGGCACGGTCATCAGTGCGTGGGATCGATTCACTCTGAGCCCTCGCTGGTGGGTTCAGCCCAGCGGCATCGCGCAGGGCAAGGGCGGCGAGGATGGGGAGGTTGATCGGGCCTTCGGCTTTCAGCGGCGGGGGTCATGGAACAACTTTTCAGGCTCCGATGCGCTCACGGTGACGATCAGAGGTCGGTATGGGGCATTCTCGACCGGGCGGGCGGCGGGATCGGGACGCGATGGTGATGATCGGGTTCACGGCATCGATGCCAAGACCGGGCGCGTGCGTTGGACACGCACGCTGACCGACATTGACCCCGGGCTTGCCGACAGTTCGATCCGCGGCCCGGTCGAGATGACCGAGGGTGTGGTCATCGTCTCGGCGCGCAAGCACTTGCCCGATCGGCGGCTGCTCAGCCTCACGCTCATCGGGCTTGATGCCGACAGCGGCAAGACGCTCTGGCAGAGACTGGTGGGCAGCGCGGGATGGTTGCCATTTGCCGCGCAGGCCTTTGGCCCGGAAGGACCGATTGTCGATCGCGGCGTCGTGTACCGAACCGATCGGCTCGGACTGGTCGCGGCGGTTGAAGCGGTCAGTGGGCGCACGGTCTGGGTCCGGCGCATGCCGGCCGAGGCAAGCAACGCCGGCCCGAGCGACCCGCAACCTTGGGAAATCAGTCGGCCGGTGATAGACAACACTCGTGAGCGGCCCTCGCTGATCGTCATCACGCCCGATCAGAAGCGCATCGTGCGGCTGGATACATCGACCGGCGCGGTGCTCGGTGAATCGGCGATAGCCCGCTTCTCGCAGCCCGCACCCGCCTATCTGCTCAGTGTCGGCGAGTCGCTGGTGGCGGTCGCGGCATCGACACCCGGCACGAATGGTTCGAGCCGGATTACCGTTGCGCCGCTGGCATCGTTCGAGACCAGCACGGTTCAGATGACACCGAGCTTTGATCCGCCGGGCATCTGGGGGCGAGTGAGCGTGATCGGCGACAAGTTGCTCGTGCCGATCTCGGGCGGCCTGGCCGTGGTCGATCCGGCCAACGCAACACAGCCCCCTCTTGTGCAGGCACTGGATGAGCCTGGGAATGTCCTGGCCATCGGGCGGCAGTTGCTGGTTGTTGACGACACACGCGCGCACAGCTACTTGCAGTGGGAGACGGCGGAGAGCATCCTGACCGATCGCATGAAGGGCGATCCGAAAGATCCGACACCCGCGGTCACGTTTACCGAACTGGCGTATCGGGCCGGACGACCGGAGCGAATTGCATCAAGCGTGGATGCCGCGTTGGCGGCGATCAAGGTTGAGCCTGAGGGTGAGCGCAGCCAACTGGCACGGGCAAGGCTCTTTGAAACACTGAACACGATGGTCAACTCAGGCCTTGAGCCGGTTGAGCATCAGTCGCCGGGTGCAGGTCTGGATCGAGCGATCACCGCGCCAACATTGCCAGTCGAGGGCGCTGCGCCGACCAGCACCAACGCTTCACGCGGGCGCGGGGCGGTTCCACCCCGCATTCAGGATCGCAACCTGCTTGCAGCATTGGTCGATCGGCTCGGTGTCGCGGCCACTTCCACCGATGATCGCGTGGCCTTCGCGCTTGCCAGGGGCCGGCTCGCCGAACAGGATGGATCGGCCGCCATTGCGGATGCCACCACCGCCGTTGCGCTCTATCAGAAAGTTCTGGATGATCCGCAGTTGTCCAGCGCCAACTGGCGGGGCAACGGGGTCAGTATTCGTGGTGAACTCGAGGCCGTGCGCCGTATCGAGCAGCTCATCAGCAAGTTTGGTGTGGGCATCTATGCCACGCAGGAAGAGGAGAGCCGGCGTGCTCTTGCCGAAGCGGGGGAGGGCGCCGCGGTTGAGCAGCTTGAGCAGATCGTTGCTCGATACCCGCTCGCATCATCCACACCCGCAGCCTATCTGAAGCTGCACGATGCTTACAGGAAAGGCGATCGCGCCCGGAGTTCGACCATCGCGCTCGAACTCGGGCTGAAGGCGGCGCAGCGCATCAGCAATGCGTCAGCGACGGCCGTCGGCGAGCTGGCCGGGCGGCTGATCAACGAGCTGCGGGCCAAGAAGCAGATGCAGGCCGCGGCGGGTGTGCTGCGGAATGTGAAGCGAAAGTTCCCGCAGATCCAGTTGACGGCCGAGGGTGCCGCGCTTGATACCGCAATGATCGAGGGCGATCTGGCACGCTCGATCGCGGCGACGATGCGCTGGCCGCGGATAGGGCAAATCACCGGCGAGCACATGCAGTTGATCAAGGGTTCGTCGTTGCTCACGCCGATTCTGCATGATTCGACGCCGCACGTGGTTGGGTGTGTGGCGATGGAGAGTGAGCGCGAGGTGTCCATTTGGAGTGCTGATGGTGTGGGCGGTGGGGGCGAGCTTAAGAAGATGTGGTCGCGGAGAATTGACGAGGCGGGCGCATCGCTCATCAAAACGACCGCCGATGCAGCGTACATCCTTTCGCGCAGCAACAAGATTGGCGGAGTTGAAAAGGTGCCCGTGAGCCTTGGGGCCAATGGCTGGAAGAGCGAACCGCCGATCAAGCTCTTTCCCGCAGATGACGGGAGCCGGGGCATGAACCGTGCGCCCGGCGTGATGGCTGATCAGTTTGAAACACCCGATGACGGGATTGTACCGGCCGACGACCTGATCGTGGCGATGGATGAGCGCACGCTCGTGCTTGTTCAGCGCGGGGGACGGATCGCCGCGCTCGATACCGATACCGGCGAAGTGCTCTGGAACGGCTCGACCCCGATCGCGCGGGTCTATGACGTGCAGATTTCGGGTGGAGTGCTGGTGATCGCGGGCGATGCGGGCAAGGCCGACGCGGCGGGCGCGATGATGGATGTCTCGCCGACGATTCAGATTGTGGATGCGCGAACGGGCCGCATGGGCCAGCGGCTGGCCGATCTCGAAGGGCGCGTGCGCTGGGTGCGTCTGACCGATGAGGGGGCTCTGGTCTGCGGCCTTGAATCCAAGGTGCTTTCGATCGATCTCACCACGAGTCAGCGCAACTGGACGATCGAAAGCCCCGATGTGATGCCCGCTGCGGCAGCCTGGATCTTTGGCGATCGCCTGTTGCTGATGAGCACCGACCGCACGCTCTGGCTTGCCAGTGTGTCAAGCGGGCGGCTCAACCCCAAGCCGCTCGATGCGCCGCGGAGCCATGTTGAATCCACGCGTGAACTTGATGCCTATCTCACATCAGGCAATCCGGACGGGCCATTTGCCGTCGCAACTCAGCAGGGCATCATGATCTTCGGGCCGACGGGTGAGCTTGATGGTGTTGACGGGATGGGAGGACTCGACACGATGATCCTGCCGCGTGCCGCTGAAGACCGCGCGGTGGCAGTCGAAACGGTCTCGGATGGGCGGGGAAACGAGGGGCTGATGCAGTTCAGCATTCACGTTCTCGAGACCGGCGGCGGCATGTTGGTGGACTCGCGCCCCGTCATGCTCGGCGCGCGGCCGATGGAGGTGGTGCTGCTGGATGGAAAGATCGTCGTCACCGCGGGCGCGGTGACCGTGATCTTGGAAGCGCCATCGCAAGGGAAGTAGCGATGGGCACCGCGCAGGCAGGCCCGTCCGGATCGGTCGGCCCGTTTTTCGGACATCCCGCGATCATCGCCGCGCCAAGCACGAGCGAAGTGGCAAGGACGAGCTTGGTGATCTGGAGCTTTCGATTCGGATGCCGCATGAAAGTGCCTCCTGGCGGGATCACAAAGTCTGCCCGCGGTGGTGGTGGCGCGATCGCGCCGAATGGCGCACCGGCCTGATTGAACGTTCAACAGGTTTAAGCGAGGGTCGCGGCTCGATGTCCCGAATCGCGGCTTAATATTGTTGATCAATCTTTCGCGACACCTGAACAGGTGCCGCGCCGTATGCAGAAGCCCCGCAAGTGCGGCCAGCCAGATGCTCGTCACACGAACGTACCTCGAACCAAGTGAGACCTTCATATGCCCACCAATCTTCCCCACACCACGCAGAACGACCTGAGCAACAAGATCCGTGCGCGCGTGGTCGAACTGCTCAATGAGCGGTTGGTTGACGCCATCGACCTTCAAAGTCAGGTCAAGCAAGCCCACTGGAACGTCAAGGGACCATCGTTCATCGCCCTGCACGAACTCTTTGACAAGATCGCTGGCGAACTCGGCGGCCACATCGACGACATCGCCGAGCGTGCTGTGCAACTCGGTGGCACCGCGCTCGGCACGGTCCGCATCGCCGCGGCCAACTCCGGGTTGAAGGAATACCCATCAAACATCTTCGCCGGTCGCGATCACATCAAGGCTCTCGCGGCCGCGCTCTCGTCATTTGGCGAGCTTGTTCGCAAGGCGATCGATCAGGCCGACAAGGCGGGTGACAACAATACCGCCGACCTCTTTACAGGTGTCTCGCGTTCGATCGACAAGAGCCTGTGGTTTGTTGAGGCGCACGGTCAGGCCGAGCGCTAAGCGGGCGCCACGGCCTTGCCGAGCGTGCTGCAATCAGGGGGTATCGGTGACGGTTGACTTGGCAAGGAATCGACGCTCGGGCGGGGTCAGTTGCTTCATTTTGTCCGGGTGTTTGCGGATTTCGAGCAGCAACTTGCGGCCTTCGGTCGGTGTCAACTCGGTTGAGGAGGCCGAGCTTGCACCGAAGATTCCGCCACTCCCGCCGTTGTTAAGCGTGATATTGGTCGAGTCACCGCCATTGCAGGCAGTGAGCAGAAGGGATGTTGCGAGCAGAGCCGGAGTTATGGGCGTTCGGCGCATCATATAGGGGAATGCTATCCGCGCGCAAGGCAGGAGTGCGGTTGGCGCCGCTCATTCCGCCAGTGCTGGCTAAATCGCGGACCAGAAGATGAAGGCCAGAACAATCAGCCCGCCGATGACCGATATCAGCCATTGTGTCTTCAGATGCCCGATGACCAGACGTTCGGAGAATCCGCGATCACGATCCGCGCTCACCCGTGTCTTGGACTTGGCGGATCTGGCAAGCGCCTCGCCGAGCCGACTGTTCGGGTCGCCCGTGCGGCCGCTGATTTTCCGGTACAGCATGGGATCGATGGCCATTGTGAGCATTCCTTATGAACACCAAAGTGTTTGAGCAGATGGGGTTGGGGT
>Ga0163147_10005827_pt1 | contig 14766 bp, 6 predicted proteins | sample OliLakLV19MP6G1_FD_148597 | JGI IMG/M metagenome (GOLD analysis project Ga0163147, IMG submission 148597) | Freshwater microbial mat bacterial communities from Lake Vanda, McMurdo Dry Valleys, Antarctica- Oligotrophic Lake LV.19.MP6.G1 | ecosystem: Environmental > Aquatic > Freshwater > Lake >...
CTATAGAAACTATGCGATTACTCAAAAAATTCTTGTTCCTCAGTATTCTGACTGCATCACTCATTCTCTTGAGCGTTCCTGTTGCTCAAGCCAGTGGTATTAACTCGGCCACAAACCCTGGGACCGTCTCCATTCAAAACACTGATGGCACGCTCCAACTTACCACTTCTACCACTGATACCTCTGGCAATTATGGTACAATTAACTCTAATCAAAGGAGTGTTCTCATGAATGGTGCCATTATTCTTCCACAAGCATTTTTTAGTGACTTCCCCACACTATTCAATCGCATGCTCACGCTCGTCATTGCTATTGCCGCTTTACTCGTCTTTGTTTACCTCATTTGGGGTGGCATTGATTGGATCACCTCTGGTGGAGATAAGGGTAAAACCGAGCAAGCCCGTCAAAAAATTGTGTCTGCGGTAATTGGCTTATTGGTTGTGGCAGCTTCATACGCTATTCTCACCCTAACGCTCAATTTCCTAGGCTATGATTCATTGACCGATGTGTTTAGTGATACCCGAACTCCGCTTATCATTTTACCTGCATCAACTCCTACTGCCACCACATCCGCTACACCAATTCCAACCTTTTAAGCAATTTTTTATGTAGCGGCCATCAGAAGCAGTAGTTTTGCTCAAATATGATCAAACGTCTTATTCCAAAAATAGCAGCTGTCTTTACTTGGCTTATCGGTTTTGGCTTTGTTGTTGCACAGCCTGTTTTTGCTCAAACCAAGCCTTGGAGTGGGGTCTGTGTTTCAACTATGGATCCTGAAGTTGCTACAATTCAAGGTATCCAATGCTTAATCGCCAACATTTTTTCTGTTGCTATTACCTTTATTGGCTTAGCTGGTTTTGTGATGATAATCATCGGTGCATTCAATTACTTACTTTCAGGTGGTAATTCAAAAGATACAGAAAAAGCAAAGAATACGCTCACTTTTGCAATAATTGGCTTGGTAGTTTCCCTCAGTGCTTTTATTATTCTCAACTTAATAGCCCAATTCACAGGAGTTGATGAACTCTTAAAATTTACTATTCCCAATTAGATGTATAAATACAGCCTTTAGGAGAAGGTACTTGTTATTCTCCTCACATCTCAAGTGACGTATACTATGATCATGCCCAAAAGAATTATCGGTTTCCTTATTAGTTGCGCTCTTTTTCTTAGCTTCTTTCCTAGTTCAGTTTTTGCTCAAACATATACACCTATCTCTGCAGACATTTTGTCCGGAGAAATTGATACTTTTTTTGCTGCCGGCGCCAAAGGTTATCTGGTTTGGCAATACTCTGGAGATAGAGGAGCTGAATTTGAAAATGATAAATACTCGTTCTTTCGAGGTACTCCAGAAGGTGATGCCATTTGCGGTGTATTAAAAGAAAAAGCATCTACCTATCCCGATAATTTTGTGGGAGTTAACATGTGGAGTGCTGGTGATCCCAAACACACGGGCAAGTTCAGTACCCATCTTAACTATTTAAACAAGAGTTGTGGCGTAACAGTGGTCCGTATCTTTGCCAAGGCTGGTGCGGGTGACGGAGTTAAAGCTGCTCTGGATGCTGCGAGTGGTACCGGCGTTAAGCTCATTGTGGCTATTGGTGACTATAGTAATGGTGGTGGTGGTATGCCGCAGGGCGCTTCGGCGTCTTGGTATGCGTCCGGATATCAAGAGTATGAAACCTTCCTCAATCAAGTCAAACAAAAAGCAGCTGGAAATCCGAATCTGTATGGTTATGAGTTGGCAAATGAACCACACTGTGGTGGCGACCCGAACGCTGTAAGTGCGTACGTTGGCTGGGTAAGAAGATTTACGGCTGCACTGAGTGGTGCTCCAAATATTGGCATTGGTCAAATGGCAAACACACCCGCTTGCGACAATCCTGAGAATGGGGATTTCGTTCAATCCAATAGCGTTTCTGGCATTACTATGGCATCTGCGCACTATTACAACAGTATTGAGAAAGAAAAAGCCCTCAAGGCAGCTGCTGTAACCCCCTCAAATGCCTTCTTTTATATCGGTGAAGCGGGTTGGGGCAACGACAGTGGTCCAAAAAGTCTCTACTATATCTACCCCATCAAAGGCTTAAGTGAGGTTGGCTTTTATAATGATAGCATCAACAATGGGGCTGGCAGCGCTGTGCCTCCAACCGAGGTTCAACGCATTAGCAATACAATTGTCACCGATTTAGCGCAACAAGGCTACGAGGCTACCTGTACTACTCCCGCTTTTGAGATAAAAAGTAGCCCGCCAATTCCAGATAAATACAAACCATTTATCGAACCAGAGGTAAGACTTAACTCAAAGCTCGTTGTTGACCTGAGTGGTTCAAAGTACCCACTATGGAGAAGCGCGGGTGATGACTCTCTTTTTAGTTCTCTTGAGAATTATTGGGGTTTTCTCAACCCCTTTACCGATCCACTCGACCCCTTTACCGATCCACTCGACCCCACCGCAAGCCTGGAATCAGCAACTATCTACTCTTTATTAACGCCACTGCAAAAATGTCAACAAAAAATCAAAATCTTACAAGCAACAGAAGCGCTCTGTAGTCGCCTAGCTAATCCCAGTACCTGTGCTCTATATCAATCCATTCCTGGCTCGTCAAAATACAACATCCGGTCAATTCGATCTGCGTTTGAAGGTCAGTTGAGCTGTGAAGACGTTGCTGATGGTACCTACACTGGAGATCAGAAAGAGCTGGTTGACGCTGTCATGCGCGTACCACTTTACCTCAATAAAGCCTATCGGTTAGCATTTTTAGTTGTAGTTACGGAGTTGCAGCCAGAGGAGAATGGCACATTTTTCAACTTTTTACGCCGTGACCCCCTAGCTGGTAGTCAACCACGCCAAGAAGTAAAAGTTGTAGCCTTTAGAATTCCAGATACTGGCACAAACAAAAATATTGATCCTGCCACACCTGGGTATTACCAAGATCCATTCGCACTTACTCAAGCAGTTTTAACAGAAACAGAGACGCAACTAAAAAACATCGCAGATTTCAAAGCCATTCAATCAGCTATACCAACAAGCGTAGGCGGAAATAGGATTGATTGCAGCCCTATTCCTGGTACAAATCCCCTACAAAACCCTACAGCTTGCGAAGATCCCCTCTCAAAAGCTCTGATCGATTTTGTCAATAAAGCCCCGATACAGAATGCCGAGTACTGTGGCAATATCGATCCCAACGCTATCTCAAGTGAAACCGCTTCACAAATAGCAGATGATGCTGGTATTACAAAAGGGCTGACCAAACTCGACCCAGCCGCTAGTACGCAAACTCCCACACCAGGGACTCCAGCTGATCCAGAAACACTCACCAGCAAGGGCGTTACTTTTATTGCAGAAGATAGTAAACCCAACTACAACGTACTGCGGAGTCTCTTTTCAAATGTAACTGGTCAAACAGCCGCTCCCAGTAAAGCTGAGTTTAACTTCCTCTCCAAAATTAAGACTCAAGTCAACAATCAAGGAAACCCAAGCAAGGTAACTACCTATCTTGTCTACCCTGTTGGTTACGATCTAGAAAAAATGGAAGCAAGTGTTATTGGTCTCTTTGATGAAAAAGGCATTGATGATTATGTTGCTAGAAGGCAAAAAGAAATTGACCGACCTTTCCAGGAGTATGTCGAGTTGAATGCCGCTACTTTTGCATTTGAGGGTGGCAAAGATGAGAGAAGAGTCTTTGACGCAGAACTGTGCCAGAGGGAAGCGCAACAAGCAGCGGCAGCCAACCGAGCCATCAACCCCGATAACTGCCTAGCTACGGTAATTATTGGAACTAATGACTCTCAATATGATCGACAGCCTAGAGTTGCAGGAGGATTACTCGGAGATATTATGCGTACTGTCCAACTAGCTCTCCACACTACTGGCACTGCTGCTCATGATTTCATTTTGAGCTGTAAGACAACTGAAGACTTTTTAACAGGAAAATGTAGTCCAAAAGGAAGTCCCAGCAATACTCTGCCCAGCAATATTGCCGTACTAGCCCAGTGCAGAAGTGCACAAACTGGCCGTATTACATCTGGAGAGGATGCTATTCACGTACCAAGTTCACAAGATGCAGCTTGTACACTATATGATCCAAATCAGCACAGCATTCCCCGCTGGCAGGATCCTACCGACGATGTTGTTGACTGTGCCTTTTTAGAATCATACGCTTCCTGCACGTATCCCAAAAGTTTAATTGCTAATTTTGTAGATTCATCTGGTAAATTCACAACAGACAGTACCGGCACCACTGCCTGCGAGTATGTTGTCCAAACCGCAAAAGCTGGCGGCATCAGCCCTCAGTTTGCTCTAGCGATGTGGGGTGAGGAATCAGGCTTTAGTGCCTATGATGCGGCCGATTTTGGAGTCACTTCTGCTCCCACCAATGATCTCCGAGCGCAAATGGAGGGCTTTATTAATACCGTAAAAGGATTTAATAACAACGAATACAATGCATTCTTACTCAAGTATTCTGAGGGGAATTCGCCGAAACTAGCAAATGCTTTCTGTGCTAATATTTACTTCCCGGGTCGTTTGAAAGTGTTCTACGAATATCTCAATAAGCGCTAGAACTATTTAACCACGAGCGCCTGCCGTGTTTTCTTGTGGCTGATAGTGTAGGTCTCCAGACTTTAGCGTTTCTTTTTCTGACTGCTGAGAGACTACCTCTTTGGAAATCTCCACCACTGTTTCTTTTGATTTCTTGCGTCCATTTGGTTTTGGCGCTGTAACTTGCCGTGCTACCGACTTCACACCGCTTGAGTCAGAATTTACGACAGTGCCTAGATGAGTTGCGGCAGCGCCTCTGACTCGCCGCGCTCCCTGACGGAGTAGATAAGCAACCATTTCAAACGTATCGGCGGTGGCAGCATATGAGGTGAGTGACTGGGTGGCAGATTCAATAGCCTTCAGCAAAATAGTGGCGGTCTCACTTGAAACAGGCAACTGCAAGGCTTTAACCATAAAAATGGTTGCTTCGGCCAGAGATGAGCTGCCACTACTATCAAGCTTAATTAAGCCAATACTGGTCTGATGATTATTGAGACTAATGACGGTCGTATTCTTAAAAAGATCCTCATAACCAATGTAGACTTGATCAAGCACTTCATAGTTTGGTACACCAACCAAAATAATGAGATCGGCATCGGCGCCTATGTAGGCATATTCCAACTGATTGTAATCAAGCGCTGGAGAACCTTTTTGGGGCTGAATGGTGAGGTAAAACCGACCAGCGCTGTCATCTATGTTATAGCTCACTTTATCTACCTGGGTGGCATCATAAGGAAAACTAACCTGAAGCTGCTTATTTCCCAGCTCAGTGCGAACGGTAAAATGCTCAAATATCTCACTATTTTTTGTAGGGATAACTGGAGATACCAGTTGGATATCTTTGCCGCCAACGGCCAAAATACCCGCTGCTAATGCCACAGCGGCGGCGGCTGTATCTTCTGATGGATCTGGCGGAACAATGAGGATGATGCTTCGAGCCTCGGTAAGAAGTGTACTGACTTGATTGAGTTGGTCAGTCGTAAACATAGGAAACCTAGGCAGGAATACTTAGTAAAGAAAGATGGTCAGACCATGTATATCAGATTGTTGTAGTAAATTGCAAGTACCTCTTGGGGCGTCTTGAGTAATCCTCATACTAGCTATCTTGTTTTTCATCGAGTAAAATACACCTAATGCTCAAAAGGCTGCTCTTGCTTCTAGCTGTTGTTTTTGTCTTATTCTCAACTCATCCTATTGCTGTCTCTGCGCAAGGAACAACCACCGGTGCGCAAATTTCTCAACAAGAAGTTGTAAATAAAGCCTGTCGAGCAAAACAACCTGGCGATACCTTTGTTAGGAATCCAGCAGAACAAGTTGCCAACGTCACTATTGTGTGCAACGCTAGTCTCGCTGATCCAGCCTACCCCAACGCTTGGAAGTCTCAACTGAACTTTATTAGGTCATATTGCTATAGCGGCTTTTGTACATTTCCTGGTCAGGGTACTGCTGTGAGATATCGTGGGGCGGCGATTATCCCTCAAATAAAAGAGTTGAATGAGGCGCAAGATTCAGATTCACCAAGCATCTACATACTTGCCGATAGTAATTGGAAAGCATTCAACACCGTGTTTCTTAAGTACTCTGCGTGTGAGACAGTTGGCATTACTGAATGTCCTAAAGACAGCAATGGTGAATCAACAAGCTTATACAACTCCATGACCTCAGTGATTGCGGGAATGTATAGAGAACCGCCAGCCAATACTCAGACATACGTAGCTGATGTGATGCGCAATATGAATTTTGGAGCAGAGCCAGCGTATGCTCAAGGAATTGGTTTTTCTGCACTCCAACCTGTTCTCAATACATGGAAGATTTTTAGAAATATAGCTTATTTTTTCTTTGTAGTTGTTATGGTTGTGATCGGTTTTATGATAATGTTCCGTCAAAAAATAGGGAGCCAAGCGGTAGTGACCGCACAACAAGCTCTTCCACAAATTGTGATTGCATTACTCGCTGTTACCTTTTCATATGCTATTGCTGGACTACTCATCGATCTCATGTATCTTAGTATGTATGCAATTGCCAGTATCTTTGGTGCTAGCGGTATTAACACGGCTGAGATCATTAACCTGAACTCGATAGGGATTGGTAGTTACTTAATAAATAGCAACGCGGCTGGAACTGGGGCCAACGCCATTAGTGTTTTTGTTTATCAAGCCTTTGGTGAAAACGTGTTGTCAGCTGTTCTTGGACTTTTATCTGGCTTATCTGCAGCTGTGGCTATTCTCATTGTAGTTCTATTCAATACCTTTCAAATTTTCTTTAAGCTCTTGAGGCTCTATATTGAGATAATCCTTAGTATTGTCTTTGCGCCCATTATTTTAATGATTGGTGCTTTCCCCGGTCAAAACACTCTAGGTCCTTGGATTCGAGATATTGTGGCCAGCTTAGCTGTCTTCCCGTCAATACTAATTTTTTTGATTATATTCAAAGTCTTATCTGATTCAGGTGGGGCGGCGTTTGGTGTTGGTTTCACTCCCCCTTTCCTAGTCACTGGCGGAGCGGGCATCTTACCTTTTTTGGCCGGTTTAGGCTTAATCCTATCTCTTCCAAAAGCTATTGATGAAATACCCAAAGCCTTGGGCAAAAAAGGTGGTGGGTTATTTGCAGGTATTGTTGAGGCAGGATACAAGAACCTAGCTAAAACAGCGGGAGCAGCCATTCCATTCGGTACCGCAGCTGTGCCCGCGGCGTTGAGTCTAAGGGAAAGCATTAAGCAGGTAAAAGAAGCGGGACCTAAAGATCGGCGAGAAAAAATCAATACTATCCTGAGAGGAAAACCTATTGTAAATGCGGAAGGTAAGGTTATCGGAATGAATGGTGGTATTCTCAACTCAGCCGCTAAAGGATTTGCAGTTGGGCAAACTGTAAGAAAATACATACAAAGAACTGCTGAAGGTCGATTGACTGACCCTGAAGACGCACAGCAATATCTTGCGAAATTGGTTAAAGGTCAGTCACCCAAGAAGGATGATGATGGAGCTCAAAAACGACCTCCTGAAAAGGCTTAATAACCTGGGCAATCGAATTACTGTTTTTTCAATTTCAGAAACACTCACAATCAAGCAAAATTACTGATTCAAAATCTAAGAAAGCTTCTGGCGATTATTTGGCTATATTCTTTCTTTAGATGTGCCAAAAGTGCCAATAAAATCTTAATGTGAAGCTTCTGCACCTTCCTTCGGATTGTACATATTACCGTCACGGTGGACGGGAAGAGGCAACTCAGCTTGGCCGGACACAATGGCTCTATACTCGGTAGCATCATTTCTCGTACCAAGCCACCCATCTGGAATAAATGCTGCTAGCCATGAAGTGCCTGGCACTTTATCATCACCCCTCGGGAGCACCCTTGCTTGGTAAAAGGCCTTGAGGTAAACCCCTCTTTCTTCTTTTCTATAATCTGCTCCTGGGAACATCCAATTAGCCATGCCACTGTTTCTGTTCATTCGAGCTGAATCTTTCTCCCTGAGAACAGCAATCACTCTCTCAATCTGATGAGTGTAACCCGCTAATCCACCACCGCTACCCTCAGTTGTAGAAGACTTTATAGAACTTTCTAAAGCCTCTATGACTTCTTCAAAAATTTTCCTTCTTGCTTCTAATGCCATGGTGGAAGGGATTCTTTGGAAAATTCTAATTATAAAATGTTTTAATAAAGGCTCTAAAAGTAAATCTAGGTGATCGCCGGGGAACATTTTTGCACTACCAGCAGCTGCAAGCCACTGATGGATCAGACCACCCTTTTTATCAGTACCACCTACCTTTGCAACAACCTCACCTACGAAAAGTGGACCACCCAATTCTTTGAATGCAAACTCCAACAATTTCATCATGCCGCCCTCTGCGACGGGGTACTGATCTATAGCCCTCACCATATTTGGGCCTCCCATCTCATACAAGAACTGGTCCTTTGATGAGTCTGGGCTGTCCCCACTTTGAGCTAATCTAACATCCTCTCCTTTATCTGAAAAAATTTTCACTTTGTCCACTGGGCCAAGCATAGCTCCCGTTTTGTCATATAAAATACCTTTATCTTCATACGCCAAAAATATATTGTTTTCTGTAGCAAATACAGTGGCAACCTTCTTGCCCGCTGGCAATGTTAAAGTGTCTATAGGTGATCCATCTTGATGTGAAATTGCTTCATCTGGGATGGTTCGCTTGCGCAAGATCACTCTCCTTTTGTAATCAATCAACTCATCTACTCTCCAAAAAGCCTCACCTGCCGATAACTTAAAATAACCTCTCACGTCTGGAAAAAAGCTCTTAAGTCTATCAGGAATCTTCACACTCCCACCTACTCCACTAAGTAAAATATCAAAAGAAGCATTTTGATGTAATCTCATTAACCTCTGTATCTGCCAGATCTCTCTAAGGTTAGCTGCATCTTTGCCGAGGCCTCTTTTCCTCCATAATAAGGTCCAAGGGTTGCTTGGTTCGTTATAGTCTAAAGACCACTTAAGAGGATCTGCCTCAAGGATACCCAGATCTTCTTTAAAAGCATCGTCTCCATCCAGAGGTTCGAGGTAGAATAACCACCACAGAGACCAATCTTCGCTGTTTCCTCCGTATCGAAATGCTCGGTGGATCGACGTGCTGGTTGGATCTTGTATTAAATTATGATCAATATCCTCCGCTCCCGCATTGTGAGCTTGTGTCTGCGTCATCTTCTGTCGCTCCCGAAGAATAATCAGCAAGAAATCAAAGCCAGTAAAGATGGAAGCTGCCATAGCTATGGCTTCTGCATGAAAACCTTTACCTGCCTCGCCAAAAATTTTATTCAAAAGGGGGTATAATTCTTTCGTTCCTTTTTCACCCGACAAGCTCTCATACGAGAGTGCTGGAAGATACCCAGAGTCGTTTTTTCTTTTAGCACCTTGGTCTACTAAATAATCAAGGATTGTCTCAATTTCTGGACCATAGGTAGGATGATAAGTCGAACCAGCCAACAAACTTTCCCTAGTAAATAACCGAATTCCTATTTCTTCATACAAATCTTTCCTGCTAGCTGAGGCCTTAAAATCTTGAAACGCAGTCTTTCCCACTAATGTTGCGAGCTGTAGTCGAGTTGCCTGATGAACCCTGTCTAATTCGTCCTCTCTCACCGAAAACTCTCGGGTGACTAGACCAGTAGCAGCAAGCAGCAATGCTGCTGTTGCTGGTTCAATTTCACCAGTTCTCCTAGATCCCCATGTAAATGGATCTAACCCTTTCTTAAGAACTAAATCAACAATAGCTTTTGGGGGAAGTCTTGAAGGTTGTCTCTCAATAACATCTGTTAGTTCTGCAATCTTTTCTTCAAGTGTATCTTGAGCCTTTTGAATATTTTCATCAACTTCATTAGAGTATTTTTTTAGAACAAGATTAGCCTGATCCTCTTTAAACATGCCTAAATCCACTAGACCTCTTCTTTGGTCTTTTATTTTTTGCAGTAACATATATAAATGATCGAGGCTAACTGTGGTTATATCGTCTCTTTCTAGCCGATTCTCAAGCGTAGCAATCTCCTTCAGTAATACTATGATTGGGTCAAAATTTGTCTGGTACTTTTTTAGCTCTAGTTGGTCAATCTTTTCTTGAACTACAGCCCAAACTTCGGCTTCTAAAATTTCCTGAACAGCTTGAGGGGTGATAGCTGGAACACTTTCTTTGGCGAGTCTCTGGGCCTCTCTAATTCTGGCAATTGTGTTATCTATTTCAGCTGCGGGGACATCTCCAGCTACGGGGACACCAGCTGCGACTAATTTCATAAGATCTTCTATTGTAGGGGTAGCCAAAATAAGTGCATCAAATCGTTCTCTGCTCAATTTTTCCACACGTTCTCTAAGCAAGCCCAATACTACTTTTGCGGGCTCAACATATTCATTTGTCAAGAAATCTGCTTTTCTTATTTCGTTAGGATCCATACTTCTTTCCATAGTCCTTACAAAATATCTCACTACTTTATCAATAAAATTAGAAATTTGCTCAGTGGCATTGAAGGTTAGCCTAGCATTCCCAGCCTTCTCTGGGTCAAAATCAAGGTCTGATAGCTGTTGCTTTGAATAAGCTACCAATGCAGCTAAGGTTTTTGCTTCTTTGGGGTGCGAAGCAGTATCTTTTTTCCAAGCTGCTAGCTTCTGCTCGTCGGTGACTGGTACTTCTACAGGAGCAATAGGTATGTTCGCTGCACGAACCTTGGCAGTTAAAGTGTTAAGTCTAGTGTCTAAATCTTGAGCTCTTATTAGAAGCAGATCTTTTTTTAGTCGAGTAAAATTTAGACTTGTTGTTTGTTTTAGAAGCTCTGAGTAAATAACTATAAAGCGTTTCTTGACCAACCCAATGTCAGCCTCAATGTTAAGATCGCCTTCTTCGAATCGTTGCCCTAAAGCAAAGATTTCAGCCTCTAGAGAATCTAATCTTTCCGAGTATCCCTCACCCACATCATTCTCATTCTCATTCACTAAATTACCCTGCCCTGACTCTGCCGAAGAGTTTTCTGGGCCTTCTTGAGATGGTTGTATTTGTTCAGGCGGAGTCATAAAGGTTAGAGATATTATATCAAGAAACACGCCAAAAGGGAAAAGGTATAAATCCCAGACAAACAGAGTTTTTCCTCTTTCTTTTTTCAGTCTTTCAGTGCAAAATAGCCCCACTAACTACAGGAAGCTGGTGGGAATCCAGCGCTGTGCCGCAACGGTGTTCTTTGAATTCTATCAAAGTAAGTCCGATCTTGAGTTAGTCTGATCTTTTGAAGATCTGAACCGACGAGCATCGGACGATTCTAGACATTTTTTCGTCCAGATGCTCCTCTACAAAGAGGAGTACTGTGTTTAAACCTGAAATATTTTCTGCTATTTCCCGACGACTCAACAACGTCATTCACGCCGAAAGAGCATTCGGCCCAGAAAAAACTCCACTGGATTTTGTCCGCTTACTATTAGAGGTAGACCAGCTTCCAGATCCTAAAGCCAAAAAAAAACTCCTTCGCCACCAACTCAAGGCAGTCATAGCTGAGCACCTCAAGCTCCCTTTTCAACCCCCGTACGCCATGAGGCTATATCAAAAAGCTCAAGAAGCCCAAGAAGCTCAAAAGATCTCTGCCCTTGATGGTATTTACTTTTACTCCGATGTTTTGGACCGGTGCCAGCGAGCAATTAAGGCTGCCCCGCCCCCAAAGAGAGGTCGGTACAGTCTAGAAAAAGACCAAATGACTCAAGTTCTTGATAGAATCGAATTAACACTACTAGCACTCATGGAGGCTGGAGCAGATGCTACAACCACTCTCGACTTCATCCAAAACATACCAGAAGTTTTCTTGAGTGAGGATTCGCTCGGACACCAGGAGTCTACGAGCACTTCTTTACGCAACCAAGGCTGGCTAGAAACCCACAGCTTACTCTCCCCAGAAGTAATTGAACAATTCTCACTACCGACAAACGCCAAGATATCTTGTCTAGTTGGTGAAAAACTACTCTACATCATGCCGCAGAGCCCAGTTCACGAAGGCTGGAATAGTATGTATGTGATTGTTCAAACTATTTATATTCCCGAGTGCAATCTGTGGCTTTTACTTCACAACCAACACATTGTGAAATCAAAAGAACAAGATTGGCAAGTTCATCATGATAACTTGAAAAAAGTTGATCCAAACTACCAACAACCACAAGGCGCCATGAATCCTACCCAGCATGAAGCCTGGATTATGGGCCAGCTTATTCCCCTCGATCCGATCTATCAAACTACCCCAGCAGAAGAAGTTTTCTTGAAAATACTCTCTGAAAAACCAAGTGTATTGGTAGAACAGCAACGTTTACTCCACCACTATAAGACATTGTTAGCCACTCTAGATATTCACAGTGAGTATCTTTTAGCAGCACTTGAGTTGGAGAAACAGATTCCCAGTATTTCAGTCGCTGTCAGAGATGAGAGACTTTTTCAAGCGATATTTAAAACTTTGAGCACTCTACTTCAAGAAAGAACTATTGATGAAAAAATGACTCAAGAATGGCTAGCCAATCAAATTGAGTTTCTCCATTCTCCTCAAGCCGTCACGCAACCCTGGCAAGCTCGACTGGCACATATACAGGCCTCTGCTACCATCACACCCTGGCTGTCATTGCCAGTAATTTCTCAACTGGAATGCCTCACGCTTAGCTTTACAGGTCTGACAACACCAACATCACTACCCAGCCTCTCCCTCTCAAAATCTCAAATCTTAAACTCATTACCAGAGAATCGCCGCCAACTTTGGAAAGAGGGTGCGTGCAGAGTTTGTCAAAATAAGAATAACCCTACAGCTTTAGTTGGGGAATGTGATGTGTGTAAATATTGCGAGGACTTTGATACTTTGCAAAGATCAAGCAGATCAAAATCAAATAGAAAAGCCACTGAGTTATCTCCAAAAAAAGCTTCAGCAAATGAAAATGGTTCTCAAAATAAACTCGATAAAAAACCACAAACCATTGGCCTTTCTAGCTTTGTGAGAGGGAGCGACTATCAACTAGCGCGCACCGCATAATTTTACAATGACAAAGACAGCACTAAACCAGATATAATAGAAGCATGGCAGAGCCGCAGTTTCTTTTTTTGCCCAAACCAACACTAACTCTCGATGAGATTGAGAAGATCTTGTGGAGGCTCGACACACAAGACAATCAAGCTGGAAATAATGCGATTATTTATGGCAGTGAAGTATTTCAAAATGAAACAATTCCTGTAGATCTCACTCGGTATATTTTTCGGGTTTTCAATAACGGTAAGGTCGTCAATCACCCCGGTGACAATACCCCACTCAATGATCTCTTGGTTTACCCGAAAGAGTTGGGCGATTACCTTCATGAGTTGCTCACCCAACTTCTAGAAGAAGAAGGGCTTTTTGCTACTCATATTGGCGCCATTCGAGAAAATTCTCAGCACCCAAACGCCGTGGCTTGGGAAAGGCTATTTGACTTAATCCATCGCGAAAAGCGGCAGGTTCCTTTTGAAAACAGAGAGCAACTTGATCTGTTTATCAAGTTGCTCCACTCTCTAGTGGTTGGGGCGCTTCAGCCACCAGAAAGCTTGAGTGAAGCATCAACAACAACTATTCCCACTGAGTCCGCAGGTAGAACTCGAGCTGGCTTTGGCGGTCTCGGCGGTTTTGGCTCTGGGCCTACCAAATCAGATACCACAGCGTCTGGCGCATCACCAGATGCCGGTGGAAGAGATAAAGACTCTGCAAATAACTCTCAGCCACCTCAAGACACACCGCCCAAATCAACCCCACCAGACAAACTGAATGAGCTGACCACTTTTCGCACCACTTTTCAAAACCAAACAGCCTGGATACAAGGACAAGCTCTCTATACTTTCTTCACTCAGCACGGCATTCAACCCAATCAAGTTCCTAGAGAGTTGCAAGAGTTTATCTTGAGTGAAGTTACTACTTCCGTCATTAGTTTATCCCCACAAGATGTACAAGATTTAATTGCCAACCCAATGGGAAGATTTGCCTTAGTTCAAAAGATTTTTAGCAAACTCAACACCAATCCTTACTTCTTGGTTACCCTTGAAAATTTCTATCAGCACACCGTAGACACTTTACCTTTGGAGCAAGCACAAACAACTTCCCAAAGTCTGAATACTTTTATTACGAAAGAAGGCATTCAGACAAATAGTACGGCAGTGGATCAAAGCACACCGACTTCTCCTCAGGGTAAAAGTGGGGATGAGAATGAGTATGAAATCTTTTTAAAAAGCCTCGATAAAAATAGATCTGACACGTATAAAAACGCAGTGCTTCTTCTGCGAAATAAAAATATTTCTCAAGAGCAAGTGAGTCATATCATAAGTCAAGTTGACTTGCTTATTTTTACAAAAGCATCCCCCAATCTACTCCTCTCGCTAACACCAAACACCTTCCAACTCTATTTTGGTGTAGAACTTTCTAATGAACAGATTCAAGAACTTTTTCCCATGCTCTCGGAATTGTGGCTGAGTAGATTAGGTAAACTCGCTAGCTTTAACCCCAATTTTAGTGCAAACATCGCACCGTACACGTACTCAAGAGCTATCCAAGACAGAATTGATGAAAAAAAGGCTAACTACCCCCAAATTGCCTTCGGTAAAGCTACCCAATTAGGCCAGGCAGTTGAAGCATCTGCTTCAAAGCCCCAGGATCTTCTCAATGCAGTGGCGCTATCTGAAGTGGATGCAGATGCTCTTCTTGGAGATAGAGATCAAAAAAGCAAGTATGAGAG
>Ga0163147_10005833_pt1 | contig 14757 bp, 10 predicted proteins | sample OliLakLV19MP6G1_FD_148597 | JGI IMG/M metagenome (GOLD analysis project Ga0163147, IMG submission 148597) | Freshwater microbial mat bacterial communities from Lake Vanda, McMurdo Dry Valleys, Antarctica- Oligotrophic Lake LV.19.MP6.G1 | ecosystem: Environmental > Aquatic > Freshwater > Lake >...
GGCTGCAGAGTCCTGGCTCGGAGGAAATGATGAATCGCAAAATTGCCTTAGTTTTTCTGGTTCCGTTAACGCTCACCGCCTGCCCCAGTGAACAGGGGTTAACAGGAGAGGAAGCTCGGGCCGCCGTCCAAGAGTCCGCGCTCTCCTCGGAGGCAGAGGGGCTCACCGCCTCTGCGGTCGATATTTCGACGCACTTCACGATCGGGCAAGGCGTGCAAGCAGCAGCCGATGAGCTCAAGACATTCGTCGGCTCCCAGCTGCCCTGCGCCGCCATCACTGGTCAGCTGGGTTCGCTCAGCATTGAATACGGCGTCAAGCCGGGAACCTGTGTTTATCGCAGCCACACCTTCAAGGGCAAACACACCATCAGCGTCTCTAAGAATGAGATGGGTGAAGTGAAGGTGAATCACACCTGGGACAAGCTTTCCAACGGAAAAATTGCCGTGAACGGCAGTGCCGTGGTCACCTGGAATTTCAACGACCAAAGCCGCCACGTCACGCACACAGCGACATGGACGGATCTGGCGAGCGGTGTCAGCGGTGAAGGCAGCGGCGATCAAATTCAGAAGGTGCTGGCCGGTGGGCTCACGGAAGGCATCCAGGTCGACGGTAGCCGCAGCTGGAAGGGCGCGAAGGGCACCTGGGATTTGGCCATCGATGGCGTCCAAATGCGCTGGATCGATCCGGTTCCCCAGGCTGGCGGCTACACGCTCCACACGCCGGCCGATAAATCCGCCACGCTCTCGTTCGCGCGCGTGGACGCGGATACCATCCAGGTCACCGTCGCCAGCGGCAAAGGGAACTTCAAGTTCAACGTGAATTCGCTCGGTGTAGTCCGCTAGCGCTGACCGAGGGGGTGACGAAAGGGCGGTGGTCGATCCCGGACCGCCGTCACGGGTCAACAAAAGAACGGCGGACGCCGCTGGCATTCTGCATCGGCGTCCCGCTGGGAGCACTCGTGGCGTCGTCGTCCCTGGCCAGGGAGTTCGCAGGGAGTGAATCGGTTGTTGCCGGGCCGCGCCGCTGCAAAAGTTCACTCCACCCCCGATCGAGCTGCAGGCGCAAGCGAGGGTTCAGGACGCCTGGCTCCCTCTGCTCCATGGCATAGGCATACGCGAGCCAACGCTCTGCTTGTGCGAGATCACCGAGTACGAGTAGCGTCAAGCCGCGATACGTTCCGTATTGGGCGCACTCCTTTTGGTCGGCCTCCGCCATGGAGCTTTCACCTTGTTCAAAGACAGCGGCGGCCTCCACGTAATGACCGTTGGCATACAGGGTACGCCCGTGGTCCACGTGGCTCATGCAAGCCGAAGCGAAGAGCAAGGCTGCGCACACGAGGCTTGTCGGAGCGTTTCGATGCCGGAACATCATTAACAGGTTACCCGATTTGAAGCGCTAGGTCCCGTATCGGGCCTCATCGGGGCGTGGCCGCTGCAGTAAGGCTGAAAATCGAAGGCAGATCGCGTTGAATCTGCAGTACCCGAATGTGTGGGTCCCGGGAAGTGGACGTGCGTTCCCGCCCGTGTTGGAGGAGCGTCACTGACAGTTTCGGAGAGCTGCCTGCGATTCGCCGAGGCTTGGCAACCCGGCGTTTCAACGCGAGACGACGACGGGTTTTGTCACCTTCGCGCTTCGGCGAATGACAATTGCCGCGGGGCGCTGCCGATCGCGAGCTCTCGGATCCGAGAGATCTCCGAGGATTCTCAATCTCGAACTGACAAACTTTGTCAGTCGGAGCACGGCATGGCCCGTGCACTAGTGATTCACACGATGTCACGATTCGCTTCATTGCTCGTCAATCTCTCACTTGGTGCTCTGTGTGCGCTGTCTGTCGCATGTTCGGGTACGGATGAGAAACCGGCGATGGCAAACATGACGCCGGGCACGACGAACATGAACGGCTTCGTTCAGGTAACGGACGATCAACTAGCGGCGCTGAACTTTGGCGAAGCTTCGGGCGTCTGCGAAATGGGTAAGACGCGTCGCTGCAGCATTAAGCTTCAGTCCCAAAACGGGGTGCACAATTGTTACGTTGGTGAGCAGGCTTGCGAAGCTGGGCAGTGGGGTGCGTGCAGCGACCCCACGTCTCCGTAAGCCGAAGCGTGCCAGGAGGCACGCCGCTGGCACACCTGCAAACGTCCAAGAACTCCTAGCTTAGCGCTAGGCTTTGCCTTCTGTTGGGCCACCATGGCACACTCCGCGGCGGCTCGGGTTGAGCCACGTTCTGCTTGGCTGGATCAGGAGGAAATATCGATGCGCGCACTTGGACTATTCGCGGTTTTTTTCGGTGTGTTGTCGCTGACGGCAGTTGCCGCGGCCCAAGACGGCTCCAGTGCTGACTCAAGCGCAGCCGCGAGCGACGAGTCAGCCGCAGTCACCACCACCGAGACTGAGAAGGCTGTGGATAGGGGGACGGAAGCCGCCCAAGTTGGGAATGCGGGTGCCGACGCGGACAGCATTCGCGAACAAACCGACACCACCCCACGCGAGCAGAAGGACAAGACTTATTTGTTCCTGGGTGCTCGCTATCGCGGCATCATCGTCCCGAAGTTCTTGATGTCCGCGTTTGGTGCTGACGGTGGCGCTAATGTTTACCTGCACGGATTCGGTCCGGAAGTGGGCGTTCGGCGCGACAATTTTGAGTACAGCTTGAGTGCTTGGTGGGCGGGTTATTCTTTGGATCCGACACCGTTTAAGGCGACGACGGATCCGGAGCAGGCTTGGGAAAAAGTCGATAGCGACATCAACATGATCTTCCTCACGAGTGATTTCATGTGGACAAGCCCGGTCTCGCCGGAGTTTGGCATCAATTACGGCATTGGCGGCGGCATCGGCCTGCCCTTCGGCCCCTTGCACCGAAACGAGGTCTATCCGGGCGCTGGCTCGAATCCCAACGACCCTTCCACTTGGACGGTTTGTCAATCTGCCGGCGATGGCGGCGGAGGCTATTGCGAAGAAGGTCCCAAAGAGGAACCCAATTGGTTCAACGGTGGCTCCAAGCCCATCGTTTTCCCCTGGCTCACCGCGCAGATCGGCTTTCGCGTGAAGCCGCATCGCAACTTCGTGGCGCGCTTCGACGCAGGCTTCGGCACGAGTGGGTTCTTCTTAGGTCTAGGCGCAGACTACGGACTTTGAGTGGATGAGCTGACGCTTCCCGAGCGCTATCGACCCATCACTTGCCTGGGAAAGGGCGGTGGCGGTCAGGTTTGGGCGGTCGAGGACCGCTACAATGGCCTGCGGTGTGCGCTCAAGGTGTTGAGCCAAGATGCCAGCCACCGCGAGTTGGAGGCGTTGGTGCGTGAGGCCACAGCGCTGAGCGGGCTCGAAGGCTTGGGTGTGCCGCGTGTGTTGGCTTTTGGAAGGTTACCTGGAACCGCCAAACCTTACTTGGTGCGCGAATTGATCGAGGGCGAAAGCTTGGAGGCCTGCATCCACGCGCATGCACCGCTCGAAGAGCTGTTAGCAGCGCTGGCCATGGCCTCCGAACAGCTCACCGTGCTTCACCGATCGGGGCTTTTGCACGGGGATGTGAAGCCCGCCAATATCATCGTTCAGCCTGACGGGCGTGCCACGCTGGTCGATCTTGGGCTCGCGGCTCCTTGGCAGGAGCACGGAGTTCGGCCTGAAGGGCTCACGCCACGCTACGCGGCTCCTGAGCTGTTTCAAGGCAAGCCACTCACCGTGCGGGCCGAGGTGTTTGCACTCGGGATCACGTTGAGCGAGGCGCTCGAATACGGACAGCGGCCTTTGTTGTCAGAAAGTGTGGCACATGATCTTGAGGGGGTTGCGGCGCGCGCTATCGCCCAGGATCCGTCGCACAGGTACCCGTCAGCCGACGAATTTGCGAGCGCGCTCAGGCGTGCGGCTCGGCTCCCCAGCGAGAGTTCACATGGCGCCGACACCGCACTCTGGCCGATCGTCGGGATCGATGCCGCGAGTGAACATTTGCGCACGCTGGCGTTGGGCTTGGTGGCGGAGGAAGTCCTGTGCGTAACGGGCGCACCGGGATCTGGAAGAAGTGCGCTCCTCCGGCGTTTGGCTTGGTCTCTTGGTTTGGCGGGGGTTCCACTCACGTTTGTCGACGATCCGTGTGCGTTCTTCCAGGCGTGTGGGGGTTTAATCGGCGAATATCCCGGGGAAAATGCGCCGTTTATCTTGGTGGATGACGTTGAACGCCTGGCTCCAGAACGGATTTCGGAGTTGGCTCAGGCGAGAGCCGAGGGGGCGCGGCTGGTGGTCGTCGGTGGGAGCGATCTGTTCCCGAGAGCCAAGCGTTTCGTGGTGTCGGGTTTGGATTCTGCGGCAGCAAGGGAACTCGTTCGGCAGGCAGTTCCGGCGTTAACCGAGCGCCATTTAGCTAGGATTGTGGAAGCCAGCCAGGGGCGACCAGGGGATCTCCGCGCTATCGTCCAGCGCATCGCCCGCCAAGCAGTCGTTTCGGTTGATGACATCGAAGCGGTGATCGCTGAGGGGGCAGCCCACTCCTTGGTGCCGGAAGCCCCTTTGGCTCGTGCCCGATTCATGATCGAAAAGGGGCGCTTCAATGAGGCGGTGCTAGCGCTCTCCAGTGCAACGGCGTGTACAGCAAGCGAAAAACTGAGCTTGGCCGTTTTGAAGGCGCGAGCGGATATCGCGCTAGGTGAAGCTGCGCGTGCGGTGCTGGGCTTGCGGGCGGCGGCGGGGTTGGTCAAAGAGGCAGACACACCGGCCCTTTCGGCTGAATGGCAGCTGTTTCTGGCCAGGGCGCTGATCGGAACGGGCGAGTGTGCCGAAGCGATCGCGCTCAGCACAACACTCGAAACCAAGGATGCAGTACTGCTGGCCGAGGCGCGCGCCTACGAAGGGTTGGCCAGGGTTTTGCTCAATGAGACGGCAGAAGCAGAAAAAGTGCTGCTCGATGCCGTGCTCTTAGCGCAAAGGGCCGGTTCGCCGCGGGTTGAGGCCATCGCTCTCAGCACGCTCGGCTTGGCTGCACAACGAGGAGAGCAGCTTCCGCGAGCTAAGGAGATCTTCGAGCGTGCACTGCTCGCTGCTGAGGCCGCAGGGGACGCGGGCATGCTCTCCATTCTTCAGTTGAATCTGGCAGGGCTTTGCAAGGTTCAGGGAGATATTGCTCAGGCTGTCGAAAGCTACGAATCGGCGCTCGATAGCGGACGCCGTTCCGGGCGGCGCTCAGCAGTGCGTCAAGCGCTATTGAACCTCGCCAATCTCGACCTCTATTTAGGCCGATTGGCAAAGGCCCGGGCAGGCATTGAAGCCCTTGAGCAGCAGCGTGATCAATTGCCCCCTGAAACGCGCGCTCAGCTCCTTGGCCTTCAGGCTGAGCTGCTCCTTAAAAACAACGAGCTGGAAGCGGCTGTCAGCGGCTATGAGGCTTGTGCGGCGGCTTATGATGCGCTCGGGCGCAGCATGGACGCGGCCGAGGCTCGCTTGGAGAGCATTTTGGCTGCCGCGCGGTTGGCGCACGTGGACATCTCTCAGCTCCGGCAACGCCTCGATCAAGCACGTTCAGAGTTGCGGGGCAGTACGGCTCATCAGCCTCTTTTTCACCTCGCCGAAGCACGCATTCACACGTTGGCCCAGGATGAGTTCCATGCCCGAGCAAGTCTGGACGAGGCACTCCGGCATTCACGTGAAACAGGACAGCGTGAATGGGTCTGGCGCGCGCTGCAAATCCGCTCAAGCTTGGAGGAAGCCGGCGGCCAGGGGGTGCGTGCTCGACGCGACGCTGAAGAAGCGCTCGCGGTCCTTGAGGACATCGCGGCTCGCCTACCGCGTGATCTGCGCGAGGTGTATTGGAATGATGGTCGCCGGCGCGAATTACGGACCAAGGTGCAAGCCAATCTTGGGCATGCCGCGACGGAGTTTCGATCGGGTGGCGTGCACACGGGTGGGGGCGCGCGCGGCAGTTCCGCTTCCGGCTCCACGAGCAGCTCCATTTCGCAGCTCAGCGCCACACCGCTTGAGCATCGATTGGCTCGTATTCTTGAGGTCAATCATGAATTAGTCGGGGTTTGGGAGCTTGAGCGGCTAACAGCTCGCATCATTGACTCCGCTGTGGCTCTGCTCAGGGCTGAAGGCGGCGCTGTGCTCCTCAAGCACGCTGACGGCGGCGTTCAGCTCTACACCTCGCGGGTGGCCAGGTCCGGCGGCACGGAGCTTGAGTTCTCGCGCTCCATCGCGGAGCGCGTGATTGCTCTGGGCGAGCCCATCGTGAGCCTCAGCGCGCGCGACGACGCCCGCATGAAGGGCTACGCCTCGGTACATCAAATGATGCTGCAATCCGTCGCTTGCGTCCCTATCCGCGAACCAGGTGGGGCAGCCATCGGAGCGCTCTATCTGGAGACACGCCTGCGTCCCGGGGCTCAGTTCGAAGCGGAGCTTCCAACTCTTTCCGCGTTTGCCGATCAGATGGCGATCGCTTTGGAGAACGCACGGCTCATCAATGAGAATCGTGCTCGTGCGGATGCGCTCGAACTTGCAAACGCCGATCTCCGCGAGAAACAAGCACAGATTTCAGAGCTGTTGGAAGAGCGCACTGACAAGCTGAAGCAGGCCCGCAGAAAGCTGCGTGATGTTCGCGAAACATTGTTTGGCCACTTTGGCTATCAGGGGTTGGTCGGCACGAGCGCGGCGATGCGCAAGGTGTACGCCCTGGTGGAACGGGTGAAAGACGCCGATGTGCCGGTGTTGATCACCGGTGAGAGCGGGACCGGGAAAGAGGTGGTGGCACGCGCCATCCACAACTCCTCGCAACGTGGGAAGGCGAAATTTCTGGGCGTGAATTGCGGCGCTATCCCGGAAAATTTGTTGGAGACCGAGCTCTTTGGCCACACGCGTGGCGCTTTCACGGGGGCGGACCGGGATCGAAAGGGGCTGTTTCGTGAAGCCGCGGGCGGCAGCCTCCTGCTCGACGAAATAGGGGAGTTGCCGCACAAGATGCAGGCGGGGCTATTGCGAGTTTTGCAGGAACGAACGGTGCGTCCGGTGGGTGGGCACGCCGAGGAGCCGGTTGATGTGCGGGTGTTGTTCGCGACCAACCGAGATCTCGAAGAGCTGGTGCAGCAGGGAAAGTTTCGCGAAGATCTTTACTATCGGATCCAAGTTGTGAATTTGCATCTGCCCGCGTTGCGGGATCGGGCCGAAGATATCCCGCAGCTGGTGGATCATTTTCTCGGTATCTTCTCGGCTCGCTACAAGCGCGAAAAGAAGTCCATTGCACGCGAGGCTCTTCGGCTGATCGAGGCCTATCATTGGCCAGGCAATGTCCGGCAGCTCGAGCATGTCCTACTCAACGCCTGGGTGCTCAGCGACGACAGTGAGCTCGTGCCTGAAGATTTCGAGTTTCCTGATGCCCGATTTGATGCGTCGCGCGCTCCGCGCCTGCCTACGAGCAGGGCGCCAGAGAGCGCCGAGGCTCCGGAGCGCGCCTCTGCTCGTGTGCCCGCTGAATCAGGCCCGGCCGAACGCGAGCGCATTCTGCACGCACTCCGGGGGAGCAACTGGAATCGTGCGAAAGCAGCCGAAATGATGGGCATGCCGCGCCGAACCTTCTATCGCCGCTTGCGGGACTACGGCATTCAGTAACAAGCCAGCGCCCGCGTGCTGACTAGCTAATTTTTAGTGTTCTGAGCTTCTTGTGCAAGCCCTCGCGGGTGATGCCCAGGGCGCGCGCTGCTGCGGTCTTGTTGTTGCCGTGTTCCTTGAGGGAGCGCCCCAGAAGAAATCTTTCTACCTGGTCCATCATGTCACGCAGCGCGCCGGGCTGCGTGTCGGCTTCGTCCACCAGGCCTTCCAGGCGGCGCACGCGCGGGCTGAGCAATTCGGAAGTGATGATAGCCCCCGCGTCGGCTTGGATCACCATGCGCTGGATCTCATTTTGTAGCTCACGCACATTGCCAGGAAATGCGTAGCTCGTGAGAAGCTCTAACGCTTCTTGGGAGAAGCCCACAATAGGTTTGCCGAGGTCCTTAGCGTAAATCTCCAGAAAATGCCGCGCCAAAATAGGAATATCCTCGCGACGCTCGCGTAGCGGAGGCGCATTAACTGGGAAGGCGGTGATGCGATAGAAGAGATCCTCCCGAAAACGCCCCTGCTTAACTTCGGCCTCTAGATCACGATTGGTCGCGGCGACGATTCGAACGTCGACGCGCCGCGTGCTCGTGGCACCCACGGGACGGATCTCGCCTTCCTGCAACACTCGAAGCAGCTTTGCCTGGAGCCCAATGGGCATCTCTCCCAGCTCATCCAAGAAGAGGGTGCCACCATTGGCCATCTCAAACAGTCCCTTCTTGTCCTCGGTGGCGCCGGTGAACGAGCCTCGCTTGTGCCCGAAGAGCTCGCTCTCCAGAAGATTCTCAGGCATTGCCGCGCAATTTTGGGCCACAAATAATTTCGCGGCCCTCTCGGATTCGTAGTGTAAAAAGGAGGCGATGAGTTCCTTGCCAGTGCCCGTTTCGCCTTGAATCAAGACGGTCACGCGCGTATCCACGACCTTACGCAGCTGTTCCAGCAAGGCCTTGAGCTTTGAGCTTTCGCCGAGGATCCGTACATTTCCCGCGCGCTGCCGTTCGCGCGCTTTCAGGAAGACGTTCTCCTTTTCAAGGGCGGCTTCAGCTGTTTGCAGCCTACCGATGAGGCGTGCGTTCACGATCGCTAAAGACGCGTACGCCGCGAGCACGGCCAGCGCTTCCATGTCGGTCGAATCAAACATCGCAGGCGCGTCTCGGTTATCGGCTTGCAATACACCGACCACGCTCGCTCCTCGCCATAGAGGGACCGCGAGGGTGCTCCGAATACTGGCGCCAAGCAGAGACTCAGAACTGAAGACTTCGTCAGGTGCATCCGCCGCCAGCACGGCGGCTCGCTCCCGAATGACCTTGCGAAAAACGCTGCGCGTCACGCGCACGCCCTCGGGCGGAGTGAAAAAAGTGGCGTCCGGCCCGCGCACGCGGGTCATCACCGGGATAAACGCCGAAAGCTCCGTAGCTTTCCCAACTTCCGCGTCGTCACCCAGCACTAAGGTGACGTGCGTGGCGTTGCCGAGCAGCGTGAGCGCGGCATCGCTAACTGCCGCTAGGACTTCATGCAGGCTGGAAACTGGCCCAATCGAGCGCTGGGCCGCGTGCCAAGCCCGAAGGACGTCGGCGTTGCGTTGATCCGAGGATGTCTGCCCGGGGAGTTCAGAAAGCGGACGAACCGAAACGAGATGTTCCGGCTCGGGCTCCTCGTCGATGGTCATGGGGTGGCTTGAGATCGCCGTTCGGGTCCCGTTTCTGGGAACTTAGGGCAATCAGTTGGCGCGGGCTTCAATGCGGTACATGACTTGTTTGAGCCCGCTGTCGCCTGCCGCCTTGTTCTTGTCGGGCGACTTGGCGTTCTTCTCGATGATCATCCGCAACGAGGCTGCCGCTTCCTTCGAACCCTTGGGCGAGAGCTGATCGATGGTTTGCGCGGAAATGAAGCGAAGAGCTCCATTGTCGATGGCATCCAGCCGCTGGATGAGGTCAGTGCGGCTCTGCTCGTTGCCGAGGATCCCCACCATATACCCAGCTTTGATCCCGATGAACTGCGTCTGGCGGTCCTGATTCTCTGGTTTCTCAAGAGCCGTGAGATAACAGCCCACGCGATCTCCGCACGCAGTGAGGATTGTCTCCACCTGCGTGTAGATATCCTTTTCAATCGACGTGCCGTATCTATCGACCGCCTTCTTCACGAGCGGCAGTTGATCCGGTTTAGCGAGCTTCAGCACGGTGATCAAAATCCCGCCTTGCAGCGCCTTCTTGTCCTCAGGATCGCCTTTGACCGCTTCTGCGCGTGCCAAGAGCCAAGGCACAAGGCCCGGATCATAGAACTGACCGGATGCCTCGGTGAGCACCTGGAGCGCCGGATTTCCTGGAGGGATCATCGTGTCGAGCGCAATCGACTCGAAGGCTTCTTTGAAGGCTTGTTTGGATTCGTCCGTGGCAGGGATCTTAGCCAGCTCTCGTGCAAGGATTGCCTTATTGGCCTCGTCGGATTCCTTCTTCAAGGCAACCATCAAAGGAGCACGCCCTTCAGCGCGCCCTGCAGTTCCGAGCACCAGCGCCATGGTGGCCACGTGAAGATTGGCGGGAAGCTGTCCACCATTGGCGGCATCCTTTTGGCGCTGGAGCGAGTAGGCCACAAGCTTGGTGTCTTCACCGCTTAACACCTTCACGGCACCATCCACCGCAGGTTTGCCGAGCTTCACCAGGGCCAAAAACGCCGTTGCGTGGACGTTCACTTTGGACGGATCGAGCACCACCTGGAGCAGGGGTTGGACTGCGGCCGGGTCGCCCGTTTCGCCAAGAACTTGAGCTGCCGCATTTTGCCAAAATATCTGATCTTGAGTGCGGTTGAAGGACTCCTTATCGTCCTTTTTGGGTGTGGGCATTTCCGCTTCGAGCTTCTGGATCAATAGCCCCGTCCAGGATTTATCGTGCAGAGTCACCATGGCCTTGTTGAAATCTTGGATGGCAATGCCCCCGAGTTGTGAGCTCGCCCGCAGCTTATCGAAGGCCGCGACGATTGGCCCATTCAGGCTCGGCAGCTTCATTTCCGCCGCGGCGTTCACGGCCCACTTGATATCGGCGTCGTCCCGGTCGTAGCGGGGCTTCTTGGCAAATTCCTCGAACGCCTTCTTGAGCGCCCCTTCTGCGCGCTTATCGCGGAAGGATGCGATGAGGCGAATCAGATCCACCCGGGTTTTGGTGGCCAGCGTGTCGTAGCTGTCGATGTAGATCTTGGAGAGAGGGTCCACCAGCTTGTTCACCAAAGCCTGCACCTCCGGCGACGCGAGCTCGCTGTTGGATTTTCCGTAAGCATCCTCAAAGAATTGCTCCAGGCGTTTGATCGATTTGGCTTGATAGGCAGGGTCATCCGCCTTCTCGATCCAGTACTCAGGCTGATTCTCATCTTTGCAGCCAGTTGCGGCCGCCGCTCCACCGATCAAGGCGAATGAGGTCAAGCTTGTGAAGGTGAGGCGGTGGGCAATCGACAAAATGGCACGCGAGGAGCGAAGCATGAGAAGACTCTCCTTAGATTTTAGCGCGTCAGCTTAACCCCAAAGCCCCGAAGCATCCATCGTTCAGTGCGCGCTGTAAGGCAGACACGTACCAAGGACTTGGCGCGATTCGCGGGGCGCCTGGGTTTTGCAAACGAACGCTCGAGTAACATCGTTTGAGTTGAACCTGAGAATTTCGTGTCAAACCACACAAGGAAACTCTATTCCAGGCGTGGCCGCCGGGCCGAGAACACCATCCCAGGCGGCGACACGGTACGTTGCGAGACAAACGCTGTCAACGAAGGCAGAAGGACCCAAGAAGCGTGCCTGGGCAGCGGCTGAGCATGCCCAAGTGCTGCCAAACTTCTCCGCGACAGCCATCTCAAAGTCGAACAGGAGATAGTAAGCATGCTTACTATCCTCCAAGGAACGAAAAGGGCCGCTCACCTGGCGATCCCGCCACGCAGGCCCCGCTATCCCGGTCGTGCCCCTCCCGCAGCGGCACGCATCAACACCGGAAGGATAGCTGAGCATGGCTTCAGCCGATGATCATATTCTCGCTCAGTAGGTTCCCTTCCTTAAGCCGGCGAAGATTCCATCTTGCCAGGATCTCTGAACTCTCTTTCCCAGCTATGCTCCGTGCCACAAGCTCCCCCACCGCAGGTGCCATCATGAAGCCATGCCCCATGAAACCACTCGCAAGCTGGAGTCCCGGGCAAGCATCCACGCTGCCCACGATGGGATTGTGGTCGGGGCTAATGTCATAAAGACCGGCCCATTGTCTCAGGATTCGGACCGCGCCCAGACGCGGGAAGACTTTGGCGAGAGCCGCTGAATAGCGCGCGAGAAACTCCCAAGAGCTCGTTTGCCGCCCGTCGGTTGGAGCGCTGGCACTTGAGATCCCACCCACGATTTCACCCCGCGTGCTCTGTGAGAAGTAAAGACCATTGGAGAGGTCTGCCACAAGAGGCGTTAACCATGGTTTCAAAGGTTCGCTGGAACAGATTTCATGGCGCTGGGGGTGGGTGGGCAGATCGACATTCACCGTCCGAGCGAGCCTAGGGCTCAGAGCGCCACAAGCGAGCACCACAGTGTCTGCTTGAATGTGTCCCCGGTTGGTCATCACGCCGGAGATAGCGCCAGCGTTGGTGTCGAGGGCCAAGGCCTCCGTGAAAGTCTCGATCTGAACCCCCAGCTGTTGCGCTGAACGCGCATAACCCCAGACGAAAGGCCAAGGGAAAACCACACAGTCGTCGGGATTGTAACTTGCCAGAGCGACTCCTTCGCTCGAGAGTCCTGGAACAATCTCGCCGAGAGCGTTGGGTAACACGAGCTCGGAATTCAGCCCTAGCTCACGTTGCAGCTCAACGTTCTTGGCTAGCGTTTCGGCCGCGGCTTGGCTGCGGACAAGGAAGAGGTAGCCGCCCTGGCGGAGCCAGGTGTTGATGCTGTGTTCTTTGGCGAATTGTCGGAAAAGCTCGAGGCTTTTCTGCATCAAGAGGATGTTGCTTGGGCTGGACCACTGCGCACGCACTCCGCCGCCATTTCTGCCGCTGGCACCGCTGCAGAGGTATGATTGCTCCAGAACGAGGATGCGGAGATGCGGGGAAAGGCGAGCCAGATTGTAGGCAATGGAGAGCCCCATGATGCCGGCCCCCACAATCACCACGTCAGCGCGGTCAACTCGCACGTGTTTTACTCCGAAGCGCGAGCGCGGGCTAACTGTTCCAAGATGGCTGTATGCAGGTGCCCGTTGCTAGCCAGTAAACCGCGGTCGTTGGCGAGGCCGGCGCGGTAATCGATGGCGTCACCCCAAGCATCGGTAAACCGGCCGCCGGCTGCGGTGACAATCGCGTCGATGGCGCAGCAGTCCCAGCGTTGGCCAGCGTAGCCGGGGGCCACGTAAGCATCGGCTCGACCGCTCGCCACCCAGGCGCCCTTCAGGCCTGCACTGCCGAGCGCCTGGACGTTCGCACCCTGCAGCGAAGAGAGAACAGCTTGAATCTTTGCGGTGCGGTGCGAGCGGGAAGCGACAATGCGGACACCCCGATGCTCGGTGTGGGCACTCGTTCGAATCGGGCTCCGGTTGCCCTCCGCGTCCAGCTCGAATGCGCCGAGTTCGGTATCACCGATGAAGGCTTGGCCGCGCGCGGGTGCAACGACCACGCCGCGCACCGCCACCGACCCGACGACCATCCCGATCATGACCACAAACTCTCCGTTTTTTGCGACAAATTCTCGCGTGCCGTCCACAGGGTCCACAAAGAAGATGCAATCGGCCGCCCGAAAATCCGCGAAGCTTGCGGGATCGCTCTCTTCGGCCACGATCGGTACCCCCGGGTAGAGAGACGTTAGCTTGTTGCAAATAAACTCATTCGCGATCCGGTCCGCTTGAGTGACCGGATCGTTGGGCCCCTTGAAATCGACTTCGAAGGGGCGCTCGTAGACGTCCATCACGAGGCGCGATGCCTCCTGCGCAATCTGGAGTAACGCTTCGAGGTGGCTCACGCGCTGGCGCCGAGCGTGGAGAGGCGATTCTCGAGCGCTGTCAGTTGGCTCTCCGTGACGTAAGGGGGCTTGCCCGCTTCGCGCACCAATTGGTCGAGCTGTTGGACGCTGCGCGGGCCCAGCAGCACGCTTTTGACTCGGGGATTGCAGAGTGCGAATCGCAGAGCGGCAGCGCGCATGGTCGGGATGGTGTCGCCCACCAACGGGCGCAGGGCGTTGAGTTGGACGAGGCGTGTTTTGAACGCGTCGTCGGTCCAGCGATCGTGTCGGTGATCGATGTCGTCGAAGACCTTGTCGTTGGGCCATTGGCTGCAGAGCAGTCCGTAAAGCAAGACGGAATGAGCCAGGAGCCCCGTCCCTTCCTTTTTTAAGCGTGGCCCCAGCGCTTTAACGTCATTGGCGTTGAACGCGTTGTACGGCAGGCTCAAGAGCGGCGCCTCTTGGTCGAGTGCGGCCTCCGCGGTTTCGCGGTTGCTCGCGCTCACACCCCAAGTGGTGATGCGGCCCTTCTTAACAAGCTCCTTCAACCAAGCCGTAGCCGCACCGCTGCGAATGGTCTCAACGCTTGGGTTGTGCAAAAGGACGATATCGATTTTTTCACGCCGGAGGCGCTCCTCGGAACGCTGCAACGCTTCGGCAAGGTACGCTGGGTCGAAGCGCTTGGTGCTGCGTTCGCGGTCGGTGCCGAGCTTGGTGGCAAAAAGGGCTCCCTTGTCCGCGCCCAAAGTCTCGCCGAGCAACGATTCCATGCGCCCGCAGCCGTAGCTATCGGCGGTTTCGAAGAGAGTGATACCCTGCGACCGGGCGCGCTCGATCACGGCTTTCTGTTCCGCTTCCGGCACGGCACCGTAGCCATCCCCCGAAAGCCCCCAGGTCCCCAAAGCAAGCTCGGTAACCTTCACACCCGTTTTGCCAAGCACTCGGCGACGCATCCCAAAGCTATAGCAGAAGCGGCGCTCGGCCCTCACGTGGTTTCAGCCGTTGCAAAGCGAGGCCAGCTTCAGTAGCTCGGGGCGTGCCCAAAGTTGCCCCACTCTACGCGGATGCGCCTCGTCTGCCGGATTCCGAAGCGCTCGATCTGAGAGTGTTCTTTGGCCGCGCGTCAATCGAGCTCGAGATTGGTCCCGGCCGTGGGGGTTTCGTATTTGAACGGGCCGCCGCAGCCCCGGAAAGTTTCGTCGTGGGGCTAGAAATTCGTCGCAAATGGGCAAAAATCGTCGACGACC
>Ga0163147_10005840_pt1 | contig 14739 bp, 10 predicted proteins | sample OliLakLV19MP6G1_FD_148597 | JGI IMG/M metagenome (GOLD analysis project Ga0163147, IMG submission 148597) | Freshwater microbial mat bacterial communities from Lake Vanda, McMurdo Dry Valleys, Antarctica- Oligotrophic Lake LV.19.MP6.G1 | ecosystem: Environmental > Aquatic > Freshwater > Lake >...
TTCGCCGGTGGGCTCGGGACGACCCCTCCTTGGAGCCGCTGCGCCGCGAGCCGGAGCAGCCTGGCGACACCGTGGCCGCGCGGCTGCAGCAGATCGTGGGTGAGCCGGGGGTGGCGGCGTTCTTCGACCTGACTGCCTTCGACGCCCGCCGAGACGTCATCAGGTCGCTGGGCCTCGCCGGTCCCCGTGACCTCGTGGAGCTGTCGGACGAGGAACGCGCCCGACTGGACGTGCCGGGTGTGGTGCTGCAGCGATGGAACCGGATCGCCGAGCTGGCCCTGCCCGCGGGCGACCAGCGAGCGGTACCGATCGACGTGCTGGACGTGCTGCTGCGTCTCGGCGTGCACTCCCGCGCGGACCTCGCCGGGCGTTTGGCCGATGACCTCGACGCCTGGCACGCCCGGGTGCTGGCCGCCGGGCGCGACCTCGCCGTGCGGCCCGCCCGTGCCGACTGGCATGCCTACGCTCACTCGTCGTCCGGGTAGCGGCGCAGCCGCACCTCCTCGACGTCCAACCGGGCCTGGATCCGGCGTACCACGCGCGTCCGACCACGGGGAGGTCACGACTGCGCACCGCGGCAGCGCGACTGAAACCTCGTCGACGTACGGGGCGTGTGACACATGGCGGTGGTGATGCCGGCCGCGTCCAGGCAGGTCTCGCAGGCGCAGACGCGACCGTCGATCCACCCGCCGCGCTACCACCCGCAGCCACGACCCGGAGGACCCACCATGTCGCAGTCGCCGATCCGTCACCGGGCCGTGAGGTCCGGCAGTAGCCGGCGGCGGCTCCTGCCCTCAGTGCTGGGGGTCGCGGCGGTGCTGGGCCTCGCGTCGGCGGCGGTGAGCGTGTTCGCCACCACCGGCGACGAGGCCGACGGTGCCCCGGCGTCGCCGCCGCTCACGGTGGTGTCGGCGGCCCCGCTGGTGGCGGAGTCGCCGGCCACCCTCGCGGCGGCTGGCTCGCCGGACCCCGGGGCGGACCCCGCCGCAGCGGCGGCTCCGGCCGAGAGTCCTCCCGTTGCCGGCGCGGCGCCGTCCGGGACAGTCCCGGGTCCGGTCGCGACGGCCGTCGCGGAGCTGTCAGCGTCACCCCCGCCGCTACCCCCGGGCGGGGCGGCGGCTCCCGCCGGCTCGGACATCCCGGGGATCATCCAGGCGGCCATCGCGAACGGGGGAACGACGACCGCGGCCGACGGCACCAACTACACGGTGTCGTTCCTGGTCGACGGGGTTCCTGCGAGCTACGCCGAGGTGTTCGTCGGTGGCATCACGCCGGGCAGCACGCTGGACATCAATCTGACCAGCACCCCCGCCGGGGGGTGACGGGCCGGCCGTGCCCCTCGCCGCGCAGACGAGGACGCCGGCGCTCTCACCCGCAGCGCAGGACGACCCCGCCCGCGCCACTGACGTGCACGTCGACATGATCCCCAGTCGTTGTGATGTCGGCCTCGCCCCACAGGGTCGACGTCCGTCCCACCAGCGTGGCCGGCAACGACAGCGAGGCCGCCGCCCGGGCCACGACGACCGCGAGCCGCTCGTCGGTCGTCTCGCGCAGCCAGGCCATGTGGTCGGGACCCGTCGAGAGCCAGCGGAGGCCACCGCGCCGCAGTGCCGGTTGAGAGCGGCGCAACGCGAGCAGTTCCCGGTAGCTGCGGTGGATGTGCCCGCCGAAGCGTTCGCGGTCGTCCCACGGCATCGGGGTGCGTGAGTGCTCGCCGTCGTCGCCGGTGAGTCCCAGTTCGTCTCCGGCGAAGACCATGGGTATGCCGGGGTAGGTGACGAGCACGAGCGCGGCGGCGAGCAGGGCCTCGGCCGAACCGAACACGCTGCGCGGCCGGGGCGTGTCGTGGGAACCGAGCAGGTTGACGTTCTGCAGCGACTGGTGCCAGGGGACGGCCGCCGCGAACTGGCGCATGGCGGCCACCACGTCGGCGGTGGGTTTGCGGGGCACCGGGACCGGGACACCGAGGAAGCCGTACGCCGAGTCCGGCGCCGCGAGCCACTCCCACACCGGGCGGGTGAAGGCCGCGTAGTTCATCACCGAGTGCCAACCACCCGCTCCCACCGTGACGTCGACGGAGCTGTCGTGGAAGTGTTCGGCGAGCAGGAAACCGTCGGGCCTGACGGCGGTCATGGTGGCGCGCACGGTGCGGGCGACCTCATGGTTGAGGTCGTCACCGCCGTGCCGGCCGGTCATGTGGGCGACGTCGATCCGCCAGCCGTCCAGCCCGGCCTCGCCCGACAGCCAGCGCCCGACCACACTGTCCGGGCCGTCGAGGAGACGACGGCGCAGCTGCGCAGAGGCGTGGTTGAGCGTGGGCAGCGAGGGCACCCCGAGCCAGCTGCCGTAGCGGTCGGGGTGGCGGTCGAAGTGGTAGAAGCCCGCCTCGACGGCTCCCGCGTCCGCCTGTGCGGCCCGAAACCACTCGTGGCGGTGCCCGGTGTGGTTGGTGGTGAGGTCGCCGATCACCCGGAGCCCGGCGTCGTGGGCCGCGGCCACCAACCGCGCCAGTGCCGCGTCGCCACCCAGCAGCGGGTCGACGACGTCGAACGTCGACGCGTCGTAGCGGTGGGTGCTCGTCGCAGGGAAGAACGGCGTCAGGTAGAGGACGGTGGCCCCGAGTTCAACGATGTGGTCGAGGTGTTCCCGGACGCCGTCAAGGTCACCGCCGTACAGCTGGAACGGCGAGCGTGGTCCGCTGGGTTCGACCGGCTCGTCCCACCCCATGGGCACGGCCCACGACGGGGCGGTGGGCCGCGGTCGCCCGGAGCGCGCGAACCTGTCCGGGAACACCTGGTAAACGGCACCGTCCACGGCCCAGTCCGGCGCCGCCGGGTAGGTGGTGACGATGTGGTCGGCGGCGTCGGTGACGTCGTGGCTGAACACCCCGGCGGCATTGGCCCACCGGTAGCCGCCGTGTCCCGCCCCCTCGCCGGCCAGCAGCCAGCGGTAGCGCGTGAGCCGGTTGTGGACCCGGAGGGTGGCGACGTACCAGGTGTCATGAGCGTCGACGTGGTGGACCGATGCCTGGGTGAACCGGGGTTCGCCGTCTGTCAGTTGCCGCAGGTGCACCGAGGTCGGCACCGCGGCCCGTGGGCGGCGGGGCACCCGGAGGAACACCTCGAGGGAGTCCCCGAGCCGTGCGCCCGCCGCCCACGGGCGCGTGCAGGTCGGACCCGTCGTGGTGCGGCTGGTCCCACAAGGCGCCGCTCGTGCTGGCCGTCATTTGACGGCGCCGGTGGTGAGTCCGGAGACGATGTACTTCTGCAGGTACTGGAAGATGAGTATCGGCGGGATGGCCCCGAGAAAGGCGCCGGCCGCGAAGAAACCCCAGTTGGCGTTGAGCTGCGAACTCACGAGCTGGTAGAGACCGACCGCGAGGGTCTGGGAATCCGGTGCGCTGAGGATGATGCTCGCCACCAGGAATTCGTTGAGGGCGTTGATGAACGACAGCAGCGCGACGACGGCGAGCACCGGTACCGACAGCGGCAGGATCATGCTGAAGAAGATCCTGGCGTGCCCGGCGCCGTCCACCTTCATGGCTTCGTCCAGCTCCCGCGGAATGCTGTCGAAGAATCCCTTGATCAGGAACGTGTTGACGCCGAGGGCGAGACCGAGGTACACGAGGATGAGCCCCGTCGTGGTCCCCAGACCGATGGCCGGGAAGAGGGAGCCCAACTCGAAGACCAGGAGGAAGATGGCGATGGCAGCGAGGATCTGGGGGAAGATCTGCACCAGGAGCAACCCGAGCATCCCCAGCCGTCGTCCCCGGAAGCGGAACCGACTGAAGGCATAGGCCGCCAGGCAGGCGAGGAAGACCTGGACGATCGCGGTCACGACAGCCACGACGAGCGTGTTGACGAACCATCGGGGATAGGGATAGATGTCGGTCGTGAACAGGGCGACGTAATTCTCGCCGCTGATCCTGCCGAACAGTTGATTGCTGGCCGTCAGCGTGCCCAGCGGATTCAGTGAGGCGCTGATGACGAAGACGATCGGGAACACGGCGAACACCACGGCGAGGATCCCCACGGCGTGCCGCCACCAGGTATCGGCCACATCGCGGCGGCTCACAACGGTCAGGAGAGGTTCTCCAGGGTGGTGGTCCGCCGGAAGCCGAGCGCGGACACCGTGGCGACCACGCCGAAGATGAGAACCGAGAGGGCGCAGGCAAAACCCCATTGCTGGCCGCTGCCGCTCTCGAAACCGAGCGAGTACACGACGTGGATCAGCAGGTCGGTACTGCCGACGCTGACGGCGGCCTCGGGAATGTTGGGACCACCTCCGGTGATGAAGTAGATGAGCGTGAAGTTGTTGAAGTTGAACGCGAAGCTGGCGATGAGCAGCGGTGCCACGCTGACCAGCAGCAGCGGCAGTGTGATGGAGCGGAACACCCGCAGCGGGCCGGCGCCGTCCACCCGGGCCGCCTCGCGCAACTCGACCGGGATGCTCTGCAGCGCCCCGGTGCACACCAGCAACATGTACGGGAAGCCGAGCCACAGGTTGACCAGCAGGACGCTGAACCTCGCCAGCCACGGGTCGGTGAGCCACTGGATGTCGGCACCGCCGAGCAGGACCTGGTTGACGAAGCCGAAGCTGGGGTTGAGGAACCCGGCCCACAACAGCATGGACATGAAACTGGGCGCGGCATAGGGCAGGAGGAGCAGCGAGCGGTACACCCGCTTGCCGCGCATGCGTGGGTGGTCGAGCGTCGCGGCAAGCATCACCCCGACGGCGAACGTGCTGACGACCGAGATCGCCGCGAAGGCGAAGGTCCAGACCGTCACCTGCAGCAGGGGTCCGGCCAGTCGGGTGTCGGTGAAGACCCGGCGGTAGTTGTCAAGGCCCGAGAAGACCCGCCACCCCGGCGTGAGGACCTGCCCGTCGGAGCTGGCGTAGAAGCCCACGTCCTGATCGGCCGTGTACTCCGTGCCGTCCCGGGCGTCGACCAAGGTGTCGGTGGCCTCGTCGTAGGACAGCAACGGGACGTTGACGAAAGCGGTGCGACCGTCCCGGGTGCGCAGGCTGCCGGCGTCGGGATCCGAGACGTCCAGCGGCACCCGCAGATCGACGACCTCGCGCTGCCGGTTCGCCAGGTCGACGAGCCGGAGGCTGCGCCACCCGTCGACGGCGACCGCCAACTCCTCGTCGTCGCGGGTCACGTCGTCGGCGTCGACCGACTGCAGCCCCTGCGGGGTGCCGAGGCTGACGTCGCCGTCGGGTCCGGTGACCAGGAAGGCGATCTCCTCGTCCGCTGGCTCACCCCGGCTGAGGACGGTGACCGCGTAGGACGGGCTGTCGGGTACCCGCTGCTCGGATACGGCGACGACCTGGCGCCGTGCGGTCTCCTGGTCGATGGAGTGCCCGTCGCCGTAGTTGGTGAACGAGATCGCCACCGTGTACAGGACGACGTACACCTGGAAGACGAGCAGGAACAGCACACCTGGGAAGAGGTACTTCAGGGGCACCGTACGACGTGACAGGTAGATCCAGTCGGCGGCCACCAGCATCACCAGCCCGAACGCCGCGAAGCCCCACTGCCCTGCCCCGACGGCAACGACCAGAGCGAAGACACCCAGGGCGTTGAGCAGCGACATGATGCCGATGCGCGCCGCCAGGGTCACCCAGAACTCGCTCCCCCGCGTCCGTGGTGGCGTCGCCGGCGCCACCACGGACGTCAGGGCGTTCGGCCCGCTCACGAGTCGGCGACGGCCTGCCGAATCCGCTCCGCGGAGGCTCCGGCCAGTTCGACCGGGTCCCCGCTGCCCAGCAGGATGTCGCGCTGCGCGTTGCCGTAGTCAGTGAACACCGTGCTCATGGCCGGGATGCTGGGCAGCGGCTGCCCCTGGGCACCGTAGTTACCGAAGCCGGCGATCACCGGATCCGACGAGACCTGCTCCAGGACGCTGGTCCGGGCGGGCGGGCGCTTGCCGGTGTCGTACAGCGAGCGCGCGACCTCCTCGGTCCCCAGGTAGTTGACGACGAAGTCGTTCGCCACCAGGGGATTCTCGGCGTAGGCCGAGACCATGAAGCCCTGGACGCCCACGAAGGGCTGCGACGGCTGACCACCGGCCGAGGGGATGGCCTCGACCGAGAATTCGACACCGGCCTCGGTGAACGCTTCGACGTTCCACGGCCCGGTGATGGCGTACGGGGCCCGGCCGTTGGCGAACGCCTCGGTGGCGATGTCGAAGGTCACGTCCGCGTTGAGGTAACCCGCGTCCACCCATTCCCTCAGCTTCGCGGCGAACGCCAACCCACCTTCATTGTCGATCTGCAGGTCGGCGGGGTTGTAGCTGCCGTCAGGGTTCGTACCGAAGATATTGGAGCCGAACGACGTCTGGATCGGATAGAAGTGGTAGACGTCCCCGACCTCGCCGACCTGCAGGGCCAGCGGCAGATCCGCCTCGCCGGCGTCGACGCGGGCCTTGCCGTCGGCCAGCATGGACTCGAAGTCGGCCGGGGGCTGCGGCGCCAGGGCAGTGTTGCGGAACAGGGCGACGTTCTCGACCGCGTAGGGCAGACCGTAGACGATGCCGTCGTAGGTCAGCGCCTCGATCGCGACCGGCTGGTAGTCGGCGACCGAGTCGCCCAGCTCCAGGGGCGCCACCGCACCGTTGGTCACCAGCTGGCCCAACCAGTCGTGGGCACCGACGATGATGTCGGGTCCCTCCCCCACCGGACCCCGGGACACGAGATTGTCGCGGATGGAACCGAAGTCCAGCTGCTGGACCGCGACGGTGATGCCGTTGGCCTCACCGAACTCGTCCCCGATCTGCTGCACGACGCCGGCCCGCGCGTCGTCGGTCCAGATCACGAGGTCGGCGTCGGCGCGCTCGACCGGCGCGGCGCTGCCCTCGGCGGACGGCTCGACACTCGCCTCCTCGCTGGGCGCCTCGCTGCTCGGCTCGGGGGCGGGCGTGGCGGCCGCATCACCGGTGTCGTCGTCACCGGCGCACGCGGCGGTCAGGAACAGGACGGTCGTGGCCACGACGGCCAGGGGGATGCGTCGTCGCATCTCGGTTCTCCACTTCTGCTGCCCGTCGGGTCGGGCTGCGCACGGAAGGTAACAATCCGCCGGATTCGAACGCAAGGGCTTGCGCAAGATGTGCGCATCAGGGCACTGCTTCTTGCAGCCACCGGATCGGGGTGCGACCGTGTGCCGGTGGGCACCCTCGACGTCATCGCCGCCGAGGTGGGCGTGAGCAGTGCCACGGTGAGCCGCGCCCTACGGGGCAAGGAGGGGGTGAGCGACGCCGTGCGCCGACAGGTGTTGCAGGCCGCCCAGGCCGCCGGGTACACGGCGGGCCGCCGCCCGGCACCGGTGGACAGCGGGACGGTCGGCGTCATCGTGCCCGAGCTCGACAACCCCGTCTTCCCCGCGTTCGTCCAGCAGCTCCAGCTCCGCCTGGTGCGTCAGGGCCTGACACCGCTCGTCGGGTCCCAGCTGGCGTCCGGGATCAGCGAGGACCAGTGGATCGAGCTGATGCTGGCCCGGTCCATCGCCGGCCTCGTCGTCGTGTCGGGCATGCACGCCGACACCAAGACATCAGCCGACCGCTACCTGCGACTGTGCCGGCGGGGTGTGGCGCTGGTGTTGGTCAACGGCTTCGTGCCGGATCTCGATGCGACCTTCGTCGCCGTCGATGACCGTCTGGCCGTCGACATGGCCGTCCAGCACCTCACCGCTCTCGGGCACCGGCGCATCGGGCTGGCCGTGGGGCCGGAGCGGTACACGCCGGTCCAGCGCAAGGTCGAGGCCGCGCACGCCCTGCATGAGGCCCGCCGGGCGACCTCGGACCCCGTCGAGCTCCTCGTCGAGCACGCCCTGTTCACCGTGGAGGGGGGACAGGCCAGCGGGACACGGCTCATCGAGGCGGGTGCCACGGCCGTGATCTGCGCATCGGACCCGATCGCACTGGGCGTCATCAGGGCCGCCCGCACCCTCGGCCTGACCATCCCCCACGACGTGTCCATCGTGGGGTTCGACGACTCCAGCCTCAACGCGTTCCTCGACCCGCCGCTGACCTCGCTGCGGCAACCGATCGCGGACATGTGTTCCGTGGTGGTCGCCGCCCTCACCGACCACCTGCGCACCGGGGACCACATCACCACCGAGTACCTGTTCGCGCCGGAACTGATCGTCCGTGACAGCACCGGCGCCGCACCCGCCTGACAGCGCCCGCACTTCTCCGCTATTCCACGCAACGACGCCTGGAAGGACAGACCATGGCACACACCCGTTTTCGCCGGCTGACAGCTATTGCAGCCGGCCTGGTCCTTGCCACAACCGCCGCGCTCGCCACGATGAGTGCCACAACAAACGCCGCCCCTGCGGCCGCGGCCACGAGTACCGGCGCCCTGGGGCCACTCGACCCCACCGATGTGGTGTATCAAATTCTCACTGACCGGTTCGCCGACGGCAACACCGGCAACAATGTTCCACCGGGCTTCGACCGGACGCTCTTCGACGACCCGGACGGCAACGGCATCGGCAACGGCACCGACCTCAAGCTGTACCAGGGTGGCGACTTCCACGGCATTATCGACAAGATTGCATACCTCAAGGATATGGGCATCACGGCGGTCTGGATTTCGGCGCCCTACGCCAATCGCGACACCGTCATCGAGGACGCCCAGCCGAACGGCTCTGTGGACCGATGGACCAGCTTCCACGGATATCACGTGCGCAACTACTACGCCACGAACAAGCACTTCGGAACCCTCCGGCAGTTCGAGCAACTGCGTGACGCATTACATGCCAACGGCATCAAGCTCGTCATCGATTTCGTGACCAATCACACCAGTCGCTGGCAGAACCCGACTCGCGGGTTCGTGGCCGAGGATGGCAGGTTGTACGAGCCCGATCGGCTGCCCGGCGGCTCCCTGGCCCTCGATGCCAATGGTGAGCCGTACGACTACAATTCTGACGGTCGCCTGGAGAACCTCATTGCTGATCCGCACAACGACACGTCTGGGTGGTTCCACGGCCTGGGCGACCGCGGCGGCGACAGCAGCAGATTCGGCTACCGGCACCGGGACCTCGGTTCCCTGGCCGACTTCTCGCAGGAGAACGCGCAGGTCGCGGCTTACCTGGAAGGGGCAGCGACATTCTGGAAGGCCCGCGGCGTGGACGGGTTTCGACACGACGCCACCCTCCACATGAACCCCGCCTTCGCCCGCAACCTGCGAGACGCCATCGACACAGCACCGGGTGGGCCTGTCAGCCACTTCGGAGAATTCTTCATCGGCCGCCCCGATCCCAAGTACGGCGAGTACGAGTCATTCCCCGACCGCACCGGGATCAACAATCTGGACTTCGAGTACTACCGGGCCTCGACCAATGCGTTCGGTTCTTTCAGCGAGGGGATGGACGACTTCGGCGCCATGCTGGTCGCAACGTCCAACGACTATGCCTATGAGAACCAGGCAGTCACTTTCATCGACAATCACGACGTCACGCGATTTCGGTACATCCAGCCGAACGACCGCCCGTACCACGCCGCGCTGGCCACCCTCATGACCAGCCGGGGAACCCCCAACATCTACTACGGAACTGAGCAGTACGTCTCGAGCGCCGACGCCAGCGACATCGCCGGGCGGGTGTTCATGCAACGCGCCACGAGCTTCTCGACGACCACCACGGCCTACCGTCTGATCAGCAGCCTCGCGGGTCTGCGCCGCAGCAACTACGGGCTCGCCTACGGACTCACGACGGTGCTCTACAGCACCGATGACGTACTCGTCTTCTCGCGCAAGTTCTACGGGCACGAAGTTGTCGTGGCGGTCAACCGGCAGCCGAACTCGTCCGCGACCGTGCCTGCACTCGCTACGACGCTGCCCAATGCCACCTACCCGGACCATCTGGCGGGCCTTCTCGCAGGGGCAGGTGTGACCGTGGCGGGGGGTGTGCTGCCCTCCTTCGTGCTCAGTGGCGGTGAAGTCGACGTGTGGACATCGACCCCTGGCCTCGGCACGGCCACGCCCCGTATCGGGGACGTCACGTCGAGCGAGGTGCGCCCCGGGGCCACCCTGGTGGTGGCCGGCACCGGCCTGGGCGGCACGCCATCGGCGACCGTCGGTGGGGTCCCGGCGACCGTGACCAGTGCATCGGACCGGCAACTGACGCTGACGGTGGCCACCAACACACCAGCGGGTGAACAGCCCGTCGTGGTGACCAAGGCGGGCACCGCGAGCAACAGCTTCACGGTCGATGTGCTGACCGGTGACCTCAACCAGGTGGTGTTCACTGTTCAGGCGAACACGACACCGGGGCAACAAATCCACATCGTGGGCAACGTTGCCGAACTGGGCTCCTGGAACGTGGCCCAGTCGACCGAGGCGATGCTCAACCCCAACTATCCGCAGTGGTTCCTGCCGGTCAGTCTCCCGGTTGGCAGAACCATCCAGTACAAGTTCATCCGGAAGGACAGCGCCGGAAACGTCGTGTGGGAAGGTGGCTCGAACAGGACCATCACGACGTCGTCGGCCACCGCCGGCACCGTCAGCACTCCAGTTCTCACTTTCCAACCCTGATCGCATACCCCCGCCCACCGGGGACCGTGCCTGACGGCTCGGCACGGTGAACCCGTCGAGCGGGGCCAGGAGCACTGTTCAGCGGGCAGTTGCGCGAGTACCACGGGCGGTCGGTGAACGAGCTGGCCGCCCGTGGTACCTCCATCCACGCTGCTGAATCAGCCGGGTCCATTGGAGACGGGTGCTTCGTCCATCACGTCACTGGGCGCGTCCGCTGAGGCCACGCGGCGGGTAGTGACACCGTAGAGCGGGTCACCGAACGAGCGCGGCGGCGTCCGCAGCGAGATCTCAGGCTCCTCGAACCCCCAGCACGGCGGACGTAGTCGCCGACGATCGCGCAGCGACCCGCGTCGTCAGTCGCAAGCCAGCCGTGGACGGCCTTGGTCGGGAAGCAGCGGTTGGAGAAGGTGACGGCCAGTACACCCCCGGGACGCAGCACCCGAGCAGCCTCGCGGATCACCTCGATGGGACGCACCAGGTAGTCGATGGAGACGCAGCAGGTGACGGCATCGAAGAACCCCGCTGCGAACGGCAGCCGTGGGTCGACGTTGAGGTCGGCGGCCACCCGTTCGGTCGCGGCGGGGTTGGCGGCCAGTTCGGCGGCGTTCATGCCGAGCACGACCAGTTCCGCGGGGGGCGTAGTGAAGTGCGAGACCCACGAGGACATCAGGTCGAGGACCCGCCTGCCCGGTGTGGAGCCGTCGATGCCCAGCTGGGCGTACAGCGCGCCGACCGCTGCGATCGCACGGGCGTCGAGGTGGGTGACGAGGCGGGGGGTGCCGTAGAACGGGGCGTCGCTCGACGGGTCGTCTCGGTCGAAGAACCCGGGCGGGAAGTCCTCGTACCCACTGTCGGTCACCAGTCCAGTCTGGCGGCCCGGGCAGCTGCGCCGACACTGGGGAACGTCCGCCAGATCTCCGAACGGTCACCGCGGCCCTCGCCAGCTGTTGTGTCGTCACACGCATTGTTTTCCTGTCGGGGCGACTTCGTCCTGACCACCACGAAGGACGGCAGTACCGGCTCGAGCTCAAGACCTTCTCCTCGCTGGGCCCGTGGACGGTGGGCCGTATGTCCGCTCCCCGACCCGATGTCGACATCGCAGGCCACGACCTGGGGCTGACGGTGGCATCGTCGAGTCTCGACGCCGTGGTTGCGCCCTCGTGCGACTGACGACGACGACGCGCGGGGCGCACCGCTGCTACGAAGAACGCGGGTCCGTCACCTCCCACGTCCGCCTCACGTTGCAGCTTGACCGAGGCACGCCCTCGACGCGGCCTCAGCGCATCGCCCCCGCGCCGACATAAGGGTGCTGCGAGCGCAGCGGCCGGCCATCGGCGAACCGGGACAGCCGGAAGTCCGCCTCGTCGATGTCGTCGGCGCTGGACCGGCCGGTGAGGACCAGGTCGGCAACCAGCTCCCCGACTGCGGGGGCGATCTTGTAACCGTGGCCGCTGAAGCCTGCCGCGACCACCAGGCCGTCGACCGGCGTGCACGAGATCACCGGGTTGTAGTCCGGCGTCACGTCGTAGCAGCCGGCATGCGAGCCTAGGAGCCGGACGTCGTCCAGGCCTGGGAATCGGGCCATGAACCGCCCGACCGCGTGCTCGACGAACGCGTCCGGCGCGGTGTTGCTGTACGAGTCCGCACTGTCGATCCAGTCGGGGTCGGTCATGTCGCTGTTGCCCACCCTACCCACCGGATGCGGGCGTGGAGTCCTTCTGGCGTCAAGGAACCCGCGGCCATGGCGATGTCCTGTTCCGGTACGCCTCGGCCCAGCAGTTCTACGGCGCTGTCAGTCAACGTGTCTTCCATGACGTCCACTGTTGCTTCGTATAGCCGACACAGCTGCGCCAGTTCCCACGCTTCAATGAGGGGATTAGCAAACGGCAGGTCCTCGAGTACCCCTCGGACGTTTAGATTGGTCCGTTCGGCTACGCTGGTAAAAGTCAGATTCCAGGTCGCGTGCCGCGCTTCGATGTCCGTCAGACCTACTGTGGCGGCGACTGCCGACTTCCCCCCGAGAACCGTCTGTAAGGCGTTCAGGCGTTCCGCGAGAGCATTCCTGGCCTGAGCTCCGTAGTCGGAGACGTCGTCCTGCGCAGTTCTTAATTTGCGAAGATCATTGAGGGTTCGGAAGTCCAGCTGACCGCTGGTGTAGATGGTGGCCACGTCGAAGACGTGCTCTGCTGTCCACCGAAACCGCGACTGATTATACATGTGCCGGTGCCAGTACAAGTCGTCACGCCACTGGGCATCGACGTGACTTCGCGCGGCTGGCATTGCTTCATGATGACGGTGCGACGCGTCGATGTCTGCCCACTCGTGGGCCGCGTCGCGCAGCGCGACTAGGGGTCCGACCTCTTGACCGCCAGGCCGGCCGTGGTCTGCAGATCTGGGCCGTGCGCTTGTTCAGCGGCTCCCCCGCGCGCGTGAGGGGCCAAACAGGCCCGTCTGGCCTACGTCGGACGCCCCGCACGTCCAATGGACCTCCGATGCGATCAACTGGCATGCGGGACGCTGAGACGGTGAGGGCGTTGTCTTGCGGCGTTCGGGTTACTTGTGTCCTGCCCCCGCCGTAGCGTCACCGAGCAGCTCCTGAGCGCCGCCATCGCCCGTGCGGTGGCGGCATTGAGCCGCATCGTGCTCGGGGGCACTGACCTGCATAGGAGGGACACGAATGACCGACCTGACCCTGGAGCGGTTGACCGAGGCAATGTCACCTGGTGGTGCAAGCTGCTTGACGTCGGTTACCGAGCTGGAGCCGGCGGGCGGGGCGCACGCTTCGGTTGCGCCGGCCAAGTTCGCCACCCCTGACAGGGGCGGCGACAAGCGGGGGGTGTTCGCGTACGAGCGCCGATACCTCGACGGCGAGATCCGGCAAGGCCTCCTCTGGGCGTCCATGCTGCCCGGCGCGCCGCCACAACCCCAACTGCGCGAATGGGAACAGGTCAGCACGTCACGGGACTTCTCCGCTCTCGTGCCGCTGGCCAGCGCCGAACTCGGGGACCGACACGGCAGCCTCCTCGGGTTGAACATCTCCCACGGAGCGCAGGTCGCCCCCTCAGGAGTCGTCCTGCATGACCTGGCCGGCGCGTCGGGTCGTGACGTCTCCGGGTCCCTTGGCGTCGTCGGTGAATTGGGGGCAGGGAAAATCGGTTGCTCTGAAGAAACTCGCCGGCGATGTCGTCGACCGCGGCGGGCTCGTCGTGGTCGTCGACCGCACGGAGGTGGGGGAGTGGGTCACCTGGGCAAGCAGCGTCACCGACGTCACGATCGCCGACGTCGTCGACCCCGTCGCCAGCCTCGACCCGCTGCGCCTGTTCCCGCCCGGCCTCGCCGGTCGCGCCCTGCACAGCTTCCTCACCCCGCTGCTCGACATCACACCCACCAGCCCATGGGGGCTACTCCTCAGCGATGTCCTCACCCCCGAGTACCTGGTACGCCACGCCATCACCAGCTCCGGTGCTCTCGTGCGGCACCTCGCCACTGCCGGATCCCATGGTTCGGACATGGGACTCGGGTCCGGCGCGGTGGACCTTGCCCGAGCCCTGAACGTGTACGCCACCCGCGACGTCGGACGAGTGGTCTTCGACGACTCCTTGCCGCCGGTGGCACTCGGCGGCGCGGCCCTGGTCATCCGTACTGCCGGGCTCAAGCTGCCCAGCAAGCTCGAGCTGGAGACCCCTCACCTGTTCCGCCAGTTGCCCATCGAGACCCTCTTCGGGCGGGCGGTGTACGCACTGGTAGCTGCCGTCGCCCGGCGGGTGTGCTTCACCACCAAGACGTTCGCGGCGTTCGTCGTCGATGAGGCGCACCACGTCACGGCCAGCCCCGAGGGCGCCGCCGAACTGGAGATCTTCGTCCGCGACGGCCGCAAGCACGCCGCAGCGGCACTCCTGGGTTCTCAGGACCCCACCGATTTCGGGTCGGACACCCTGCGAGGACTCATCCCCACCCGCATCCTGATGCGCCAGCGCGATGAGATCCTCGCGCGCCGCGGCCTGCGCTGGCTCGACATGGACCCTGACGACGAGCACCTGGTCAGCCTCGTCCGTACCGACACCAGCCCCACGGGCCCCGACGGCGTCCCGGCTGACCGCCGCGGGGAAGCCTTCATGCGCGACGCGAACGGGCGTGTGGGGCGTGTGCGCATCCTCCTGCCAGCCTCCCCGGCCCGCGCCACGGCCACCCTGACCACCCCGA
>Ga0163147_10005841_pt1 | contig 14736 bp, 17 predicted proteins | sample OliLakLV19MP6G1_FD_148597 | JGI IMG/M metagenome (GOLD analysis project Ga0163147, IMG submission 148597) | Freshwater microbial mat bacterial communities from Lake Vanda, McMurdo Dry Valleys, Antarctica- Oligotrophic Lake LV.19.MP6.G1 | ecosystem: Environmental > Aquatic > Freshwater > Lake >...
TCTGCGTATTTGTCTGGTAGAAGGCCTGTGGGGCGAGGGTATGAGCCTCACCAGGCAAGTTGCGGAAGGCGTGATCACCTTCGGGTGGGTCATTCTTCAGGAGGAATGCCGATAATTTCGTATTCACTCCCTCATCCGCCAGTGGGCAATCCTGGATTGTTACGATTTTTGAACCAGAAGTATCCAGAAAACCGGTTAAGCCCCCGCGGGTATGCACCGTGATTTTATTCCGGTAATGATAAACCAGCGGGGATAAAATCATTTTTTTTACCGGTGGAGCAGGGATTTTTCCGATCCTTTCGAGGCAATCAGTGACTTGTTTGGTCTTTAGTGCAATTTGCTCTGGATAATCAATATGCTGGTATTGGCATCCGCCACAGGAACCAAATACTTTACATTTTGGGGTGATCCTGTGGGGGGAAGGGATTAAAACCTCGAGCAAATTGCCCCGGAGTATCCCTTTTTTTTCGGAGATGATTTTGATTTTAACGGTTTCACCCGTGATGACAAATGGGATGAAAAACGACCTGCCCATTGATCCGTCCGACACCATCCCCTCCGAAAGCCATGTCGGTAATGACGATATCATGAATTTGTCCGTTGAGTTTGGCCATAAGAGCAAAAAGAAGTTTAATTTCAGGTAATAAAAAAGCCCTCTTACGATAAGAGGGCTTTAGGAAAATGGGGTGATTTAAGCATTAAAAATGGTAGCTGACACCAAAACGGAGCTGGTTACTGAACAGATTTTCGAGCTCGAGGTTTCCGCCTGTGGCCCCAATATTATAACCGTAAGTTGTTTGAGGAACCCAATAAAAAGCGTATTCACTCATCACAGCCCAACGGGGAAGGAAGAAGTATTCCACACCGACTTTAGCAATCAGTCCGATACCGAGCTTGCTTGAATCGGCTTGTACATTTAGTCCATTGATCGTGGATGGGGCATTCAAATACTGGAGGTCTAAAGTAGGACCAGCACCGATCCAATAACGAACCCTGTTTTCTAGGGTATTAAATGATAGAAGTGCGACAGGAGAAAACATGAAATTTTCGGTAGTATTCTGATATTGCTGATAATTCATGACATCTTGTTTGAAATAAGAGAAGTCAAACTCAAAGGCTAAATTTGGACCACCAGGCATATCACCCAAGAGTCCGGGGATAATATAACCAGCCTTAGCAAAGGGGGCGTAGGTGATCTCACCCGTGCTGTCTTTTACCCCAGCAGTACCGGGCGAGTTATTAGCATTATAAAGTCCATCATTAAAATTCCCAGCAGCAGCAATACCCATAGAAATATAAAAGCCGGTTTTGGCCTCACGAACCGTCATTTTATTTTCCGGCGTCCGAGGGTTATAGTAATAACCGTCTTGGGCATTGTATTTGTATTCACCAGCAGTCGGTGCAGCTTGAAGAGGTTGGACAGATGGAATAGCCTGTTGGGCAAAAGCAACTGTTGCGCTTGAAGCTAAACCGATGATTAATGTTACAATCTGTTTCATACAAAAGGTCACCCTTATTAAAATTTGATTTAACATTACTGATTCGGGATACTCTATCAAGTAAATTTTTCCATTAAGTGAAGAAAGTCAACGCTCAGCCTCTTATTTCACACAAAAATACAAAAAAATTACTTAAATTGGCTTGTCGCAATGACTTTCAGGCTTAGAAATGGGTGAATGTCTAACAGGATTGACCTCACTTTTGAAAAATTAAGAAAAGAACACAAAAAAGGATTTATTGCCTATATAACGGCAGGCGATCCTGATTTGGAGTCGAGTTTTCAAGTGGCAGATGTCCTTGAAAAAGCGGGCGTAGATCTATTGGAACTGGGTATTCCATTTTCTGATCCGCTCGCTGATGGCATAGTGATTCAACAAGCGGCTCAACGGGCACTTGAGGCTGGGGCGAGTCTTCCTAAGATTCTCGATGGAATTCGGCAGTTTCGCAAGAGGTCTGAAATTCCTCTCGTACTTTTTACTTATTTTAATCCTGTGTACAAAATGGGGTTGGAAAAACTGATTATTGAGGCCGCAGCAGTGGGTGTGGATGGTATTTTACTTTTGGATTTGCCTCCCGAAGAAGCTGACTCCGCAGCCATCCTGATGAAAAAACATGGACTCAAACAAATCAGTCTTATTGCCCCGACTACTCCCGAAGAGAGGATTTCGCTTATTTGCCGTAATGCTTCGGGATTCATCTATTATATTTCACGTGAAGGTGTAACGGGCATGCAGCAGACTGTGGCATCTAGTCTGACCGAAAGAACCGAGTTAATCCGGAGTCATACGGCATTACCGATTGCAGTTGGTTTCGGGGTATCCGATAGTAAACAGGCAGCTGAAATCGCAGGGGTATCTGATGCGGTCGTCGTGGGGAGTGCTATAGTCAACGAGGTGGCCAAACACTCTAAGTCCCCGGATTTTCTTACTCAGATAGAGGAATTTGTCCGGCCCTTATCGGATGCAATCAAATCAGTAAAAGGATAAAAAGATTATGAGACTAATGGCTTTGGATTATGGTACAGCCCGTGTGGGTGTCGCGGTGAGTGATGAATTGGCGATGATGGCGTTGCCTTTGGAGGCGATTCGCGCCAAACCTTTGGACAGTTTTTTTCTCCGTCTCAAAGAAATCATTGCTGAAAAGGAAATCGGGTTGATCGTGGTGGGAATGCCCTGCCGGTGGAAGCTTGGGATGAACGTCTCACGACGGCTGCCGCGCACCGGATGTTTGCTGATGCAGGAATCAAAGCCAAAAACCGGAAGGATAAGATTGATTCCGTTGCTGCACAAAATATTTTACAATCTTATTTGGATGCTCAAGCTTTCAAGAAACTTTAAGAAAAACAGCTTGCTGGAAAGGGGGATTCTTGGTTTTATCGTTTATTCGGTTAACCCCTATATTCACACATGAGAAATTTGCAATTCGAAGAAATCATCAAAGAACGCCCTGACCTGACACCGGAAATTTTGGTTAATGCCATCAGCCAGAGGGTCAGACAGTTAAATTCCGGATCACGCCCGCTCGTGTTTTCGACCAGTAAATCCTACGCAGAGATCGCTTTGCAGGAAATTATGGAAAAAAAACTGATTCTCACAGAGTCACACGACGAAGAGGGTGAGCTACCGGGGTTACGACTCCCAAAGGGCAAAAAGAAGTAACTTTTTAAAGACTTTTTGATTAAAGTGGAGCGCCGGTCGACGAAAGATAAAAGTCACCAGGCGCTTTTTTTATGGATGGAGCCATTACAGAAAACAGAAAAGCTAGACATGACTATCTGATATTGGATACTTATGAGGCAGGGCTTGTGCTTAAAGGAACTGAGGTAAAGTCGATTCGTGAAGGGCAGGTGAATATCTCGGATGCGGTTGCCCGGATTGAGCAAGGAGAGGTTTTTTTATATAACTGTGATATTCAACCCTATGCAAAGGGGAATTTAAACAACCATACCCCTAAACGTGCGCGCAAATTGCTCCTGAATGCCCGTGAGATTACCAAGCTTTTCACCCAGTCTGCCATTAAAGGAAACCGATTGGTCGCTCTCAGACTTTATTGGAAACAAAACCGGATCAAAGTCGCGCTCGCTGTCGCCAAGTCTAAAACAAAAGGTGATAAAAGGGAGACTCTGAAAGACAAGGCTGTCCAGAGGGATACTCAGAGGGTGACCTCGGCGTTTAAACGTAAGCATGAGTAAAAGCGGGGGTAAGGAAGAGCGGTATGGATTGACTTGGCAAATGGGACGGTGCCCGTTTAGATCAACCCATGGATACTTTATTGAAGTTGCTCGAAAAAGATTCGTTAGTACATCCCGATACACTTGCAAAGATTCTTAATATCAAAACGGATGAGGTTTACCGTCAACTCCAACAACTCAAAAAAGACAAGAAGCTACTCGCCTTTAAGGCGATCCTGAGTGAGGACGTTAAAAAAGATGAAAAAGTCGAAGCGATTATCGAAGTGAGACTAACTCCAGAAAGGGATGGGGGATTTAACCATCTGGCGGAGAGGATTAGTAAATTTGATGAAGTGACATCTTGTTATCTGGTCAGTGGTGGTTATGACCTGCTTGTTTTTGTGGAGGGACGCTCATTACAGCAAGTCGCACTTTTTGTTTCTGAAAAGCTTTCGACATTGGGGGGAGTACTTTCTACATCCACCCATTTCCGGCTGAAAACTTATAAAGAACATGGTGTCATGATGCACATTGAGCTAGATGAAGAGCGCCCAGCAGTCAGTCCTTAAAGAAATTATTGAATCGAGGGCTTGAAATGTTTGGGGTCTGAAAGCTCCAATAGTGCCTTAATAAGATTCACCGAGGTAAAAGGCTTCATCACGCATGGTCGGTTAGATTTATCGACAAATTGTTTTGTTTGCAGATTTACCAAGTCACCCGTGATAAAGATGAGTTTCTTTTTGTTTTCATCCGAAAGGGAATGGAATATGTCCATGCCACTGGGTAAGGGCATTTTAATATCACAGAAGACCACATCGAAGTCATGATTCTTGATATATTGCAGGGCTTCCCCTCCATCAGCAAATATACTGACCTGATGGCCCTTATTCTCTAGTGCTTCCTTGATAAAATTCAAAATCCCCGTCTCATCATCGATAACAACTATTTTGTGGGGAGGTAGTGAAGGTAACTCTGTTTCCTCCGTGTCGATAACCATGGGAGTCCCCTCCGAATCAATGGGCAGATCAATAATAAAGATTGTTCCTTTATTTGCTTCGCTTTGGCAAGTAATCGTTCCCCCATGGGCAGTGATGATCCCGTAAGTGATGGAAAGTCCGAGGCCTGTTCCTTTGCCGACCGTTTTTGTAGTGAAGAAGGGATTAAAAATCTTTTTTAAATGTTCAGCAGGAATCCCCGGGCCATTATCCTCAAAAACAATCCGGACAAAACGATCATTAATGATGTCGGTATGGATACGGATGGAGCCTGGTTTGTTTTCCGAGGCGATAGCTTGTTGGCTATTCTGAATGAGGTTAAAAATCACTTGTTGAATCTGATAATAATCAACCAATATGGACGGGATTTGAGCATTATAGTATTTATCGATTTCAATATTACTGACCTTGATCTGGTAATTCCAAAGCTCCAAAGTCTGTTCGATTAATTCATTGATGATCACAGGGACTTTTTCTGGGAGGTGAGACCTTGAGAAAATAAGCAGGTTTTTAACAATACGCGCTGCCCGGTGTGCCTCGTGAAGGATTAATTTAGAAGACTTTTGGGATTTTACGAGGTCTTTGCTTAATCCGAGTAATTCCGATTGCCCCATAATTGTGGTGAGAGGGTTGTTTATTTCATGGGCGACACCCGCGATCATCTCACCTAATGCCGCTAATTTATCGGACTGGATCAGTTGAACCTCGATGGCCCTTTGCTCTGTCATATTCCGCAAGAAAAAGAGCCATGCAAAATGGCCATTATTGATGGTAGGCGTAATATTTAAGACAAAAGTCTGGTCTTCTTTGATATCTTTAAACTCAACGAAATTGCCTGTTTTTGTAGATTCATTCACTTCAAACCGTTTAATCCTGCTGTCATTCCCTTCATAGGTAATGGAGAGTAGGTCTGACAAGGAAATGCCAATGAGCTGTTCCCGGGGCACATCGATTAAATCAATAAATGCTTTATTACAGCGGCGTATTACCTGGTCGTCACGCGCGATGGCCAATCCATCAGAGAGGGATTGGAAAGTCTGGAACCACTCAGCCCGTGAAATTTCAACTTCCTTGATGTAATCTATATTTCGGATGGCAGATCCGAATACCAAGGATAAATCTGTTAAGTCGCTAATATCGGATTCAGATAAATTAAATGATCCGGGGAAGAGTAAGACGATGATGCCAGCGAGTCGCTGCTCGAAAATGATGGGGAGAGCGATGACGGATTGGCTCTCAGGAAATAAGGGGGAGTCAGATGTATAAAGTTCCGGGATATTTCCAAAGACCACCTGACTAGTGGAGGCGACTAAACTACAGATGTGATCCTCGAGATTGATGACACGGGAAGTGATGTCTTCATCCCATCCTTCACCATAGGTGATTTCCAAGTTTAGCGTAGAGGTTAATTGATCAATCGAAACAATATAGGCTTGTTGGACCTGAAAATGTGAGCAGAGGTCATTAAAAATGATCTCAAGATTATGAAGATGGTCCGATGATCCATTCAATATACGTAAATACTCCAATAGCGCGTTGGAGGTATCTTGAAGTGCCATATCTGAATTGTGTGTATCTTGCGTCATGTTTTGTTGTGCACACATCGGTATTATTATCAACTATACTTATGCATGTTAATCGGAAATAAAATATAAAACGATTTATGAATCAGAAGTCAATATAAAGATATAAAACCTATTGAGCGCCCACTTTAAATAAAATTTTACGTATTTTTTTTGACTCAATTACTTTTTGGACTTTTATCAATAAATCCCTTTTCTGCCTTTGAAACTCATATAGATAAACTGAATGAGAAACCCCGATGGTAAGAGTGCCATTTTGAATGCTTAAAGGGGTGGAGTGTGCCGCATAAAAATCACCTACGATCAAGGCCCAATCTGACATGATCCGGCTTTCCACCGCTTTTTGGTCTAAACCCGCACTTTTAAGGAATCTCACTACCCCGCTGGCAATCGGGTGCATATCACGAGTTGGCGGACTTTCAAATACACCTCTGAATTCGCCGAGTATCTTATTTTTATAATCAGTGGCCATATCGTCAAAAAAAAACCCCGCAAATGCGGGGTTTTAAGAAAATAAAATTTTATTGTCCATCGCTTCCGATAGCCTCAACAGGGCAACCTTCCATCGCTTGCTTACAAAGCTCTTCTTCTTCAGGGGATGTAGGTTGTTTATAAAGATATGAATGACCTCCATCATCATTTCTGGTGAAATTATCAGGAGCTGTCTCACGGCAAAGGTCACAGTCAATGCATTGATCATCAACGTAATATTTGCCTGATACATTTTGGGAGTATTTATTTGCGATTGTAGCCATAGATTTAAATAGGTTAGTTTTACTTAATATAGATATTAAAGATAACTGTGCAACTTATTTCTATTGTTTACGGTCATTTTTTTTTGTGGCTTAATCAATATAAGTGAAACAGTATCTCAATAGGTCATCGATAGGGGCAATTGTCGCAATTATTTTGACGACGCTCGCCTATCTGAGCAGTTTAACGAATTCATTTGTCTACGACGATTTTGATTACATTATCGATAATCCTATCGTGAAAGCCACGGAGACGAGTTTTCAAGAAATCCTTACATCATCATATCCTCCCCATCATCCCGAACAAAATCTTTATCGTCCGGTCGTTACAGTCAGCTATTTGTTAGACAAGACATTTTGGGGAATCAGTGGAAATCCTGGGCAGGATATTACCTATTTCCATCTGAGTAACCTTGCTTTTCATCTAGCGGTAGTGTTGCTGCTCTATTTTCTAATCCTGTCATTGCCTCCAGTTAAAGGGGCGCGATCACGGGAAATGATTGCGACGTTATGTGCTACCTTCTATGGCGTACACCCGGTTACCACCGAGGCAGTCGCCTGGGTTTCCGGCCGCGCAGAGATTATATCCGCCTTATTTTGTTTGACTGCATTGGTCTTACTTGTGTACGCGATCAGGCAGGGGACGCGGGGATTCCCGTTTTTATTCGGCTCATGGGTGTCATTTTTCTTTGCCCTGTTATCAAAGGAAAATGCCCTTGTATTACCAATAATAGCCATTCTCATTATTTTTTGGTTGGGAATGTATGAAAAGGTCGAATGGAAAAAAATATGGATCGCCCCCGCTGGTTTAATCATATTAGCGTTTCTTTATTATTCGAGTCGTTCTTCAATATTCAAAGGCCTCCCGATGCAAGAACAGGCCTACGTCGGGGTGGTCGATTCGTTCACGAGGATTTTAGTCGCATGTAAAGTGCTGGTGCGATATCTCTGGTTGATTGTATTTCCCTATGGTCAGTCGGTATTCCATGAGGTGGAAGTCGAAAAATTGATTAGTTCTTTCTCGCTTTTTATCCTATTAGGATTGTCTGTAACAGCCGTTATCTATCGGAAAAAAGCCCCTTGGTTTTTATTCGGATTGATCTTTTTCTTTGTGGCAATCCTGCCAGTGAGCAATTTGCTCATCCCCATTGGTGCTGTAATGGCTGAAAGATTTTTATATTTTCCACTGGTCGGGGTCACCTTGGCTTTGGCGTTTTGCCTAGGAACCGCTCAAAAGAAGGTTACAGGGTGGATTGTGCTTATATTGGGACTGGTGATTATCCATCACATGATCAAGACGGGTTTGCGGAACCTTGACTGGAAGAATGACACCACGTTGTGGTCTGCGGCCCTAAAGGTATATCCGGGGAGCTTTTTGACTCATGCCCAATATGGATTTGCGGAGGCCGCCAACGGGAAGATGCCGGAGGCTTATCAATCCCTCGAAAAAGCAAGCATTCTTCTCGCTGCGCAACCTCCTGTATTTCGGGAGAAATTCGGACCCAAAATTAATAGGAAAATGAAGGAAATTGTGGCGGGGATGTCAGAAAAACCCGATTCAACGGATTTGATAAAAATCCATGAGATAGCTCGTGCGGGGAAGTTAGGGGAAGCCGCCATCCTTTATGCGGCATATCTGGACAAAAATCCGGCCAGTCTGTCTGCTTATCAAGCAATGATTGATTGTTTGATGAGGTTAGGGGCTTTCAAGGAAGCTGCCTATGAACTTCAGAAGTTGATCCGTCTTACACCCAAAAATGGGATTTTGTACGGGAAATTAGGGTATTGTTATGGGCAAATGTCGAAATTTTCTTTGGCGAGGATGAATTACAGGAAGGCCCTTGAATTGAATTCATCGGATAGCGTCAGCTTTGCAAACTTGGGAATTCTTGAGATGAGGAGCGGACAATATCCATTGGCAATAGTGTATTTTCGTGAAGCGGTAAAACTCCAGCCGGACAATCCTGATTTCCTGTGTAATCTTGCCGCATGTGAAGTTGCTTTGGGGCGTACGGATGAAGCCAAGGCCATCTTACGCCAGTTGCTTGCTAAAAATCCCACGTATCAGCCTGCAAAAGAAATGATCAAATCTTTGAAAAAATAATAATTTCTGCTAACAATCACACCATGACATTTAACCCTGAAGATTTTTTTGATCTAAATGATTTTGATCATAAACGTGTTTTTGATGGGTGTAATGATGTCTGGGATGTATTAAATCAAATCGTCCCATATCTGACAAATAATTTTAAACCTAGCCTATTGAATGAAGCAGTTGGATTTCCCTATATTGATAATAATGTATCGATAGGAAAAGGGACAATTGTGGAAGATGGTGCGATGATTAAGGGGCCAGCAATTATCGGGGAGCATTGTGAAATCCGGCACGGGGCTTATATAAGGGGCAATGTCATTATTGGTAACCACTGTGTGGTCGGAAACTCATGTGAAGTCAAAAATTCCATCCTCTTGAACCATGTGGATATTCCCCATTATAACTATGTCGGGGATTCTGTATTGGGAAATTATTCCCATTTGGGGGCAGGAGCAATTTGCTCGAATCTAAAACTTGATAAGACGAATATTATCTTACGGGACGGCGAACGTGAGATTCAGACGGGCTTAAGGAAATTTGGGCTCATTTTGGGGGATCGGGCTCAGGTCGGTTGTAATTGTGTGTTAAACCCCGGTTCTGTCATTGGAAAAGATTCGTTAATTTATTCCGGTGTGCAATGGCGGGGAGTGTTGGATTCCGGTAAGGTTGTTAAATTCAAAATAGACTATGATATTGTCGAACGGAAATTAAAATGAATGCCTGCCTTCATCTCGATGGAACACAAGATTATCCCTTGCATGGTGCGGTATCCATCGGGCGACAGCCTGAGAATATTATCTGTTTGGATAGTCCGAAAGTTTCGCGTAGGCATGCCTTAATCCATCCTCAAGATGGGCAGGATTATTGGTTGGTGGATCTTGGCTCAAGTAATGGCACCTTTTTGAATGGGAAACGGTTACAACAGCCTTCACAGTTGAACTCCGGGGATGTGATCGGGATTGGAGATTCACAGATATTATTCCAAAAAGAAGACAGTGAGTCTACTCATGCCGCTGCTGGAGTAGAGTATGACCGTACACTTTGTGAAGTGATGAATAAAAATTGTTGGCTTTTACTTTTGGATATTATTGGATTTACCGAGCTTAGCCAGAGCACAAATCCTGACGAACTATCAAAAATGATGGGTAAATGGATGCTCTCCTGTAGTGGTCTGATTGAAAGTCATGGAGGAAGTGTAAATAAATATTTAGGGGACGGGGTATTAGCTTTCTGGACTGATGGCCCTGATCAAGTCGGGAAAATACAAGGTCTCTTGAATGAATTTGTCGTGTATAAAAATGAAAGCCCTTTGCCATTCAGGGTCGTTTTTCATTATGGGAAAGTCATTTTCGGTGGTCGTCTCGCGACCGGTGAAGAGTCGATTTTAGGGCCGGAGTTAAATCTCATATTCCGTATCGAAAAGGTTTCTTCCTCTCTGAGGAGGGAGATGATCTGTACAGAAAGTTTCCGCGAGATGGCAGGGATTAATGATAGGACGGAAGATATGGGAGAACATATTTTGAAAGGTTTCTCCAAACCCTGCCGGGTGTATGCCATTTTGGGGTAGAGGGAATAGTAGTTATAGTATTCCCATTAAACGAGCGAGGGTGACCGCAACAAATAATCCTGCAATAAATATAAGGACTATATTAATGACGGTCATAGGGCTTTTTTCTTTTTTAAGTCCCTTAAAAGTACTGGCAGGTGGGGATGCAGTATGGCTTGGTGAAACAGTAGATTGTGTATCTTGCGGCGCTTTAGGGGAGTCGCTGTCAGATTTATTCGTTTTTTTATTTTGTGCAGTATCTTGTACTTTTGAAGGTTCTTCTGTAGCGGGACTTGGAATTTCCGAAACATAGTCACATAACATCTGGCCGAAACGCATTTTATCCCCGTTTTTGAGCAGTTTCTCCGATAAAAGTTTGTCGCCGTTCAAATATGTTCCATTTGTAGAAGAATTATCCTTCAGAATGAAATTGCCGGATTCGTGGCGGTTAAAAAGAGCATGATGACTGGAAAGCGAGGATTCGGGTAATTCAATCTGGTTATCTTCCAGACGTCCTATGGAAATACTTTCATCTTTAAGTTCAAATTCCCTATCTTTGAATTCAGTATTTGTCACCACAAGCTTAGGCATGAAGATATCAAACTCTTGTGCGAAAACCTTGTAAAGCTTTTCCTTTACTTTAGTGGCCAAGATATTGAGTAAAGGACTTTAGTCTTTATATAAGGACTTAAAGAGGCGGTTTGAAAAAACACAGAGGGAGGAACTAATCAGGATCATCCAGACATTAAAGCGGGAAACTTTAATACGATGATAGGGGTCTAACGGATTGTTTGTATCTGATTTAAGCTTACGTAATGTTCGTACCCCGATGAGTATAGGCCAAGCGCAGGCTAGGCGCATACGCCACTGACGCTTTGGGTATTGGAGTGTATAAGTCCATGCATCATCATAGTAAGATTCTGCTAAGGCCAGCCATTGGAAATAGAGAGGCCTGAGTATTTCAAACTTTTCAGCATTGAGCAATTCTTTTGGGGTTACCCCGATATCTTTTAATTGACTATTAGGAAGGTAACAACGTCCATTTAATAGGTCCCGAGGCAGATCGCGTAAGATATTGGTTAACTGTAATGCCTGACCAAAATGAATGCCGCGTAAAATGGTTTCATCAGGATTCCATACCTTAGAGTCCTCTATGTGGTGGATACACATCTTTGTCCAGAATTCTCCGACACACCCAGCTACACGGTAGGTATAGTCTTGAAGCTCGTCAGGCGTTTGGAGAGAGGGTATTTCCATGGGCGGAGCAGAAAAACGTTCGAGGTCAAGATCCTGGCCAGAGCAGATAATATTCAAGACGTTGACAATTTGCTCTTTGTCAAAGCTAGTTTGGGTTTGGAGGAGCAGGATACACTCTTGAAGGTTGCCCAGTAATATTTTTTCGCCTTCGGAACTTTGATGGGGGAGTAGGTCTTCTTTGATATTTCCCAGTAACGGTTCCACGGACTGATTTCGGATCGATAAATTCAAAATCCTGAGATAATCCCGTCTTTTTTCAAGGGGGATAACTTTTGTGTCCGCAATCGTATCGGTAGCCCGGGCCAAGAGGTAAGCTAGACTGACGGGTTCCCTCATGGCAGGCGGTAGGATCCGGAGTGTCAGATAGAAAGACCGTGAAACACTTTTAAGCAGGGGGCCTATCAGAAAGGACGTGGTCTTCACGACTTGTGCGGGACTTCAAGTTTGAATTTCGGAATACGTGTAATGATTCTTTGTCCGAATTCATCAAGTCCGATATAAGCACCCTCTGCGATACTATCGCAGGCGATGGTATGGTAGCTATTATACGAGAAACTCTCCCCGGAAGCGATTTCAGGTGTCTGCCCGACGACCCCGTCCCCTTCGACGATCAGTTTGTCACCTGTCTCATCTGTGACAACCCACTTGCGGCCTTTGATTGTCACCTTTCTGTCCGATTGATTATGGATCGTGATAAAATAGATAAAGGGATAAGGTTTTTCGGTAGGAGCCTGTAGCTGGGGAGAATAGATGATACGATCGATTGTTACGTAAAGCTCTTTGAGTTCTATGGGTTCTGACACACGTACAAAATATAATACGCGTGCCCGGGTGCAAGCAAAAGGTTTGTAAAGATTCAAGACCCCGGCATAATCAGAAAATGAAGCAAGTTGCTTTAACAGTCGCTGGTTCGGATAATAGTGCCGGTGCGGGCATCCAAGCCGATTTAAAAACTTTTTCGGCATGTGGTGTCTTTGGCACTACTGCCATCACATGTATTGTGTCTGAGAATCCCGACCGTGTGGTGGGAATTCAGGCTGTTAAAGCATCCCTTGTAGCCTCCCAAATTGCCACGGCAAGGGAATATTTTAAGATTCAGGCAGTCAAAACGGGCATGTTATATGAGCGTGGGATTATTGATGCCATTATTCCTGAAATTGCTAAACTCAATAGCCCGCTAATTGTCGATCCGGTCATGGTGGCTACAAGTGGGGCTGTTCTTTTAAAGAAAGACGCCCTTAACGCTATTTGTACAAAAATAATTCCAATGGCATCATTGGTTACCCCAAACCTAAATGAGGCCGAACTTTTACTTTCAAGAAAAATTCAATCTTTAGAAGATGCCAAGGGGGCGGTTGTGTCTCTCGTTGAAAGATTTGGTGTGCCATTCCTTCTAAAGGGGGGGCATCTTAAGTCGAGAGATGCGACCGATATCTTATATGATGGGAAGGTTCTTTCTGAGTTTTCCGCACCTTTTATCAGGGGCATCCATACACATGGGACCGGTTGCACATATTCGGCAGCTATTTGTGCCGGTATGGCCCGGGGAATGAATCTAGAGGAAGCTGTCGGGTTCGGTAAAAAATATATAACCGGGGCTTTGAAGAATATCCTTCGCTGGCCACGAAAACGGTTTGCGTTAAATCATTTTTGGTCGCCATGAGACGTCCTCTCTTGGGCTTATCACTTTGTTTTTCCCTCGGGATACTTTGTGAGGAAATATTCCAATCAGGGGTTTGGATGGTTTGTCTCACGACGATTCTTTTTCTCGCCGGCTATTTTTTATTAAGGCGTAAGGGCATGGTTTCAGTTGTGCTTTTATATTTGTCCGTCGTCAGCCTTGGAGCATTCCGTTTAGCCGTCAATGAGTTACCACCCCGTCAAAATCATCTGCTTCATATGATCCATGGTAATTCGCCCTGGGTATCTTGTGAGGGGGTTATTGTGAGTGACCCTGAAATCAGGGTATTGAAATCAAATAATCGAGAGAGTATTCGTGAATTACAGAAAAAGACTTCTTTTACCCTTAGGGTAGAGACTATTACCCAGTTCGGAAATACGCTTCCTGCCAGCGGTTATCTGAAAGTGATCGTTAGGAATACGAGGGATGGAAAGTTATTCTATGGTGACAAGGTGAAGTTACGGGGAAAACTTAATCCAACACCAATACAAAAGAATTTCTATCTTTTTGATTATTCCACTTGGCTAAAAAGACAGGGTATTTTCCATGTCCTGTCGGTAGAAGATTTGGACAATGTGATCCTGTGTGCTCATAATAAGGGTTTTTTCTTAACATCGCTCGGGTATAAATTGCGGGCTAACATAAATAAATCACTGCGGTTAGGTCTGGAAAATGAAACAGAGCTGTCTTCAGTCTTATCGGGGATGATCCTTGGGTATCGAGATGAGATTCCTGCCAATATTTCAGAGGAGTTCCAGAGGACAGGAACATTTCATATCTTGGCCGTGAGCGGGCAGAATCTTACATTTTTGGCATTTGTATTTATTGTGATTTTACGTTCGTTTGGCTTGTCAAAATGGAGATGTGGATACGTGGTTCTGCCTGTGCTGGTCCTTTATTGCGCGAGTGTTGGTTGGCAACCCGGTTGTCTGAGGGCTTTTTGGATGGCTGCGGTGGTCATTGGTGCGTGGATGATGATCAGGCCATTCGACCTTTTAAATGCCTTGGGATGTGCAGCATTAATCACACTTGGATGGAACCCTCAAGAACTTTTTGACTTAGGCTTTCAATTTTCTTTTTCAGTGGTTCTTTGCCTGATTATATTAACCCCATGGGTGTGGGATAAAATTAAAGGCTTTTTTGAACCTGACCCCTTT